>OLRD01000276.1_pt1 | contig 46355 bp, 69 predicted proteins | sample 1672051 | NCBI WGS metagenome assembly OLRD01 (sample SAMEA3136640, study PRJEB25190) | human gut metagenome | biome: human gut; feature: human-associated habitat; material: faeces | place: Austria | collected 2013 | reverse complement strand
TTCAGGCTTCTAAAATAATTTCCAATATTAAAGACATCGCCCTTGGCAATAAGCTGCTCATAAAGATATTGAGAAAAGTAAAATCCGGTTATACTACATGTAAGTAGCAAAGCCAAATTTTCATCTTTATATCGGGCTAAAAATTCATCGTAGTATTTCTTCGTACAATCTATGCATATGTTAGAGAAATGATCGTTTCCACCAAACCCGCCATAAGAAACCACTTGATAAAACCGCCCAAGCGGAGAAGAAGTTAATAAGCCGCAACGAGTACATTTGTACAATGGAGGCAATTCACTTAATCCATAGTCCTTCATGAGCTCGGTTATATTATCATAATGCTTCTTCGGGACTTTTTTTACAGGCGGTTTCTTGGGTCTTCCTCTCGATCGCTTTGGTTCCATAGGCGGATCTGATGTTTTCTTGGGCCGACCACGCGGCCTTTTTACATCCTGTTTATTTTCTTCCGCCACTTTATCACTCCCTAGAATTTTGTTTTCTTCAAATTCTGTATAATTCTTTTGGCTACTATTTCAGACAATTCTTTCTTCCGACTATTTAGATCTTCTCTAGTGTATTCAATAAACGGACGCGGATTGGCAAAACCCGCTGGCTTGTCTGGGTTATAAAAGTCATATTGAGATTTTGTACCATATTCCACCACCGCTGGCAAATCTTTATCTGTTGTGTATCCAGGGCCATCAGCAGGAGGAGTTGTGTTTCGCACCTCTAGCCTTAGCTTTCCGTCCATTGTCCCCACAATATTTTCATCCGCTATTAAGCCGCCATCATATTCACGCCTGTCATACATTTTAGGCGTATATGCACCGTACACAACAGATTCAATATTCTCTTGCATGGCTTCTTTGACAATCGGGAATACATCATCACTAAGCGCCTGAGAAGCAGCCTGCTCTATAGCTTTCATCATTTTATCTATTGAGATTTTCTTTTTGCCAGCCACTTCTCCACCCCCTTACAATTTCTCTGCCAATTCTGCTAGCTTGCTTCTCCAAACATTTGGCAAATCTACATAGCCAAATAATTTTTCTCCTTTGAATCTTTCAATAATGCGCTTCAATCCATTGTTGCGCCCCTCAAAAACATGGCTGTCTACCTGTGCTTCTGTGTCTCCCTCTAACACAATCTTGCACTCGGAAGACGCACGGGTCAGCAACAGCTTCACCATGTCAATAGACGCATTCTGCGCTTCAGACAAAAACAGTATTTCATTGTCTCTAATTTCCATGCCACGGCAGTCCGCAATAGAAACAATCTTGATTTTCTCCTGCGCCAGCATTTGATCGACAATATACCTGTCGCCAAACTTCGTGATTAGAATATTGCCAATGCTGTTTTGCATGGCCTTCTTTACCATGTCTCCAGTGTAGAAGCCCATATCAGACGCCCCTCGCACCTTACATGGGTTAGTGAAAATGACTACGCGATCATATGTGCCTTTCTCAATCATGGTAAAAATAGTGGCTAACGCCATCAGTGTCTTACCACTTCCGGCCTTGCCCGTAAGAACCGTCAGCGTATTGTTCATAATAGAATCAACCGCCATAGCCTGAAATTCATCTCGCGGCTTTAACTTGGTACCAAAAGCAACACTCTTGATGCCACGGTCATAAAGGGTCACATGCATCTCGCCATTCCAGCGCAGCTTATCTACCAATTCATTATTGGTATTCAATACTCGCAGATATTGATTAACCTGCAAACCATAAATATTCTCTCCAGTATGCGAATAGAAATAACTCATTTCGTCATCTGACATTGCCACTGTTACATAGCCGCTATAGCGATTTTTCTCTTGAGTTTCTTCCGGGGTATGTATCTTACAACCAGCCATACCCGCAATAAGCCTGCAAAGCAAATCGTCAGTATAAAATTCCAAACCAGAACGCAAAGCCGCTTCAATGATAACTTGATCGCCCCATTCAAGCTCTACATTATAACCAAGTTCAGACAGCGACCACTCCGGTACAGCAAGAACCACCTCATAAACCCCAGACTCTCTGTGTTTCTCTAAAAGACGAACCAAGTTCCTGGCTCTCCATTTTGTCTCTTCATCTTTGTGTGCTGATGTTTTTATCTCTTCCAGCTCAATCAAAGTCTGGGCTGAAATCTTAAAAGGCTCTTTGAAGGCTTCCTCTTGCAGCCTCAGCAAAGAACAGGTATCATAAAAATAAATAAAACCACCGTCTTTCTTATCTGTTTTACTGTCCGAGTTCAACAGGATAATGGGCTTCGATACCTCGATTGTTCATAATAAAGCATGTCTGGGAAGGGTTCCCGCACAACCTTTTGCTGATTGTGTAATCATCACCAGATCCCGGCAAACTTCCCCCTTGTATTATTTTTACACCGTTCACTTCTTTGTATAAAGGGGTATGATTGTGTCCGCAACAGATGCAATATGGAACTCTACCCAGGAACAAACTCAGCTTTGCGATCCGCGAGGGTTCCAGCACATCCAGATCACCATGAACAAACACAACCAGCTTCCCTGCTATTTCTGCCCAGGCTAACGAGCTATCCACTTGTTCTGCAAAAATAATCTCCGGCAATGCGCCAAGCGCTTTCTTTAAAATAAAAGGGAGCAAGCCATCTAACCGCTCATCCTTCAACGCCTGCTCTTTAGGCTCTAACCGAGTATGATTTCCGCATACATTCACAATCTGTATAGACACCCCGGGAAAAGCAGAAGCAAGCTCTTTGATAAACAATTCAATCAAATCTGCCACTGTCATAATCTGCTCAATGACATTCTCTCGGTTGGTAACTGCAATACTCTTATGAATGTTACCCGAGATTTGATCCCCAAGAAGGCCCACACAAATCTTGCCTATACCATACTGCTTGCCAATTTCAACAACACGACCTAAATAGATTCCTAACAACTCTTTTGCCTTATCTGAATCATACGTACCAAATGGCCCAGAAAAGGCAGCTCCTATATGCAGATCGCTGAGCAATACTACAAGCTCATTTGATCCATCAGGAACAACTGGGGGAGCGACCATTACACTGCTATAGCGTTCCTTACTGCGCTCCTCCAATCTGTTCCCAAGATAATCCAATTGCTGCTGAATTCGCGCAAACTCTCTATTCACCCTGTTAGCTTGAGTGCGTTCGTCCGCTAAAAGCACACGCTGTTTCTTCACTTCGTCTAGCAGCGCCAGGGTTCCCTTATCATGTTTTTGCGCACAGAACAAATTCTCATACCAATCAAAAAGCAGGGCGGCCTCTTTGCGGTAAACCGCTTCTGTTAACGGAGGCAGCCCCGCTCTAAGTTCCTTGTTCAAATGCTGTGTAATATCTTCCCAGGAATACTCACTTAGCAGTCCATTCTTTTTTGCTAGATATATTCTCCACTTGTAATCATAACAGGATTCATCTGCTTTCTTTCTCCACTCTATCATGATGCTCACTCTTCCACAGGCTCAGGCGCAATGCCAGATTCTTGACGGAAAGTTATAGTTAAATTATCTATATCTTTGAAAGCGTTTAAAACAGCTTCAAGATCATACGTGTTCACTGCATCCTTGATATATTCAGTAATTGTCCATCTGCCGCCATCTTCTTTAGTAAGAACAGCCTTTGTAAATTGGCAAGCCTTTGAAATCTTCGCCATAGTCTATCGCTCCTTTACATACGAATTAATTTGTCTACTGTAGTTCCGCGCATCGTAGCGATAAGCTGTACACCCGCGAGATCTTCACTCATATGGTAATGATGCCGCTTGCTCTTCTGTTTACAAGTTCTGCGAATGTGGTTTTCAGGACAATACTTCCGCACCATTTCAGCTTCTTGCTTGTTAATGGAAATCATATAATCTTCCTTTCATTTTGAGGATAGAGTATTTCTACTCATATAGTACGCCAAAAATTAAAAGCCCGCAAACCCTTGTGTTTTAAGGATTTGCGGGCTTTGATTTTTCGCAGAACACCTGTCAGCGATGTCTACGATGTTCTTTCTGACAAGCCGGACATCTTATCTGCATTGCAGCATGTGTGCTGCGAGTAAAAGTTTTTCCACAATCTATACACACCTGATCGGTTTCTGAATCACCCAACGAATGTTTTTCTGCATGGTAATCACAATATTTCCGCGTTCTACCTTTTGCCTTTTTTGTAAATGGGAAATCACAAACTTCACAAAATCCAACAGGCTCCCCGCATAGGAAATCCCAATATAAACCAATATGTTCATAGTCGCGCACAGTTATAATTTCTTTCCCTTCAAACACTATCTGATCCGCGAAGTTAATCTTGAATGGGTCGCCCTTCGTATGCACAACTTCCAATAATCCGGACTCAATAAGCGGATGAAGCACATCAATTCCCAAATCGAAACCAGTCTTCTTTTTAATCCCTGCAATACGCGGCAGGGCAGAGAGCCTTCTTTTATTGTTGGTATAAGAGAATATTGTATAAGGCGTTTCATACTGGGTTTCATAACTATATTTGTCCAGCTTCTTTTGAACCATCATCGTCCAGACAACTTTCTTCAATTCATTATCCAATGACAATGAATTAACATATAAATACTCACTATTATACATCTTTATACTATCGCATTGTAAAAGCGCTGCTCTTTTTTGAGCAACGCTTTTTGTGGCTTGAAACAGACGAACGCACCATTTATTCTTAGTATATTCAGGATCGACCCGTTGAAGAAATTCTTGTAAGCTAGCCGCCACTTCTCCTTCACTTAACGAATATTTATTCGCTATATATAATGCCACCAGCTTGAGTTCATAAGATACATATGTAGATTGAAAGCCATGTTTCCAAATATACTCTGCAAGTTCCTCCTGCCTATACTGATAATACTTCATATCTCTCAAATAATATCTACCTCCCGCATTCGGTACGTTCTATGCATATACATAATATCTCCATCCTGATCTGGCATAGGAAATTGAATTAGTCTGCCTGTGTTGAGGCTCAAGTTATGAATCATAATTTTTCCATATGTGTCCCAAAGCAGAGTCTTCTTTGAGCTAGGTGCTTCGCCATACAAATACTTCACAAGAGCATTGGTCACAACAATAGGATTCTGACACACATACTGCATTTTATCTCTCAGTATCTCCATCTCAGATAAATACATCTCTCTGGTATTTTCGTCCGCAATAAGCTTTCTTGTGCGGGCCATATCTCTTATATGCCGCTTATAACATATCACAATGTCCTGATACATGTCCTCATAATCATAGTTCTGATTTATATAAATACGCCAGTCAAACCCTCTGTCATTTTTTAGACGCTGGGCAATATTAAAGTCAACGCTTTCAATGTATTTGCACAATATATTCATAGGACTATTGCTTACAATCAATGGACAATACTCATAATATTCTCGCAGCCATTGCTTTTGCTCTTTGGTCTTTCTGGGTGCCTCTTCCAACTGCTTAATACTTTTCCCAAACAAACCACGACATACATATTGCTTCTGCGATTCATAGGCGTAATAATCTTTTTTAGCTTCCGGGTAACGGAATTTAAAAAAGTATGGCTGTTTATCAAGTAGGCATTTATTGAGAAGTTCATGATTTTTCCATTCTTCTTCTCCAATATAAGAGTCTCTCTTTTTCCTCTTAATCCAATCTTTAGGAATACCTTTTACAGTTTGGCCTATCTTAGTTTTCCTTGCTACCGTCACTTTCGTGATACTTTAACTTCTACTCGCGTAGAACGGTGTAGACTATATCTTCACCTTGCCTATGCAAGGGCGTGGCACTTCGATTTAAGGGATTCTCACCCAGCCAAGATTTTCACTTAGCCCCTACTCCTTTTGCTGAATTGCACAGCCTAGGGATAGTCGTTTGAGTTTGCCATAACAACAAACCACAGGATTACCATATGCAATAGCACTTAGGCTTCCCCTGTTAGCACATCTTCTAACCAGCATTTCCTCTGGTTCCTCACGTAAGATGTACACCGCACATGTATGCGTTCACCACGTTATCAATGTATATCACTATACAAGGTGACATTTACATATCAATCTGTTTGCTCTGTGCCACGCAGCACTGTTTTAATCTTGATAGTGTTAATTGTACTTCTTTGCTATCTTCCCCATATGTTTCTTCGAGCAAAGGAAGCAAAGCATAAGCTGCTGTACTTTTATTTGTTATACTGCCAATGATACTACCAAAACCAAATAGATCTGACTGATATAGATCTTCTTTTGTGAATATCTTCTTCTTTGGTTTGGGGACATCATACGTCACTGGCAGTTCATGTTTATAAACCCGACGAATCATTACTGCATTGTCTGTTGTTGCTACAATGTCTCCCACTTATACCGTCACTTTCGTGATACTTTAACTCCTGTTGTCCAGGACGGGTTTGACTATATCTTCACCTTGCAGTAAAACTACAAGGGCATGGCGCTTCGGTTTATGGGGATTTCACCCGGTCGGGAATTTCACCCTACCCCTACTCCTAATGCTATTAGCTAAAGGATAGTCGATTGATTCTTGAACAATTGTAGTTATTTAATGTGTGTCCATGTATGCCCCTTTACAACATGATCCACAGTAGTCCAACCAATATTATATAATTTTGCAACAGAATATCTTGTATATCCAGAAGAAACTAAATTCCTAATATTTTGTATATCCTTTTCTTCTAGTTTGTGACGGCCATTCTTTGTACCGCGATGACTTTCTTTTGTTGCTAATCCGGTATTCCAAGCATGTTTAACATTCTCCACATGAGTAACCCATTCTAAATTGTCAACCGAATTATTTTCCTTATTTCCGTCTTTATGATTTACCTCTGGCAAGTTTAATGGGTTGGGGATAAAAGCCAAAGCCACAAGCCGATGAACACTTCTTTCAATGTACTTTGTTTTCCCATTAATTCTACGGGAAAACTTACACTTTATATATCCATCTTCAGAATGATGTTTCAAACTTAGTCTCTTCCCGCTTATCCCAATAACGCAAGTACCGGAATTGTTAATTTTTATAGTCCCATAATTTTCAATATATAGTTCCTTAAATATTTCCATATACTTCCTTTCAAGGGGCAATTTTCAATCATTCAAGAACACAGGATTACCATATGCTGTAGCTGCACTTAGGCTTCCCCTGTTAGCACATCTCTTCGCAACCATTTCCTGCTGCTACTTAACGTGAGATATACACCGCACATGTGTGCGTTCACCATGTTTTACTTCGACAAAGATTTATGTCAAATCGAAGTCGGCTCCCGCATGCCGAACCATTTCATTCCCAAACCAATTATAGATAATTCCATTTTGACAATACCTATACCACTTTTCTGTTTCTGTGTTCTGTACTAGATTAAGCAACACATGTTCACTTCGATCTGTCATTGGACTTCGCATAGCGTCTACAATCTTCACTCCACGCTCATTCCACCAATGACTATAATGCTCTCCTTCTTTCAGCAATCCTGTGACGGGCATCCCACAGATATGCTGGCATATAGCATAAGGATCTGACACCATGGTCTGGAAATTCCCTCTAACAAAGATTTCGCCCATACATCCAGCCTGTATCCGATTAATGATCAAGTCGCGGATTTTCTTTTGAATAAAAGGATCGCAGCTTGTTTCTGGATTTACGGCCAGTGCCTTTATCCACCAGCCATCATTTGTAGCAAGGAACCGTTTGATGGAGTCTTCTGTGTTGTTAACACCTAGTAAGAACAGCAACATGTATGCAATATTCTTGAATGACACTCCTTCAATCCAATCTACAAAAGGCTCGCATAATTCCTCTATATCATGTCGATTCAGATTCAGCGTTTGAATAAACTGATAATTCAGCGTCAAGGTTTCTTTATTCTTCTTGGGGCTATATTGTGCCACTCCCCAGTTTAGTTTATTCTTGTGACAGTTGTCCACATAGCTTTCAATGCTTGCAAACCCTTCCCAAAGTTTAAATTGAGATTCTGTTAAAATCAAATCTACTTCTCGAAGGTCGGCTTTAATGGGTCGCCCATGAGTGTCTGTATAAACCGTATTCACTTCATAATTTCCATGATTTATTTCTTCAGCAAACTCACGGAAGGGGAAAGTGCATACCATGCCTTTGATGAAGTTCTGGCGGATAATCCACTGGCTTGGAATCCAATCCAATCCTAATTCTTTAGCCCACTTTTCTGACAACTCCGGCGAGATAAGCCCCATGCCATCTGTCCGATTCGTCTTCTGTTCTATGTATCTTTCTTCAAGCAGATCATCCTTGTCCCATTCTTGCTCAATCAAATGCAAGGCTTTATATTTGCAGATATTCTCATAGTCTTTAACCACAATGAATCTTGGTTCTGATACTTGCTTAGTTGCGCTACTTGCGAGTCCAAAGTATGCGTTAAATTTGCTCGGCGCTAAAAGCTGCGTCATATCTCGTCCATTGTTAAGTCTACGCTCCAGCTCGTCCGCTATTTCATCACATACCATAACGATTGTAGACACACGTGCCTGCCCAGCAGAACAACTAAATCTATGATAGCGTTTCCCATTAATTACCACGCCGTTTTTATGGATATACTTATAATGCGCTGGCTTATCAATAACCACCGTTACATAGTCAGGAACAAACATAGAGCGATTAATACGACGTTGCACCTGTTCTATTCGCTCTATCAAAGCATCTAGCTTCCCCCTTGAAAACCCGCGCTTATATTTTTCAATGCGTCTGCGCAGCAGCGCTCGTTCTTTCCAAAGGTTGTTTACATGTTCCTCGTTTACCGATCGTCTCCTAATATCCAGAATGCTGCGCAGCATTTGGCTCCCAGCTAATGAAATGATCTCACCAAACTCTTTGCTCTCCGTGAAAGTAGTGTCTATTGTATAACCTAAAGCCTTCAGCTTGGTTGAATGAAACTTCATTGTGTAAAACTGATGGTTTACCGTAATAGCAATCCCAGCTTTCTTTTTAGATTTGATACCAGATATTGTTAAAATTTTGCCAATAAATCATGTTAAATTAACACGATTTTACGTTAATTATTTAACAACATCTTTATTTCGGTAAAGCGCTAAATAGTATTGTTAAAATTTTGCTAATTAATCATGTTAAATTAACACGATTTATTGACGTGATTTTAACGATATATTTATTTAAGTGTAAAGAATTCTTCTGAAAAACTCTGTTAAATTAACAGAGTTTTCTGTGCCGTTAAGTAATAGGGCTAATCCTCCTCTTGATTCTTGGAACCAAAATTCTTTATGGAATACAAGCATGCGTTGCCTTCTGCTGCATGAGTGATCTCAACCAATCCTATTTCAGCCAGAGCTTTTACGCACGATAGTAATGTCCTATACCCAATTTTCAACTCTTTGCTTGCTTCGCTCATAGAGATCCAAACACCTTTTATCTTGCGGCCACGGTAGTCCCAGTGCTTCCCCCTGGTTCGACATTTCAAATAGCTATAAACCCATAGGGCTGGCATTAGCCCTCTGCGTAATGAGCCGAAACGTTCTGCAAGTAAAGATATCTCCAAAGCAGTAAGTTTCATTCTTCGTGGGCCACCTCTACTGCCGATCTCCGTTCTATCCCTATACATAATCTTGCCATGGATCCAGGTATTGCGTTTAATCTCCTTGGGCTTTTCACATACAACATAGAAACTGTCAATAAGCTCACGGTTCTTTTCAATTGCAGAAAACAGCGTTTCTGTCCAGCCAACGATTTCCTTCAAGTCTGATCCTCGCGCTGTGCTCATAATGGATCGGGTATAGAAGTCTCCTAGCTCCAGGTGGAACTCTCCTGTAATGCCGCTGGCCTCCATGCATAGTCTCACCAGCATGTAAAACTCTTCTTGCGTATATACTGCTGCGTTATCCAGCCGCTTAAAGTCAGCTATATCAAACGACAAATGTATCTTGCTCACCCTCTTTCTTGGTAGTAGGTCTGCCGCCAATCTTTGTGGCACGGTAACTGATGACCCCATAACGTTTAATATCCTGAATCAGCTCATCTGCTTTGGGTACCATGCCAGCCAGATACACGTTGGCTTTACAATCCTCCTGCAACGCCAGCGTAATCAGCTTCTTGTCCAGCAACATCCGTAGATAACTCTTGCAAGTCTGATATGCCATGCCAACCGTATCTGCCAGAGTAGGAACCCCTCCTGCATACCCGGGTAGGCAATACTCCTTGCTGGGATCTCCAAGCCGCAGGAACTGAGATTTCATATAGGCCAGCATCCACGCCCCCTTTGCCATCTTGTACTGCGCCCCCTCAAAGGTATCTACCAGCGCTGTTAGCTCCACAGCAGAGAAGTAAACAAACCCTCCGCGCCCGGTCACAGGAGTTACAATGACTTCTCCGTATACCCACCCACGGCGCTGAATCTCATCCTTCTTCTTGCCCCAATCAATCTTGAATCTGATACCGCCGGTCTCTTCTGCCACATGGTTACACTTGTTGACCCCGGATTCCATAAATCCAAACAGCTTTCTTATCTCTGCCAACGACACCTTGCCCGGGTCGCGCCCTGTGAGACAGTGGAATACCTGGTCTATAGAGAAGCACAACCTTCTCCCGGTGTTGGCGAGATAAGCCAGATACAGAACCAGCCATAGCTCATCCTGAGTCAGCTTCCAGTTCTCACTGAAATCCTTGCCCTTTGTATCCTGTACATACCATGGAAAAATTTTCCTGCTGAAGGCTACATAGAGCGGAATTTCCAGTTTTTTGTACCAATCCTCCCTAGACATTAAAATCCCTCCATCCTCAGTATTATCAACATATTTATCCTTTTGAACCTTACTAAAATCGCCCATTTTCCCCAATTCACTGACCAGCCCCCTCTGCGCTCAGAGTGCTCAAATCTCTAAAGATTTTAGCCACTTAAATAAACCTTGAATAATATAAATATTTTTTAACTGACACCCTACGGGTGCAAACTGTGCTACGCTTCGCTCCGCCTCGGAGTGAAACTCCTCTCTCACTCCGCTTCGCTACGTTCGAGAGGAAGTTTCATAACGCGCTACGCTACGCTACGCGCTTAGGAAGGGGTTCCCCTTTTTAATAGGAAGAAACTCATCCGGTTTTTCCCTTTAATAGGAAAGAACTCGTCAAAGGCATTTTATAGCTTATATCTCTTGTCCTTCACCCAATAAAGCAGCCATGCATTCATTGCATAACGTAGGAACGGGCAGATGCTTATTCTTATACCAGCGTACCTGCCTGTAAGACAGCCTTATCTCTTTCCCACAGGAGCAATGATAAACGTACCAGTCAGTATCCAGATTCTCATAAGCCTTATGCGCAGAACGAAAAGCTTTCCGCAGATCTCCCATGCATGAGATATACCTTCCCTCCTTTCCAGGATCCAGCGCATTGAAGTCTCCTTGGCTGTAATTCTCATTCAGCAGTCGATTGATCTCACTCCAGGATCTTGGGTAAGGCATTTGCATCTGCTTCGCTAGAGTGAACTCATTCTCAAGAATAAAAAGCTTTGTAAGCGTGTCACTCTTTTCAAAAGCTTCTTTAGGCGCTTGGGCCATGTCCTTTAGCTTGACCTGTTTATCGCCAATGGTCAGGCACTGGTTTATGACTGAAACGGAATTAGGTAGTTGCCTTGAAGTCTGCATGGAACTCCCTCCCTTAACCCTTATGGCAGATGTACAGCTTGATTCCCTTGATGCTTCTTTTTGTTTCTGTTTATTTAATTGATTTTGTTTGGCGATTTACCTGGTGCTCATGTTCATACGATAACTTGTAAGGGTAAGAACTTAGACGAGGTATTTCACTATCAAAATCAATTAAATAAATTAAGTGTTATATTTGATTACTCCCCAAATGAAGGATCCTGTTGCTGGCGTAGCAGTCGCATACGGTCAGAAGCTTCCTTCCGCTGCTCTTCAGTAAGGTTACGCTTTACCGGGGGCTTGATCTTAAACCAGGACTTTGGCAAATGCGCCATTATGGATCCGTTCTGATCACTTATGATCTTAACCTCATCCGGGTATTGAGCATGCAGCTCTTTGATTTGTCTTACCCATTTCTTCTCGTCTGAGCAAAAGGTTCCATACTTGTCATCAGTCAGATACTCAAAGCACGTTTCCATATTAACCTCCATTTAGTGTTTTATTAGATTAATAAACTTATTTTAAGACGATAAATACAGGGTTGCGGTTTAACCCTAATTACTTATCGTCTTAAAGTCTACTCGCTGAATTTGGAAATCGAATCCAGTTAATTTAATTGGTTTCAATTTATCCAAACCCTATTTCTTAATCCAGGTAGGAATTCAACTCTTCATCATTCAGGATAGCGCCATTTACTCGCTCATAGGCTGCCTGAAGAAGTTCAGCATCAATGCCGATATATCTTAACGTAACCAGAGAGTCTCCATGATTGAAAAGTCTCTGGAGTGTAGCCAGGTCACCAGTAGCTTTATAATACCGATAACCAAAGGTCTTACGGAGAGAATGCGTATTCACATTGAATGGAATACCCACCTCTTTGGCAGCTTTCTTCAGGATTTCTCCGTAACACTTGTTCTCCATATGTCCGCCTTTCTGGGAGGGGAAGATATATTCCTCCAGATCAGGACGTTCTCTGCTGGCTGTCAGGTAAAAGCTAATAACTCTCTTGCAATCTTCATTGAAGATCAACTGCCGATGTTTATTAGTCTTCTCTTCTGTGATGTAGTTATATGCATCTGTCTTCACAGAATAATCAGGATTCAACACATCTCCCCACTTGAGCTGGCAAACGTCTCCTCCACGATAACCAATGTTAATCCCAAGAGAGAACCACAGCCAGTTTCTCAAAGCTTGCTTCTTCTTGTTGGTGGTAGTAGCTTCTTTCATCTGCGATAGGAAATATCGTTGCATAGCTTTGATCTGTTCTTCTTTCTTAAAAGGATAAACTTCCTGCTTCATCCCCTTTCTTGCCAATGCAGGGGATACTCTCTTAGGCTTTACAACAGTGCTGGGGAATTGAACCAGGTTGTCCTCCAAAGGGCTGCTGTCCATGGAAGTGTTCACCTCATACTCGGGGATCATATGAGAAAGATACAACATGGTCATGGAAAATCCTCCTAAAAAATTAATTTAGCAACCCCTTATTTCTCCATGCTTACGGGGTTTTCTACTCTCATATTATAGCATAATTGAATAATATAATCAAGCAAAACACAAAAATAAACTAACACAATTTGCATTTAATACGATAGAATACTTGTTCAATTGTTTCATATTTCGGGAAAATGCAGATAAATCAAATGAATTTGCAGATAATTGCGTCTATTTTTATAACTTATATTTTTATAAAACAGGGCTATGATGGAAGTTATAACTGATAAAATATTATCTGAAAAAATAGTTAAAAAATTTTTACAAAAAAAATTAAGTAGTGGCCTCAACACTAGGCGGTATAAGGGTTTCAGTGGAATACACACCCCCTCTGGTACTAGGTGAATGTGGATAACCTGTGGATAAAATGTGAGTAATAGGAGACTGGGGAGGGCATTTATAAATATTACAAAAGTATTAATAAATGTTAAAAAGTGTTAACATATGTTAATGCGCCTGGAAAGCGTTGATTTATAAGGGTTTCACCGAATTTTTTTGACGATCAGAAATAGGGGTAAAAAATTGATTTTGAACGGTAGGAAACAGGGGCGAATGGTGGGGGGAAGTGTGTAAAAAAGAATGAAGAAAAGTTGTGGGAGAGAGTAAAAAGACAGAATGAGAAGTGTGGAAAAATGGAGGTAAGAAAAAGGGTAAAATTGGATGAATGAGATGTTGGGAAGAACTAGCCCTCCTGGGGGGATGCTGCACAAGCTGGGCGGTGAAACCTAGGCCCCGGGCGGGTTTGTGGGTTTATCTTAAAATATGACTTTTTGCAGGATAGTCATAATATTATTCTTTTTTCTTTTTTTATTCAAAAAATTATGCACTTTTCTCCCTGTTCGCGTATACTGTGACCGTGCCCCGCTGGTGCGGACACACGGCAGGGAGCTAGGGCCCTTCCCTCTAGCAGGTAGACAGACAAGCGCGAACGACTGACAGCAAAGGAGGAAAACGACAAACCAGACAAGCAAGCCCCACAAGCCCCATACATACAACGCAAGCACAGCCCTTTGCAGTCAAAGGGAAAGAAAATACACCTTGCGTAGTGTGTTTGCCATACCCTTGTAGTCAAGGGTACGCCTCGAACCTTGAAAACAGCATAAAAACCCTTCCCGTGTTTAACGGATAGAGCGCCGCATGATTAAATTGTGCATTAACGCGCTTGAATCCTATTGTGTCATTCTTCACATGAAGCCGCGCAAATAGCACAAGGTGGAAACCCTGCAAAGGAAGGGGAGGCCATGTTTTCAAGCGGGGGCATAGAGTCTACGCACCACAAACAACGCTTGAAAAAATAGGAGGAAAAAACAATGATGAATTTCAATGCAATGAAGAACGCCGAAGAAGTCAACGCTCTGCATGAGTCTTTTCTGTCTGCCCTTCGCAAGTACAAAGTGCTTGCGCGTGGTGAACAGTTTGTCGCAGAAAAAGGCGTTATAACTGATGCAACAGCGGAGAATCTCCACAAGGCACAAGAGGCCATTGAAGGCACAATGCACGCATATAACGAACAGTTGACCATGCGTGCATACTTCTCCCTGATAACGGCTGAAAAGCCGTTCGCCGCATGGGCGGAAAAGCCTGATTTTTTCGTGGCGCGTGTCACGAAAGAATATGGCGAAGGGGCGAAAACACAAGCCGTCAACTTGTTTGCCATGCTGAAAACAGCAAAGAAAAACGGTTATACCGTCGAGCATGCGGCGGATGCAGAAAAAGCCGTTTATGCTTTGCAAACTACCCTGCAAAAAGTAGTTACACCGAAAGACGGCGAAACAATCAGCAAAACAGCCGTGAAAAAAGCACTTACGGCTTGTTTGCATGCTATGGGCCTATGCCTTGACAAGGAGGCGCGGGCTGTTGATGCCCATTATGCCTTATTTGCCGTTTCGGGCATGGGGCGCAATCGTGGCACGTTGAAAGACGTAAACGAAAACAAAACGGCTGATATTGTAGCAACCGTATATGCGGCTATGGAAAGAGGGCTTAAATATCGCTTTAATAGCGATGATAAAAAAGCCCAGGAACAAACCAAATAACGGAGGCTTTATGCCTCCACTTGAGAACATGGCTATACATCTGTTCTAGTACCTTCATACCCTTTTATACCCTTTTGCGCTCTTTTTAGGCCCTTTTGGGCCTTCTTTTTTTACCCTTTTTTTTAGAACCAATTCGGGCGTTTTTATGGCTATTTGTTCATCAAAAAGTCATAAAAGCGCCTGAAGCGCAAACTCGGCAGACTTGCGGAAGCAGTCTGCCTATAAATAAGGAGGATAGACCATGAACATGTATGATGTTTTTAAGACGCTAAAAGCGCGTGGATATATGGTAAACACATGCCCAATTTATCCAGATGACCCCGACTATGGGTATCTGGATGCGTGCGTGTTTATCTCACGCCGCGATCAGGAAAAGTTCCCTTTCCATCGTATGGTGCTGGATTGTCTTTTACCTGATTATCGCTGGTGGGATCATTATGCCCACCAGGAAGTGACTCCGGAAGAAGTGTTGAAATTTTTCCCGCCGCTGCTTCCCGAGTCTGAACCAGACCCGGACGAGATTTGGGAGGACTTCTATACTCTTCCCAAGCGCTCATATGTGAAGGGAGGAATAATCAAATAAAACACTTGACAAGAGCTTTTTTGTCGTGTATTATAAGCGCGTCAAAGGAATTCTTGTCAAATGTTTTATGAATGTTTTTACGGCCAGAGTCTGTCTCTGGTCTTTTTTGCATTCAAAAATAGAATAAAAAGGAGGCTTCTCATGCTCCAGGTTGACAAAGTTTCTCTTGAGCGGATTTTTTCAAACCTGCTCAAGGGAGAGGTCTATGGCGCTCGTCATGTGTTGATGGGCGCTGATTTTTTCCAAAGGGCGCTTTGGTACGACAAAAAGCGCCAGGTGGTGTATTGGAAGCACTATGGAAACGGCGCTTTCAAACTGTCTAAAGCGAATCTGCTTTGGGCAGTGCGGAACGTATTCAATATGACCCCGAAAAAATTCACAGAAATCTACTCTGTAGAATCGGGGCCTAAAGTGTATAAGTTGTAAAGGAGGATCATCATGCGTCAAGAAATCATCAGCAAGTTCGTTTCTGCTGCGCTCTCTGCTATCCAGCGGGGAGTTTTTTCTTTCAAGTTTTTGAGCTCTACAATGAGTATCGTGGAGCTTGAAGAAGGCTGGTTCACGGTATGTTCTGAAGCGGGGGCCATTCTGAATCTTCGCAAGGAAAATGGAGAGTGGCAAGCAAGTCTTGCCTAAAATTGAAGGAGGAATTTTCTATGGTGTATTGGGTTTTTTCTCTTTCTCATCGCCCCATTGAGCAAGTACTCACTGGAAAAATTCCTATGGCTCTTGCGGAAGCAGACAGAGGCAATGGTGTCCCTCTGAAGGCGCTTTATGGGAGCTACAACTCTCACACCCTCTTGGATGGAGGGTATAAGCTGGGTGGATGGTATTTTGACCTGCGCCCGTACTGTAAAAAGTATTGGATTAAGCTCCGTGATGGAGGAATCTTTGAAGGATATGCCCCCAATAAAACCTGCATTAGAAAGGTGTATGGAGATTATTGGGTAGACCAAATTGTGGAAGTCAAGGAAAGGAGAACTCCCTATGTCCCTAGGTACGCCCACGTATGAATCTAAACAGGAACGGCGCAAAGCTCACATTAAGTGGGCTTTTTCTATTGCCGGATTTTTCTTTGCATGGGGAATTGTTCTGATTGGATGGTTCCTTATGTGGTTCTGAAAGGAGAACTGTAGAAAGGTTACAAAAAAGGAGGAATCTTGATGCCTGCGAATCTTTATAAGAGCTACCTCGAACTGGAACCTGAACCCATTTCGAACCTTAAAGCTACTCATCTCAAGGTTGAGCTCTACTACTCTTTGGGAGGAACAAATGTCTTTACCTACAAAGACGAACCCAGAGGATATTATCTTTCTGTTTCCCCTGTCGCCCGAAAGGGGAATTGGGAAACCTATGTGGCCTTTACTGGTTTGAAACAGTGCATCCTTCCAGTAAAGCGACAAACTCCAAAGAAAGCGCAGGAGGCTTTAAGCAAGATGAACGACTACCTCCAGCCACTCATTGATAAAGTCCTGCAAGACACAGGACTTCAGTTGAAGGAGAAGGTAAATGATGGAGACTAAGAAAACTTGGCGTTCTGTGGAAATTCCATATTACTCACAAGGGGCAATACGCAGAAGCGTAAAGTTCCGCATGTTCCTGATTGATCACTATATTAAGTTTGAATCCAGCGCCGTTTATCACGGAACGCTGGATTTTGTTCACTTTGAGATTCTTTGCGACGAACAAGAAGCAAAGAAGATCAACAAAGCCCTGGATGAACTGGTTTGGTGTGGAAACATTTAAGATTTAAGGAGGAAACAAAAATGGCAGAGTATCAGGTCGGAGATCGTGTCCGCATTGTAAGTGAATGGAATAACGAATGTCACCAAAATCCTGAAGGGCTAATGGATCGTTGGCTTGGGGCTACCATGACCATTAAAAGTTGGAATGGAGTGTCTTATCAAATGGAGGAAGATGTTGGAGAGAGAGGCGAGGGCTGTGGCTGGAACTGGTTCCCTGGAGCCATTGTCGGGTTGGTTGCCGCTGCGGAAAACAATGAGGAGTTATTGGAAGAGATTGAGTACAACGCTGGCGACCAAGTTCGAATTGTTGATGAATTCAAAGACATGGGTACATGGGAATCCCTAGGCCGCAAGAGCTGGCTTGGCAAAGTCATGATTATTGATAAAAAAATTGTTGTCCATACGATTGGAGGAATTAAATACATATACCGCATGGTCGAAGATAGCGACTGCTGGAATTGGGAGTCTGAAGATATTGCTGGGATAGAAAAGGAATCTTTTGTTCAGGGTGCTTACTATGAGCCAGGAGATCGAGTTAAAGTTGTTTCTGAATGGATTAATATGACAAACCATCCCAATGGGCTTCTTGGACAAGTTGTAACTATTTCCGATCGCTATATTGATTTTAATGCAAAAGGGGCGAGATGGGCTTATCACATTAAAGAAGATTTTCTAGAAAACGCATGGTATTCTGATGATTTTGTAGGAATTGCTTCACCCGAAGAAGATCCCATGAATAAATACCATGAAGGAGACGAAGTCCGTATTGTGAGCAAGATCGACTCCATGTGTATACCTAATGACAGGGCGATGAAATGGCTCGGAAAAAAGATGACAATTCACGCCAAATATAGTAATTACTTTCGCATGAAAGAAGATCAAACTATCTGTTCTTCGGGTTCCCGCTGGTATCCATTCCTTATTCGCGGTTTAGAGTCCGAGGTAAGAGCTCAAGAGGCTAAAGAAAGAGAGGATAAGATCATGGAATTAAAAGAAAAGGGCGAGTACGAAGAAATGGTTTGTTCTCATTGCGGCTGCGTCCTTGTAGAGGGCGTAGATGAAATCTTTACAAACCCCAACGGAGAACCCATGTGTGAAGAATGCTTTGAGACTAATTGCTTCACATGTGAAGATTGTGGGGACATATGCTGGAAAGAAGAGGGGTGTCAAGTTTATGATGGCGACGATGAACCTTTCAAAATGATTTGTGAAATATGCAAGTTTAATGGAAGTTACGCAGAGTGTGAACGTTGCGACCATCTTGTCCAAGAGGATGATAGTATTTCTGATGGATATACTACCATTTGCAGGACATGCGAAAGACGTTATGACTATCATGCTTGTTATGAATGTGGAAATATTAACTCAGAAGATGAAATGCAATACTATAACGGCGATTGGTATTGCCCTGACTGCGTGCCGGATGAAGATTCGTCTTCTAGCAAATATGTTAAAAACTATGGCTACAAACCATATCCGAATTTTCTAAGTGAGCAAAAGGTTCCCTCTGAAAGGAACGCCCTCTTTATGGGTGTTGAACTGGAAATTGATAAGGGGGAGCGTCCATGTGCCTGTGCAGAAGAACTTGCAGAAATTGAAACCTACGACGATGAATTCTACATGAAACATGACGGCTCTCTGGAGGATGTGGGCATTGAAATTGTATCTCATCCGGCCACTTTGAGTTATCATTTGAATCGTTTTCAGTGGAAGAAGGTCTTTAGTACAGCAAAGAAATTCGGATACAAGTCCCATGATGCTGGGACGTGTGGTTTGCATGTACATGTGTCCAGAGCTTATCTGGCAGCAGATGAAAATGGAGTTACTTCGGAAGATCGTGAGGAATTAAACACCGCAAAGATCATCTTGTTTGTAGAAAAGCATTGGGATGAAATGGTGCACTTTTCTCGGAGAGACAGGTATCAGCTAGATAGGTGGGCTAAGTGTCCGGACAGCGCAATCACTCCCGAAGATGAAATTGGTAACATCAAAGACAAATTGTATAATTTGACTGATGATCGTTATCAGGCAGTTAATCTTTGCAATTCCAGTACGATCGAATTCCGACTGTTTCGAGGAACGCTGAATTTGAACACTTTCAAGGCCACTCTTGAATTTGTCCAACTTTTGTGCGACTATTGCAAAGAGCATAACTTGAAGGAAGTATTGGATAGTAGCTGGGATGATCTGATTTCTTGGCGTGAATATCCTGAATTGGTGACATATCTGGAAGAACGCAAAATGGGTTCTGTTTCTGCTGAGTAATCAAATTAAACACATTCTATAATAATGGAGGAAATATTTATGTGCATCATTTGCTGCAAGCCCAAGGGAATCGCCATGCCTTCCGACACTTACATCGAAAACATGTGGTGTCACAACAGTGATGGAGCGGGAGTCATGTACACAAAAAACGGGAAGGTCATCATTGATAAGGGATATATGAGCCTGGAAGCGTTGAAGGCGGCCTTGAAGAAGATTGCCAAAGAAGTTGACTTGACGAAAGAAGCCATGGTATTGCATTTCCGCATTGGAACTGCTGGTGGAAACACTCCACAAAATACGCATCCGTTCCCAGTGATGGATAGCATTGGAGCGTTGAAGAAGCTGAAGATGAGTGTGCCGATTGGCGTGGCACACAACGGTATTATCCCGGTGACGCCCAGAACCAAAGACATTAGTGATACCATGGAATATGTCGCGTCTCAGTTAGCCCCTTTGTATAGGGCTGTCCCGAAGTTCTATCAGGATAAAAATCTAATGACACTAATTAAGAACGCCATTAAGTCCAAGATGGCTTTTTTGATTGGAGATGGAAGCATTTATACTATTGGAGATTTTGAGGAAGAAGGGGGCTTGCTGTTTAGCAATCATACTTATGCATATGGATATGTTCCTGTCTACCGAAACAGCTTTGGATACTATTACGGAGCGGAAGATGAAGGCTGGAACAAGTATTATGGATGGGGAGAAGATAAAGACACTCTTATTATCGAACGTCCTTTGATGCTCTTGGATGATGGAGAGTACATGGTGGAATTGGATACGGGAGAGTTTGCCGATACCTCCATGGGCTTGTACTTTATTGATGAAAAAGGCTCATGTTATATGTATGATGATGCCGAAGAAGCATGTTTGCCGCTGGACACCTTTACCGCATTTAACGCACAGGGATTGAGTCTGAAGTTCGACATAAACCGTGCAGAAGTGATGGAAGTAATGCTGTAATGAGGTGGCACAGATGGGCTATTACATGGAACAAATTGGACAAGATTTTACCATTCTTGCAGAGAACAAATCAAAAGCCTTTGAAGTTTTGAAACAGTGGGAACAAGAAAAGATCAGCAGCTACTCCTATCCTCTTAATATTCTTCCGCTTGGGGACGCCTCCACACTGGAAGAAGCCATGGATGAGTTGAATTGGGAAGCAGAAACTGATGACCATGGAAATATTGTCGGACTCTGGTTCAGAGGCGGAAAGCTATGCGAAGAAGACACATGGCTTGATAAGATAAGCGCCATGGTGCAGCCAAGATCTAAGATCAAGATGCAAGGAGAAGACGGATATATATGGTGCTGGTATTTCGATGGAAAGGGGTGCGCAACTTATGATGGGGAAATTGTATTCCCAGGAATGCCGAAGTAATGAGAGGGTATTTAGATGCACTTGTTGCGGGCAATGTTTTGCGGACGATTTTGAGTTGCGGGAAATAAATGAAGAAGGTTCTACAAATCAAGTTCTATGTGACTATTGTGTTGCCACCATGGAAAATACCGGAGAACTAACTCGCTGTGAGTGTTGCGGCAACCTGTTCGCGCCTTCCCGTCTAAAAGTCAATTCTGAAAACGGGTTGCAGGAAATATGTCCTATGTGCGGTGAGGTTTGGTGCGAATGAAAAGAGAGCTTTTATGAGACAAGCCATAACTGAGCTTCCCCATGAGCGCAATAAATATTCGAACCAGTGAATACCTAAAGCTCTGTTATCATGAGCAGACTTACTTTACATTACAGGAGGATGACAATGGGACAGTATTATATGCCAACTCTTATTGATGATAACGGCGCAATCTCGATTCTCTATTCACATGATTACGACAATGGTCTCAAACTCATGGAACATTCCTATATTGGCAATGATTTTGTCAATGCCGTGCTCACGCAACTTTGGAAGCAACCGCAGCGTCTCGCGTGGATCGGAGACTATTCCAACGACTATTACGGCGACCTGTATGAGACCAAACTCTCAAAATCCGAGTTCATGAAATACTATGACACAGTATGGGGAGATGAGAGAAATAGCTACCAGATTCATCCCGAGCCCAAACCGATCATCACCTTGCGTCATAAGAAACGCTATCTGGTTAATCATACGCAGAGATGCTATATCCAGATTGGCGAGTACATCGCCGCAAATAAATACCAGGAAAAAGGGTTATATCGCCGGGGGAAGTATGATGCTTTTTATACGTATGATATGTGTGTTCATCCGCTACCGCTGCTTACAGCGTGCGGGAATGGCCGTGGTTGCGGCGATTATCCCGATTATGACGAGCAAATCGGCGCGTGGGCGTTTGACCGAATTGAGGTCACAGACAAGTGTCCCACTGGCTATGAAAAGATGACTTATCATTTTGCGTAAGAGAGAGCGTTACCAATGCTCTAGCAGACTTGTTGGAACGACTGTATAGAACAGATGACAAAGAAGTAATTATCTGCACCGGATACTATGACCCAAAAGAAGACAAACGAAACGGAGAAGAAGATAGGTTCACCGGTTGGTGGTACGTGAATATGGGTTAAGGAGGATCTATATGAAGTACGAAACGATTAATGACGCAGCTCATGCTTGGGTAGCCGAATTCAATGCAATTCCTATGGCTATTATTGACAAGCTCTTGGAGCAGAATTCAGAAGAGCTCCATGAAATCACACCGCCTTCGGTTGGTGATCGTGTGTTTGTATTCGACTCGCCCGCTGATGAAGACACCGGAGAAATCATAGCGCGCAATAAAGATATCTATACTATCAAGCTGGATGACGGGACTGCTTGTGTTTTAAAAACTGAAGATTTTGAAGTACAGCATGATGAATTTCTCCCAATGTGGGGAACAATGTGGGCCTTTGGAGATTCCATAGATAATTGGTGGCTTGAAGATGGTGGCCTTCAAATTATGGCAGACTGTGGCTTTCGTATTTATGAGCAGGAAGATTATGATTATATATTCGGCATTGACGGGGCTGGGTACAGTTTTTATGAAGAGCATTGGATCCCGCTTTATAAAGCGCGTGGTTTGAAATGGCATAAGGAAGAAGATAACGGAGACGAATCAGATGGAGAATGATGTCTGCTTAGCCTTATTGGGAGACAAGTCAGCACTAAGGCGCGTGACGGAGCGCGGGGAGCTGCTGACGTGTCCAAAGTGTAAATGTATTGGAACGTTACATTCTGTTAATGGGTATAAGTCAATTTATGCATCCTGTCGTAGGTGCGGGATGATGACAAGAGGCTTCAAAACAGCAAGTGAAGCCATTAAAGACTGGAACACCCGCGCGCCGATCCTGACGCCGGAGGAATTAGAAAAACTGGAGGAATCACTATGAAAGCAAAGCGTTGTTCTGTTTGTGGTGGTAAGCCAAAGTTTGTCTACTATTCGATTCCGGGAGCCACAAAGACCCAGATGGAATATATACTTCCCAAACGGCTTGAATGTGAAAAATGCGGTGCAACTGTAGCAAATCTTGTTCTTACGTGTGATGATGCTGTTGAATACTGGAACAGCCTGAATAAAGAAGGAAAACGAGTTGTCCTTGAGCGTGTAGGAGAAGAACCGTGCATTGATGTGGAGGATGAAAAACATGACGCATGAAGATGCGAGTGAAAAATTCGGAGAACCGCTGACGTTGGGGAAGCTGATGGAAATGGACGGGAAGCCTGTGTGGACAAAGCTGCTTGAGGAAAGCACAGGAAGAAAAGAAGGATGGGCACTCATATATAGCGATGATGGACATATTGCTGTGCAAAGATGGACGCAGTGTCCTCTTTGGTATAAAGATTATGGGAAGACCTGGATTGCATATGCTTATCCTCCCGTACACATCGAACGGGAATCGGGGGAGCCGTGTGAAAAATGCAAGCACTCTGTAGATTATGATTTGGGAAAACGGATGGAGGGCTAACATGCATATATCCGAAATCATCCGCCGCGCCGAAAAAGAACTTGCGACGGTCACCAGGAATCTTGAAACGGCCAAGCGCCAGGGTGCGCCGGAGCAGGACGTGAAGAACCTTGAGGAAAAAGTAGAATACCGAAAGACAGCTCTTCAAATCTTAAAAAACAGCGCTGACGTTACTATTTTGATTGATAAAATAAATAAAAAAGATAAAGCCATAAAAGCACTTTGCTATGACTTTGTAGATTTCGCTACGTCTGGCTTGTATAACATGGCTCCCTATTGCGCAAATATGACGAATAAATGCATTCATCAGAACGGATGGTGCAAAACGGATATAAATTCTTGCAAAGGGTTTTATCCAAAGGCTGCTATAGAAAGTGAGGATTGACATGAGCTACAAAAAGCTCGTAAGCGATTTGCTTTCAGAATGCCCCAAAAACTGCGCAGACTGCGAGTATTCAGAAGGCGTCGAGTTTAATTGCACTATGAGTAGGATGGCTGCCGATGCAATTCTTGAACTGTTCATAGAAAATAAGATTCTCAATAAGAAAAATTCAGATTTACAGGTGCGCACAGAATCTGCGGAAGCTCGTTGCAATATGCTTGAGAAAATGGTTAAGGAATATCAGGACGAGATTGTTCCTGGATATATTGTGCGGGCAAAAAGGCAGAGCGAGCCCTTTCACTAATGAAGGAGGAATGAGTTGTGAGCCAGAGAGAAATACTTTTTAAGGCAAAAAGGATTGACAATGGGGAATGGGTAGAAGGATACCTTTGGAGCAAAAGAACCATTGGATGCACTTCCCCATGCGGACATACAGAAGAAATTGTGATTGATCCTGAAACAGTCTGTCAGTACACTGGATTAAAAGACAATAGCGGAAATAAGATTTTTGAAGGCGATATTGTAGATATGTCGGAAGAATGGTGGAACGCATATGGACCTGCCGGACATGATTCACCAATAGAGCCTGTTGTATGGAATGAAGAAATATCTGGATTTTATCCATTCGCAAACTATGATTGTGACTGTGGTGTTTACATTGATGCAGGAGGTTGCAAGATAACAGGAAACATATACGACAAGTAAGCAACTAAATGGCGCAAATAAATGAGGAATGACCAATTAACATATGGACGGAAGAGAATTGCTTGAAATGCTTCGGAAGGTTGAAACGATCCCGGTTAAGGTGTACGACCAGGACGGGGAGACCATCTGCTTTGAGGTGCAGGTTGGTGTAGCCGGGGCGCTGGTGGCTGTGGATAAGATGAAAGAGAAGGAGAAATGAGCGTGGAGCAAAACACTCAGAGGGAAAAGCTGATTGACCTGATCGTGAATGCAAAAAAAGCATGCCCAGAAACAGAAAGTTTCACGGAGTTTTTAGCCGACTTCCTGATTGGATATGGTGTGATTGTTCCTGATAATACATACGAACTCGACCGCCTCCGCGCTCTGGTGCAGGCGGACAGAGAAGGGCGGTGTATTATTGCCCCTGTAAAGCCAGGTGAGATTGCATGGGGTGGGCACGCTCGATTTGACCCAGTTTTAGGAGAAACAAAAAATGTTATATACCCAGTTATTCTAAAAGGTTGGTGGACTGGGTTGAAGGATTATGAATACGAACCAAGAGAATTTCGGTTCGGAGATCTTTATGAAAGCTATGACGCCGCTGAGAAAGCGTTGGAAGGAGAAAATCATGGTTGAATATCATGTTGGATGTGGAGCCTTAGGCATATACGCTGGAACATTAAATAGAAAGAATAAAAATCTGTGGCAAAGCAAAACTGAATGCACGGATGAAGCAATAAATGCAGTGCGTGATTGGATGATAAATGAACTTCTTGGAGGTTTTGATTGCCGTAAAAGGACGGAAGATGCTTACATATGGAAACTAGAAGATGGAAGAACTATTGAACTTAGAATTAAAATAGGGGGAGAAGATCATGGCTGAATATGTAAACAAATCAACGCTGTATTCTTTATGCGAACCGCGTGGAGTTGTAACTTTGCATGTTTCAGATATTGATGAAATGTCTTCTGAAGACGTTGCGCCGGTGGTGCATGGGTGAAGCAAAAACGCTTTCTAGTATGTGGTAAAAGTTAGCTTGGAAGGATGGTTAATTTGCGGCACAGTACAAGTGTTTACAGGTTAGATAAAGATGGAGAATCAATAATTTTCAATTCTGAAAAAGACGCATGCGAGTTTCTAGGAGTTTCTAAATGCTCCGTTGCATCTTGTTTCAGAAGGGGGACTCTTTGCAAAGGCTATTCAATATCAAGAGTTGGGCTGTCAACACATGGAGAAACAAAGACAAAGTTACACAAAAGATGGGAATCTATGATTGCTAGATGTGAGTATAAAAAACATCCTCATTACTGCCGCTATGGCGGGAGGGGAATTTCTGTCTGCACGGAATGGCATGATTATTGCTCGTTTAGGGAATGGGCTATGAATAACGGGTATTTGGAAAACCTCACGCTTGACAGAATTGATCCGAATGGAAATTATTGTCCAGAGAATTGTAGATTTGTCACGTGGGAACAACAGGAATCCAATAAGAGAAACAATCGCTTTGTAAATCATAATGGAGAACAACTTACATTATCGCAGTTTTCGAGAAAGTATGATATTCCAAAGTCTACTGTTAGATGGCGGTTAAATAACAAAAGGGATATATTGAGCGGTGCAAAAATGGACGCGAAGGAGAATGATAATGAACCTAATTGATTATGCTGAATCTGAGTTGGGGCGCATCTCAAAGGACAAAGACGGAATGCAGGAAATAATTAATCAGAACATCCTAGAACTTGTTAAGCTCTTCAGTTCACAAGGCCACAGTGGACTATCTGGCCGTTATGTTATCAACGCACTTAGCAGACTTCTGGAGTATAAACCCTTGAATCCATTAACTGGAGAAGACGATGAATGGGGCGAACCCTATGGCCCCGATGAGACACAGCAAAATAAACGTTGCTCCAGTGTTTTTAAGAGTAAGACAGAACCGCCGCATGATATTGACGCCATAGTGGTTTCAGACAACGGCGGGGTGTCATGGTTTTATTCTCATTTGTTTAAAAAAGAGATTACCTTTCCCTATCTTCCCCCGGTTACGCCCGAGAAAATCTATATTGAATATGTCAAGGAGAAAGGAATCTGTGAGGCTATAACAGACGATGCAGAAAGGATTGCACGATTGCGGGAAAAGACACTAAGAAATATCAAAGGATGATTAAATGAAATATTGTAATCATATCCCAAGTGTAATTGAGAATGCGAACATCTCTTTTTTTATTGCAGAGAATTCTGAGGAATATGGAATTGCGCAAATGCTTAATTCTTTAACCACCATTGCTATGCTTCATGGTGGTGATGCAGGTGGAGTGTACCTTAGCTGCCCTGAAAAATTTGAAGAAGCTTTGCGCAGGACTTGTAATTTTTTTCAATTAAGAAAGAGTGAAGGATAAAAGGAGAGCCAACTATAATGGCAGGAATAGATCATACAATCATCTGCTTCCACAATGGGAGGCTAATGCGCTCACTATACAAGTCAGATGGCGATTCTTATGAATCCGCCATCCCGTTTGAATATTCTAGGGACGCAGAGCTTCTCGGTGTAGATATAAAGAAGAAGGAAAACATTCCTGTGATCTTCACTTTAAGTAGATTCAGGCAATGGCTTGCTAAACATCTCTTAGACAATCCACCTGCCGAATATACAGGCTACTTCCACAAAGATGACATTCAGATTTTCACTTATGAGAGTGAAAGTTACAATGTCATCTTCTATTTACAAGGGAATGAATCATATGTCATGCTTGGTGGTTATGGACATTACATGAATCCCTATACACACTTCTATAAGCGTGGCTACGGAGAAGAGTTTGAGAGAAGGATGGCAAAAGAGTGCTTTGAGTGGCTGTTCAGCCATGTGTTTGAGGATTGTGCGAGAACCTGGTTTGACGGAACAATCTATAAGGAAGAAACAGACCTTATGAAGTTGGAAAAGCGATTCCACTACAAGAGTTACTGGGACATGACCAAGGAAGAAAGGGAGATGTATTACATGCGAGGAAAAATGATAGAATATGATGACCAGCCATGGATGGATAAGAAAGAAGGCTGAAAGGAGAACAGCATGAATGATTGGCGCATATATGAAGAATATGTTCCTAAAGAGAAGTTCCTCCAAACTCTAAAAAATATAGGCGGCGATGTTTTTCAAGAATCTTATGATGAATCTTATGTGACTGGTTATAGTTTGGAGCTCATTAAAGAACTTATAGACAGTCTAAAAGGAGACGATGTTGTTTCAATATCTTCAAGAGAGCGAGAGCTTATAGAGAAAGACGAAAAGGGACTAGTGTTTATTATGTCAAACTTATTATGGTTTGTGGATTCCAATAACAAGGTTGGACAAGTAGAATTTAATAACTGGCTTAACAAATACGTGAAAGTGTGAAAGGGGAAGCAATATGCAAGTAGTCAATCAGTATAGATGTGAGTATTGCGGAACGCTGTATAAGAGCGAGGAGCTTTGCAAACAATGCGAAAACCAGCATCGTACACCATCTAAGATCGCCAACGTTGAACATAAGCCCATGGGAGTATGTGCTGAATATCCCCGGAGCATACAAATTGAATTTGACAACGGATCAGTTGTTTCTTATGAGAGGAAAAGAATCGTTTATCGGTCTAAGCGGTAAAAGCGAAGCGAGAAAAGGAGAGTGCTTTATGAGCAGGGGTGAGCGTGTTGTAAAGGTAGATCATTGGCACGGGTGGTTTGGTATCAAGATAACAGACCAGCAAGGAGAACTTGATAAGTTCTTTCCGATTTTTTCTGAAAGTGAAGGAGAAGTCATTCAGGCTTTTATTGAGACTCTAAATAATTACCAAGAGCAAGGAGTCAAGCTTATATTCAAAAAATAATATGAGTTAGGTGGTGTTCCTTTTGATGGATTCCAACAATAGAATCACTCAATTGAAAGAACAAATCAGACAGCTCAAAAAGAAAAATCAAGGGCTGAAAGAAAAAAACACACAGTTGAAAGAAGCTCTGGCATCATATGAAAGCAACCCAAGCAATGTAGATCAGTGCGCATCTTGCTATTGGGGGAAAAGCTACAACGAAGGGAATTTTGAAGTTTGCAGGAAATGTGTAAGCGGTAGCGAGTATACACCTTATTTGGATGATTGAGGAGTGATAAATTGAGTTACGATATATCTTTAAAGGATCCAGTGACAAATGAAACATTATGTGCAAAGTTCAATCATGAGATGACCGGAGGGACATATGCTATAGGCGGCACAAATGAGTTATGGTTGAATATAACTTATAATTACGCCAGGTGGTACTACCACGCTGGCGTTTTTGCTGCCACCAAAGAAGAAAGCAAAGGTATCCGCACGATCTATGGAAAGTCCGGCGCTGAAAGCATCCCCATTTTACGAAGCGCCATTGCTGCTCTGCAAGCATTGGAAGAAGACATTTCAGAGCAAGACAGATTGGCGTGTATTAGCGTAGGCGCTGATGGTTACTGGATGCCTACCAAAGAGAACGCAATACGCCCCCTATATCAATTGTTGAGTATGGCCCAGTTGCGACCGGACGGAATTTGGGATGGAGATTAAGGAGGAAAATTATGAAGATGTATTTTGTTACTTCTGATTACACTGGACTGTCTATGGACTTTAAGGCAAAGACGTATACCCGAGCTGTTTTCGTCCCGCTTGAACAGGCTGTGCGGGTGAGTAAGCGAGACATGAACAAGCTGGTTGTCAACTGTCTACTGGAAAAGTGGACAGAAGATGAAAGTCATTTTGCGTAAGCAAGAAAGGAGAGGCAGTATGAATCTTGGTAAAGTGGTTGCGACACGAGGGGTTGCTGATTCTGCGGCGGAGAATCCTGAATTTGCTGCTTTTGTGGTGAATTCTTTAAGCCGCTATATCCATGGAGATTGGGGGGATCTGGATAAGGAAGACAAGGAAGCCAATGAAGCTGCGATGAATGGGGGTGACGCGAGAATCTTGGCAGCTTATAATTGCCCATTTGATCCAAACTACAAGATCTGGATCATCACGGAATGGGATCGAAGCAGCACTACAATTCTTTTCCCGGATGAGTATTGACTACTAGAAGATGTGGTTATATAATGCAAAGGAGAGGTTATATGATCGTCATTTATCTTTTCTTTTTCATTCTGGCTTGTCTTGGTGACTACTTTAAACGATTCCGCTAAGGAGGAAATAACGTATGAATAATAAGCGCCGCAAAATCATTTCCAAAGCGATTGAGCAGCTCGAAGAGATGGAAAAGAACCGTCATATTGATTATCAGACAATCAGCGACATATGGGATACGATTGAAGAGGTGGCAGAGGAAGAACAAGAATCTTTCGATAATCTTTCAGAAGGCTTGCAGGAAACTGAACGAGGCAAGAACATGGAGTACGCAGCCAATATGCTTCAAGTGGGCATAGATCGTTTGAACAGAGCCTCCGAGTACGCTCCGGATAGCAATTCTGATACGGCGCTTGAGTGGCTGTTCAAAGCGCATGTCATGCTAATGGCGGCAATAGAAGATTGACAGTGGCGAAAAGTCCATAGAACAAGAACAGACCGTCCCATAACGGGGCGGTCTTTTCTTGACAAAATTCATTTGCTGCTTTATAATGTACACGAACAAACGTTCTCAAGTGCGAAAAGAGGTGTCTATATTGGAAGCGCAGCTACTGGCAGTTGATTCTCTATCCCCTCATCCGCGAAACAATGACTTTTTTGATGACATCACCGGCGGCAAATGGGACGAATTTCTGGAGTCTGTTAAAGCATCTGGTATCATTGAACCCCTGGTCATTACGCAGAACAAAGTAGTGGTATCTGGGCACCAGCGTTTACGAGCCTGCAAAGAGCTGGGCATCAGAAATGTATATTGCATCGTAAGAACTTACAAATCAGAAGACGAGATACTTCGTGATCTGATTGAAACAAATATCCAGCAACGTGGAACGATCAGCTCTAGTAAAAAGAAGCAAGCGCTGATTATTCAAACCCTGGAAAGAATTTACGGTATCCGCAATACCGCTGGCAGACCAAAGGATGATTAGAATGTTAAAAAACTATCAGAAAATCATGTTAATTTAACACGATTTTCTGATAAAGAATTAACAAACCCTCCACCCCCTCGCACAAAAGCACAGCTTGCAGAGGCGCTTGGGCTGTCTCTTGAACAATACGCCACAGCAAAAGCTGTTCTTCCTCTTATCCCCGATCTACAGGATATGATTGACGAAGGCAATCTTCCAGCAACATTGGCCCGTCATCTATTAGCACGTTTGAGCGAACAAGAGCAGCTAGAACTTGTTAAGTCTCTGGATACCACCAAGCGATATACTGCGGCTATGGTGCAGCGTAAAGTGACAGAGCTTCAGTCTGCTGACGCAGGAATGGAAAAGAAGATTGAAGCGTTGGAGCGAGAGCGCGATCAATACAGAACAAATATTGGGTTGCTGGAGGAAAAGCTCCGCTCCTTGGAAGCACAAGATGATACGGCTGGCAACGAAGAATTAAAAGAGAAGCTGAAGTCTGCACAAGCGGACTTGATACAGCAAAGAGAAAACGCTACGCAGTATTTAGAACAACTAAAAGCTGCTAAGTCAACCGCAGAGCAAATGAAACAGGCGGCGCTTGATAAGCAAAAGGAAGAATATGAGAAAATCATTTCCAAGCTTCAAGCGTCTGTCCCGCGTAGTCAGGTGACTTTTGACGAACTCCCCGAACAGGACAAAGAACAGCTCAATGATTTCTGCTATGGCATTAACCAGGGGCGTGTGGCCGTACATTATTTAATGGACGATAAGGACGCCTACATAAAAATTCTTTCGCTCCCACCAGAGAAATTAAAAGAGCTGGAATTTGACGCAGCAATGTTAAAGGATCAGGCAATCAAGCTGCTTGGATTACTGGCAGCGACACCAAATAGTATTTTCAAAAAGTAAAAGGAGGACTTGGTATGACTTACGTTTCTTTCATTCAGAGGAAAGAAAAATCTGCTTCCCGTTCTACTGTGCGCCAGGCTCCCTACTACATGGAACTGCCTGTTACTCAGATAGAAATTCCTCCATATCAGCGCTCAGCAAATGTGGTACGGGTCAAAAAGATTGCCACCGCTTTTGAAGAGAATCGTATGCGTCCTATTGACGTTTCTTTGCGGGACGGCAAATACTATTGTTATGATGGGCAACATCGGTTGCTTGCTTATAAAATGATGGGGCAGCAAACGATCCCTGCTATCGTACATACTTCCCTATCCTATCATGATGAGGCTGATTTATTTGCCCGGCAGAGCGAGAATGTATCTGCGGTACGAACGCGGGACAAATGGAATGCTATGGTAGAAGGCGGCTCTGAAAAAGCCAAGAAAATCATTGAAGTTGCTAAAGCCCACGGATATAAAATTGATGCTAAGGGAACTTCTGATGGAAAGACTGTCATGTGTGTAACCGAACTTATGAAAGCCTATGATAATCTGGATATCTGGGGTTTTGAAAGGATGTTTACAATCATTGAGCAAAGTTTCAAAGGCTCTCCCCATGGTGTCAGCCGTGATATGATTGCTGGTTTGGTCGAGTTTATTAAAGTATTCGACAGTGATCATAGCAAGCCTACTTGTGTGGATTATCATAGGCTATATCGTGAATTGAAAAAGGCCACAGCAGAGAGGGTGCTTTCTGAGGCTGACAAATTCCGTGTTGGAGAAATGAAGAAGTCCAGTTCTAATGGTAAGCGCGTGGCTCGGGCTATTATTGAAATCTATAACGGTAGACTTCAACAGAATCGTCTGCCGTTGGATGCTTTCTTGGTATAATACCTTTTGTAATAAGAAGGAGGAGATTCAAATGCACAGTAACATCCATTATAGTGTTGGCTCTGAGAAAGGAATAAACATTTGTTCAAAAACAACTTCTTTATTATCTGCCATTATGCGCATGAGGAAAATGCCTAACGCTAAAGTAGAAATTTTTAATAGCGATACACTTTTCTTTCAAAACTTTGAAGAAGCTTTCATCTACCTTTTGCATTTGCCTGATGATAAGATCTTCTATTACTGCCGTCAGGTGTTTGACTGGGATGAGAATGGAGAACACTTGATTCCTCAACAAATTATGCAGCCAATTCGTTGTGAAAAAGAAGAAATATGTGAGCACATGCTTGATTACGCCGAATATGAAACTTTTTACTTGAAGCGTGGCAAGAATGAACATCCTTATGAAATTCATTGCGAATCAAACAATACCAATGAAAAGGGGATCATTTGTTTCTATATGAAATAAATCGCTTCTCTCTACCCAGACTTATCAAATAAAACGCTATCTATTTTTTGGAAAAGGTTGATTTTGTTTCTTCTTTGTGTTAAGATAAGTCTGGGTAGAGAAAGGAGGATCCCCTATGACAATCCCCGAGTTCACTGCTATGTATATTGATTCTTTAAAGGAACAGGGTCAAACCATTGAGAAAAGTGCTTTGCGAAAGGTTCTACAAATGACGCAAGAAAAGCCGCTTGAATTCTTTACAGAAGAAGATTGGCGGAAATTCTATCAGGAAGGTAAGCGGACTACCATTGAAGTCACCAGACGCAAACGTGCGGTTATTCTCAACTGGTTAACAGCATTACGTGAACAGGGTTTCCCCTGCCAAACGGCGTTAACTTCTTTGCTGAATACCCCGCTTGAAAAAAATCTGATTGAGGACTTTATAAAAGAGTCTTATTTCGGAAGCTTTCAAGAAATGGCAGATGAACTTGATCGGTTTATTCTTGATGACGAAGGAAGTTATGGAGCTTACATAACTGTAGTATGCGCTCTTTACCTTGTATGGTTTGGAGTGGATGTCAAGACAGAGCTCTTGTCTATTAATTGCCGAGACGTTCAACTTGTTGAAACAGACCATGGAAAGACTTTGGAGATCACCATGCCTAGTAGAACATTGCTTATTAGAAATCCCAAAGCAATGCATCTGATTTATTCTTATGCCAATAGTGTGTCGTTTACAAAAGTTGACGGACGTAATTATACCTTTGCTTCTGTATCACAGCTCCTACGTTCAAACAAAGGGGCGCTGTCAATGAACAACCTAACCTTTAGTATCTCTAAGCTTAATAAGGATGTAAAAGAAAAAGGGGGCGACAAGAAATTCCTTCTTAATTATGTAGCGAAAAGCGCAGTCTATGCCAAAGCCTATGATATCTGTAGAAGATATGGGCTTGTGATCTCCCCTCCTTACCCACAGGGCAATGCCCGCGATATCATGCAAAGGGTGTTGGAGATTACCGAAAGTTTTGATTTCTATAAGGTCTATAATTACTTCTATTATTGGTGTAAAGTATATCGTTCTATTGACGCATAACATGTCCCCGTGGCGGAATGGGCAGACGCAGCGGACTTTGATGTTTGCTTCGCAGAAATGCGAACTACTGAAAAGTAGAGAGTGCCTAAAAGGAAACTTTTAGAGTAGAAGTTAGCTAAAACGGTGAAGGCGCAAACAGAACGCCGTGCTAGATTTTTTGGGCAGACGCTTATAAAATGGCAGAATCGATTTTCAGGTATTTATGAAAGGAGAGTGCGTATTTTATGAGACAATACACAAAAGATTGGTTAAAAGAATTATGTCAAGATAGCTATTCTTATGCAGAAGTATTAAGAAAAGCTGGAAGAAAACAAGGTGGTGTAACTCAAGCCACACTTCGTAAAAAAATTGAAGAGTTTGGGATTGATATTTCTCATTTTACTGGACAAAGATGGCAAAATAGTCCAAATCAAATGGATAATCACGAAAATAGAGAAAAATATTCTCCAGATGAAATACTTATTAAAAACAGTCCAATAACTCAAAAAGTTTTACGAGGATATGTTGAAAGATATAATTTAATACCTTATAAATGCCAAAATTGTGGATGTGATGGACATTGGCAAGAAGGAATTATTTCTCTTGAGATAGACCATATTGATGGAGATAATAGAAATAATGAATTATCAAATCTTCGTTATTTATGCCCTAATTGTCATGCACTTACAGATACTTATAGAGGTAAAAATATCGGCTCAAAAAATTGAGTGTAGAGAGCATACACTAGCTACCTAAGTCGTAAGATATGGTAAAGACGTGCTCCAGACTACAACACTAAAAAGTGGCTATGGTGACATAGAGTAGTAAGAAAATCCGCTGTCTTTTTATGGCGTGTGGGTTCGAGTCCCACCGGGGATACATATAGAGGAGTAGTATAAGGGTAATACAACAGACTTTGACTCTGTAAGTAAAGGTTCGAGTCCTTTCTCCTCTGCATGCTCTTGTGGCGCAGCGGTAGCGCACTTGACTTTTAATCAAGGTGTCGTGGGTTCGATTCCCACCAAGAGCACTATGCCATGGTAGCACAAAGGTAGTGCGCCTGACTTGTAATCAGGAGGTTGAGAGTTCAAATCTCTTCCATGGCTCCATGCCGGCCATTAGCTCAGTTGGTTAGAGCAGTCGCCTCATAAGCGAAAAGTCTTCGGTTCGAGTCCGAGATGGCCGACCATATAACCAAATAAAACACTATCAGGAGGGAGTATGAATTCAATTAGGCTTAATAAACACGGTAACAATGCTGCGATTAAATATCATATTTTAACTGAAGATAAAATGAAAAAAGCTGGCTTCAGAAAAACTAGTACTGGCTGGTATTTTTTTAAGCCGTTGGATAAAAGAAGCCGAATTTCATACAATGTATCAATACCATTTGATGAAGATGGGCGTATTGATATCCTTGATGAAGATTTTTGTCAGCCCTACGATTATGAATACTTATTGGAGGAAAATCCGCATTTTAGTCTTGCTCAAATGATAAAAGCAGGAGCAGTTTATTATACAATGTTATTGCAACAGCGAGGTATTTTATCTGGCTACACATACGGCGATTATATTTAAGAGGTGAATATATTGTGGCGAGAAGCCCTCCGTAATAATCAAATGTAACACTACTAAATTTGTAGAGGTGGTTTGCCATGAATGTTTTCAAACGGTGGAAACACTGGCTTGGAATTCAGCATTGTTATAGGTCATTAAAGTGTGTTCCTGCTCATGAGTTGTGGCAGGGGCACGCTTTATTTTGCCCCTGTTGTGGCAAAATGCTAGCCTTTAAATATTGGCTTAACGGAACTTGGCAAATCTTTTTTTGCGCCTCTGATCTTCCCTCTGAAATCAAGGGCAAAATATTGTGTTCGGTTCTTGATATCCCCGCACCCTATGATGAGACAAAAGAAATTCTGGATGAACTGTATGAAAAAATCTATGAACCCGTAGAAAACAATGAAGAGGTGGATGAAGAAAATGAGCGAAGTAACAACGAATGTATTGCGTGCTGCATATAACAATGTGGATTTGGTCGGCGTCCTAAAGTCCAAGGAAGTTACAGAGGGAACGAACGACAAGGGCGGGTATATCACCATTGACTGTGTGATCGCTACTTCTCCTGAGAGCGAACACAAAGTCAAGATTACCGCTAGCCGTATGACAAAGGGTACGAAAGATAAGCCGTCTGAGGAATCCGGTTATTATAAAGGTCTTTGCACCGTGCGTGACACTTATGTGTCTGTCGCAGACCTGATGAAAAAGGATATGAGCTTTGAAGAAGCTTTCAATCAGGCTGATAAGGTTTCCATTTCTCGCGGCAGCTTGACAAAGAATGAATATTATAATCAGGGTGGTCAGCTTGTTTCCCGCGATATGATTCGGGCTTCTGCTTTGAGCCGTGTAAAGCCCGAAGAGTATCATCCCATGGCGCGTTTTGATATTGAGGGTTATATCGAGAAGAAACATGATGAAATGGTTAATGAAGAGGAAACTGGACGCATTTTTCTGGATATGTTGATTCCCGAGTATGGCGGTAAAATCATCCCTATGCGTTTTGTAACTACCAAAGAAGCTGGCAGTTATATTCGGAATCATTATGAAATCGGTAATACTGTCCGCATATATGGCGAACTGATCGACACGGTTCAGAAAACAGAAACGCGCATTGAGGGCTTCATGAAGGAGGAGGTCAAGATGACCACCACACATGTGCATGAATACCTCGTAGATAACGGTTCCCCCGAACCCTATGATGAGGAAAGCAATAATGCATATAAGCGCAATGATATTTTGAATGCCCTGAAGGTACGCGAAACGGAATATCTGCCTAGCTTGCTAGAACGTTCCAAGAATCGCAGCAATCGTCCTGCCGCTTCCGCTGGTTTTGCTGCTGCGAATGCGGGCTTTGCTCTTCCCAACAATAGCTTTGCTCCGCCCCAGAACAAGCCGTTTAGCCTGAGCGACCTGTGAGATAAGAAAGGGAGGAAATAAGTAATGGCCGAGTTGGATATTTTTAAGCCGCAAGTAAGCCGTGTAGCCTATGGTCTGGAGGGTAAGTCCCTTTGTATCTGGGGCCCGAATCGTACTGGCAAAACTTCTGTTAGCTGCCGTCTTCCTAAGCCCGTTGTGCTGTGTATGGAGGATGGATTGAACGCCATCAATGGCGTACCTTTCTTTAAGATTCTTGAGTGGTCTACTTTTGTTAAGTTTGTCAAGCAGATTACTGATCCGGCAAATCTGGAAAAGGCTAAGGAAATGTATCAGACCATCATCATTGACCAGATTGAATCCATGGCTGATCTGTGTGCTCAGTATATTTGCACGAAGTTCGGTGTTAAGTCCATTGGTGAGCAGCTCGTTCGCGCTGATGGCAAGATTGACGGGCGTTTTAATGGATATCGTGAGCTGGATAATGAGAATCGTAAGTGGCTGCGCCGTCTGGTTCTTTCGGGTTTCACGGTCATTTATCTTGGCCATGAAGGCAGCCGTGAGTTTACCGATGAGCAGGGTAATAAGTATACCAAGCTTTGTCCTCGCGGCGATCGGCGTATTGTGGACGCTGTTTGCGATGCTGTGGATATTATTGGTTATGTTGCTCCTAACGGCATGGATGAGAATGGTCGGGAAATCAAGTCCTCGCTTTACATGGTCAACACCAAGCGTTTCTTGGCTGGTTCTCGTTTTGATTACCTTCCTCCCTATCTCCCCGTTTTCTCCGCAGAAGCGCTGACCAAGGCGGTAAACGATGCTGTACAGAAGCAGGAAGAAGCAGAAGGATTCCATGCTGTGTCTTTTGAAGAGCAGAAAATTACCAAGGATACCGGCCCCGAGATGACTTATACGGAACTCAAGGAAAGCATTCAGCATGTACTGCGGGCGTTTGTGAATGAAGAGAAGGGCACGGTAGACCCGCGTGTGACTGCTATTATTGAAGAATACCTGGGAAAGGACGGCAAGGTTTCCGCCGCTACGCCTGAACAGATGGAGCAACTGGAAATGATTTACTTCGACCTGAAGCGGCTGGAAGCGCCCGATGAAGAGTATGAGAAGGTTCGCCAGAACATCTTTGAAATTGCGAAGCGTCTTAATGAGGAGAGCCGCATGGAGGAGTATCGCAAGATTGTCAGCGCCCATTTGGGAGAAGGGCACGGTGTGAATGAACTGACTCCCAATCAGAAGGATGTTATGAAGAAGATTCTTGAAGAGCTGCGGAAGCTACATTGATCCAGCGGGGCATGGCGCACAGCGCCGTGTCCCATTATTAAATAAAAGTGAGGGAAATATGGAAATTCTTGAGCAGAAGCGAGATGCCTCTTTGCAGAATATGTCCGAGGAAGATCTTCAAAAGATGCTGAATGATTTGAAGTAAATATAAACCGGGGCGCTACAACGCCCCGGTTGTTCTTTTTTGAAAGGAGGAGTTTATGGCACGAAGTATATGCGCTTCTTGTAAGCTTCCCTTGGGAGAAGATTGCACATCATGGAAAGGCAAAAAGTATCATGAGTCTTGTTTGAATATTATGAAACAGGCCGCGAGAGCAAAAGATGCTACCAAAGCTTCCAAGCTATCGGATCCGGCTTTGATTGAGCTTACAGCCTACCTTTGTGATAAGTTCCAGCTTGAATCACTCACCCCCTATCTACGTAAACAAATCAAAGACTTTAAAAGTGACAATATATCCTATGAAGATATGCTGCTTGCGCTTCGCTATTTTTATGATTATCAGGGGAAACCCGTCTCTGACAATCAATCCATCGGGATTATTCCCTATATATTGACCCAAGCCAAAGAATTCTCCCGTATAGCCACAGAGGCAAACGCTTATAACAGCCAACATTCCATTCAGCATGATGAAGTAATAGTGCATATTGATCCTAGCAAATGGTCAAATGGGCTTCATTATAAATTAGAAGATCTGTGAGAGGAGGGATGGAATGGTAAAAAATAAAATGGCAGTTATCAATGTGCTATCCAGCATTATCCAGAACCCACTTTTGCTCATGGATGAGCATTACAAACTGTCCCCAGATGATTTCCCGGAAAGATTTCATAAGATTGTTTTTGGCGCTGTTGATCATTTGGCTCACAGCGGAATAAAAGAAATAAACGAAGTGGTCATAGATGATTACCTTACCAACTATCCAAAGCAACATAAAATCTTTGAAGATAATCGCGGGATGGATTATATTGCCAAGGCTATTGAATTAACCAGCCTTGGCAATTTTGAATATTATTATAATTCCCTAAAAAAATGTTCTGCATTGAATGCTCTGGAATCAAAAGGATTCAATATCACTTCTTTTTATAACCCAGATGCAATACATGTGGATGAACAACAGGCTTTGCAAGAAAGGTTAGACGGATGTACAGTAGAAGATATTCTTTCTAAGTATGAGTTAGACCTTATCGACATTAAGCAGGCATTCGGTACAGAGTCTGCCACTCTGGAATGCCAAGCTGGCGATGGCGCAGAAGAATTGATTGAGCAACTCAAACAAACCCCTGAAATGGGAATGGGATTAAATAGTAAGAAGCTCACAACCATATGCCGGGGGAGACGATTAAAGAAACTGTACATGCGGACTGCTCCTACGGGCGTTGGCAAAACAAGACTTTCCCTTGCAGACGCCTGTTATACAGCGATCCCTAAAATCTATGACCCGGATAAACAGCGATGGATGAAAACGGGGAACGCCTCTCCTACGCTTTATATTAGCACAGAGCTGGAGATTGATGAGCTGCAATCCATGATTCTGGCTTATGTGTCCGCTGTGCCAGAAGACCACATCCTGGACGGCAAGTATGAATCGGGAGAGGAAGCGAGAGTGAGAAAAGCCGCAGCCATTCTTAAAGAATCTCCTTTATATCTTGCACAAATCTCTCAGTTTAATGCGGATGATTTGGAAGCGACCATTCGTAAGTACAAACTCAAGCACAATATCATCTTTGTATTCTTTGATTATATCCATACCAGCATTAAGATGCTGGAAGAGATTAGCAGAAAATCACGCGGTGTTAGTCTACGTGAGGACAATGTTCTGGTGATGTTTGCTGATCGAATGAAATCACTGGCAAATAGGCTGAATATTCATATTGACTCCAGCACACAAGCCAATGGTGACTGGAAGGGCGCTGAAGATCCTGATCAATCATTGATCCGAGGGAGTAAAGCAATTGCTGACAAAGTTGATATAGGCATCTGCGTTTTATCGCCTTCACAAAAAGACCTGGCAGCGGTACAATCTATCCTGGCGCAGCAGGGCCAAGCGTTTATGAAACAGCCTAATCTTGTCTATCATGTCTATAAAGTGCGCCGTGGCAAACTAAATCATGTTAAGGTCTTTGTTCACTTTGATTATGGCACTCTACGCACAACGGATCTCTTTGTAACAGATAAAGACTACAAGCTTTTAAATGTTGCAAATACAACTGTGGAATCCATCTTGGATGAAACAGACATTACTGAACAGGAAGGCATAAAAAATAAGACAGAACTTACAATGTGGTAAGAGCGAAAGGAATGAAAGCAAAAATGAAAAAATTTCTTATATTTTTCTTGATAATCGGTCTATTGTTCATAATGACTGGTTGTAAATTTAATGGGGCTGATAAAGATATCATCAATGCAACGACTTCTGGAAACAAATTGCAGGAGAACCAGCCAACACCAACAGATATTGATTATTCTCTTGAGCGATATAATTTAATCCGCCGAGCTTATTGGGTTAACGGGCAACGAGAAAAGGCTAATACGCTGATCTGCGAGATTGATAAGCCTCTTGGGTATATTGTTCTATTTACAGAAGGCGGCGGCATTGTGGGGCGATTTGTTGTTGATGGAAAAGTTTCTAGTCTAAATAGCTTCCTTACCCCGGATAGTAAATATTACGGATATGACAGCTATGGAAATATATGGTTGCCCGATGTAGATGGCAGCTATGGAGAGAACGATAGTGGCATTTTCTTTTTTACCCCTGATGGTCGTTACATTGAGTGGACTGGTATCTATCTTTACTCTGATATTCCCTTTGAGGTTGATGCCCCTATTATTACAATAAGCGGAGGCAATAGCTGATGGACAGCACTGATCGCAAAATTTTATTAACTATTTGTATTGTGATTGGGGTCATTCTGCTCGCAGCCGCCACGCCGCCTGGGCGTTATTTGTGGAACAGGTGGTTCTTCAACGTACAAAAAGCAGATGATATTACAAATTATGCAACCATAAAGAAGGTTGAAGACACCGCTCGCTCTATGATCTCTTCGTATAATGCAGACGTGCTAACATATAATCAGTACAAAAATTATGCGATAGGGACAGAACAGTTTTCATGGGCTGAGCAAGCCAAGATGAGAGCCAATAAAACCGCTTCAACATACAACAATTATATTTTGGAAAATTCATTTATATGGAAAGAGAACGTTCCAAAGGATATATTGAACGAATTGCCCTATGTTGAATAATAAGACTGGGCGCTAAGGGGGTGATATTATCAATCGCGCCCAAGTTAAACGAGATTTTACAGTTGAGCAGATTATTCAACTTGTATTAGCGCTTGGGTCAAGTGATTATCATAAAGATAGTAACGATGAAACTAAGCCTATTGTCTTTCAAACCATCTGTCATAATCCCAAGCATCAAGGCAGCTACAAGCTTTATTATTATCCCGACAACCAGCGCTTTCATTGCTTCACACATTGTGGTGATAGCTTTGACATTTATGAATTAGTGATGCGTTCAAGGCAGTGCTCTTTCCTTGAAGCGTTGCGTTTCATGCAAAGCGTTCTACAGGTTGCACTGGAGCAGCATGTGGGATTTGCCACGCTGGTTTCTTCTGCCGGCGTTTCAGACGATTGGGAGCTACTGAACAAGTACACCAAGAAAAGTAGCATCACTCCTGTTGCTCCAAAGCGAATCATTCCACCCAATCTGTTGGAATACTATGCAGATGTTCCTCCAATAGAGTGGATGAGAGATGGGATCTCCAAAGAAACCTTACAGAAATACCACATTCACTTTAACATTGCAGATAACGAAGCAATTATTCCGCATTATGATATGGATGGGAATCTGATTGGTATCAGGTCGCGCTCTTTTGATGAAGCAAAAATTGCGGCAGGATGTAAATACATGCCTACTATTTTACAAGGGGAAGACTTCCGACATCCTTTAAGAAACTATTTATATGGGCTGAACTTCGTGAAGGAAGGGATTCTCAAGTCAAAAAAGATCTGCCTTGTAGAAGCTGAGAAGAGCGCCATGCAGTCTTATACCATGTACAAGGAAGGCAGCTTTACTGTTGCTCTATGTGGTTCCAATATTTCTACTATACAACGCGATATTGTTTTATCGTTGGGGGTGAAAGAAGTTTTCCTCGCATTGGATAAAGAATACGAAGAAGCTTACACCCCAGAAGCAGATCAGTATGCAGATAAGCTTATACGTCTAGCAGGAATGTTTACTCCTTATGTGACCACATGGATTTTATTTGATACACAAGGATTGCTAAGGAAAAAAGATAGTCCAACAGATCGAGGTAGGAAAGTGTTAGAGGAGCTAATGAAAACGAAATTTGAGATTGAAACAAAAAAGGAGGAATGACCATTGAATAAAGAACAGAGAGTTGAGGTGTTCACCAAAGAATTATCCTGGATTTCAAATTCAGAATTGCGTAATTTTGCAGAACACTGTCTGGCGGAAGTTCCAGACTATTTTTTTACTATCCCGGCGTCTGCGTCAGGCAAGCACCATCCGACATACGCACTAGGACAGGGCGGGCTGGTGCGGCATACAAAAGCTGCCATAGGTATATTCCATCAGCTTTGTAAGGCAGACATTGATCTATATTACCTTGCTGACGTTTTTTCAGATGATCTTATAACGCGAGAACAATTAGACGATGAGATCATTGTGGCACTGATGTTTCATGACTGTATGAAGCTGGGGAACACAGACCATACCGTTCATGAGCATCCATTGCTTGCCGCTGCTTTTATTGAAAATCAAGCAATCAAGCAGAATTTTCACAACGGAATGGCGATAAGCCGCATAGCTTCCTCTATTCGATCTCACATGGGCAAGTGGAGTATTAGCCGATTCTCTTGTTTCATGTTGCCAACCCCAGATGGCGGAGACTGGCAAGCTAAGCTAGTGCATTTATGTGACTACTTAGCTAGTAGGAAATGTATTGAATATAACTTTGGAGCGTTTGGGGGTTAAATCAGAGTAAAATGGCAGATTTACAGCGTATTAATAATACTTTGGGGAAAATGAATTACTATCTTGCGACACATAATAGTATTTGTGTAAGTGTATCCGGGGGGAGCGATAGTGATTTAATTGTTCATATAATTGCTAGATATTTTCGACAATATCTTGAAAAAATCCATTTTGTATTTTGTAACACAGGCTTAGAATATCGGGCTACCCTAAGACACCTGTATGAACTGGAAGAAAAATATAACATATCTATTGATAGAATCAGAGGGAAAAGCGTTGTTTCCGTAGTTAAGCAGGATGGAATCCCAATTATTAGTAAAGACTATTCTAATGTAGTGGGCGGAGCAGTTAAGGGGCGTGCGTTTGGATTGAAACGAATTGAAAGAACACGACAAGAATCAAAATTTGCTATGTCCGCCAATCAAAAAGCGCTTGCCCATTATTTGATAAATAACAAAATAAAAATATCATGCTCCTGCTGCAACAAATCAAAGAAAAACCCTTTACACAAATATGAAAAACAACATAAAGCAGATCTCATTATTACAGGAGAACGAAAAGCAGAGGGCGGCCAAAGAGCGCAGGCCCACAAAGACTGTTTTGAATCCAAAAATGGGAAAACCGACAGGTATATGCCTCTGTGGTTCTGGGATAACGAGACGAAACAATATTATAAAGAACACGAACATATTCAATTCTCAGACTGCTATGAAGTTTGGGGTATGAAAAGGACAGGTTGTGTAGGCTGTCCTTTTAATTCGCATATTGGCGAAGATTTGAAAATGATTAAACAATATGAACCTAATTTATATAGAGCTTGCATGAATGTATTTGGTGAATCATATAAGTTAATGGATGAATTTAATATAAGAAGGTTAAAAATATTGTCAGAAGAAGAAAGGGAAAGTAAATGAATGAAAGCACAAAACCGCGATTCAGTTACACTGCACTTGACACCGATATAAATTGTCCTTTTGCTTTTTATTTAAAATACATCGCGAAGAAAAGGCCAAAAGAACAAACATTGGCGCTTGAGTTCGGCACTCTGCTTCATAAGGTAAGAGAAGAATGTTCTCTTGGTATAATGCATGGGAATTTGGATTATGAGAAATTGAAAGATATTCTTTATATAGGATGGCACGGCAATAATAAATCAAATCCAGATGAGGATGAAGATATCCTTGGCATCAATACCCTTCAGGTAAAATACAAGCACGAATGGAATAGGTTAGAAGAAGGCATCCCTTCATATAATAAAAGAGTTGAGAATTTCTTATCCCACTTATCAGATGAAGAGCATGATCCAGAATGGGATACAATCGGAGCCGAGATGCCCTTTGAAATAAATCATAACGGCGTCACTTTATTTGGTGTAATTGACAAAGTGCGAGGGGAAAAACGCAATTTGGATTCTCTAGGTATTGTGGATTATAAGTCAAGTAAAAAGCCTTATGGAGATGACAAGTTAAAGTCTCCGCTTCAGATGTATATCTACTATCTCGCACTAAAAGATAGGTTCCCAGAAAAAGAAATCAGTTCCTTCGTTTATGATTTCATTGCTCTTGGCGAACAGCGGTCTGTAGAATCTCCTGGGTGGATCTCAAGAGCAGAGAACAAACTATCAAAAATTCTCTTCAAAATAAAGCAAAGCAACGAAGAGGGGGTATGGGCACCAAAGCCCTCCCCCCTTTGCTATTGGTGCCCTTACTGTAAAAATAACCCCAATAGTTCTTCAGAATTTAATTTCTACTGTGACTATTACAGCCTATGGCGTCCAAACTCAAAAGTATGGTATACCAACAGGCAATGGCCCATGGGAGAAAAAGCTGAAGATTATTTAAAAGAGAAAGAGAAAAACAATTTCTGGTTTTAAGGAGGGGACTATATTGATAAAATATGAAGAAATGCATCCTGGAATGAAAGTTTATTTTGTTCATCACAAGCCCGGTGAAGATCCTTATGTTGATAGCGCCACGATAACAGCCACTAGTTATATCTGTAAGCACCCAGAAACAGGAGAGCCGTTATATCCGGCTGTATCCAGTTATAGAAAAGCAAAAATGCTGCTTAGCTTAAATGAAATGCATCTTACTGAAGAAGATGCTGGACATACAATTGAAGCAAAGGAGAAGTAATATGCCGGGCTATCAAGAAAATCCAGAAGGATACATTGTTTTTGAAGATGGCGGAACTTGTCCTATTGCCTATGGAGCTTTTGAGGAATGGTTTTCAACATATGATGAAGCGATGAAAAAGGCAATGAAAATTATATCAGACAAAGTTGAATTAAGAAAAGAACACTATGAATGGAATTCTGTTATTGTTTATAAAGGAAGCGAAGACTATCTTCATAAGAGCCATGAAATTCCTTCAAAGGGAGAAAGAGTGGTTTTTTATTGGACAAATTATGGAAAAATCTAAATAAATATAAGTTAGAAAGGTATCACATGGCTACAAAAATCATTGAAATCAATGCAGATAATTCTATCTTAAAAGAAATTGCAGATGCTTCATTGGGTGGTTCAAAGACACAAAATGTGGAGCGTTCGGCCAGCATAGAACTTATATCATCAGGAGCAATTTCTTCTAATGCGGAGTTGAGCTATTTTGATTTTGATCTTCTAACTCAGCATTTCAAAGAAGACCCGTGGTATCTTTTACATGGCGATTGCATTTCAATACTTGACATTTTTGCAGAGGACTCTGTAGATTTGATAGTAACTGATCCTCCTTATCGTACAATTACTGGCGGCGACAAGGATGGAAAAAACTCAAAGCGTCCCCAAGGAATGCTGCATGGAAACAGAAAACTCTTTGCCCATCAGAACAATATTTCTCCACAAGACTGGATGCCTAAATTATATAGGGTTCTTAAACCCGGGTCGCATTGTTATATCTTTACGAATGCTTTGAATATGCATGCGATGCTAACCGCCAGCCATAATGCTGGTTTTTCTCTTCATAATATACTTGTTTGGGAAAAGAATAATTGCACTCCCTCTCAGTACTATATGAAGAATTGTGAGTATGTCCTGTTTCTACGCAAAGGGAAAGCGAAGTGGATTAATAATATAGGAGATTCTAAAACGGTTCACAAATTTGATAACATTCTAGGTTCAAAATTGCATCCAAC
>OLRD01000268.1_pt1 | contig 46765 bp, 42 predicted proteins | sample 1672051 | NCBI WGS metagenome assembly OLRD01 (sample SAMEA3136640, study PRJEB25190) | human gut metagenome | biome: human gut; feature: human-associated habitat; material: faeces | place: Austria | collected 2013 | reverse complement strand
AAGCCAAGCAACACATGTCGCTTGGCCGAATGTGGCGGAGAGGATGGGATTCGAACCCATGTGCCGTTTCCGACAAACTGATTTCGAGTCAGCCCCGTTATGACCACTTCGATACCTCTCCGTATATTTCTACTGCCGCACTCCCCGGGAAATCGGAGAGAACAACAGGAGAGAACAGGATATTCAATTCGAGCCCTCAAGCCCTTTAAAGCCTTGTGCCGTCAGAATTTTCCCTCGGCAGCCTTCCGCGATGAACACACGATTTCGAGACGGATAATGATCAAAATTGCCCTACAAAACACTTTGCCTTTCTCAATATCCCTGAAAGGGACGAAAAAAGCAACGTTAATATTATAGCACATTCTATTTCCAACATGCAAGAGGAGAAGCGTAATTTGTGCGGGAAAGTTTGCGTAATTTGTGCGGGAAAGTTTGCGTAATTTGTGCGGGAAAGTTGCAGAGATATAATATATGTTGAACAGTAAATGGACAGAAAAAAACATCAGACTTGTCTCCATTTGAACACTGTAGGTAAAGCATCTCCCATTGCTGGCTGAGTTTACACATCCCAGAACGCGTCATCCTTTTGTACACCATGATGCATATTCCTCAAATTTTCCAAGGATTATTTTATCTGGTCATTCCAGATACCAGGGAATCTCACTCAGCGACAAGCATAAAATTAGAATACAGTCTATTTTACTTCTCCAGAGCTTCCTAACGCATCTTCTTCTCCAGCCGTGGAACAGCTGGGGCCGTTTTTTATCAAGCATTAGGCAACCTATCTACTGCGCTGAGGCAATCTGGATTCACAATCGAGTACAAAGAGACTAGCCAGGCGCGAAAGTGCCTGGATGCCTTTGCTTTCCGCTTTTACTTCGTGAAAAGCCTTCTTCCCTTCGTGAATGCTGCTTTCATCCTAAAATCAATGCTGCTATACTTGTTTTTGTGAAGTTGTGGACAGCGGGAGGTATGCAGATAGCGATTGTGGAGGATTTGCACAGACAGTCCCGCGCTCGGTCCTTTACGCATCGCCTTTGACATCTTTGGATGTGTACGTTCCGGAAAAACGCATTGGAGAATGGAGAGCCCAATAGGACCTGGCCTTCTGCAATATCAGTTGGCATATCGTGATGTGAGAAAGTGGCAAAACCTGGATTGCAAGAAAGACAAGATGCTCAAACGAGGGATGATGGTCCCCTTTGGGACTTGCAGACAGAATGCTTCCTTGGAGCAACTGAGGTATCTATTTTTATGTTGAAAAGCCCTATCGGCTCCCTGGTACAAAGGAGCGGAAAAGAAGGAGTGGAACGATCATGGCGCATCAGTGGAAAAGAATGATTTGTATGGTGATGAGCCTGTGCCTGACATTCGGCGGAACTGTTTGGGCGGAACCGCTGCAGACGCCGTCCGACGGGAGTGCCATAGAAACGGTATCCCAGCAGACGCCTGTGGTCACAGGTGACGCAACGCCCGAGGTAACGCCTGAGATGACGCCAGAAGCAATCCACGAGACCATCCCTGATGCGGCGCCTGAGGCACCCCTGGAAGCAACAGCTGCAACAACGCCTGAGGTGACGCCTGAGGCCACACCCCATGCAACAGCTGAGCCCACGCCCGATCCCACGCTCGAAGCGACGGCTGAGCCCACGCCCGACCCCACGCTCGAGGCGACAGCTGAGCCCACGCCCGACACACCCCCCGAGCAGACGGCTGAGTCCACGCCTGAAGCAACTGCCGAGGCAACCCTCCATGCTACGCCTGAAGCTACCCCTGAGGCTACGCCCACAGCCACGCCCGAAGCAACAGTAGAGACGAAACGGACCATCGTCTGTTTTGAACCGGCGACGTATGTCCTGACGGCGGAATACGGCGCGGCACTGGAAGAACTGGGCCTGCCCGCGGAGGTCACGGCGCTGCTCAGCGACGGAACCACGGCGCAGCTGGCGGTGGTCTGGACCTGCGTCGGCGACGGGCTGGGCGGCACGGCGTACATCCCCGAGCACGAGAACCCGCTGGAGGCGGCGTATACCTTCCAGGCGGCGCTGGCGGACGGCTCCGCCTGCCCCGTGGCGCTGCCCACGGCCACGGTGACCTACGCCATGCCGCAGCTCATGCTCATGGCCAATGGCGAGGTGCAGACCGGTATGGCGGATACTTGTCCGTATGAGGGATTTATGGGCCCATTAACCTGGGAAATGGTGGAAGGCGAATACCTGGCGATCACGGTTTCCAGCCCCAATACGTTGTATCTGGAGAGAGAAGATAACCGCTTTTCTGGGATGGAGCTGACGATCAATGTGGAAAATGGTGGAAGATTAATTGTTGAAGAAGACATTTCGTGTCCGTTTGTGATCAATAACTACGGTAGGGTGTCGGTGATGGCTGGTGCAACCGCTACAGTCAATAATGTGGGCCAGTACAGCCAGATCAGTTCTTCGGGCAATCTGACGCTCACGGGCGGAACGTGCAACGGGCGTGTAGCTTGCGAGGCGGGCCATTTGGAGGCGCAAGGCATCACTTTTTCCGACCAAGCTCCATGCCTTATCACTCGCGATACGGCCAATCTTGACGGTTCAACCTTTTATGCATATCTTGAGATATGCGAAGGCGCAACCGTTGACGGCGATTTTTCGATGGGATCATCTACTTGTCAGTTAGCCGGCACAGCGAATGGCACGATCCATATCAACAGTAGTGAATGCATGGTCTATCTGGAAAGCGTAAATGCAACGTGCACGCTGCGGGCAAATCACAAGTTCGTGTTGGGAACAGCAGAATTTGCGAGTAAGCCTGAAAACGTAACGATACAGCTGACGCCAACAGCGGTACGTGAGATAATTGAAGATGCGTACACGGCGGCTTGGCTTCGCGAAGCCATCGTCTACCATTATGCGCAGACGTATCCCATGCCGCTCAGCGTCCAGGTACAGCTTGAAGGCTTTGTACCCGGAGCTGGTGGAAATAGCAGTATATTTGGGCACAATGCATTGCGCGTTGTGCAGGCGACCCCGGCTGAGGGGGATACTGACCGGCCGGCCGGAGAAGGCATAACGCTGTTGCTCACTGTCGAGCTGCGGGGAGCAAATGCCGATCTCTATGAATTTGTGGGCGGCGTGGATCAAATGGAAGCGCGCCTGTGGGTGACCGTGCAGAAAATGCCGATGACGGTCACGGCGTGTTCCTTCGAGGCGGAATACAACGGCAGCGACAATTTCCAGAATGTCAAGCTGACGGACGCGACCCTGGCCTGCGCATACGATACGGACAGCCCCTACCTGACGGACCCCATTGGAGCGGGCCTTACCGCCAATGTGGATATCAATCCACAAAGAAACGATGTGCTGAATGTCCAGTGGGAGGATGGCAAGCCTGCTGCCAATGAGAAGCTATACGCATGGTTTGCGAAGGAATATGTGAGCTTCACGGCTACGGCCGAGGACGGAAACAACTACGACATCCAGCCGGTATTTAACGAGACGCGCTTGACCTATACCATTCTGCCCAAGGAGGTGACGGTATCCGGCGACATTCGCTTTACCACCGAAAGCCGCCCCGGCAGCGCGAAGGACGCGCTGGGGCAAAGCGGGCTGAGCTTTGACGGGTTCATCGGCGGCGATTCCTATGGGAGCATCCGGGGCGCGCTTACCAGCCTGGAGTTGCTGGACGCGGAGGGCAACGATCTTACGCAGGCCGCGCCGGGCGTCTATCAGGTGGCCAGCATCACCTCTGTGGGCAGCAATTACTGCTTCAAGCCCGATGACCTCACCGTGACGGTGCTCAAAGTGGGCGAAGGCTCCGTGACCATGGAAAGCTGGACCGAGGGCGAAACGCCCGCCGAGCCGGTGGCTGATTCCGACACGCACACCGAAAAGGCCGCGGTCATCACCTATGCAGCGCAGGGCACGGATGTGAATAACGATTCCCTCTGGAGTGACCAAAAGCCCACCGCGCCGGGCGCGTATACCGTGCGCGCGGTGTGGCCGGAGCAGCTGGGCTACGACCGGCTGGTGCGCACCGCCAACTTCTCCATCGTGAGCAGCGTGGACTGGTCGGCCGTGCACTGGAACTACGACCCGCTTGACCCCACCCGAACCACCATTACGCTGGAGGGTCTGCCGGACTATCTGGCGCAGGACGCCGTCTATTCCAATAACACCGCGCTGTATCTGGACGATACGGGAAAATACCGGACGGCCACGGTGGAATTTCCCAGCTATCCGAACCTGACCGTGCCCGATGAGATCAAGAGCATCGAATGGTATTGCAAAAAGGGCTACACCTACGGCACCTACACCCTGCGCCTGAAGGCTGTGAACTGCGATGTGACCTTCACGCCCCGCACCGCCCAGCCGGGCCAGACCCTCAGCGCCGGCGCGAAGATCTACTCCAACCAGGAGATCTATATCGACGCGACCGTGCCGGAGGGCTACACGCTGGTCGCCCTGGCGCTGACCAACTCCAGCTTTACGCAGGTCGTCAATAACAGGGACGAGTCGCTGAAGCAGGACGGCGCGCGCTATAAGCTGACCGCGCCCAACGACACCAAATCCTATGATCTGAACGTGCTGGCCTTCGCCATGCCGGAGGACGGCATCGGCCTTTCCCAGGGCAGTCCGGCGTCGCTGATCTATTACGCCCCCTCGCCGGACGGCAAGCGCCCCGGGTACAGCGAGACGCTGGATTTGACGGAGTACTTTGATCTGGCGCCCGAAGTACAATACTGGTTCACCAGCTCCGGCAGCAACAATGGGAAGTTTTCCCTGAACGGGTCGATCCTCTCCTGGACTAGCGGCGATGTTACCTCCGACGGCTGCGATTTCCAGGTCAAGCAGGGCATCACCTGGGATAAGTGGTCCTCGCAGGACTCTGTGGCCGTCGGCCAGCAGACCAGCTCCTCCAATGCCTCGCTCAATGTGGTGCAGGAGCGTGTCAACCAGCCCGACTTCAACGGCACGGTATCCCTGCCGGTTGAAACGGCACAACCGGGCGATACCATTGCCGCCGTGCTGAAAAACTTCACGGACTACGACCGCGCCGACGTGCGCTGGCAGTGGCAGCGCAATCCGCTGGGCTTCTGGGAGGACATCCCGGGCGCGACGGAGATGACCTATACGGTCACGGAGGAGGATCAGGACTGCCGGCTGCGGCTGTGCTATAACGTAGGCATGGGTACGGACGTGCACGGCATGTTCACCAACGAGGTCACATGCGGCGAGGCCTGGACGTATAGTACGACCATATTCGCCGACCGCACCACCGTGGAAAAGGACGAACAGGCGACGCTGACCGTCACAGTACGCCGCGACGACGGCGCGCCCGGAACCGGCATGGTGCAATGGTACATGAACGGCGCGGCCCTTGGAGAACCGGTGGCGATGACCGCGGGCGCGGTGCAGCTCAAGCTCCGGGGGGAGGAACTGGAACTCGGCCAATACACGGTGTATGCTATATTCCAGAGTAAATCCGGCGCGACGCTGCCCACAGACGAGGTGACGGTCACCGTCAGCAAGATCGACCTGTCCGACCTGCTTTATACCGATACGCCTATCGATACATCGGTATATTATCGCGGCGGCACCATCCCGCTGTGGCATACCATCACCGTGACCTACGATCAGGAGAACTGGCCGCAGGAACTGAGCTTCCCCGACTGCCTGACCGTTACCGCTTACTACAATGGCGCGGCGAATCAGGATAAGAAGAAGAATTATGTAACCGTTTCGTCTGATTCCATCGTCTATGGCGCAAACCGCCCCGCGCAATACGTGCTGAAGGTGGAAGTCAACAGCGATCTGTATTGCGGCACGCTGACCACAGGCACGTTGACCGTCAAGGAAGCGCCCCTCACCGTCAAACCCAAAGACATCTATGCCATGCGGGGAGAAACCATCACGCTAGGCCCGGAAATCATCGATGACGGGATCACCAGCTTTGGCTTGCATGGCAATGATAGTTGGAGCGTTTGGATCGAATACACGGTGACCGATTCGCAGGGCGAAGTTGTGGCTACCGGAACGTCAAGGGAGCCGCTTTCCGTCGAACTGCCGGTCGGGGAATACACGGTGAGCATTGATCCCCAAACTCCCTCCACCAATCAAAACCAGGTTTACGGTAACCTGTATAACAAGGACAACAAACTGGAGCCCTATGTGATGCAGGGAATTTACGACGTTACGCTTCTCCCCGGCAAGCTGGTGATCACGGAGGAGCCGTATGTCAACCCCACCGCCGTATCCCGCAGCGGCGACTATCTGGACATCGATGTGGAAAATTGGAACCTGGATACCTGCCCCTATGCCGGATATGACTTTGATACGCCGGCGCTCCCGGAGAGCTTCAGCATGGACGATCTGGATTTCGTCGTCACCTACAACGGCGAAGTGACGACCAATCTGGACCTGGACTGCACCGAGGCGAGCCTGAAAAATGTGGCCGCGCTGAAAATCGACGAGGAACAGGGAACCGTTCGGCTGTATCCCCTCTGGCAGGGCACTTACACGATCACGGCGCAGCTCAAGCAGGGCGCCACAGGCTACCAGTTCAACGCCCAAACCGCAACGGTGCATGTGGGTACGGTGCCTTCGGTGATAAGCATCTACGTGGAGGAGCCTGACAAAATCTACCATCCCGGCGACGAACTGGTGGTTATCGTCGATGAAACGGGAGAAGCTCGCCGTTACGACGGCACACCGTTTTGGTGGACGTCGGATCAGACGGTCACCTTTACCGTCGGCGAACAGTCCATCAAGGGAAAGTATACGTTATTGAACTATCCCATGCGCTGTGTCCTGACATTGCCCGACGATTTCCAACCGGGTCAGTACGAGATCACCATGGACCCTGGCTACTATACATATGGCATGGCGCCGGAGGGACAGTACGGCTATGAGCCGGTGACGCCGGTGAGCTTCCGGGTGGAGAACCTCGAGTATATCGTGACCATTCCCGCGTCGGTGGAGATGGACGAAACGGGCAAGGCCAGCCTGCCGCTGAGCTGCAGCCAGCTTGAGGGCGGCAGCCGGGTGACGGTGACGGTGGACTCGGCCAACGACATGAAGCTGCAGGGCGAGACCGGAACCATCGCCTACACGCTGACGGCGCAAAACGGCATGGCCATCTTTGACGGCAATACCGCCGCCACGTTTACCGGCACGGGCGAAACGACCCTGAGCCTGAACGTGGCCGAGGGCCAGGATCTTGCGCCCGGCCAATATACCGACACGTTGACGTTCACCGCCAGCGCGGAATAGGAGGAAAAGCACAGCCATGAACCAGGATGCAGGTCAGAACAGAACGCATAGATCACGCCGCCGGCAGCAGGCCAAGCGCATGCAGCTAATAGTTGCGCTGCTGGCCGTAGCCGTGCTGGCAGTGGGCGCGGTATTGATCTGGAAAAGCACGCAGCCTGAGGCCGCTCCCACGGTCACCGCAGCGCCCACGGTCACCGCGGAACTGGAAATCGATCCCAACGCAGGGGCGTTGATTACCCCCACCCCCGCGCCCACCGAGCCCGGGGTGGCCATTCCCGGCTGGGGCAGCATCACGCTCCCCGCGGGCGTGACCGAAGCCTCCACCACCCTGAAAAACCCCGAGGCCAACGCGGACTGGTACTACCTCACCTTTGAAATGCGCCTGCCCACCGTCGACGAGGAAACAGGGGCGGAAAGCTACGAGGTGCTCTTCACCACCGGACTGATTCCCCCGGGGCAGTACTGCAATAAGGTAACGTTGACCCGTGCCCTGGAGCCGGGCGAGTACAACGTGATTCTGCATGTGCAGCCCTACCGGATCAGTGACAAGACCCCTACCAACAACGCCGACATGGAAACGGTGTTGGTTGTGGAATAAATGAAGAAAGGATGATACCCCATGAAGAAACTCTTTAGCCTGTTGCTATCGCTGAGTCTGCTGTGCGCGGGGGTGGCGGTGGCGGAAAACGTCATCGACGTGGAAAACCCTTCACAAAGCACGACCGTCACCTTTGAGGTGCCCGAACCGGAGACAAGCTATACCGTCACCATTCCCGCGAGCGTGAGCTTCATCGAAGACGCGACTACGACCAGCATGAGCGTGACCATCGGCGGGGATTCCACGCTGGCCATTGGCGCGACGCTGAAGGTAATACTGGAGAATTCCAGCAATAGCTTTCAGCTCAAGCAGGGCGACAACGCCATTGCCTATGCCATCAAGAAGGACGGAAGCGCCCTGAGCACGGGCAGTGAGGTGCTCACCTGGACGGAAGGCGAGGCCGTCCCCGGTGCGGCAACGCTGAACCTGGAAGTAACCGGTACCATTGACGGCCTGCCCTCCGGCACTTACACCGATACCCTGACCTTTAAGGCCACGGTAAGTACGGGTGGAGTTGGCGCCGGACACGATGGATTCGAGGAGCTACCGCCTTTCGAATGGTAACCCACGCGGAATGAGTGAAAAGGAGATCGGTCATTCATGAAGAGAATTTTATGCTCGTTGCTGGTGCTGAGCCTGCTGTGCGCGGGGGTGGCGGTGGCGGACACCAATATCACCACCGATGGCGGGACCAGTGAAACCACCATCACCTATACTGTACCGGAAACGCCCAGCGAGTTCACCGTCCTTATTCCTCCAAGCGTGAGCATTCTCCAGGGGCAGATCTCCACCACCATGGAAATTTCCATTGCTGGGGATTCCACCCTGGCGGCGGATGATACCCTGAGCATAAACCTGGAAAAATCGGCCAACAATTTTCACCTGAAGCTAGCAAACGGCAGCGACACGATTGCCTATGCGGTAAGCAAGGACGGCCAGCCCCTGAGCGCGGGCGACACGGTGCTTACCTGGAAGAGCGGCGAAAGCATTCCCGCACCTGCGAACCTGACCATGGCCATTACAGAGAACATCGAAGAAAAGACGGCAGGCGACTACAGCGACACGCTCACGTTCACGGTCGTGCTGGAAACCACAAACGTGTGAGCAGATGCAGGCTGGAGCAAAGGGATCACCAGCCGATGAAGGACATTTCGAATGGAACCATCTTGGAAGGGAGTGCATGACCATGAAAAAGATACTTTGCGCACTGCTAATCCTGAGCCTGATCTTCTGCGCCACCGCGCTGGCCGAAGGTACCTACGATCAGGATGACAAGACCGCAACTACCACGCTGACCACTACCATCGCCGGACCGGATGCGCCGACCTACACCGTTGTCATTCCTTCAACGCTGGCCATCACGCCCAACACCACAAGCACCCCGCTGACGGTTCGGCTCGTGGAGGCTAAAAACGCCAAGTCGGTTACGGTCACCGCGGAGGCCAACGGCAGCATGACCAACGGCAGCGGCGGAACCATTAATTTCACGGTTGATTCCACCACATTGACATTTAGTAACTTCAACAGCCTTCCCAGCGAGAAATGGATGAGCATTCATATCACCGAAGCGGAATGGCAGCAGGCGCCGGCGGGCAACTATACCGGTGCGCTTACTTTCACTATTTCGGCGGAATAATCGGATGAGCATCACAACTGGTAGGGGGGCATGGGGCACTTGAGAAAATATCTTGCGTGGATTCTGGCCGCACTGTGCGCGTTCCTGCCCGCAACGGCGCTGGGGGTGGAGAATCACCATACGCAGATCACCACAACGCTGCCCCGTGCACACACGATCACGGTGGTGTGCGGCGAAGGCGGTGCGGTGCGCGTAGGGGAAACTGTTTACACAGGAGCGCAATCCTTTACCGCGGAACGGTTGGCAACCTTCCGATTGGAAGCCGTGCCGGAAGCAGGATACCGCCTGAGTCAGGTGATGGCACAGCCCAGCCAAAGCGTAAGCCTATCAGGCAATACCATTATCATCGACCATGTGTACGAGGACAAGACGCTCACGCTGAGCTTTGTGTACGAGCAGGCCATACCGACACCCACAGCTAACCCAACACCCACGGCTAGCCCGACACCCACAGCCAGCCCGACACCCACAGCCAGCCCGACGCCCACGGCGAGTACAGGCGCCAACGAGGATGACGAAAGTGACGAGGAAACCGCCGAAAGTAGCACAACGTCCACGCCAGTCTTTGAGTTGCCTGACGTTATGCCGCAGGGCAATGTGCTCTATGATCATTATCTGGGTACAGGCTACGGACTAAGTGAGCTGGGCATCGTATATGACGAAGCGTATGGGCTGGACGAATATGAATTGTTGGCGATGCTATACGATGAAGACACGGCGGAGGAAAATCTGCTGTTGGTCATCGCGCAGCCGGACGAGGACGGAACATACGCTCAACGCAGTTTGATGCTGTCGGGGATGCAACTGGCGCGGCTGTGGCAGGAGAAGAAGATCCAATGGATCGAGCTGCGTGCGGGAGATGCCAGCGCCATGCTGCGCATAGAAGAGCTGCTCAGCGGCGACGCGGCCAAGTTGATCGCCTGGACGTTGCAGGAGCCGGAAGCGGCACGGCCGAATGACGTGAAGGTGCTGGCAAGGGCGGAGCTGACAGCGTACAAGCTGAGCGCTGTCCAGATTGAAGTGCGCATAACGCCCGTGGAAGCAGACGGGTACCGGATAGGGGTATACGCATGGTATAACGACCAGCAGACAGCTCTCAGCGAGCTGATACCGTCCCTTACCATCGGCCTGCATGCAGGGGAGCAGGCGGACGAAGCGGCGCGGGTCAAGTATGCCGCTGCCCATGGCCTGAGCGCGACCGACGCATCAGGTGCGACGGCAATCCTGGCAGGGACGCTTCAGGAGATACCCCGGAGCGAAAGTGAAGAGCATGCCGGACAAAGCGAGTACTTTCATGTGAGCCTGGAATCCGGGACAAATGCCGTAGTGCTGTATGATCCGGACAGGCCGCCGGACAGCTATCGCCGGTGGGTGTTGTGGGCAGGCTGGGCCGGTGATGCGGCTTACCGCCTGGTGGAGCTGGAAATCACCCCATAATACAATCAGAGAGACGATCCCTCATTTTGCGCAAACCTTCACAGAGGTGGCAACAAAATGGGGGATCGTCTTGCAATAGCGCGCAACCCTGCTGCCGCTTTCCGGCAAGTTTGCGCTATTCGCTCATCCTATCATGGCCAGAAACCCATGATAGGCACCGCTGCCTGTTGGCTGCCCACCAAGGCGATGCCAATGCTGGCCTTAGGGATTCCTTCACAGGCCTTGGGGATTCCCTCACGGGGCTTCCCTTGACATCCTTTCCCGGGTAGTGTATCATGAAATGAACCGCCTAAAATAAGGAAGAAAAGGAAGGTGAGGTCGGTGGAAGGTACAACGATGGAGAACCCTTCGCCTTTCCTCATTGAGTTGCAGGATGTACGGAAGGTCTACCCGGTACAGGGTGGCGAAGTGGTGGCCCTGAATGACATCAACCTGAAAATTCGCCGGGGCGAGATTTACGGTATCATCGGCTTGTCCGGCGCGGGCAAAAGCACACTGATTCGCTGCATCAATCGCCTGGACAGCCCCACGGAGGGCCGCATCCTCATTGATGGTCAGAATGTGCTGGAGATGAACAAGCGGCAGCTGCGCAAGATGCGCCGCAAGGTGAGCATGATTTTTCAGCAGTTTAACCTGCTTATGCAGCAGACTGTGGAAAAGAATATACGTTACCCCATGGAGATTGCCGGAGTTCCCCGGGCAAAAATCAATGCCCGTGTGAAGGAACTGCTCAAGATTGTAGGCTTGGAGGATAAGGCACGGGTCTATCCCATTCAGCTTTCAGGTGGTCAACGCCAACGGGTGGCCATCGCTCGTGCGCTGGCTTCCGACCCTGAGGTGCTTTTGTGCGACGAGGCAACCTCTGCCTTGGACCCCATGACCACGCAATCCATCCTGAAATTGCTACAGGATATTAACAAGGAACTGGGGATTACCATTGTGGTGATTACCCATGAAATGGCTGTTATCCGCCAGATTTGCACCCACGTGGCTATTCTGGACGGCGGGATCATAGCGGAAGAAGGCAGCGTGGACGAGGTGTTCACGCACACGAAATCCGCAGCGGGACGGCGGCTGTTTGGCATCGTTGCCCCTGAAAGCGAGGAGGTACGCCTGGAGTCCGGTACGCCACCGGTGCGCCTGGTGTTTGACGGAGAACAAATCTCCGAACCTGTGGTGGCGAATCTGATCCTTAAGCTGGGCTTGCCGGTGAGCATCCTTTCCGCCAACGTGCGCAGCCTGAACGGCAAGCAGTTTGGACAGATGATTATCGAGCTGCCTGAGGACCCGGTAGTACGTAAAACTGCCATGGACTACCTGCGCGGGCAGGGTGTCTCGGTGGAGGAGGTGCACCCATGACCTGGGATAAGATCTGGCCCCTTTTGTGGCAGGGCACGCAGGATACGTTACTGATGACGATTCCTTCCACGCTGCTGGCGTATGTGCTGGGCATACCGCTGGGCGTGCTGCTGGTGATCACGCGAAAGGATCATATTCTGCCGCATCCTACCTTTAATATGGCCCTTGGGTTCGTGGTGAATCTGCTGCGGTCCATACCCTTTATTATTTTGCTGGTGATGCTCTTTCCGGTGACGCGGGTGGTCATGGGCAGTGCCATTGGTACGGTGCCGATTATCTTCCCGCTGACGGTCAGCGCGTTTCCCTATGTGGCGCGCATGGTGGAGAGCTCCTTGCTGGAAGTGGATGGTGGCGTCATTGAGGCGGCACAGTCCATGGGTTCCAGCACGTTCCAGATTATCCGTAAGGTGCTCTTGCCGGAAGCCATGCCCTCTCTGGTGAATGGCTTTGCCATTTGCATTACCACCATCCTGGCCTATACGGCCATGGCTGGTGCTGCCGGCGGCGATGGCTTAGGAAAGTATGCCATTGCCTATGGCCTGAATCGCCGGGATTATACCATGATGTATGCCTCTTCCATCTGCCTGGTGGTGTTGGTGGTGCTGTTCCAGTTCCTGGGTACTAAGGTTTCTAAAATGATTGATCATCGGCGCCGGTAAGCTGAAAAAAGCTACTGTCATCTGATATGCTATTGTATATATTATCATTACACAAAGAACTCCTTATCTTGTTTGCAAGCAAGATAAGGAGTTCTTTGTGTATGGGATTCTTAATAAATATAGAAAAATTGAACGTAGAAACAATAGATAATAGATTATAAAAATAGTAAAAAGTTTTTGAGTTATGTAAACTTGTTGCTGTTGCAGAAAAAGAATGATAATATTACATGTAATTTCTTTTCGTGATTGTATAAAAGAAAAGGAGGCGAGTTGGCTCAATGTATAATATAATATAACCATATCATTGGTAACTCGCCTAGCTGTGCTGTAATTGGGGAATTTATCAAAACATATAGGAAACACCTTCAGGGAGATGAAATTCATGAAAAGGTTTTCGCTGATTTGTTGCGTGGTGCTGCTAGTTAGTATGTTGTGCCCGGTGGGACTAATTGCCTATGGATCAGGCATGGGTACTGGCACAGACTTGAGTACGGGGACAGACCTTTGCCCCCATGAGCAACTGGAGCACAAGAGCCGGTTTGTGGAATACAGATACTATGATATAGATGAAGGCGGGCATTCCTATGTACCGATCTACGAGGAGTATGACGAGTGCATGAACTGCCACGCGACAATGAATGCCCAACGCGTGGAGGGCAAGCCGCAACGTGCGAACCATAACATCTATGAGGACGGCATTTGCGGTAGCTGCGGTTACGATAGCGGGTGTAAGCATGAGCATTGCACAAAATATTATGACTTGTACGATCAAACCATTGATAGTATCGATGAAAAAGGGCATACCTGGACTGGATATCCCATGATATGGTATGATTGCCCGGACTGTGGGGCAAGTTTTTCCAGTGAACTTGGCACGGAGAAAGTGACTGTCTGGGAAAAACATACCACTATTACCGGAATGAACACCTGCTGGATTTGCGGCTATGCTATGGGAGATGATTATTGCGATCATCCCGATAAGGAGATTAGCATTTCCTACCAAAGTGAGGAATTTGAAAATCAAGGTGCGGCAGGACATCTTTATACTGGGACATATCAAGAAAACTGGCGGTGCCCTTATTGTGGCGCTGGAGCCTACGGTGAAATGCAAGAAGCCGAAGCACAACTATTCCCTCATACATTTACAGACGGATTTTGCAATGAATGTGGGTATACCTGCCCGCATGAGCAAATCGATAGCAAGGTGCGTGAACCGGAGGACTCCGTTTATACATCCTTGAACGAAACGAAACATCAGCATTCCTATCTGGAAAAAACGGATCATATATGCGCGGAGTGTGGCAGAAAGCGCGTGACTACCCGCAATGTGACCAATGTGGAAGCGCACCAGTTGGTGAATGGTAAGTGCGAACTTTGTGGCTATACTGAACCGGCGCCCACGGCAACGCCCACGGAAGCCCCCACCCAGGCACCCACGGCGACACCCACGGAAGCACCCACCCAGGCGCCCACGGTAACGCCCACGGAAGTACCCACCCAGGAACCCACCATGCAGCCTGAGCAGGATGAAGAAGAGCAGGAGACTGACCGCCCCGCTGCTACTGCTACGCCTGAGCCTACCGCCACTCCGGAACCAGTATTTGAGCAGATGCCTGTGGATCAGGTGATCCATGGCGTTAAGGTGGAGGATCAGCAGCCCATTGCGGATACCATGCTCACGGCGATTGCGTCCATTGAAACAGAGGAGATAAATTCTCAAATTACCATTGTGAATTTTGATAAGATCCTGACGGTGGAGGAATACAATATCATTACGCAGCTTAAGCCCCAGGATCAGCTTTTGACATTCCTGACAGTGCTGGGCATCACGTCCCAGGAAAGCAAAATGGTCACGCAGGCGGAAGCAGAAATGTCTGCGGAAGCGCAGGCTGTCCAGACACAAATCAAGCAGCGTTTAGATGCCATGGATGCTGCGGCGCGCACTGCCTTTGAGACGTCCTTGATGGAATACTTCCCCACGGAGACAGTGGTGGTGGATGGCGAAACCTATACCTGGTTCACCGTTGATCTGGAAGTACGGGTGGGAGACACGGTGCGCGTTGAGCGCTATGGCTTCCGGTGGGATGATGGACAGTGGATTTTCGCCAAGCTGGAAATTGCGGAATAAGCGTGACGGATACCCTGTGAAGGCATAACCGGCGTATCAAACAAGGGGGCTGCTTCCCGAAGGAGGCAGCCCCCGAAGTATATTTCTGCAAAATACATGGTACGTCGCCTGCGCGTGATGTGCGCATGGCGATGCGGAGAAATAGCTGATGCATGCCGCTAAGAAAAGGAGATGCAGGCGATTTAATCTTCCACCCGGATCATGCTTTCCAAACGGCACACGTCGGGATTCATGCTCGCCAGGGCGGCCTGCATGGACTGCTCCGACGCGGCGTGGGTAATAAAGACCAGGGGAACACGGCCATCCTCCACGGAACCCTTTTGCATCATGGAAGCGATGGAGACATTCTCCTTGGCAAAGCAACCAGCCACTGCGGACAGTACGCCGGGAGCATCCGTGGCAGATACGCGAATGTAATACTTGGTGGTCCAGTTGTTGGTGAAGGTAAGTTCCTTGGCAGGTTCGGCCTGATTGGCAAAGGTGGGATGCACGTGCACATCCACCATGGCCGCGTGGAGAATGTCTCCAACAACGGCGCTGGCAGTGGGCATATCGCCGGCTCCACGGCCTTGGAGCATCATCTCCTGACAGGCGTGGCCATGGAGATAGACCGCGTTAAAGGAGCCGTTCACCGAGGACAGTGGATGATTCTGCGGCAGGAAAGTGGGATGCACCCGCACCTCAATGGTGTTGCCATCCCGCTTGGCAATGGCCAGGAGCTTGAGCACATAGCCCATTTCCTTGCCACAGGCAATGTCCATGGCCGTAATCCGCGTGATGCCTTCGCGGTACACCGCCTTAAAGGGTACCCGGGCATGGAAGGCCAGGGAAGCCATGATGGACAGCTTGTAGGCGGCATCCAATCCTTCCACGTCGCTGGAAGGGTCCGGCTCCGCCAAGCCCAGCTTCTGCGCGTCCTTCAGCACGGTGTCATAGCTCTCGCCCTGGGCGGACATGCGGCTGAGAATGTAGTTGGTGGTGCCGTTGATAATGCCCATGAGCTTGGTAATGCGGTTGGCCTGGAGCGGGTTCATCAGCGCATTGATGATGGGAATCGCACCGCAAACGCTGGCTTCATAGTATAGCCCCACGTGATTGGCCTGGGCAGCGGCCTGCAGCTTGTGCCAGTTCAGAGCCACCGCCACTTTGTTGGCGGTAACAACGGTTTTCCCGTTTTGCAGCGCCCGGAGCATGTATTCCGTGGCGGGCTGCTCGCCGCCCATGAACTCTGCCACCAGGGAGATTTCTGGATCGCAGAGCACCTCTTCCGGGTCGGTGGTTAACAGCGACGGAGAAACGGAACAGCTGCGGGCCTTGTTCACATCCCGTACCAGCACTTTTTTCACGCGAATGGACAGCTGATCCCGGTGGGCAATCTCCGGCGCGAATCCCTGGAGCAGCTCCCACACACCGCCGCCCACGTTGCCACAGCCTAAAAAACCGATGACGATCTCCTTCATTTTCCGTCCCTTCCTTCCCCATGGTTGCGTTCGTAGATCAGCCGCAGCCCCTTGAGTGTCAAAAGGCCGTCCAGCTTATCAATCACCTTGGATTCCTCGCTGATGAGCACTGCCATGCCACCGGTGGCCACCACAATGGCGTCCGGCCGCCCCAGTTCCTGCTTGATCTTGTGGACAATGTGGCTTACCAAACCCACATAGCCGTAATACATGCCCGATTGCAGGTTGGTTAGGGTGGTGCGGCCAATGACATTTTCCGGCTTGGCAATGGCGAAGCGGGGGAGCTTGGCGGTGCCGGAGACCAATGCCTCCGAGGCTACCTTGATCCCCGGACAGATGCAGCCACCCAGGAACGACCCTTCTTCGTCCACCACGCCAAAGGTGGTCGCTGTGCCAAAGTCAATATAGATGCAGGGCCCGCCGTACTCCGTGTACGCGGCTACGGCATTGGCGATGCGGTCGCTGCCCAGCTCCCGGGGGTTTTCGTATTTGATGTTGATACCCGTCTTGATGCCCGGGGCAACGATCATGGGCTGCTGGTGGAAATAGTTCTGACACATATGCTCAATGGTGAAATTGATGGTGGGCACCACGCTGGAAATGGCGATGCCTTCCACATCCGCGGGGGAGACACCTTCATGGGCGAACAGATTGCACAGGAGAATGCCGTATTCGTCAGAGGTATAGGTGGAGCTGGTGGAGACCCGCCAGTATTTCACCATGCGCTCTCCGTCGAAAAGGGCCGTTTTGATGTTGGTGTTGCCAATGTCCAGGGTGAAAATCATGGATCTGCCTCCCAATGGTCCCTCCGCCCGCGGGGAGAGGGAAGTATACCGGCAGGGGGAATCCCCTTGCCAAAGCCATGTTTCAGTTCCGGCCCTTGATCCGGCGCAGCGCCATCAAAATGGGCGTACACAGCACTGCCGCCGCAATGGCCTCACAGGTGCCGGCAATCAGCGCCGTCCCGCCGATCAGGCTGAGCACAGAAGCGGTATCAATGCCGCACAATACATAAAACAGGAGCATGAGCCCCAGATAAAATATCGTATTGGTCAAGGAACCGCATACCGCCGCCACCCCAACGGCCAGGCTCTCTTGCTTGCTGCGCAGGCGCGTATATACGCCATAGGAGACCATGGGCACCAGCAGCCGGGGCAGAATGCTCATCAGTGCCACCAGCACGGGAGAAGCGCCCATGAGCGTGCTCACCAGGGTGGATGGCTTCATCAGTGCGGAGATAAAGCTGGTCAAGCCAAAGGCCAGGCCCAGCAGCAACCCGTTTTTCCAGCCCATGTACAGCGCACCAACAATCACCGGCACGCACAGGATGGTTACGTTGATGAAGCCCAGGGGAATCAGCCCCAGGGACGTAAAGCCCAGCAGCACGATCAACGCCACAAACAAAGCCAGCAGTACAAAGTCCCCTAATTTTTTCCGTTCCATGGTTGAAACCTCCGTTCAGGTTCCCGCACCGGGATACCCTACGTATACAGATTCCTCTTTACACCGGGCACCCAAAACCGTCAAGGGCCGAAGCTCCCTGCGAAGCGCCCGGAAAAAGGGGTTGCTTCATTATACAAGGGCAAAGGGAAAAAGTAAAGGGAAAGACAGGGAAGATACATGTATCCCGAAGAATATGGGCTTTCTCGCATATTCGGAGTTCTTCGACTTTCTTCTGCCTTGCATGGATACGCCCTTTTTGCTATACTGAAACCAATCAACCGCGGAGGATGCCGGGCATGGATGAAGAAGTAAAGCGCCTGATGCGCATGCATAAGCTGGAGCTCCTGGGACTGCTCCAGGAGGTTACGGAGGAGAATGACCGTCTGCGGGCCAATTGCCGCCAGCTGGAGGAAGCCAATGCCAAGCTGGCCCTGAGCAACCATGAGTTAAATATGGAGTGCGATGCCCTGCACGGGGAGCTGACCGCCCTACGGCAAGGGGGAGGAGTGCAGGAGGATGCCGGGCGGCAACCCTATGCGCCCAGTGAATCGGCCTATGGCTTGCCGCAGCCGGAAACGACGGAGGAACGCGCACTGCCAGCGGATATGCACACGCTCCCCCCTGGAAACTTTGCCGAGGCCATGGTGGCGGCGGAGCAGATTGCCGCCAGGACCCAGGCGGCGGCGGATGCATACCTGGCGCGCTGCCAGGAGGCGGCGGAGGAGGCCGATGCCCAGGCAAAGGAAATCCTGGCCCAGGCCCGGCAGCAGGCGGAATCCCTGCTGGAACAGGCCCGCACCCAAAAGGCCGCCATGGAGCGGGAAACCCGGGAGGTCAGCGGCCGGCTGCGGGGAGAGATGCAGCGGCTGAACAAATTCATGTCCGCCATGGAAACGGCGGAGAAAGCGGAGGAAAACCCGTGACAAGGCTGATGGATCGTCCCAGTACGCAAGCCATTGCCCAGGCGAGAGAGCGCTTTGCCCGGCGGCATCGCCGCCGCAGGGCGCTGCTGGGATTGTTCACCATGGTGGTGATCTGCGCGGCGCTGGTGTTTGCAGCCGCCGTTACGGTGGCGCAGCCCCTGTGGATTACGGACGATGCCATGGCCCCCACCCTGGAGGCGGGCACCCTTGTGCTGTACAGCAGCTGGAATTATGCTCCCGCCCGGGGGGATGTGGTTGTCTCCACGGTGGAGAGCCCCGAGGGCGGCATGCTGGTGCGGCGGATCATCGGCCTGCCGGGGGACCGTGTGTCCCTGGACAGGACCACCGGCCAGGTCACGGTCAATGGCCAGCCGTTGGCGGAGGACTATGTCTCCTGCCTGGCGGTAGGCAACATGGACATTGCGGACGAAACCCTGGTGCCCGCGGGAGAGGTGTTCGTCCTGGGGGATGAGCGGCTTACGGCGCTGGACAGCCGCCGGCAGAGCATTGGCACACTGCCGGTGGAAACGCTGCTGGGGAAGGTGTGGCTGCGCCTGTGGCCGCTGGAATGCGCGGGCAGGGTTCCGTGACGCAGGGGGAAAATTCATCAAATAGGGCGCTTTTTGCCGGTTCGCCCCTTGACAATCCGTGCCGGCACGGGTATACTGTAAAGGCTGTTTTGTAGTACGGAGGGGGGACTGTCCCCCGATGGGACAGAACCCGCAACTTACATAATGGGATAGCAAAGGAGTGTTGACAGATGTTCCGCACGTATCAGCCCAAGAAGCGTCAGCGCAGCAAGGTGCACGGCTTCCGCGCCCGTATGTCCACCAAGAACGGCCGCCGGGTGCTGGCTGCCCGCCGCCGCCGCGGCCGCAAGGTGCTGACGGTCTGATTTACCTTCAGATCGCGGCCCTGCATCATCGTTTGTGGATAGAGCCCGCCCGTCCGTAGGGTCGGGCTTTTCCTACATTATGGGGACGGTCCGTCCCCCAACACCGGGAATTCGGCAGGGGATCAAGCACGACCCCATGAGAGGATTGGCACCATGGAAAGACGCTATCGGCTGCAAAAAAACGGGCAGTTCCAGTACGTGTACCGTCGCGGAAAGAGCGCTGCCTGTAAGGACCTGGTCATGCTCTATGCCAAGGGCAAGGGGCTGCGGGTGGGTTTTTCCGTCAGCAAAAAGGTGGGCAACGCCGTGGTACGCAACCGTACCAAGCGCCGCCTGCGGGAATGCTTTCGGCCCTATTTGGGGGATGTGAAAAACGGCCTGTACGTGTTCGTAGCCAGACCTTCCGCCGCGGAAGCCACCTTCCAATCCCTGGAAAAAAGCATGCGATATCTCATTCGCAAGCAAGGGGTGCTCAAGGAAGGAAATCGTGCGCAATGAAGCGTTTTCTGTTGGCCTGCATCCGGTTTTACCGGCGGCAAATCAGTCCGCGCAAGCCGCCGTGCTGCCGCTATATCCCCACCTGCTCGTCCTACGCGGTGACGGCCATCACCCGCTATGGCGCGCTCAAGGGGGGGCTGATGGCGGCCTGGCGTGTATTGCGCTGCAATCCTTTCAGCAAGGGCGGCTATGATCCTGTGCCCGAAGATCCACTTGTAACCTTTAGGAGGGAATGAACCCGCATGAACGAGTTCCTCAAGGGCATCCTGGACGGTATTAACACCGTCATCGGCAACTACGGCTGGTCCATCGTCGTTTTTACCCTGCTGCTGCGTATTGTGCTGTTCCCCTTCGACTACAAGAGCCGGGTGAGCATGCGCAAAACCACCAAGCTGCAACCCCAGCTCGCCGCGCTGCAAAAAAAGTACGCCAATGACAAGGAAAAGCTCAACCGGAAAATGTCCGAGCTGTACAAAAAGGAAAAGATCAACCCCCTGTCCAGCTGCCTGCCCATGCTGCTGACGCTGCCCATCCTGTTTGCCATGTGGACGGCGCTGCGCATCATTGCCAATGAGCAGATGGTGAGCCAGGTGTTTACCATCCTCCAGGGGCAGACGCCCACCATGGAAGGCTGGCTGTGGGTGAAAAACCTGTGGATGCCCGACAGCCCCTTTGCCGCGGCCTGGCCTGACCTGAACAGCCTTCAGCTGATCCCCGCGGACATCTGGCAGAATGCTTACAATGCGCTGATTGCCCAGGGCGTGACGCTGCCCGCGGAGATCACCTACGACTTTGCCGGCAACCTCCAGGGCACCATCCAGGCCATCTATGCCTATATGGAAAAGATGCCCGAGTACGTTACCGCCACCTCCAACGTGCCCGGCTGGAGCTTTAATCTGCTTCTGACCCAGGTGGACCTGAAGACCATGTACAATGGCTTCTTCATCCTGCCTATCCTGGCCGCAGTGACGCAGTACCTGATGACGGTGCTGCAGCCCACCCAGCCCACCGGCACGGAAAACCAGCAGGCCGCGGGTACGGGAAACTTCATGAAGTGGTTCTTCCCGCTGTTCTCCCTGTTCATCTGCTCTAGCTACAATGCGGCCTTCTCCCTGTACTGGGTGATGGGCAACATCATCGCCGCGGTGCAGAACGTAGGCATTAACTGGTACCTGGACAACAAGGAAAAGCGGGAAGCCGCCATCGGGGAGGGCACGGTAAAATGAAGAGCTACGAATCCAGCGCAAAGACCATCGAGGAAGCCATTTCTGCCGGGCTGGAGAAACTCGGCGCATCCATTAGCGACGTGACCATCGACGTACTTGAGGAGGGCAGCAAGGGCCTGTTTGGCCTGTTCGGCTCCCGGCAGGCCAAGGTACGCCTAACCCTAAAGGAAGAGGAGGTTGATCCCCTGGCGGGATTGACCGACGAACCCAAGGCCAAGCCTGCCCCCCAGCGGGAAAAGGTGCAGCCCAAGCAGGAAGCCAAGGCGGAAGCCCCCAAACCGGAGGCCAAACCGATCCCCAAGGCCGTCCCCGCCCAGGAGCGCAAGCCGGAACCCAAGCAGGAGGCCCCCAAGGCTGAAACTGTGAAGGCCAAGCCCGCGCCCAAGCAGGACAAGCCCAAGGCCAAGCCTGCACCCCGCCAGGACAAGGGTGCCGAGGCGGAGAAGCCCAAGGCAAAACCCGCCCCCAAGGCGCCGGTGCAGCCCCTGGAAAAACCCGAAGTCACCATGATTCCCGCCGATGCGGTGGAGGCGGACAGCGCGCCTGGCCGGGCCCTGGCCTTCCTCAAGGAACTGACACACCTGATGGGCGTGGAAGTTGACGTGGCAGTGGGCACGGATAAGGATGGCAATGTGTATGCCAACATGACCGGGGACACCCTGGGCATTCTGATTGGCCGCCGGGGTGAAACCCTAGACGCCTTGCAGTATTTGACCAGCCTGAAGGTCAACCGTGGCCAGGAAGGATATACCCGCGTGACCCTGGATACGGAAAATTACCGGGCCAAGCGGGAAGAAGCGCTGGCACGTCTGGCCAACCGGATGGCGAACCGGGCCATCAAGACCGGGCGGAAGGTCAGCCTGGAGCCCATGAACCCCTACGAGCGGCGCATTCTGCACAGCGCGCTGCAATCCAACGATCAGGTGGATACCCACAGCGAGGGCGAGGAACCCAATCGCCACGTGGTCATTACCCTGCGCAAATAAATCCGGCGCATACGGGCGCGGTGGAAAATGCTGCTTTCCGCCGCGCCCCTTTGCTGTTTTTTCCCAAGACGCGCGGGAAGAAGCGCTTTTTTCTTTCCCGGCACTATCGGACATACCTTGACAAAGCCGGCAAATTGTAGTTTAATCAAAATGCTGTGTTATAGCATAAGCTGGTGGGGCAGCGAAGCTGGTTTGAAGGAGGAACTTCTGTTGCAGGTTCTGCAATCTATATTACAGGCAATCTCAGCGCTGCTGAGCGGCTGGCTGATGTTCATGCTTGTATATCAGATGGTGCTGACAGTTTTGGGCTTTCGGCGACGGACGAAGGATTATGCCGATCATGCGCCCCAGAGCCGCTTCCTGGTGCTGGTGCCGGCGCATAACGAGGAAAAGGTTATTGGCGATATTATCGAAAACCTTCAGCGGATGGATTATCCCCGTGAACTTTATGATTTTTATGTCATTGCCGATAATTGCACGGACGGCACGGCGCAGCGTGCGCGTTCCCTGGGCGCAAAGGTGATTGAAACCCATAAGGAATCCCCGGATGCACCCACCGGAAAGCCCATTGCCCTGAAAAAGGCACTGGAGCAGCTGGACGACTATGCGCAGCGCTACGACCTGATGATGATTTTTGACGCGGACAATCTTATCGATGTGGATATGTTCCGCGAGGTGAACAGCCAGTATTTGGATAAGCAGAAGCCCGATTTTATCCAGTGCTATCTGGGCAGCAAGAACAAGACCGGCGTGGTGGCATGGTTCTATTATACCAGCTATACCATTACCAACCGTTTCTTTCAGGAAGCCAAATATCGCCTGGGGCTGAACTGCTCCATTGGCGGAACAGGCTTTGCCATGACCACATCCTACCTGGCTAAGCGCGGCGGCTGGACCACCATGTCCCTGACGGAGGACTTTGAAATTCAGGTGGAGGCCACCCTGGACGGACGGCGCATTTTATGGAACCATAATACCCGGGTGTACGACGAAAAGCCCACCCGGGTCTGTGCCAGCCTGCGGCAAAAGATCCGCTGGGCGCAGGGACATTGGTTTGTGGCGCTGCGCAATACGGGGAAGGTGTTCAAGGGCCTGTTTACGGGGAAGATTGGCCTGGGGGAAGCCTTGAGCCTCATCACGTATATGTACAGCCTGTCCACCTATCTTATTGCGCTGATTCAGCTTGCCATTTCCTTGGTGCTCCTGCTGCCGGGCTTTGTCTATGAGCCGGGCGAGGTGACGCTGGGCTCCTATCTGGGCGGGTTGGGCATTTTTGTCTACAGCTATTTTATGCTGTTCTACGTGGCCGACTATATGGACAACGGCATCTCCTTCCGGCTGCGTACTGTGCCGCTGATGATCTGGAGCGTGATGGTCAACACGGTCATCGCGGCGCTCAGCCAGCTTATCGGCTTGGCCAAGCGCCGCCAGCAGCAGCACTGGGTGAAAACGGAGCACAGCATCGACCGGTGCAGCAAGCTGCGCAATCCCACCCTGGAAGAGGAAAAGGCTGCCGAGAGCAGCCAGAAGACGGACCATTTGGCAGAGGGCATGTAAGTAATCCCTGGGAAGCGGCGCGTACAGTCCGCTTCCCATTGCTTTTTCAGGGGATCAGGTTAAGCATTTCCGAGTCGTTGTTCACGTCCACAAAGGAGTCGGGAACCAACCCCACAATAATGCTTTCGGCTACGGCCATCTGGGAGCTGACGGCCACCTCCTCCACGCCGTTGGGAATGACCAGGCGAACGGTGGCTTCCAGGGTGAGCAGAATTTTGTGCCGCGTCTGGTTGATGCCCGCGGATTGAAACTCTGTGGAAAACAGAGCGGATACGGCGCCCACGGGCAGGATCTGCACCCGGATGCGCGGCCCGGAACCGGCCAGAATAGTGACGCCCAGCGCGGCGCCCAGGGGAATGGAAACAAACTGGTTCTCCAGGCTGGAGAGTGCTGCCTGGGCATGCAGGGCCGTTTCCGAGGCCAGGGAATTCATCAGCGTGGTATTGGCCTGGAGCAGAGAGACGCGGCCGGCGTCATCCTTTTGCACGATCATCATGTCGTCATAGCTTACGCCGGTGGCCAACACCTCCTGCACCGCCTGGTTGAGCACGCTCACCGTCAGGGCCTGGGCATTGGCATAGGCCATGGAAAGCACTACCTGATTCAGGTTTTGCTGCATGAACCAGAGCAGCAGCAGTGCCACGGCCAGCAGGATGAGCAGCTTGCGCCCCCAGGACGCACGTTTTTTTTCCGGCGCGCATGCAGTCAATGGGACCCCTCCTTCGTTGCATAAGCAAGGGGGAACGGCTTCTCTCTTTCCCCGCTTGCGGGGGTGTGCTATAATGGTGCGTGTAGTAATATGCTTGGCGGGCGGCTAATATGCCTGCCCGGCCGGTGACGTTTTTTTCAGCATTTTAAGGAGGCGATCCATTGGCTTATCAGCGCAGATTTCCTTCCCGGGAGGAGCAGGAGCCGACGCGGGCTTTCCGCCCGGCTCAGGACGCTTATCCCCCGGAGGACGCATATCCTCCCCAGGAGGCGTACCCGCCGGAGGATGCCTATCCCCCCGCGGATGCCTATCCTCCAGAGGATGCCTACGCTCCGCAGGATGGCTATCTTCCCCCGGAGCAGGCCCAGGAGGCCCCAGCAGATCACTGGGATGCGCCGGAGGATGACGGCGAGGAGGAATGGGCGGACGACCTGCACTATGTGCAAAAGAAGCTCCGCCAGGCCCCATCCTCACAGCATCTTCAAGCCAGCCACCAAGAAACCCAACTTTGCCATTTGCGTGGCGGTGAATGTGGTCCGCATTCTGGCGCTGCTGGTGGTGCTGGTGGGCCTGGCGGGGGTGGGCATCGTGGTGGGCATTGCCAAGGGCTATGTGGAAACAGCCCCCACCCTGGACCTGACCGTGCTGGACGATCAGGCGCAGACCTCCTTTATTTATGACAGCAACGGAAACCTGATTACGGAATACAAGGGCATCGAGAACCGCGTCAACGTCAGCCTGGCCGCCATGCCCAAGTATTTGCAGGAAGCGTTTATCGCGGTGGAGGACTCCCGCTTTTATACCCATAACGGTGTGGACCTGAAGCGTATTGTGGGCGCCTTTGTGTCCAACCTGACTTCCTCCTCCACCCAGGGCGGCTCCACCATTACCCAGCAGCTGATCAAGAATACCATTCTGTCCAATGAGCTGAGCTACAAGCGGAAGATTCAGGAGGCCTATCTGGCGCTGCAGCTGGAAACCCGCTATACCAAGGATGAGATCCTGGAGTGCTACCTGAACACCATTTACCTGGGCGAAAACTATTACGGTGTGCAGGTGGCTGCCCAGGGGTATTTTGGCAAGAGCCTGGGCGAGCTTACCCTGCGGGAGTGCGCCATGCTGGCGGGCACCAACAATAGCCCCTATTACTACAATCCCCGCCGGAATTTCTACACCCGCTCCAAGGAGGGTGTGGACTACGTAGCCATTACCAACAACCGTACGGACTACGTGCTCCGGTGCATGTATGAAAATCAGTTTATTACCTACGAGCAGTATCAGGAGGCTCTGGACCCCTCCACTGCCACTGTGCTGGAGGAGGACCCCAGCGAGGGTACGGGCATGTACCAATATGCCCACTATGTGGAGTATGCGGTGGAAGAAGTGGTGGATATTTTCCTGCGCATGGAGGGCCTGGAGGATACCTCCGAGAACCGGAGCGCCATGGAGCAAAAGCTGCGCACCGGCGGCTACCGGGTGAAGCTGGCCATCGACACCACCACCCAGGAGACGGTGGAGGATACCCTGGAAAACTGGACCAACTATCCCCGCCTGCAAGATCCTGCCGACAAGGTGTACAAGAGCAAGAATGCCGACGGCACCTATACGGAAATCGTCCAACCCCAGGCTGCGGCGGCGGTGCTGGATTACCGCACGGGCGAACTGAAGGCCATTGTGGGCAGCCGCCCCCGCCCCACCGTGCGCAAGACGCTCAACCGTGCCACGGATATGCAAATGCCCGTGGGCTCCTCCATCAAGCCCATTGGCGTGTATGCCCCGGCCATTGAGCTGGGCGCTTCCCCGGCGAGCATTGTGTACAACATGCCTTTGCCCATTTCCGGCTGGAAGGATTCCGACGGCAAGGACAGCTGGCCCAGGAACTACGGCGGTGGCGGCTATGCGGGCCCGGAAACCCTGCGCAAGGCGCTGCGGCAAAGCCATAACACCGCCGCTGCGCAGGCGGAAATGACCCTGGTGGGCGTGGACCGCTCCGTGGACTTCCTGCTGCGCATGGGCGTGGACCCCGACCATATCGACGCGACGCCCTTTGGCGTAACCCTGGGCTCCAGCGGTATTACGCCCCTGGAAATGGCCGTGTGCTATGGCGTCCTGGCCAATGGCGGCGTGTATCAGGCACCCATCTCCGTGCTGGGCATTTCCGACTCGGAGGGGAACGTGGTCTGGGACGGCCATGCCAACCAGACCCGGCGCCGGGTGTTCTCCGAATCCACCGCGTGGCTGACCGTGGACATTCTCAAGGATGCCGTTTCCAGCGGCACGGGTACCTCCGCCAAGATTTCCGGCCAGACCGTGGCAGGCAAGACCGGCACCAACTCCGACCAGAAGGGCGTGTTCTTTGCCGGCATGACGGGGTATTATTCCTCCGCGCTGTGGGTGGGACACGATAACTACAAGGCCCTGGCCTCCAGCTCCACGGGTTCCAGCGCCGCAGCGCCCCTGTGGCAGGCCTATATGAAGAAAATTCATACGGGCCTGGAAAACCGGGACATCCTGGATGGCGATCCCAGCCAGTATGGGCTGGTGAAGGCCACCACCTGTGCCGTCAGCGGCCAGCTGGCCACCGACGCCTGCGCCAACGATGCCAAGGGCTATGGCGTGGTCACCGACTGGTGGGCTTCGGGCACGGTACCCACCACCTACTGCCAGATGCACGTGAATCAGTCCGTCTGCGCGGAAACCGGGGACCTGGCTTCGGCCTACTGTCCCAATGTGGTGACCCGGGGCGTCATTGTGATCCCCAGCGGCCACCCGCTGTACAAGTTCATTGGCACCTCCTATGAGGATGTGCTTTCCCAGTACCTGGGTTCTTCCGCCACGATCAAGTATGACGGCAACGGCAATGTGATCTCCGGCGGAACGGTGTGCACAGTGCACGGGCCCGGGACATCTTCCGGGGACAACTATGTGGTAACCAACACCCTGATCCCCGATGCACAGCTACTGATTCAGCAGGCCCAGGCCCAGCTGAACAGCATGGACCCCGCGTCCGCCAATTATGCCACGCTGCAAAGCGCCATCAGCAATTTGCAGATGGTCATCAGTATGGAAGCTCCCAGCACCTCGCAGGTGGCGGGAGCCATGGGCCAGCTGACGCAGGCCATGGCGGGTGGCTATTGATGGACATGGAGCAAGTATACCGGGCCCTGACGGTACTCAGGGTCCCCCTTCAGCGGGGCGAATATGACCTGCACCGCCTGGTGGGGGAAACGCTGGCAGCCGCGGGGATTGCCGCGGAGCATGAAAAGAAACTCGCGCCCCGCTGCCGCATTGATTTTCTGTGCGGCGGCGCGGCAGTCGAGCGCGCCGTTTTTGCCGCGCGCGCAAATATAGCGCAAACGGTCACTTTCATTGCAGAACAGCACAGCAGAGAAATTATCGTCCGCGCAAAGTGTTTCGGCAATCGTTTTGCATGCGTCAAAATCGACCGGCAGGTATGACGCAATGAAATTCTCCTGTGCTTCGGCATGCAGCTTTTCGCTGTACAATTTTGCAAGCTGCGCGTTTTTCTCGCGGAGCTTCTGGTTCAGGCCCTGCACCTGTTCTTCCTTGCGGGCAAGCGCGTCGAACACGCCGTCCGGCTTTACGGAAAGCGCAGCGGCGGTGCGGCGCAGCTCGGCGTTTTCTTTTGTGAAGTGCTCCAGCGCCAGCACGCCGCAGGCGAACGTGATGCGGCAGCCGGATTTATACCGCGCATGTTCTAAAACCTTGATCAGGCCGACCGGTGCAGTGCTCATGAAGTGCGTGCCACAGCAGGTGCACATTTCGGTGTGATCACCGTCTTCCACCTCCACGATGCGTACCTCGCCGTGCAGCTTCTCATTTTTCTTGCGCAGCGGCAGATTTGGAAGCTCGGAAGCGTCCACATTAAAAATACGCACGGGCGCGTTTTTCCAAACGAGTTCATTTGCGTATTTTTCGCCGGCCTCGATCTCCTCATCCGATAAATTGTGGTCAAGGTCGATGGTCACGACGTCTCCCGCCATGTGAAAGCCGACGTTTTCCGCGCCGAACAGCACGTCATAGGCATGCGAAAGCAGGTGTTCGCCCGTGTGCTGCTGGGTGTATTTCAAACGCTTTGCGGCATCCACTTTGAGCGTAACGATTTCGCCCACCGCAAACGGCTTTCCTGTGCGGTGCAGCACCGTGCCGTTCGCTTCAAAGCAGTGCGTGACCGGCACAAAGCCCTGCATGGGGTCGTAAACCGTACCGATGTCGCTCAGCTGCCCGCCGCCTTCCGGAAAAAACGGTGTGCGGTCAGTCTCAAGGTTATAGCCGTCGTTTTTGTTCGGCGTACAGCTCACAACACGCGCGGTGCATTCGAGCATCTCCGGCGCGGTGAGATACAATTTTTCGCAGCTCATTTATGTACTCCTTTTGTAAAACGAGGTGCCGCCGCAGCCGCACCCCGCCTATTCTATGTTTAATTCAGTTTAATTCAAATTGTTCCGCAAGCTTTTGAAGCACTTCTTCGCGCGTATCGCGCTCTGTGTTTTCCCGTATCAGCGTGAAAAATCCGCTGTGCAGATAAGCTTCATACACCTCCGGGCTGTTCACCGTTGCAATACGTTAAAGTGTTCTCCTTTGCTAAAGCTGAATTTCGCTTCGGTGTTTTCAGTATAGCATAGAAAACTCTAAAAGGCTACCGAAAAATGAAAAAATGCGCCGGACGCCCGACGCATCTTGAATTTTCAGCTTATCTGCCGCAGCACTTCTTGTACTTTTTGCCGCTGCCGCAGGGGCACGGATCGTTGCGGCCGACCTTCGGACCCTTTACGATCGTGGTGGAAGCCTTCTGTGCTTTGTAGAGCTCCTTGCGCTTCTCTTCGGTGAGAATGGAATCCCACTGCGGGAGCTTATACAGCCACTCGGCCTTTGCGCCGACCATGTTGTAATAGAGCTTCTCCGGCTCGTAATCAAGGGAAACCTCCGTCTCGGCGGTCATGTTCTCCAGGTCGTTTTCCGCCTTGAGACTCTCGTTGATGCCGTCAAGGTAGCCGGTCATTTCGATGATATCCACGCCGAAGTGGTCAGCGAGTGCCTGTACGGTGCCGCTCTTCGGAGCTTCGCCCTTGAGGAGCTTCTCGTAAAAATCCTTTTCTCTAAGGAAATATTGTGTCCAGTACTGTTCTGCGCCGGGCTCTGCGGACTTCTTGTCTGCAAAATCCTGCCAATCCTTAAAAAGTGCCATGATGCTTCATCCTTTTCGTATCTTTTAAGCGGCTTTCGGTTATCCCCTGAAAGTCTATTTTTGATTATAACCGAATCCGCTGCTTTTTTCAAGCAGAAACTACCCTAATATATTGAAAAATAGTGCCAAACGTGCTATTCTTATAAAGAAATCCCGATTATATTTCGATTTTTTAGTTGAATTTCTATTTTTGAGCACAAGGAGACAAAAATGGAACCGAACAACGAGCGCAAAACGCCCGCGGGCGAGCAAAATGAACTCTTTAAAAAGCAGGTCTTCAGCGATGAGACGCTGCGCACCGCAGATCCCGATGAAGAAGAAACCGGTGAGCAGCATTTTGAAACGCTCACTTTCGATAAACCCGCCGTGCTTGACGAACGCTTTGCCGCGCGCAAAGCAGAACGCGAAACCGCACAGCCGCCGCAGGCAAAACCGGCGGCTCCTCGTCCTGCCGCAAAGCCGGTAAAGCGCCAAGTGCCCGCCGCGCAGAAAAACAAATCCGTTTCTCATGAGCGCAGATTGTACAGCGGCGAAACACCGTCCGACGCAGCTTTGCGCATCACGCGGCAGATTGCGGCGCTTGTGCTATGCCTGCTGCTTGTGTGCGGCGGCTTCTGGGCAAAGGGCACTGTGTGGGACATTTGGACCGACCGCGATATTGAAGACGTGCAGAAAAGCACGTATTACAGCGCTGCCGCAAACAGTGCACAACTTCGCTTAGATCAGAATCTCCCCATCGGTTACGACGCCGCGCAGGCTGTATGTATTTCTTTGGGACAGCCCATTTCGTCTTCCGCTATCCCCGCAAAAGCAGATGACAAAGACACGCTCATCTTCCCCGCAGACCTTACGGGCAGCATGGAAACGGCGCTCGGCAGCCAAAAGCTGCAGCTTGAAACCGGCCTTACGAACACCGATCTTTTTAAAGAAATCTACAAAAGCCTCAAGAAAAAGAAACCCGTCATCGCGCTGATGCTCGTCGCTGACGCAGAATCGGCCAAGCTGCAATACGGTGTTGTGACCGGCCTTGATGTCAGCAACAACCGCGTGACCGTGGCGCTCAGCGAAGGCGTGGACACGTACACGCTGGCGGAGTTCGTCGCTGCCACACGCTTTGAAAACACGAAGAACATCCCGCTTCGCTTGCGGTTTTCGCTGCTTTTCGGTACACTTTCCCGCAATACAGCGATCTTTTTAAAATGAGCGGGCTGAAGATTACTCTCCCCGCGCCGTGCGCGTTCATCCTCTCCCGCCTACACGAAAACGGTTTTGAGGCCTACGCCGTCGGCGGGTGCGTGCGCGACAGCTTACTGCACAAAACGCCGCACGATTGGGACATCACGACCGCGGCAAAGCCGGAAAAAATCATCGAGCTTTTTTCCGACATTCCCATTTTAGAGACCGGCCTTAAACACGGTACGGTGACACTGCTCATCGACCACGAACCGTACGAGGTAACGACGTTTCGCGTAGACGGCGATTACACAGACGGCCGTCACCCAGACAGCGTTGCATTCACGACCGATATTCGGGATGACCTTGCGCGGCGCGACCTGACGATCAACGCCATGGCCTACAGCCCCGCAGCCGGAATCATTGACCCGTTCGGCGGGCAGGAAGACCTGAACAATGAAATCATTCGTTGCGTGGGCGACCCGCACAAGCGCTTTTCGGAAGATGCGCTGCGCCTGATGCGCACGATTCGTTTCGCGGCTGTACTCGGATTTACGGTCGAACCCGAAACGCTGCGCGCCGTGCACGACCTGCATGAAACGATCGGGCGCGTCGCAAAAGAGCGCATTTTCACGGAGCTTTTAAAGACCGTCTGCGCACCGTATGCCGCCGAGGCGCTGCGTGCCGCGCCGGAGTTGTTTTTTTGCGCCGTGCCGCAGCTCAAAAATCTCAAGGGTGTACCGCAAAACAGCAAATATCACATTTACGACGTATGGGAGCACACGCTGCACGCGCTCGAAAGTATCGGCACAGATGACCCCATCGCCTGCCTTGCGATTTTATTTCACGATGTCGGCAAAAAAGCCGTCCGCACGACGAGTGAAGACGGTTATGACCACTTTTTCGGGCACGCGGAGAAAAGCGCCGCGTTCACCGATGAAGCTCTGCGCGCGCTGCACTGCGACAACAAAACGCGCGAAAACGTCGCGGAGCTTGTTTTGCTGCACGATACCGCTTTTCCGAAGCGCACGGCAAAGTTCCGCCGCCTGCTCGCAAAGCTCGGCTATGAGCAGTTCTACCGCTTGCTCGCCGTAAGCCGTGCAGACAGCTTAGCGCACGCGCCGTGGTGCATCGAAGACCGCTGCAAGGCGCTTGCGGAAGCCAAAAGCGAAGCCGAAGCGCTGCAAAAAGCGGATTTCTGCTTATCTCTGCGCCAACTCAAAATCACCGGCAAAGACCTGCAAGCGTTTGGTTTTCAGGGCAAAGCAATCGGCGAAGCCCTAAACAAACTCTTAGACGCTGTGCTGTGCGGCCAGCTTCCGAATGACCGCGAAGTCTTGCTTTTGCACCTTGAACGGTACACGCAAAAACACAAATAAAGTGCAAACCGCGCCGCTCGGAGCTTTTCCGAAACGGCGCGGTTTTTTCGGCCTTTACTTATATGTATCGTAAAGGCCGAAGCTGATACCGATGGCTTCGTTGACGCGCTGCATGGCGTCGTCATCGAGCTTGCCCATTTTTTCTTTTAAACGGTGCTTATCAATGGTACGGACCTGCTCCAAAAGCACAATGGAATCCTTTTGCAGGCCGGTGCGCTCGGCATGGAGCGCAATGTGCGTGGGCAGGTTTGTTTTGTCGCGCTGGCTCGTGATGGCCGCCGCGATCACCGTGGGACTGAACCGGTTGCCCACATCGTTCTGCACAATAAGCACGGGGCGCACGCCGCCCTGCTCGCTGCCCACCACGGGGCTTAAATCTGCGTAGTAAATATCGCCTCTGTGTACATTCACGGTTTTCACACTCCGAACAGAATTTGCATCAACGCCCGCGACGCTACTTATATTCTTGCCCGTTTTTTCGGCGCTTAAACACGCCTGTTCCATTCTATTACAAAGTTGTGTGTTCCGTGCAAAATGCGCAGGATTTATTTGCCCTCGATCTGCAAAAAGACCTGCGGCAATTTTTCGATGAGGTCTGTCGGCAACATACCATGCTGCGAAAGCGCTTCGGCGCAAAGGTCACCCGCCGCACCGTGAATGCACACGGCGGAATATGCCGCTTCAAACGGCTGCATATTCTGCGCGCACAGCGCACCTGTGATGCCAGCCAAAACATCGCCGCTGCCGCCCTTTGCCATGCCGGGGTTGCCCGTTGTGTTCACACGCGTTTCACCGCTCGGCGCTGCGATAATTGTGCCCGCACCCTTTAGCACGGTGATAACGCGGTACGTCTGCGCAAAGACACGTGCAGTCTGCAAACGGTCGGCACGCAGCTCTGCCATGGTGCGGCCGTTTAGACGGCACATTTCCCCCGGGTGCGGCGTGATGATGACCGGGGCTTGCGGCACAAGTAGTTTTTCCGGCGTTTTGGCAAGGATATTCAGCGCGTCTGCATCCAGAACAACCGTCCCATGCGCATTTTCAAGTACGGCATCCACAAGCTTTACCGCATACGGCGCCGTGCCGAGCCCGCAGCCCACAAGGCACGCACTCGCCTTATCGATAGCGTCGAGCACCGCTTCACCCGGCGCTTCCGTGGGGTCATACAGCGTGAAGATTGCCTCCGGCACGGCGGGAGCCAAGATTGGGTACAGTGCATGCGGAATGGCGATGTTCAAAAGTCCCACACCGCTGCGCAGCGCCGCACGCGCAGCCATGATGCACGCACCTGCCATGCCCACGCTGCCGCAGATCATTAAAAGCCGCCCGTATGTGCCCTTGTGCCCCTCCGGGTCGCGCTTCGGGAACAGCGGGCAAATGTTGCCGAGCAAAACGGATTCCGTGTCACACGGCAGCATCTCAAGGTGCTCCTCCTTGATGCCCACCTGACGCACAACGGTCATGCCGCCGAAGCCCGCTGCCGGGTACACAACGCCCGCCGGCTTCATCGCCGTAAACGTCACCGTAAGGTCTGCCTTAAAGCACGCGCCCTCCACCGCGCCGGTATCACACACCGCGCCGCTTGGAATATCCACGGAAATGTGAAACGCTTTTTTATTTTCCGCTGCACGCGCAAACAAAGGCTCCATCACGCTCGGCAGACGGCCGTGAAAACTGAAGCCGAACACCGCATCGATGATGACGTCCGCCGCGTCTACCGCGCCGCCTGCCGTGCGGTACATGATGATCTCAATGCCGCGGCCCATTTTGTCATACGCCTGCTTTGCAAGGTCGGAGGCCGGTGCGCCCTGCATCAAAACGACCGTCACCTTTGCGCCCTCGGCCGCCAATAAGCGCGCCGCCACAAAACCATCGCCGCCGTTGTTGCCTTTGCCGCACAAAATAACCGTTTTCTTGCCTGTGACGTCCATTTTCTCCGTCACTGCTGCCGCCACCTCGGCGCCCGCGTTCTCCATAAGCGTTTCCATGGAGACGCCGGATTCCACCGCGCACGACTCCAGCCCTCTGATCTCTGCCGCTGTCAATACCCGCATATACCTGCCTCTTTTCCGTAGCATTCTATGCTTTAATGGTATCATTTTCCCGTGCGGTTTTCAACTATGGAAGCGGTGAAAATTAAAATCATTTTCGCGCCGCACGGAAAAGCGCCCCGTCACCGGAAAATCTCCGATAACGGGGCGCTTCACATTTTTGAATTTAGTTTCTGCCGAAGATTTCAAACTTTAATCTTCTGTCCATAAACGGCTTAATGGCATCGATGCAGCGCTCGTCCGGCGAGAACACAAGAAGCGTCAAGCCGGTCTTGCGGCTCTTTGCAATGATGTACCACGCGTCCTTGCCGTCGTCCGTCTCCGCCGCGAAGATGGTCTTGTCCACACGCTTACCTTTTAACTTCTGCGCATTCTCCGTGTACTTACCCATCTCTTCAATCGCCTTGGCATCGAAAGACGTGAGACGTTTACGGTTTCTGCGGTTGATGATCTTATCTACCGCAATGTCGCCGTTCGTGATGCTGTACTCAAACTCCAGGCTGCGCGAGGAGATGACGTAGTACACGCCATAAATCACGCCGCAGATCACGAGGAACGGGATCATCGGCGAAACCGGCGTCAGGAAAATGCTGACAAAAATCAAGATCGCGCCGAGGATCGACACGCCGAGCGACATCAAAATATCCTTGCTGCCGGTCTTCTTTTTCACCATGTATTCCACAAACACATCTGTCATCATACTGTAAATTACCTTCCGTTTCCATAATTCAATATTGTCATTGTACCATAACCCACACGGAAGTTCAACTGCGTAATTTGTGAATTTTTATCGAATATTACGAATACCGTGCGACAACCGCAAAACTCTGTCCATAAAATCCCGCGAAAGGCTTGAAAACCGAAAATTTCTATGCTAAAATAACAGTGTTGCGTCGCGAGGATACAAACGACGCCGAACAGTGAAACGCGATGAAAAAGAAAAGTAGCCTGTTTTTCGTGGGCAGAGAGGGTGCGCCGTCGGCTGAAAACGCGCCTGCATTGAGTATAGGTGAAGTTCTCTTTGGAGCGGTGCGGCTGAAATTAAAGTAGGCTGCAACGGGTAGCTGCGTTAAAGGCTTTCAGAGGGCGCAATGCGCCGAAATTGGGTGGTACCGCGAGCGTTCCGGCTCGCCCCATGTTTTGTGCATGGGGCGGGCTTTTTTCATGCTCACCGTTCGGTACAAAACGGAAATCATTTATGAAAGGATATATTGATATGGGAATCAAAGAAAGCATTTCCGAGCTGCGCCAGAAGTTTGACGCAGACCTTTCCGAAGTGCGCGACAGCGAATCCATCGAAAAGCTGCGCGTTTCGTATCTCGGCAAAAAAGGCTCCGTCACCGAGCTTTTAAAGGGCCTTAAAGACCTTTCCGGCGCGGAGAAAAAAGAATTCGGCCAGACCATCAACACGCTCAAGCGCGAGGTCGACGAACGCATCACAGCACATGTGGAGCGCATCCGGCAGGAGGAGGAAGACCGCCTTGTCAACAGCGCAGAGCAATATGATGTCACGCTGCCGATGGATACCGACTGCGGCTCCTATCACCCCATCACGCTCGTGCAGCGCGAGCTGGAAGAAATTTTCGCTTCCATGGGCTTTACGATTGAAGACTACCGCGAGGTCGTAACGGATTACAACTGCTTTGAGGCATTGAACATTCCGAAGCATCACCCCGCCCGCGACATGCAGGACACCTACTATCTCGATAACGGTCAGCTGTTGAAGACCCACACCTCGGCCGCGCAGAACACCATCATGAAAAAGTACGGTGCACCGCTGCGTGCCATCTTCCCGGGCCGCTGCTTCCGCAACGAAAGCACAGACGCTTCCCACGAAAACACGTTTTTCCAGATGGAAGGCATCATGATTGATAAAGACATCTCCATTTCGAACCTCATCTACTTCATGAAGACCATGCTTTCTAAGGTCTTTAAGCAGGACGTACAGGTTCGCCTGCGCCCGGGCTTCTTCCCGTTCGTTGAGCCGGGCTTTGAGCTTGACATCAGTTGCCACATCTGCGGCGGCAAGGGCTGCTCCACCTGCCACGGTTCCGGCTGGATTGAGCTTTGCCCGTGCGGTATGATTCACCCGAACGTGTTGCGCGCCGGCGGCATCGACCCCGATGAATACACCGGCTTCGCGTTTGGTCTCGGCCTCACCCGCCTTGCCATGATGCGCTACGGCATCAAAGATATCCGCGACCTCAACAGCGGCAATCTGAAGGTGCTCTCGCAGTTCAACCACGAATAAGAAAAGGAGTCGTTATAATGCTGATTTCAATGAACTGGATCAACGACTTCGTTGATCTTTCCGGTCTGGACCTTGAAAAGCTGATTCACCAATTCACGCTTTCCACTGCAGAAGTCGAAGACATCTATTATATGGGCCGCGACATCAAAGATGTTGTTGTTGCGCGCATCGTTTCCATCGAAAACCACCCGGATTCCAAAAAACTGCACCTCTTGAAGGTTGATGCAGGCGACAAGGTTTATGACTGCGTATGCGGCGCACCAAACGTGCGCGAGGGCATGCTTGTTGCCTTTGCCCGCGAAGGCGGCTCCGTTTCCGGCATGGAGATCACCTGCGCAAAAATTGCAGGCTATGAATCGCACGGCATGTGCTGCTCCGAAAAAGAACTCGGCATCAGCGCCGACCACAGCGGCCTGTGGGAGATCACGGATGACCTGCCGCTCGGCACACAGATTACGGACGCGTACGGCGTAAAGGACGTTGTGTTCGAGGTCGATAATAAGTCTCTGACGAACCGCCCGGACCTTTGGGGTCACTACGGCATCGCGCGCGAATTTGCAGCGCTGACCAATCGTGAATTAAAGCCGGTCAGCCGCATGGATCTCACCCCCTACGCTTCTCTGCCGGGCATCGATATCGATATCCGCGATAAAGAGCTCTGCTACCGCTACACGGGCCTCAAGGTGCGCAACATCACGAAGAAGGTCAGCCCGGTTGATATGCGCATTCGTCTCTTTTACTGCGGCATGCGTGCCATCAACCTGCTTGCCGACCTCACAAACTACCTCATGCTCGAGCTCGGCCAGCCGATGCACGCGTTCGACTGCGCAAAGGTCGATTCCATTCAGGTGCAGCGCTTCTCCGCTCCGTTCGAGTTTGAAACGCTGGACGGCACAAAGCGCCGCATCGACGAAAACACGCTGATGATCTGCTCTAAGGAAGAGCCGGTCGCCATCGCGGGCATCATGGGCGGTCTCAACTCCGAGATTGAAGATAACACGGACAGCCTGCTGCTCGAATCCGCAAACTTTGACGCTGTAAGCGTGCGCAAGTCCTCCACGCGCATCGGTTTGCGCACGGATGCTTCCATGCGTTATGAGAAGACCCTTGACCCGGAAATGACCGACGTCGCCATCGAGCACTTCATGCAGCTGCTCACCGAGATCGACCCGGGTGTGGAGATCATCTCCTCCATGACGGACGTCTATGTCCGCCACTACGACAAAATCGACATCACGTTCGATAAGAAATTTGTAGACCGTTATACGGGCATCGATATTTCCGACGAACAGATTTTGAATACGCTTTCCGCGCTCGGCTTCGCACCGACGCTTGAAAACGAAGTCTTCACCGCGCACGTGCCGTCCTGGCGTGCAACGAAGGATGTCACCATCAAGGCCGACATCATCGAGGAGATCACCCGTGTTTACGGCTACGATAACTTCAAGATTACGACCACAAAGGCAGCTTTGGCGCCAGTCATGCGCACCGCGGGCAACAATGATGACCGCTGGACGAAAGATCTGCTCGTACAGCGCTACGGCATGCACGAAGTGCACTCCTACATCTGGTGCGACGCGAAGAAGTACAAGGACCTCAACATCGAGATTGAGGACAACGTGCGCGTCATCAACGCCATGACGCCGGACCACACCGTGCTGCGCCGCTCCATGGTGCCGACGATGATCACCTACGTCAACGAAAACAAAGCATACGCAAACGATTTCGGTGTGTTCGAGATTGCCCGCGTCATCAACGGCCTCGGCGAAGACGGTCTGTGCGATGAGCAGAAGCACCTTGGCATTGCGCTGTACAGCCGCACTAAGAGCGAAAAGGAACTCTACCTCGGCCTGCGCGACATCATGGCTTCCATCAGCAAAGAGCTGAAGCACCGTTACTTTGAGTTCCGCATCGCGGAAGCAAAGCACAACTGGCAGCACCCGCGCAACACCGCAGAGATCTATCTCGACGGCACATACGTCGGCTTTATCACGGTCGTACATCCGTCCGTACAGTCGAAGATCGATAAGAAAGCCGTCATCGTTGCCGGTGAACTGAACATGGATACGCTCTCCTCCATGGCAGCATCCGTTATTCACTATGAGGAGCCGTCCAAGTTCCCGGGCATCGATATCGACCTCTCTCTCGTCATCGGCGCAGACCAGACGTACAGCACGCTTTCCGCCGCATGGCAGAACGTCACCCCTCTGCTCAAGAACGTTGCGCTTATCGATTCCTACAACGGCGTCGTCAAGAGCATCACGCTGCGCTTTACGTTCTCCTCGAACGAGAAAACGCTTGCGAAGAACGAGGTGCAAAGCTATGTTGACACCATCATCGAGAACCTCGCGAAGATTGGCGTTGTGCTGAGATAATTTGTTAAAAATTTTCGTACCGCTTGCTTTTTTTGTTGTTTTGCGGTATGCTGTATACAGTGTTTATTCCACTGTGCTTTTATACGCGAATAAAACACCGGGCCCGGCATACAATGAAATGTAGACTGTATTTTTGCAGCCTTTACACGATCGGAAAACGAGGAGGTGTTCCACATGGCAGAAGATTTCAGCGACCGCACCCAAACATTCAGTATTGAGACGCCGCAGAAGCTCGATATGCAGCAGGTACTCGTACAGGTTTACGATGCACTCAAAGAAAAAGGCTATAACCCCATCAGCCAGATCGTGGGATATATTCTCTCGGAAGATCCCACATACATCACCACGCACAACAACGCACGCAGCCTCATCCGCAAAATCGACCGCGATGAACTGCTGAAAGCAATGGTGCGTACCTATTTGGGCGAATAAGCCTGTTTTCTGATGCGCCGCCGCTTTATGCACGGCTTTGCCTGAAACCGAAATTGCCGCTTGGCGGATTTTTCCGTCGGCGGCAATTTTTATTTTCAAATGTGCAAATACAAGTTGTCTTTTTTCTTAATCTATGCTATACTAATTAAAAGTGTATTGAATGCTTTGCACCGGTGCTTAGAAAGTTCCGGCATTTTCCCCAACGAGACTTCATGAAAGGATTTGCATACTATGAGCGAAAAGCAGAAGAGCCCGTTTCCTATGTACCGCGGCAAGCCCCTTGTGCGTAGCGGCGATACCATTTACTACGGAAACATGACCGATAAATACGTCATCAAGATCGACATCAAAACAAAGAAGACCGTGGAGGACATGGAGGTTGCCGATAAGTGCACTGTGCAGCTCATGCTCACCGACCCGGAGATTCGCTCCAGAAAACAGATCGTAAAGACCAGCGAGAAGAACGGCCTTTATCTTGCTTTGGACATCGCCGATGCCTGGCTTACCCGCGCATTGACAGAATAAGCCGTTAATTCCGCAAAAAAATCACCGAGGAAACCGTTTGTCCGGTTTATCTCGGTGATTTTTTGCTTTATTCTTTCATTCTCGGTTGCTTGCCGTGCTTTTCTTTGCGCTGACGTTTGTTTTGGTACATGGCAATATCCGCTTTTTCGAGCATTTCGTCATACGGCGCGGCAACTTCATCTATAAAGCAGCAGCCCATGGAGAACCGCAGCGGCACATGCTGTCCATCGTGCAGCACGGCTTCGGAGCTGTCCTGCGCACTTTTAAGCTGAAGAAGCTTTTCTTGCAGCGCTTCTTCGCTTTTTTCTTCGAGGAACAGGACAAATTCATCGCCGCCGTGACGTGCAGTAAGGCCGCTTTCGCCCACGATCTTTTTTAAGATTTCTGCTGCGGAAATGATATATTGGTCGCCGCTCTCGTGCCCGTAGGTGTCGTTGACCTCTTTCAAGTCGTCAAGGTCGATCATCACCACGGCGTAAGTATCGCCTGTACCCGCTTCCAAAATGCGCTCCACGCGGCGGAATACTGCATGTTTTTGCCCTCAGCGGTGTTCGGGCCGGTATCCTGCACAAGCTGCAAGGATTTATCCGTGAGCATCGGCGCAAAAAACGCCATCTGCTCCAGACGCACAAATGTACCGGCAGCGGTGTCTTCCACGCGGCCCTGTTCAATCAGAATTTCCGCAAAGGCGATTACCACAAGGATCACTAAAGCCATCACGATTGCCGCAGAACGAATATAGCGATTGATAATTTGCTTCAGAGATTTCATAGGTTCACCGCCGTTTCATTTAAGTTTGAATAAAACCAAATTGGTTTTGAGTACTGTATTTGAAATCAAGTATATCGTATATATCGTATTTTCTCCAGAAATACAAATTGAAACAACAAATTTCACTTGTTTTTTGCATGAATTGACGTGTTTCGCAAGGATATTGCAAAAGCGTCAGCCATCGTTTTAAGGATCTCCCGCCCATTTTACAAATAACGCTTGAATTTTTGTAAAAAGCGCACCGCCCACCCGTAAGGCACGGACAAGCGGTGCGCCAAAAATTGATATTTAGCTTTCTGTACGCTTCAAATTGCTTTCGCCGAAATGCAGCAGTTTTTCTTTATGAATGAAGTAGTACACCACGCCTGTAACATCCGCGAGGAACCAACCGATCGGCACCGACCACCAGATGCCTGTAACACCGATGATAGCGGATAAAAGATATGCCAGCACCACGCGCGTACCGAGCGAGATGACCGTCAGCACCACGCTCATGCCGGGCTTTGCGACCGCGCGGTACAGCCCGTAGAGCAAGAATAAGCAGCCAATGCCGCAGTAGAACGCGCCCTCAATGTGCAGGTAGCGCACGCCCTCGGCGATAATCTCCGTTTCGCCCGCTTCCACAAACAGCAGCATAAGCGGCTTTGCGAACACGAACACCAAGGCGGACACAATCACGCAAAACACAACGGATACAAGAACCGCACCTTTCAATCCCTTGCGGATGCGTTCCTGCTTGCCCGCACCGTAATTCTGCGCGATGAATGTGGAGAACGCGTTGCCGAAGTCCTGCACAGGCATGTACGCGAATGCGTCAATCTTCACCGCCGCCGCAAACGCCGCCATTACCGCCGCGCCGAAGCTGTTCACAAGCCCCTGCACCATCAAAATGCCGAGATTCATCACGGACTGCTGCACGCAAGTCAAAATGGAATACCCGGCAATCTCCCGGATACGGCTCGCGCGGATGGGCGAACGGCTGCACAGCGCGCGCAGCTGCGGACATCTGATGAGCGCGCAGATCATGATGCCGATGCCGGAAACATACTGCGCGATGACCGTGGCCCCCGCCGCACCCGCAACGCCAAAGTTGAGGCCGATGACGAACCACAAGTCGAGCGCGATATTCAAAACCGCCGAGACCGCCAAAAACACGAGCGGCACGACAGAATTACCCACCGCGCGCAGATAAGACGCGAAGTAATTATATAAAAACGTTGCGAAAATGCCCGCGAATACGATTGCGATGTAAGCACGCATGTCGTCCCAAACGTCGTCCGGCACCCACAAAAAGCTCTTAATGAGGTCAAGACACGCAAATGCGAGGCCGTTTAAAAGCAGCGTCACGCCTAAAATGAGCACAAACGAAGCCCGTACACTTTCTTTTAAGGCAGTTTCATCGCGCTGCCCGAAGCGGATGGAAAACAGCGCACCGCTGCCCATGCACAACCCAAGCAAGATCGATGTTAAAAATGTCATCAGCGAAAACGAAGAGCCGACCGCCGCCAGCGCCGTTTTGCCGAGGAAGCGTCCTACAATGAGCGTGTCCGCAATGTTGTAGCACTGCTGCAATAAATTGCCGAGGATCATCGGCAGCGCAAACCACAGCATAGACCGCATCACCGGCCCCCGGGTCAGATCTTTGTTCATATTAAAACCTCCGCAGCGAGTTTTATACATCAAAAAAGCCCGACACAAAAGTGTCAGGCTTTTGGTGCCGGCGACCGGATTTGAACCGGTACGATGTTTCCATCGAGGGATTTTAAGTCCCTTGCGTCTGCCGATTTCGCCACGCCGGCTTAAATTATCTTAATTATAATAGCACATCCCGGCTATAAAATCAAGCCATTTTATTCCGGCATTTCATATTTTTCTGTTCAGCCGCGTAAAAAAGTATCCCTCGGCTAAGCCGGGTACTTGGAAACCTAAAAAGGCATATTACGGACAACGCGGTTTGCTTGGCCATTTCCTTTGCTCCATTCATAACGTCGTTATGAAATATATATCTGTAAAATCAAATGTCAATAGGCAAATCGAAAAACGTACACGCAAGCCCGAATTCTGTGCTTTCACGCTCCTTCCATTGCCCACAAAAGGCTGATTTCACAAAAATCGCAAATTTTTCAACTTTTTGCATTTACAAACATGCGCTTTATATTGTATACTATGATAAAAGACCGGGCGCAAGGCGTACCGGAATATTCCATCTATAAGGAGTTCGTATTATGTACTATCTTGGTGTTGACGTAGGCGGCACAAACATTGCCGTCGGTATCGTAGACGAAAACAACGCGATCATCGCAAAGGCTTCCCATCCGACGCCCGTTCCGTGCTCGGAAGACGCATTCTGCGATGCGATTCTCGCTGTATGCAACGATGCACTTGCAAAGGCCGGCCTGACCCTCGACGATGTACCGTGGATCGGCATCGGCTGCCCGGGCACCGTTAACCGTGCTACCGGCATCATCGAATTTGCTAACAACCTCTATTTCAAGAACTTCAAGCTCCGCGACATGATGGCAGAGCGCACAAACGGCAAGCTCGTCATTCTGGAGAATGACGCTAACGCAGCAGCTTACGGCGAATATCAGGCAGGCGCTCTTGCAGGCGCAGACAATGCACTGGCTATCACACTTGGCACAGGCGTCGGCGGCGGCATTATCATCAACGGCAAGGTCTACTCCGGCAGTAACTTTGCCGGCGGCGAGCTTGGCCACACCGTCATCGTTGTTGACGGTCGTCCCTGCACTTGCGGCAGACACGGTTGCTGGGAGACCTATGCTTCCGCAACGGGTCTTATCAAAACCACAAAAGAGCACATGAAAGATGCCCCGAAGGACTCTCCGATCTGGACAATTGTTAACGGCGACGAGTCCAAGGTTAACGGCAGAACCGCATTTGACGCTATGCGCGCAGGCGACCCGGTCGGCAAGGCTGTTGTTGACGAGTACATCAAGTACCTCTCCGTCGGCCTTACCGATATGATCAACATCTTCCAGCCGGCTATCCTCTGCATCGGCGGCGGTATCTGCAACGAGGGTGAAACGCTTCTCGCTCCGGTCAGAGCATTCATCGACAGAGAGCAGTATGCTATGAACTCCGCGAAGAAGACGAAGGTCTGCAAGGCGCAGCTCGGCAACGACGCCGGCATCATCGGCGCCGCACTGCTCGGTAAGCAGGAGGACTGATTTTTCCCATGTCTCTTACAAAATCCGTGTTCGGCACGTTCCCCTGCGGGAAAACGGCTGACGCTTATACGCTGAAAAACGCGTCAGGCGTGACGCTTGTGCTCACAAATTACGGTTGCCGCATTTTACAGCTTTTAACACCGGACAAGTCCGGTAAGCTCGGCGATGTCGTGCTTGGCCACGCCACGCTCGAGGAATACTTCGGCTCCGACTTTCAGGGCACGTTTGTCGGCCGCTACGCAAACCGCATCGGCGGCGCAACGCTCACCATTGACGGCGTAACGTATGCACTCGATCAAAACGACGGCGCAAACACGCTGCACGGCGGCACAAAAGGCTACCATCAAGTACTGTTTGATGTGAAAGAGTCGAACGACGGCGACGAACCGTCTGTCACGTTCACACATGTCAGCCCGGACGGCGACGAGAATTACCCCGGCACACTGACCGTTGAAGTGCAGTACACTTTGACGGCTGACAACGCCGTGGAGATTACCTACCGCGGCAAGACCGACCGTAAGACAGTGTTCAACCCGACGAACCACTCGTTCTTCAACCTGAAGGCCGACGGCTCCAAGGACGTGCTTTCCACGCTTGTGACGATTCACGCGTCTGAGGTAACGGCGGTCACAGACGACCTCATTCCCACCGGCGAGTTGCTACCCGTAAAAGGCACGCCGCTCGATTTCACGGCTGCAAAGCCGCTCGGGCAGGATATGTTCGCGGATGACCACCTCATCCAGCTCTGCGGCGGTTTTGACCACAACTTCTGTGTGGACGGCGAGGGCATGCGCGAGATTGCAGTAGCCTACGAGCCGGAGACCGGCCGCGAAATGACCGTCTATTCCGATATGCCCGGCGTGCAGCTGTATACGTTCAATCGCACCTCCGGCCTGAAGAACAAAGACGGCAGCGACATGGTCCCCCACGGGGCACTGTGTCTTGAGACACAGTTCTACCCGGATTCCGTGCATCACGAGAACTTCCCGTTCCGCTATGTCACGCCGGAGAAACCGTTCGAGTCCAAAACAATCTATAAATTCACTGTGAAATAATGTGGAAGGGCTGCCGCAGGGCGGCCCTTCCCGATTTCATCGCCTGCGGTTTTCCGCGGCAAATTGCAAGGAGGTCATTTTTTGAAAAAAGAAATTTCCTGCGGCGCGGTCATTGCGCGGCAAACCGAAAACGGACGTGAAATTCTGCTCATCCGCCATGTAAACGGCGGTCATTGGGCGTTTCCGAAAGGCCATATGGAGGGTAATGAGACCGAAAGCGAGACCGCCTTGCGCGAGATTCGCGAGGAGACTGGCCTTACAGTCACGCTTGATACCGGCTTTCGCGCCGTCGTCACTTACTCCCCGAAGCCGGGCGTCATGAAAGATGTCATCTACTTTGCAGCCGAATACATCGGCGGCGAAGCACACCGGCAGGTAGAGGAAGTCACCGAGCTCTGCTGGGTACCGGCAGAAGAAGCTGCAGCGCACATCACGTTTGAAAACGATAAAGATGTGCTGAGGAAGTACAGAGAATATTGCAAAGCATAACAAAAAGAGCGTGCAAACTTTCATCTGCACGCTCTTTTCTTATGCTCATGTAGCTTTAAGCGAAATTACTTAACGATCTCGCCCTCAACGGTGCCGCCGAGTGCCGCTGCGTTGGACTCATCGGTGTCGATGTGCATAGCAGCCGCATACTTCGGGCTGACACGCACAACAACGTCGCCGAAAATCACGCTGCGCTCGCCTTCCTTGCCGACCTTAACGGAGACGATCTGCTTGTCTTCCACACCGGCTGCCGCTGCCTCTTCCACGTTGAAGTGGATGTGGCGCTTTGCTGCGATGACGCCCTTTTCAATGACGACTTCGCCTGCCGGGCCCTTCAGCGTACATCCCGGGGTGCCCTCAAGGTCGCCGGACTCACGGATCGGTGCTGCAATACCGAGCTTGCGTGCGTCGGTCAGTGCAACTTCAACCTGCGTCTCCGGGCGCGTCGGGCCAAGGATGGACATAACAAGGGAACCCTTCGGGCCGATGACCTCTACCTTCTCGTTGGAAGCGTACTGGCCGGGCTGAGAGAGTTCTTTCTTAACGGTAAGCTTTGCGTCTGCGCCAAAAAGCGTCTTCAGATCCGCTTCGGACACGTGAACGTGACGTGCGGAGGTTTCAACCATAACTTTCATTTGAAAATACCTGTCCTTTCCGGATTTTGTATTTCTATTTTACTACGAACCGACAGAAAATACAAGTTTTGGGCTATGTTTTTTCTCCGATTTATGATAAACTTAATGCAGAAAAGACCGTAATTTGAAAAAACGCGAAAAGCCGGTGTGAAATATGTTTGAAAACTGGGAAGAATTGAAAGAAAACTGCCTGAACTGCCGCAAGTGCAGCCTGTGCGAAGTGCGCTCCAATGTCGTGTTCGGCGTGGGTAACCCGTGCGCGAAGGTCATGTTCATCGGTGAAGGCCCGGGCCGAAACGAAGATTTGCAAGGCGAGCCGTTCGTCGGTGCAGGCGGTCAGCTGCTCGATAAATACCTCGCCGCCGTCGACCTCGACCGCCGCACGAATATCTACATTGCAAATATCGTCAGATGCCACCCGCCGCGAACTGTACATCGTGGAGGGCGATTCCGCTATGGGCGCGG
>OLRD01000260.1_pt1 | contig 47971 bp, 44 predicted proteins | sample 1672051 | NCBI WGS metagenome assembly OLRD01 (sample SAMEA3136640, study PRJEB25190) | human gut metagenome | biome: human gut; feature: human-associated habitat; material: faeces | place: Austria | collected 2013 | reverse complement strand
CCGTGCCGCAGCCGCCGGAGCGGTGCTTAAGCCGTCAGGCGGGAATTGTGCGGTGCTGCCTTAATTGCAAGGAGAAATGTTTCATGCCAAAACATGTTTTAGTGGCCCTGCCATTGAGCGATGCCCAGCGCAGCGCCTTGCAGGCCAGCGTGCCGGAATATGAATTTACCTTTGCCCAAACCGAAACCGTTACCCTGGCCCAGGTGCTGGAGGCAGATATCATCATGGGCAATGTGCCGGTGGAGCTGATTTGCCAAAACCACCATCTGGAATGGTTCCAATCCAACTTTGCGGGACCGGATACCTATCTGGTGCCGGGCGTGCTGCCGGAGCAGTGCCTGGTGACCAACGCCACCGGCGCTTACGGGCTGGCCATCAGCGAGTGGATGCTGGGCTTATGGCTGGGGCTGCAGAAAGATCTGTTTTTGTACCGGGACCGCCAGACGCAGCACAAGTGGGATGCCATCACCCGCCAGGTGCGGCCGGTGGCCGGGTTCCGCGTGTTATGCGTTGGCATGGGGGATATCGGCTCTAACTTTGCCATGCGCGCCCACGCCCTTGGGGCCGAGGTTGTCGGCGTGCGGCGCAGCGTGCGCCCTGGTGCCCCCTGCCCCGATTACTGTCTGCGGGTGGTACCCCAAAGCGAACTGGACGCCGAGCTGCCGCAAGCGGACCTGGTTGCCCTGAGCCTGCCCGGCACGCCGGAAACGCTGCATATGTTTGATGCCGCCCGCCTGGCCCGCTGCAAGCAGGGGGCAATTCTGCTGAACGTGGGCCGTGGTTCCACGGTGGACTGCCTTGCCCTGGCCGATGCCGTACACAGCGGGCATTTGTTCGGTGCAGCGCTGGATGTGACTGACCCAGAGCCGCTGCCGTCAGACCACCCGCTGTGGAGCGAACCGAATGTGATCATCACGCCGCACATTTCCGGGCGTTTCAGCCTGGCCAAAACACTGGATAACATTGTAGAAATCTTTATCCATAACCTCAAGCTGTACGCTGCCGGGCAGCCGGTGGACAACCAGGTCAGCCGCACCACCCACTATGTCAGCGGCGGCAGTGGCGGCCAGCGGCTGGTGTGCGGCATGCCGTAAAGGTTCTTATTTTCAACCATTCTGCGCCAAAATATTGCATAACTCCTTTGGGTATTGTAGAATAGTGGTGTTCGCTGATTCTGCAACACACAGAGGAGTTTTTATGTTATACCAACTGTTCTGGCTGTTTTTGGCCTTTTCGTTCCTGGGCTGGTGCCTGGAAGTTGCTGCCACCGCAGTGCGGCTGGGCCAGTACCGGGACCGCGGCGTGCTGCACGGGCCGCTGTGCCTGGTTTACGGCATTACCGGCTGCCTGATCACCATTGCCCTGCGGGAATTGAGCGGCGGGTGGTTCTTCCTGTTTTTGTTCAGCGCGCTGTATGCCACGGTGGTGGAATGGATTGCCGGGCATTTGCTGGAGCACTACAGCCACACCCGCTGGTGGGATTACTCTGACCGCAAATGGAACCTGGATGGGTACATCTGCCTTTCGGCTTCCGTTGTCTGGGGTGCCCTGGGCCTGGTAACCGTCAAGTGGCTGGTGCCGCTGCTGATGCGTTTGTACCAACTGGTGCCCGCCGGGCTTGCGCATGTTCTGTTGTGGATCTTTGCCATTTTGCTGGTCATTGATCTGCTGGGCACCGCACTGACCCTGGGCGGCCTGCGCTACAAGCTGCCCAGAGTGGACGAGGTCAACAACCGCCTTGCCAACCTGACGCTGCGGATGGGGTTGTGGATTTTTGACCGCACCGAGCGCCGCATGCGCACCAAGGCCCCGCAGCTGGACCTGATACGCCCCAAGCGCACCAAAAGCACGGTGTTTGCTGCCGGGTGCAGCTTTTACAAAATCTTTTTGCTGTTTGTAATCGGCGCGTTCCTGGGCGACATTACCGAAACGATTTTCTGCCGCATTACCGCTGGGTATTGGATGAGCCGTTCCAGCCTGGTGTGGGGACCTTTCTCTATTGTTTGGGGCCTTGCCATTGCGCTGGTCACCCAGGTTTTGTACAAGTACAAAGACCGTTCGGCATTCTGGCTGTTCGGCATGGGCACCCTGTTGGGCGGTGCTTACGAGTATCTGTGCAGCGTGTTTACCGAAATCGTGTTCGGCGCGGTATTCTGGGATTACAGTGCCCTGCCGTTCAACCTGGGCGGGCGTATCAATCTGCTGTACTGCTTTTTCTGGGGGCTGGCCGCTGTGGCATGGTTCAAGGTGCTGTTCCCGCCGTTGGACCGCTTGATTGAAAGCCTGCCCCGCCGCGGCGGTACCATTTTGACCTGGTGCCTGGTGGTATTTATGGCAGTCAATATGATCGTCAGCTCCGCCGCGCTGATTCGTTATGACGCCCGTTTGGAGGGCGTTGCCGCCCAGACCAGTCTGGATACCCTGCTGGACGAGCATTTCGACGATTCCTATATGCAGCGGGTCTACCCCAAGCTGGTACACATGAATTAAATCATTTTAGTCACAGATTGTCATAGATAAATAACAGGCCCACGCCGGGATGTTCTCCTGCGGCGTGGGCCTGTTGTTGTTTGGTAGTTGTTTTTTATGTGAGTAGTTTTGGAGTTGGTTCGGGGAATTTGCTCACAAATTGAATCGTGGGGATACATGTGAAACGTTTGATACAGCCCGTCACCCGGGACGATGCGAGCATCGTCCTCTACAGAATAAATTTTGCACACACAATGTGGCAAGCCCCCCTGGCGGGGTCGGGTGACCCCGCCCTACCTGGAGCCTTTTCCCATCTCCAATTCCTAATTTCTCATTCCTAATTCTGCCGCAACTCCTACCTCCTAACTCCTACTCGTGTTCCGCCCAATCGCGGCTTCGGCCCACGGCTTTGTGCCAGCCAGCCAGCAGCTTTTCGCGTTCCGGAGCTTCCATGTTGGGAGTAAAGGTCATGTTGCAGTGCCACAGGCTGCGGATTTCCCCACGGTCTTTCCACACGCCGGTGGCAAGGCCCGCCAGGTAGGCAGCGCCAAGGGCCGTTGTTTCGCGGATGGCCGGGCGCAGCACGGTTTTGTTCAGGATGTCCGCCTGGAACTGCATCAAAAACTGGTCGCGGGAAGCACCGCCATCCACCTTCAGGGCGGTGATGGGCTGGCCCACATCCAACTCCATCGCGTGCACCAGGTCATAGCTCTGATAAGCGATGGACTCCTCCGCCGCGCGGATGATATGGTTCTGGGTGGTGCCGCGGGTAATGCCCACAATGGCCCCGCGGGCGTACATGTCCCAGTAGGGCGCGCCCAATCCGGTAAAGGCCGGAACAATATACACCCCGCCGTTATCCGGCACCTTCTGGGCGTAATACTCCGAATCCCGGCTTTCTTGGATCATGCGCAGGCCATCGCGCACCCACTGGATGACCGCCCCGCCCACAAACACACTGCCCTCCAGCGCATACTCCACCTTGCCGTTCAGGCTGATGGCAATGGTGGTCAGCAGGCCATTTTTGCTGCGGCAGATGGTATCGCCGGTGTTCATCAGCAAAAAGCAGCCGGTACCATAGGTGTTTTTGGCTTCGCCTTTGGAAAAACAGCCCTGGCCAAACAGTGCGGCCTGCTGGTCGCCCGCAATACCGGCCACCGGCACCTGTACGCCGCACAGGTCGGTGTAACCGTAAATCTCGCTGGAATCCGTCACACGCGGCAGCATGGCGCGGGGGATATCCAGCGCGTTCAGCAGTGTATCATCCCAGTCCAGCTTGTGGATATTATACAGCATGGTGCGGCTGGCGTTGGTTCGGTCCGTTACATGCACCTTGCCGCCGGTCAGCTTCCACACCAGCCAGCTGTCCACCGTGCCAAACAGAATTTCTCCCGCCTGTGCGCGCTCCCGTGCGCCCGGCACATGGTCCAGAATCCACTTGATTTTGGTTGCGGAAAAGTAGGCATCCGGCACAAGGCCGGTATTCTCTTTGATATACTCTGCCATGCCCGGCTGGCTGAGCAGCTCATCCACCAACGGTGCAGTGCGGCGGCATTGCCACACAATGGCGTTATAAATGGGGCGGCCGGTCGCTTTTTCCCACAAAATCGTGGTTTCGCGCTGGTTGGTAATGCCGATGGCGGCAATATCATGCGCATCCACGCCGCTTTGGGCTACCACCTCGTTCATCACGCCATACTGGCTGGACCATATCTCCATGGGGTCGTGCTCCACCCAGCCCTGCTGGGGGTATAGCTGCTCAAATTCGCGCTGGCGCACGGCAATAATATTCTGCTCATTATCAAACAGGATTGCCCGGCTGCTGGTGGTACCTTGATCCAGCGCAAGAACATATCTGCTCATCTTCAACCTCCCTGTTGATGGGTAATGGGGCTAAGGCAATACCGCACAATTCTAAGTGCCGATACGGCGAGCGAGGTGCGGCAGCTGCTAAGACAAAAGCGCAGATAATACTGGATGTCTTATCGAGCATTTTGGCAACGCAGATGCCGTGCCGTAGCCGCCGAAGCGGTGCTTAAGCCGTAAGGCGGGAATTGTGCGGTGTTGCCCTAACTACCCGCTGTTTTTATTCCACTTTTTCCATGTTACGCGTTGCCACAACATCCACGCCGGTGCCGCACACGTTAGGCAGTACCACATCCCCGGTATGCACGGGGGCTTGCAGAGCCGCGGTATTCAGCGCAGCCATCACGGAAAACATCTTTTCCTTTGGCACCGCCTGCGCGGTTTTGACCGGGCAGCGCGGGTACAGCCCACCCGTAATGCGCACGGTGCTGGTAATGATGCGGGTGGGGTGGGTCAGTTCCTCTTTGCCGTATGCAGCGCCGTTGGGGCAGGCATTGCCGGTCACGGCATAGTCATTTGCGGTGTCCACCCGCAGATGGCACCCCTTGGGGCAACAGATGCAGATCAGCTCTTTTATTGTTTCTGTCATGATTGCGGCACCTCCTCCACAGCAACGATCAGCGGGCCGTCCGCTTTTTGCAGCAGAGCTTTGGGCAGCGTAATGTGCTCCATCTCCCCCGGTGCCAGGCGTTCCCGCTTAAAGGCGGCAATTTTGTTTGGTCCGCAGCGCACCGTTATGGTGCTGGGCCCATAATTGCGCCGCACACGGAACGATACGCTCACGCTTTTCTGCACGCCGTCCAGCCGGATATGCTGCGGCACGGTGTAGCCAATGCCCTCCCCCGCTGCCAGCGGCAGAACGGTTTCGGTTTCTATCTCGCCATTTTGCACATAGGCTGCCGCGGCTGCGCCGGCGGTTTCGCTTTCGCCGGAAACAAAATCCACCAGATCGTGCACATGCACCACGTTGCCGCAGGCAAATACACCGGGGATCTCGGTTTCCATATTTTCATATACCACGGCCCCCTTGGTGTGGGGGTCCATGGCAATACCTGCCTGGCGGGTCAACTCGTTTTCGGGGATCAACCCCACACTGAGCAGGATGGTATCCACATCAAACTCCATCTCGGTTCCAGGGATCGGGCGGCGGTTTTCATCCACCTTGGCAACGATGGCTTTTTCCACTCGCTTTTTGCCCTGAATTTCCACAATGGTGTGGGATAAGTACAGCGGAATATCAAAATCCTGCAAGCACTGCACAATGTTGCGGGTCAACCCGCCGGAATAAGGCATCACTTCCACGCAGGCGAGCACTTTGGCTCCCTCCAGCGTCATACGGCGCGCCATGATCAGGCCGATATCGCCGCTGCCCAAAATCAATACCCGTCTGCCCACCAGGTAGCCTTCCATATTTACATAGCGCTGGGCTGCACCGGCGGTATAAATTCCCGCCGGGCGGGTGCCGGGGGTGCCGATGGCCCCGCGGGTGCGCTCGCGGCAGCCCATGCACAGGATAATGCTTTTGGCCTGAATGATCTGGTAGCCCTTGCTGCGGCTGACGCAGTGTACCTGCTTATCAGGGGTCACTTCCAGCACCATGGTGCCCAGTTCCACCCGCACGCCGGTTGTGCGCAGCATCTCGATATAGCGCCCGGCGTATTCCGGGCCGGTAAGCTGCTGGCCAAACCGATGCAGGCCAAACCCGTTGTGGATGCACTGGTTCAAAATACCGCCCAGCTCTGCATCGCGTTCCAAAATCAAAATATCGCGCAGGCCATGCTGCCACGCGCTGTACGCCGCCGCCAGGCCCGCCGGGCCGCCGCCGATGATAACAAGTTCAACCATGGTTGCACCCCCTTCCGGTTTTGGTTTCACACAGCAGCACATTGGTGCCGGCTTTGTCCTGCAATACATCCAACGGGTCAATGCCTCGTGTTTTGCTGATCAGTTCCAGCACGCGCGGCCCGCAAAAGCCGCCCTGACAGCGGCCCATGCCCGCGTTGCACCGCCGCTTTACGCCATCAATGCTCACGGCTGGGATCTCGCTCTGCAAGGCATCCAGAATCTCGCCCTCGGTGATCGTCTCACACCGGCAGATCACGCGGCCATAGGCGGGATTTTTGGCAATCAGCTCCGCCTTTTGCTCCGGCGGCAGCTCCTTGAACCGCACGCGGGTACGGCCATCCTTATAATCCGTCTTTGGCTCCAGCAGGTCGTTGTGGGCTGCCAGAATTTTAGTTACCTCTTTTGCCACAGCCGGTGCACTGGAAAGCCCCGGCGATTTCATGCCCGCCAGGTCAATAAAGCCCGGCGCGCCGTCCGCTTCGCCGATCACGAAGTCCCCGGTATCCACGTTGGCGCGCACACCGGCAAAGTTGCGGATGGACTCGCCAAAGCGGATCCCCGGCACACTGCGCCTGGCCGTTGCCGCCACAAAGGCAAGGCCGTCTGCCGTGCAGGCGGTATCATCCCCCGCTACCGGCTGGGCGTTCGGCCCCACCAGCAGGTTGCCGTGTACGGTGGGCGTTACCAGCACCCCTTTGCCGTTCTCGTTCGGGCACTGGAAGATCACATGGTTCACGCGGTTGCCTTCGCTTTTGTCCAGCAGATAGTATTCCCCGCGGGTAGGTTCCAGCGTAAAGGTGTGCGGCGCGGCCATCTCATGGATGGCCTGGGCGTTCAGTCCCGCCGCATTGACCACATAGCGGGCCGCAAAGCTGCCGTTTGGCGTGGTCAGCTGCCAGCCGCCGTCAATCTTTTCAATGTTGGTTACAGGAGTGCTGCGGTACAACTCCACCCCGTTGCGCACCGCCACCTCCGCCATGGCCAGCGCAAACTCCCACGGACTGACGATGGCTGCGCTGGGGGCAAACAGCGCCCCGGCCACTGTGGGGGCAAGCTGCGGCTCCATCGCCAGGGTTTCCTCCGCCGTCAGCAGCCGGATGCCCGGCACGCCGTTTGCCGCGCCATTCGCGTACAGCTTTTGCAGGTGGGGCAGCTCTGCCTGGCTCAGCGCCAGCACCAGGCTGCCGCACTGGCGGTAGGGCACATCCAGCCGGGCGCAGATTTCCTTTGCCAGCGCCACGCCCTGCACATTCAGGCAGGCCATTTGGGTACCCGGTTCCGGGTCATACCCGGCGTGCAGGATAGCGCTGTTTGCCTTCGTTGTTCCATCCGCCACATCGTTTTCTGCTTCCAGCACTGCCACATGCAGCGGATAGTGCGACAGTTCATACGCTGCAGCTGCACCAACCACACCACAGCCAATGATTGCTACATCCAGCATAACTACCTCCCAGTTGTATTGGTCATTCAGGATGCAAAAATCCATCCTGTCAACATGGTTTCCATTGGTTTAATCATAGCGTTAAATGCACAAAAAATCAAGTTCAAGTTGATTTATTTTGCGCATTTCGTCGCCATTGTGTAGACAGCGGAATAGAGGTTCGCTGCTTTGTTTGTTGCTGCCTTTCTATGCAAAAAGCTGCCGTACCTGGCTTTCCCGGTGCAGCAGCTTTTTGTGTTTTTATGGGGTGAATAATCGTACTATCAGGCCAAATAGTCACGCAATAACCGTTCCAGTGTGGGGCGGGATACGCCAACAGCGGCGGCCAGCTGGGTTTTATTCATCTCACGGCACTGGTAGCGGGCGTACAGAGCATCAAAATCCGTCGGCAGCTGGGCAGGCTTGCGGCCTTCATACTGCTAAAAAAAATCGCTCATTAATTCAACGTTTTCACGTTAAATTTATGAGCGATTTTGGTTGGGCCGGCCGGATTTGGCAAGCCGCGCCCTAAAAACAGTCCGCTGGACTGCTTTTACCCGGCGGGACGTGGGACGCCGGGCACGGGCTGTTCAAATTCGGCCTATGTTCTCCCGCCGCCGTTTATTACAAATAAAAAGATGCAACCCCCTGCGAGGTTGCATCTTGGTTGGGCCGGCCGGATTTGAACCGACGCAATGGAGGAGTCAAAGTCCTCTGCCTTACCGCTATTTTCAACTTTTTATCGTCGTTTGCCACTCTCAACTCACTAATTAACTCACTAGTCTTTCCCTTGTGAGCCTTTCGTACCACTAAATATTATCAGCGTTCCGTTCTCTTGTCAATAGTCACGTCTACATCATTAACACGCCCCCAGTAGTTACTTGGGGCTTTTTGTTTGCAAAAAAGTATTCAACCAAACAGGCAAACACCGCTGATAAACGGCTATGAGCCCTCGAAAACGGCGTTGTGGGGACTGCTGACTGCGGAATGCCTGTTTGCTTTCCTAATGCACTACAGGTCTTAATTGGGCCTCTCTGACGCGCTGGAGAGGACTTGGAAAGAGCCTGGAGTGAAAAGTATCAACCAACTGCCTTTTGCCATAGAATCATTACTTTTTCTTTTTAACCATCCCCCGGCAACAAGAAAATATCCGCGCTGTACAGTTGCTTCTGGAAATGCTGGCTTTACATGCCGCTTTTTTTGCCGCCTTCCTTTATATGCCAGCCAAACAAGCAGGGAAGCATAGGGCCAAAAACTGACCTGAAATCCAACTTTGCTATGATGTAAGTGTCGAAAGCAACAGCCCCTCAGGCAAGGCTCACGGCAAAACGTGAACATATGTTCCCCACAAACACAACAAAGGAAGGTCGTAAACATTATGAGCATTAACAGCATGTTGGAACTGGTCAACCAATACAAAGAAGCTGCACAGCTGATTGAAGCAGCACAGGCAGAGCAGGAACTTATCAAGGCACAAATCAAGGCAGAACTTGCCGCACGTAGTACGGATACCTTGCAGGTAGGCTGCCACAAGGTCAAACTGTCCGACTTTACCAGTACCCGTCTGGACAGTAAAGCTATCAAGGCCGTTGCACCGGCTTTGTTTGAGCAGTATTCCAAGACGTTCACCGTACAGCGTTTGAGTATTAGCTGATGGAGGTGTTTTTCATGAAGCAGACAGTTAAAACCAGCCGTGCCGCCGGGCAGTTAGAAAAAATGTTCCGTGCCCTCAACACCCGTTTCTTTGACGGCAAGTTACCAGAGCCGGTTATTACTCTCAAGAAAACACCCGGTGCCTATGGTCATATCACTTGCGGCAAAACGTGGACAGCAGGCGCAGAGCAACGCCACGAGATAAACATTTCAACGGCCACGCTTGACCGCCCCATAGAGGAAACAACGGCCACACTGCTGCACGAGATGTGCCACCTGTACAACATGGTCAACGGCATAAAAGATACCAGCGGCAGTGCCAACGCCTACCACAACAAACGCTTCAAGGAAACGGCAGAATCCCACGGCCTTATCATTGAGCACCACGCAAAGTATGGCTGGACCGTTACAAGCCCCAGTCTTGAGCTGCTGGACTTCATCGAGCTGCAAGGCTGGCAAGCCATCCAGATGACAGAGGGGCAGAGCTGGCAGGATATGCTAGGAACAGGCACAGGAAGCCGCACACCTGGTGCAGCCAATGGCGGGTCAGTCAAGCCGCCCAAACGCCCCAGCAGCACCCGGCGGTGGATATGCCCCAAGTGCGGAACCATCATCCGTTCAACCAAAGAAGTGCGTGTGATCTGCGCTGATTGCAGCATGAGCTTTATCCCGGCGGATTAACTACCGCCAGACAGAGAGGAACGGGCTGAGTGAGAGTAGGCCAAAAATTAAAAGTGCACATGGAAAAAGAGGTACTACTATGTCACTTGCCCAAAAGCTAAAACAACTGCGCCTGCAAGCCGACCTTACACAAGAACAGCTGGCTGCCTGTATTGGTGTATCGTCCCGTGCCATCAAGCACTGGGAACACGGCACCCGCACACCAAACGCTGTATCCCTGTTGGTTCTATCCAGGTGTTTCCATGTGTCTGTGGACTGGCTGCTAGGTCGCACCGATGAAAGGTAGAGTACACCTCAGCTTACTATCGAACCAAGCGCCGAAAACTGTAAAGATAGGGTTAATTCACGAATTATTTACCACTTTGCAGGTCGGCTCTTGATGCTATCTTATCAACCAGAGAGGAAAACTAAAATGAATGTTGCCTATGTCCGCGTTTCCACTGTAGAACAGAATGAAGCACGCCAGATAGAAGCCCTCAAGCCCCATGGCATTGACAAATGGTTCACGGAAAAAATCAGCGGCAAAAACACCCAGCGCCCCCAGCTGCAAGCCATGCTGGACTTTGTGCGGGAAGGTGATACGGTGTTCATTCATGATTTTAGCCGCCTTGCCCGCAGCACAAAAGACCTGCTGACCCTGGTCGAACAGCTGCAAAATAAAGGTGTACATTTAATCAGCAACAAAGAAAACCTGGATACCAGCACTCCCACCGGCAAGCTGATGCTGACCATGATAGCCGCCATCAACGAATTTGAGCGCGCCAACACACTGGAACGCCAGCGGGAAGGAATCGCCATAGCCAAGCGTAACGGCGTGTATAAAGGCCGCAAGCCTGCCCAGCTGCCGCCGGACTTCGATGTTCTGTACGCCCGTTATCTGTGCCGTGAGCTGAACAAAACCCAGCTGGCCGCCGCTGTTGGCGTATCCCGCCCCACACTGGAACGGTTATTGCGTGACTATTTGGCCTGATAGTACGATTATTCACCCCATAAAAACACAAAAAGCCGCTGAAAGTCCGATTTATGAAACACTGCGTGCTGTATAATAAAGCCATAGCAAACAGGAACACACATTCACTACAAAATTTGGAGGTACATATCATGAGCGATAACAAGAAAAATGCCTATGGTTACTTTGGTACTGGTATTGACGGATATGTGCATTACAAACAGGCTTTTGACCAGAGTTTCCACGAGGATAACGGTGTGACCAACGAGCCTGCAAAGCAAGCCCCCTCAAGGCACACGGAACTACAAGACAAGGAAACCAGCAAGAAGAACGAACAACCTGCCCCATCCACACCATCTTCACATGAAAAAGAGGATTTATTTTTACGATGGATAAGCTTTATTCAAAAAATAACAAACCCTCTTGCCGACAAAGGGCCAATGTATGACTTACTTGCCGCAATGATTATAATATTGTTATTGATCGGGCCAATCATTTTTATTGGCGGGATGATAATAATCCTTCCGCTGGCTCTTGTTACTGGTTCTTCTAATCTGCGGGTGGAATCTTAGTCCTTGCTTTAATTATTTACACCATATACTGGAAGTTAAAGCACTAAATGCTCATTTATCATTCAGTCAACAAATGAAAACACTACAAAAATCAGCTTTTGCTTGTAAAGTTCGGGCAGCTGTGTTACTCAAGCATTGCAACTTTTCTTCAAATCTGCTATCACGGTTTGCCGGGTGCTTCAACCTTACCTTGACTCATTCGATGTGCAACGTTGAACAGAAGGTTTAGGTCGTCCTCATCTAAAGAGCGGGCTTCTGCCAAAATTGAATTGACTAATTCAGGGTGGATGCTTTCAGTATCAAAAAATTCCATGGGGGTAACATTGAAATAATCGCAGATATTGAAAAACTGTGCCATCGAAGGAAGCGCCTTGCCAGAGCTGATGCCTTGAATATAATTTTTGTTTTGGCCTAATTCTAAACTCATTTGATATTCTGAGACGTTGATTTTCATGCGTAGCTCTGTGATTCGCTGCCGGAGAAATGCTGCATAATCCACATTATTCACCTCACAACAAGGATACATGGAAACAATCTCCGGCATTCCACATATAAAACCCTATTTGCCACAATAAAACGCTTGCTAGTACAGATACAATGTGGTAAACTAAATAAAAGCGCTGAATTATACAGAAGGGTTCTGTCAATAAGCTGCTTTGACGCTTGGCATAAAAAAGGTTATTTGTGTAAAGATCGAACATGGTATAGAATTCTAAATGGAAATTCCTGCTTTTTGCAAAGCGTAATTAGGCCTAAACAAGTAAGAACATGCAAAAAATAAAGCACTACAAAATCAGGAGGTAGCAACATGATTCTTTTAACTTTACTTGCCGCTATCCTTATCGCAGCTCTTATGTTCGCCGCTGTATATGCCTTCTCATATGGTATTGCCAAAGTCGCCCTTAAAGTTCTTCCTGAATCCGACCCCAACGAAGGTCTTCCCATGTGTGCCCGCAAACAACAGGAGGTCCAAGATTCCTGGCTTGCCATTGCTGAAAATGGTCACAACCTGCGTGGCGAATACGCTTTCCAGGTCCAGCAAGAACGCCACTGTTCCTGGTCTGAAGCAATCTATATTATGATTTGCCACGACTGTGAAGATATGGGCATCCAGGTCAATCATGAATACGCTGCCAATGTTTCCGGTTATTCCATCGAACAGCTCAATCGCCGTTCTCTTGATAAGTACCGCGTCCCCGGTACCTGGGAATCTCAACCTCTCCCCGGCCACGAAGGCAAAACCCTTACTTACGCTCAGGCTCAGGAAGCCATGAAAAACCGAAAGGAGCACAAAAATGAAAAAGAATAATGGTAAAGGTACAATGATCTTTATCGGCATCTGTTTTGTCCTTATGGTTCTTGATATCGCTGTCAAACTCTACACCATGTAAGATCAAGGCAGGTGAATGATCCATCTCCAGGGCACTGAAAAAAGTTTAAATACTTACTTTTAATCTGCCATTCAAATAATGTCTTACGCTCTGGCTTAAAAGCCGGGGCGTTTTTTGTTGTCCCAAACGCTTTCGCCACGCTGGTAGCCGTCCGTGTGCTGGCCGTATAAACCTTCATCACGTCATCCAGGTTGTTGGTGTTCCGCGCAACGTCCTTGGCTATCTGGCTGGAATCGCCTAAGATTTCATCAAAGGCTTTTGTTTTTTCTTGAGCGGCGGTTGTGGTATCAGTAATACCCTTCAACCTTTCAACATATTTCTGAAGAGCTGCCGTATCTGCCTCTACTTGGGCACTATCCATAAAACCAGTGGTGTTTTTGAACCAATCTTGTATCTTTTGTTGTGTAGATGATTATTGTGTGATATAATCATTACAAAGGTTATAATTACTAGTTCAAAAGGAAAACAGGAATTATGAATAACGATCTATATGTTATTTGTCCTCATTGTGGATACATTGATCTACAGTTCGATGCCTCAAAATTTCCTATTTGTAAATGTTGCAGTTATGAAGAACCAATAACTATGTCTATGGACGACATGCGAAATTTTGTTAAAACCTTGAACCTGTCAGTTGTCAATATAAATAATAATGAACTTGGCCCTATTGTGTTTACATCAGACGATCCTAGGGATGAAGCGCTTCGTGAAAAATACGTCTATCCTAGCGAGCACTTTAGTAAAAAAGCTTACAATGATATGCTTGAATATGATCGTAAAGAACGTAAGCGTTTGCGAGAATATTGGGATACCGCTGGACGATCTGAACAGCCAAAGCCCAAATGCCCCACCTGTGGCAGTACCGACCTGCGCAAAGTGTCTGTGGGTGCAAAGGCCATGTCCGTGGGCCTATTCGGTATCTTTAGCCAGAAAGTTAAAAAGACTTGGCATTGTAACAGCTGTGGATATGAATGGTAATGCTGCGCAGTGCGGTGTAAGATAGGAGATGAAGTCGTATGGCTGAAAATAAACTAATGATGGCTTGCCATGCCCAGGTATACTTTGTGCATGAAATAGCAGTTGAACTTCAGCCTACAGTACAAACCATCCTGGTTTATGAGACTCTGCCGGAGGAGTTTCCTGCGGAGATATGTTTATAGAGACTTGCGCTTTAACTCTTTTGAGTAAGGCGTTTTTCTTTTAAGTAATCAAAAATACTGGCAATAGTGCCAATAATTTTGCTTTAAATTTGTGCAAATTGCTACATTTTTTAGGTGCTTTTTAAACACATAAGCACAAATAAAAAGTATACTTGTTACAGTAGTGCTTCTTCATGTGAGCAAATAACGTAACAACGAAAAAACATTGCAGGGCGTTGCTATGCTGTGATGGAGTAAACAAAGCCGTTATATTTTTTGTTCGGCACAATCCATCCGCCGGGAATGATAAAAGGCAAAATTCACCAATGCACAACCAGTCCGCACACGCTTGAAAGCCCCATCCTCCCACCACTGCGCTGCCCACACACCATTTATTTTTGAAGTAAACGTTTTAATTCTACCATGTACCCAAGGGGTAACTGCTTTGATGACCCCTATCTCAAAACAAATACTATTTATAATGATGCAGTCATGTACCTAAGGGGATTACCATTTCGTTACTCCTTTTACCCCGGCGGACTAAACCACGCTTAGAGGTTGGTGACAGGTTAAACCGTGTCCTTGCAGCTCTTCCATGGTGTGCTGAACTATAACCCGCGATTTATAGAGGGGCTTGGAATTTTACCCGCTGGTCGCGTGCAAAAGTTCCTTCGCCCTGTCTTTCCTTTGCACCTGTCGGCACAAAGTCAAGCCATAGCGGCGGAATAAGGTCAAACAGGAACGAATCATTTACGCTTAAACCTGTGGGCTGTAGGACTGTGTAATAGAAATTGCAAGTTTGTTATATATAGACAAAGCTGCAAAAAATATTACATTTTCTTTATGTACCAGTATGTCAGCATCTTTACCGCTTTTCCCTCTCGCACACATTTTGTTTCTGACTGTATTTTAACCCCGTATTTCACCAGTGCTTTATTCAATACCGCCATACCCGGCGGGCGCGTTGTTCTCTTGCATAGCCCCATATCTATCAGCGCTTCCCGCAGTTCCTCTTTCTGCATCCTTACTCCGATGTGTTCATTGATGTATTCTTCCTGTCCCTCTATCATGTAATGTTCCGGCTTGATTGTAAGAATCTTACTCCAAACTAACTCATCCATTGCTCGTTCATAGCCTTTTTCTTTCATTTGTTTTAACACACGCGCCCTCTGCCGCAGATTTTCCGTCAGCATCGGGTTAATATCATACTCCCCTGTTTTCGGGTTGTACTCCATGGCCGGGCAGTTCTTGATTCTTTCTTTTGCATCATCCTGGTTTACCAGCGCATCCCATTCCGCCGGGTTTCCTTTTTGCTTTTGCAGGTATGCTTCAACTGGTTCGCGTTTATGCTCCGCTGCTCGCCACAGCCCTTCTATCTGCTTAGCACCAAGGCCGCGATAATATACCGTGCAGGTATCATCTGCGTTAATCGGGCGCTTTCTGCCCTGCATCTGCATGATTTTTAGCGGTACCCAGCTTTCAATTACGATGTGTTTCAATGTTTCATCCTTAATGTCAACACCGTTATACAGCGCTTCGGTTGCAAACAGGATTGGCTTTTGCAGTTTTCCATTCCGAACGCAATCTTCCAGCTCATCCATTGGCCCTTTTAGGTTATTGGCTGAACAGTAATAGGCTGCCTTATCGCCGTACAGTGCCCGCATTGAATCCAGCTTGTCGCGCTTTGTTACCATGACTAAGACCTTTTCATTACGCACCAGCGCCCGCTTAATAATATCTATCAGTTCTGCATCTTTGTAGTATATCCATGCCTTTGTTATGTGCTCCGCTTTTCGTATCAGCGTGTAATAATGTTCCTGTGCCAGCTGTCCCCGTCTCTTCCATACGCTGTACATGTTTTCTGGTGTAGCTGTCATCCAAACAACCAGCCCGTTTTCCTCCTGTTCTTTTAGAGTCTGGTACAATGCTGCTGTGTTCTCATTAAAGCTTGAATCATCAAAGAAGTAGTGACATTCATCCAGAACAATGATTTTATAGCTGCCTATCGCTCGTCCTTTGTCTTTGGTATATTTCAGTCTTTTTTCAAAGTGTTGATAGGTTGCGATGGTAACGATATCATATTCCAAACAGTCCGGCTCTCCAAACTCATTCATGAAGATATGCGGTTCACATCTCGCTTCAAACTTTGCCATTATATCGGCTTTTAATGCTCGCCTGTTGCATAGAATCAGCATCTGTCTTGGAAAATTCATCCGCAGTGTTTCCGCCAATGCCCAATCCATAAGTGGCCCCATCACGAATGATGTTTTACCTGTTCCGGTCGTTGCTTCAATCACTACTTTTCCTTTGCCCCATGTTTTATAATCCTCCCCGATCACATCGGCCACCCATCTAGAGGCGCGCTCTGTGGCCCCTGTGGCGTTCTGTGGCGTATCATCCGCCGGGGCTGGCATCGGTGCTACCTGCGCTGTTTGTTCCTCTGTAGTGTCGGTTTCCGCTGTTGGCAGCAGTTTCCTATAAAAACCACTAAACGGATAATGAATCGCCTGCTGTTCGTTCTTTTCTGTGTTATTAACCATACGCGCCCTCGATTAACTTTCTACTTTACTGTTCAAATAATCTTCCATCGCATCTTTCAGCATGGGCGAATCAAAGAAAGAAAAGCAGTTTTTGCCGGAACGTTTCAGGTTTGGCTGTACCCCCACAAGGTAAAAGCCCCGCAGCATCAAGTAGCCTGCCATGCGCTGCGAATACACCACGATAATATCACGCGGCGGATATTCTGTTCTTGTTTTCATTAGTTTATAGCCTCCTATGTGTTTGTTAGTTGCCCGGCGGTTTTGCCCTCTCCGGTATGGGCTTTGGTTTTATCGGTTTATACTGTGAATAAAAAAGAACCCACTGATTTAACTACATGATACACTTTCACCGTAAAATTTTCTGGCAACGATTACCTCAAAAAATACCTGTAAAAATATATCCGTTCTTAAATCAATGGGTTCTTTCCCTGTCCATATAAAAAATCTTAAAAGTTCACTTCTAATCTTGTTATTTTGTTTTCAAGGTGCTGGACGTCGGGATTCTCCCTCGTACTTATAAACAGTATACCATTTTTCGTACTATATGTAAAGCGTTTTTTTTCGAATATTCGTCAAAAGTATACTTTCGAATATTTTTTCTACCATTCAACCTGTAGCACAGCATTTTCTTTTTGGTCATCCAGTAAATGCACATAAGTGTTATAAGTAAACGCCACACTTGAATGGCCTAGCAGCTCCGATACTATTTTAATGTCAGTTCCTTGTCTTATCAGCTTGCTGGCAAATGTATGTCGTAAGTCATGGAGTCCTTTAATGCTTTCAAGCCCTGCTCCCGCGCATATTTTCTTATATTGCTTATGCAGTGTTGGCATATTAAAAACTTTGCTTGATAATGTCATCAAATATACCTGGTCGCTTGAACACTGCTTTATTCGTGCGCTGAATAGTTCGGTCGCCCTTCTATTTAGCGGGACAACACGACTTTTTCCGTTTTTCGTTTCCGGTTGGTATTGAAATTCACAACCCGAATTCTTTTCATCTTTCTTGTGCTTAATAATTGTTGCGTGTATGTATATTTTCTTTCTTATAAGGTCGATATCCGCCGGGCGCAATGCGCACAGTTCCCCTTCTCGCACGCCAGTATATAATGCTGCTTCAATCGCCCATGATGTACTACAGGTGCTATCTCTGCATGCTCGGACAAATCTCTCCGCTTCATTATCATTAAAAAAGCGGCAACTCTTCGGTGGCCGTTGAGCTTTTGCCGGGAGTGTTACTCCACCACATGGATTTTTTTCAATTACCCCTGCCTGAGCCGCATATTCCAGACACGCCTTTGTGTAAACGAATGCTTTCTTAATGCTTGATAACGAATACTTTTTGCCTGTCTGGGGGCATATTTTGTCACGCATACTGTTTATCAGGCAGTTTTGAATTTGTGTGCTGGTTAGTTCCTTCAGTCGAATCATTCCTATGGTCGGGCAAATATGCACCTGGATTGTGCTCATTAAGCGGTTATATGATGTTTCTTTGACTTCATTACTTTTTACTGTTTTTGCCCAATTCAAAATATAATCTGCAAAAGCTGAGTTTGCATTGTCATCCGGCAACCTGTTCCCATATTTTTGCTTGTATGCTTCCACCCTTGCCGCAACATCTTTTTTCTGCTGCCCCTGAAACTCTTTATACCTGTTCTTTCCATTTGGATAAGTTCCAATCAATAATCGGTAATGCCAGATTTTATCACCCGTTCTGAAAAATGCACCTTCCCCGTTTCCGCGCCGTCTTTTCGCCATATCGCAAGTCCTTTCTAACTCACTAAACAACTCACTAATTGAGCTGAAAGTAGGGCAAATCAAGGTGTTTTACAGGGTATTATTTTTCACGAAAAAAGGAAAAGCGCCCCGCAGAACGCAACGATAATACGTTGAATTCCGCGAAGCGTTGGTTGGGCCGGCCGGATTTGAACCGACGCAATGGAGGAGTCAAAGTCCTCTGCCTTACCGCTTGGCGACGGCCCAGCAAAAGAAAAGACCGCGCAGCATAATCACTGTGCGGTCTTTGGTGGGGTGCCTAGAGAGATTCGAACTCTCGGCCTCCAGAGCCACAATCTGGCGCGCTAACCAACTGCGCCATAGGCACCATAGAATGCGCCCGAAGGGACTTGAACCCCTGGCCCACTGCTTAGAAGGCAGTTGCTCTATCCACCTGAGCTACGGGCGCGCACGGGTCAGTTCCTGTTGTCTGGGAACATGCTGCGAGAATTATAATATCACATGGGGCGCATTGTGTCAATAGTAAAGTTCAATTTTTTTGAACTTTTTTATTTGTGTTTTTATCGGGGCTTTCTGCCCGGCTTTTAATAGATTCCTGCCGGGGCCTGGGTGTTTACGAAATACAGCTCGTACCACAAAATAAAGGAATAGAAGCTCCAAATCTTGGTCATGTTCTTGGCCTTGCCCGCCTTATGATCATCCAGCAGGCGCATGATTTCGTCCACATTAAAGAACTTTTCGGCAACGGGGCCAGTGAACTTTTCCTTTACCATATTATAGTACTTATCTTCCCGCAGCCAGTCGTTCAGCGGCACGGGGAAGCCCAGCTTTTTGCGATGGGCAACGCTTTCCGGCAGCTGCTTCATGGCGGCACCGCGCAGAGCGATCTTGGTGGACTCTTTGCCGGAGCGGTATTTCTGCGGGATGGACAGTGCCACATCCAGCATGTTGCGGTCCAGGAAAGGCACGCGCAGTTCCAGGCTGTTGGCCATGCTCATGCGGTCGGCTTTCAGCAGGATATCATACAGCATCCAGGTGTGCATATCCACCCACTGCAGCTGGGTGGGTTCATCCAGACCCTGCACTTTATCAAAATAAGGCTTAAAGAACTGTTCCGGGCGGGGGCTGTGGTAGTTCTTTTTCAGGCAGCGGTCACGTTCAGCCGGGTCCAGGAAAACATAGTTAGCGCGCATATAGCGCTGCCAGGGTTCTTCTGCACCGCGCACCAGGAAGTGCTTACCCTTAAAGTCCGGCAGTTTGGATGCCACTGCGCCTGCGGCCTTACGCAGCACTTTGGGCACCTTATGCTCGTAATCCATAAAGTGAACCGCCTGGCAGTACATGGGGTAGCCGCCAAACAGTTCATCGGCACCTTCGCCGGAAAGCACGACCTTGACGTACTTGCGGGCGTTCTGGGCCAAAAAGTAAAGCGGAACTTCCGCCGGGTTGGGCATGGGTTCATCCAGGTACCACTGGATCAGGCGGTTGGCTTCAAAGAACTGTTCGGCATCCACCTTATTGGCAATGCTGGGCACACCGATTTCCTTACTGAACTCCTGGGCATACGGCAGCTCGGAGTATTTTTCCTCCGCATAGCCGACCGAGAAGCTCTTGACATGCGGAGTACCCTTAGCAACCTCGTTGACCACAAAGCTGGAATCCACACCGGAAGAAAGGAAGCAGCCAACCTCAACATCGGCAATCTGGTGGGCGGCAACGCTTTCGGCAAAGGTATCGGTGATGATTTTTTCCCACTCTTCCAGGCTCTTGGAATCGTCCACATGGTACTTGATCTCATAGTAGCGTTCCACTGTCAGCTCGCCATTTTCCCAGGTGAACATACATCCGCTGGGCAGCTTGTAGACATTTTTGAACATGGTTTCCTCATTGGGGATATACTCAATGCTCAAATATTCCGGCAGGCGTTCCTCGTTTAGTTCCTTTTTGAAACCGGGATGAGCCAGAAAGCTTTTGATCTCGCTGCCAAACAGGAACAGACCATCCTGATTATAATAATAGAACGGTTTGATACCGAAGATATCCCGCGCACCAAACATGGTTTTGGTTTTCTGGTCCCAGATCACGAAGGTGAACATGCCGCGCAGTTTGCCGGGCAGCTGATTGCCCCACTGCTCATAGCCATGCAGCAGCACCTCGGTATCGGACCGGGTGGCAAAGGTATGGCCTGCAGCGATCAGTTCCTCGCGCAGGGTCTGGAAGTTATAGATCTCGCCGTTAAAAATGCAGACAAGACTGCCATCCTCATTGAACATGGGCTGCTTGCCGCCCTCCAGGTCAATGATGGAAAGGCGGCGGTGGCCCAGGGCTACCTGGTCATCCACATAGTAGCCTTCGCCGTCCGGGCCGCGGTAGGTGATCAGGTCCGCCATTCCTTTTACAATGCGGCGGGCGGTTTCCGCTTTATGGTTGCGCTCAGCAAAGCCGGTAATGCCACACATAGGCGCTTTCCCCTCTCTATATTATAATGGTTTGTTTTGTTACAGGCTGGCGTTTCTATGATTGCCAAAAGGGCGGCGGGTGCACAATGTGCGCCCCTACGGGGGCCAGCGATTTTATTTATAGTGTGTGATAGCCTTTATTCTATCATCAATCCCGCAGGCCCTTATTGCCATAGTAGCGGGCGGTTTTGCGGTAGTAGTTCAGCTGGCTGCGGATGTACCAGAGCCAGCGCTTCAGGTTCCAATCCTCTTTGCAGAACAGCTGGTGGGCACATTTGCCCTCTTTTTTCAGCTTATCCGCACGGGCCAGCAGATCCGGGTCCTTCAGGTATTTTTTGATCACGCCGTAGGGGGCAATCATCCACAGGCTCTTGGTATCGGCAATGGTCAGGCCAAGTTCCTTGTGCTCCAGCACATCCTCCACCAGCCACTTGGACAGGTTATACCCTGCCGCGGTGACAAAGTAGCTGGAACGGCCCTGACGGGGGTTCATCTCAAACATCTTGTACTCGCCGGTGCGGGCGTCGTACTTGATGTCCATATTGGCAAAGCCTTCCCACTGCATATCTTCCAAAAAGTTTTTCAGCTTTTCCAGCAGGGCAGCATCATTGTATTCGGGGTCAGACAAGATGGCCGCATAGTTGCCGATGCCTTCGGGGGTCTGCTCTTCCAGCAGGGGGCGGCCCAAAGCCATCAGCTTGACTTTGTGGTCCAGGCCGCAGTAGGCGTTCAGCACACGCATGCAGTTGTCATCGCCGGGGATATACTCCTGCAGAATCAATTCGTCCTGGTAGCTGCTGCCGTAAATGGCGGCGGTGATGGCGTCAAATTCTTCGCGGTTATTGGCAAGGAACACCTTTTTCTTATGGGGGAAGGTGCAGTTCCAATACGCCGGGGAATTGCTCGCCTTGATGATAACGGGGAACGCAAACGGCAGTTCTATATTTTTATAGTTCTGCGCATTGCAGGTTGCCGTTTTGGGGTAGCTCAGGCCGTGTGCTTCGCAGGCACGGTAAAAGTTTTCCTTAATATCCAGGTCCAGCACGGTTTGCAGTTCCGGGCAGGCAAAGTGGTAATAGGGTTTCAGGGCATCGCGGTGGCGGCCCATCAACACGGTGTAACCGTCCGCGCAGGAAACCAGCACCAGCGGCTTGTCCGCATGGGCTTTTGCGTAATCGGTCAGCGTTTTTACAAACGTTTCATCGTTTTCCAAATCAGGTTCCAGCACGGCAATTTTTACAAGATTGGTGTTGGAAGTTGCAACCAGCGCACCCTTGCAGATGGCCACGCTGCGCACGCCATACTGCTGGTAAAAGCTGCGTGCCATACCATAAACATTGGCATCGCTGCCAAGAAGTACCGGTAAAAAATCAGACATAATACCAAACCTTTCCCATTTTGGTTATCCTTTATTTTACCGCCATTGCCACCACATGTCAAACGGCAATATCGCCTGCTTTGGGGGTGCGGGCACGGCGTTTTTTGTCTGCGCGGGCGAAAATTCCAGCAGCATTCGCCGCAAAATGCTTTTCTTTACGGCGCGAACCGTGTATAATAGGGCATATCGTACAAACAGTACCGGTTTCCGCCGGGGCAAGAAAGTAATAACCTGCGGTTTGTTTTTAACTCCGCAGCCAGTTGAGGATTATAACCATGTGTGGAATTGTTGGCTTTGTCGGCGCACGCGCCGACATGCAGGAAATTTTGCAGGGCATGATGGATGCCATCGCCCACCGCGGCCCCGATGGTCAGGGCCAGTTTATTGAAGGCCCGGCAGCCCTTGGCCAGCGCCGCCTTTCCATCATTGACCTGGAGGGCGGCAAACAGCCCATGTTCAATGAGGACCAGAACCTCGCCGTCATCTTTAACGGCGAGATCTACAACTTCCAGGAGTTGACCGCCGAATTGATGCGCGCCGGGCACATCTTCGCCACCCGGTCCGACACCGAAGTTTTGCTGCACGGGTACGAGCAGTGGGGCAAGGAGATGCTGCAAAAGCTGCGCGGCATGTTCACTTTTGCCATCTGGGACCGCAAGAACGAAACGTTGTTCTGCGCGCGCGACCATTTTGGCATCAAGCCGTTCTATTATTACCAAAACGATGCCGGAGAGCTGCTGTTTGGCAGCGAGATCAAAAGCTTTTTGGCCCACCCCGGCTTCAAGAAAGAGCTGAACGAAGAGCAGCTGCCGCTGTATCTTTCCTACCAATATTCCCCCGGGGAGGATACCTTCTTCAAGGGCGTCAAAAAGCTGATGCCCGCCCACTGGCTGGAATGGAAAGCCGGGCAGCTGACGGTGCAGCGCTACTGGCAGCCCAAGTTCGACCCCGATGATTCCCGCACACTGGAAGAGTGGGAGGACGAGATCAGCGCGGCGATGAAAGAGAGCGTGCAGGCACACAAGATCGCCGATGTTGAGGTTGGCAGCTTCCTTTCTTCCGGCGTGGATTCCAGCTACATGGCCGCGCTGGCCCATGTGGACAAAACATTCACCGTTGGCTTTGCCAACAAGCAGTATGACGAAACCGACTATGCACAGGAGTTTTCCAAGCACATCGGGGTCAAGAATTACGCTTACCGCATTACGCCGGAGGAATACTGGGCCAACCTGGGCAAGATCCAGTACCACATGGATGAGCCTCTGGCGGATGCCGCTTCGGTCGCGCTGTACTTTGTCAACCGCGAAGCATCCAAGCAGGTCAAGGTCTGCCTGTCCGGTGAGGGTGCCGATGAATTTTTCGGCGGGTACAACATTTATAAAGAGCCGTTTACCGTAACCTGGTATGACAAGATTCCCCTGCCCATCCGCCGGGCCATCGGCGCGGTGGCGGACCTGCTGCCGCCGGTGCATGGCATCAACTTCTTGGTGCGCCGCGGCAAGCCGCTGGCGGAGCGTTACATCGGCAACACCAACCTGATGGATGAGCACCGCAAGAAAAAGCTGCTGAAAAACTACCACCCCGGCAAGCTGCCCACCGACCTTTCCCGCCCGTACTTTGAGCTTTCCAAGGGGCAGGACGCTGTGACCCAGATGGAAACCTGCGACCTGAACCTGTGGATGGTGGGCGATATTCTGCTGAAAGCCGACAAGATGAGCATGGCCAACAGCCTGGAGCTGCGCGTGCCGTTCCTGGACCGCAAAGTATTTGAACTGGCAAGTCATATTCCGACCAAGTGCAAGGTGAACGCCACCCAGACCAAGATTGCGATGCGCGGTGCGGCAGAAAAGACCATTCCCGCCAAAACGGCAGACAAAAAGAAGCTCGGCTTCCCTGTTCCGGTACGCGCCTGGCTGCGGGATGAGCAGTATGCGGGCGTTGTGCGCAAGGCATTTAACACCCCCGCCGCGGAGCAGTTTTTCCGCACAAAAGAGCTGAATGCCATGCTGGACCAGCATATTTCCGGCAAGCGGGATAACTGGCGGCAGATCTGGTGCATTTTTATGTTCTTAGTCTGGTACGATGAATACTTTGTAAAACGCTGAGGTGATAACAACATGCTGTTAAAACAACTGCTGAAAAATCTAGACTATACACTTGTTCAGGGCTGCCTGAATACCGAAGTGACTGACATTTACTATGATTCCCGCAAGGTAACGCCGGGCGGTCTGTTTGTCTGCATCGTCGGCACCCAGCGGGACAGCCATGATTACGCCGCGGACGTTGCCGCCAAAGGCGCCGCCGTGCTGGCCATCCAGCACGACCTGCCCGCCGAGGTGCTGGCCGCTTTGCCGGATGTGACTGTGGTCAAGTTCGAGAACACCCGTTACGCCATGGCGCTGCTTTCCACCGCCTATTTTGGCCGTCCCGCGCTGGAAATGACGATGGTTGGCGTGACCGGCACCAAGGGCAAAACCACCACCACCCACATGATCAAGGCTGTGCTGGAAGCCGCAGGTCACAAGGTCGGCATGGTCGGCACCAACGGCGTGTATTACCCCGGCCACCACTATGACCTGAACAACACCACCCCCGAGAGCTATGAGCTGCAAAAGATCCTGCGCCAGCTGGCGGATGCGGGGTGCGATGCCTGCGTGATGGAAGTTTCCAGCCAGGGCATTATGATGGACCGCGTGGCGGGCATCCATTATAAAGTGGGCGTGTTCACCAACCTGTACCCGGACCACATCGGCCCCGGCGAACATTCCAGCTTTGAGGAATACCGCAGCTGGAAAGGCAAGCTGTTCCAGCGCTGCGATGTCGGCGTGGTAAACGCCGATGACCCCAACACCGAAGCATTGCTGGAAGGCCACACCTGCAAGCTGGTTACCTATGGCATCCACGCCCCCAAGGTGGACTACCGCGCCAGCGAGCAGTACCGCCTGCTGCGCAATAAAGAGATGCTGGGCGTTGAGTTCACCCTGACCGAGCCGGACGGCCACACGCTGGACGTACAGGTGGGCATGCCGGGGCTGTTCAGTATTTACAACGCCCTGGCCACCATCGGCGTGGGCAAGGTGCTGGGCCTTGCGGATGCCCCCATCCATGAGGGACTGAAAAAGGCGCTCGTCAAAGGCCGTGTGGAGCTGGTGCCCATCAGCCACAAGTTCACCATCCTGATCGACTATGCCCACAACGAAGCCGCCACCGAAAGCCTGATTGAAACCCTGCGGGAGTACAACCCCAACCGCCTGGTCGTGGTGTTCGGCTGCGGCGGCAACCGCAGCAAGCTGCGCCGTTACGGCATGGGCGAAGTGTGCGCCAAGTTGGCGGATTTCAGCATCCTGACCGAAGACAACAACCGCTTTGAAAAAGTGGAAGATATTATCGCGGACATCAAAACCGGCATGGCCAAGGGCAACCCGGACGCCAAGTATGTGGAAATTCCCGACCGGCTGGATGCCCTGCATTACGCCATTGACCACGCGCAGGAGGGCGACCTGATTGCCGTAATTGGCAAAGGCCACGAAGCCTACCGTGACCGCGAGGGTGTTAAAACGCCGTTTTTGGAGCGCGAGCTGATTGAAGAGTACGCCGCTGAAACTGGGGTAGAATAAGCCATTTTGCAGGGCTATGCTTTGCCTTTTGCTGCTTTGCGGCAAAAGCGGCACGGCCCTGCTTTTCTTTTGCACAAAATTGTGGTATACTGTTTGTGTATGCTAAAAAATTCAAACCGAACCAATGCGGAAAGGAGGCCGGTTTGATGACCACACAACCACCTGACCGGCTTTTCCGCCCGGTCAGCCCAGCAGCACAGGCCAAGGGCGAGCGCGTGTTCTGCGCTGCCGTGGCGCTGCTGCTGGTTTTATCGGAGGTATTCAGCTCCAACATTCAAAACACACTGCCCACATTCAGCCATGTGTGCCGCATTGCCTTAACCGTTACGGCGGCGGTGCTACTGGTTGCCAAAAGCCTGCTGCTGACCCAGTGGCAGACCAAACAACAGGCGCTGACGGCTGCCGCGTTGGCCGCTTTTGCGGTGTTTACCACCGCATACGGGCACGACCAATGGTTTTTATTTGCCGTTTTGCTTGGCATTGGTGCCAAGGATGTTGATTTGCGCCGGGTGCTGCAGGTCTACCTTGCCGCAGCGGCTGGCGGGCTGCTGGCGGTGCAGCTGCTGCACGCCGCAACGCCGCTGGTGCCCTACCTGTACTACTGCCGCAACTGGGATTACGGCTATGGCCATTACAACGGGTACGGTGCCCGGCTGGCCGGTGTGTTTTTTGCCTGGGGCTGGCTGCGTTGGCCGCGCCTGCGCTGGTGGGACTGGGGCGGCCTGGCTGCCCTGGCAGCCTACACGCTGCTGGTGCCCGGCTGCCGCGGGGCAGGCATTGCCATGGTACTGCTGCTGGTTTTGTTTTTGCTGCAGCGTGCCTTGCCCGCCTTTTTTGAAAGCCGCATCTGGCACGGCATGGCTCTAGCTGCCGCACCGCTGGCGCTGGGGTTCAGCCTGTTGGCCGGGCGGCTGTTTGACCCGGATCATCCCACCGCCACCCCGCTGCTGGACAAACTGAACGGCCTGCTTTCCGGCCGGTTTGAGATCTGGCACCATGTGTTCTGGGGGTATCCCCTCTACCACCCGGAGCAGGACGGGGTGCCCGGCTGGTACCATGATGCCATGCCCAAGGCCGTTACCCTTTTGGGTGGCCTTGCCACTGATGGAGACGAGCACCACGCCATTGATAACTCTTTCCTTGCCATCCCGATGAACAAGGGCGTGTTGGGCGCTGTGGTGATTGGGGTCATCTTCCTGCTGTTGATGTGGCGGCTGTGCCAAAACCGCTGCACGGGCGAAACTTTGTTTTTGACGGTGATCCTGGTTTACTTTTTGATGGAAAACAAATGCTTTTTGTTCTCCGCTGACCCGTTTATTCTGCTGCTGCCCGCAGTGCTGTTTCCCGCAAAGGGCAAGCCTCTGCCGGTCGTCTGCCCGCCGGTAACACGAGGGTGTATCTGAAAAGAATAGAAAAGCTGCCTGAACCTGTTTGCAGTGTGCAAACGATCCAGGCAGTTTTATTTTTATCCAATTTGTTTTTTGTCAAAAGCGGGCTTATCTCACAGCTCGCTAAGGATATTGCCATCAATGGAGATGGTGATGACCTGCCACGGGATGAACTTGCCGCTGTTCTGCAAGGCCACCTTGGCGGCGCGTTCCAGCCCGCCGCAGCAGGGCACTTCCATCCGCACCACCGTCATGCTCTGGATGTTATTTTCGCGGATGATCTGGGTCAGCTTTTCGCTGTAATCCACATCGTCCAGCTTGGGGCAGCCCACCAGCGTGATATGGCCGCGGATGAACTTTTGATGGAAGTTGGCGTAAGCATAGGCCGTGCAGTCCGCTGCAATCAGCAGTTTGGCCCCATCAAAGTAGGGGGCGTTGACCGGAACCAGTTTGATCTGCACCGGCCATTGGGAAAGCTGAGACCGCAGTGCTGGCATGTCCTCCCCTGCCGGTTCCGGCTTATGCTGCATCTGGCGCATCTGGCTGCCGGGGCAGCCGTGGTGCATCTGCGGCGCAGGCTGGTGGAACACGCTGCGGGCCGCGCTGCCGGGGCAGCCGCCCAGCGGCTTTTGGGCGGCTGCGGCTTTCTGGCGCTTGTTTTCCTCCACAGCCTTTTCATCATAAGCGGCGGCTTCGCGCTCCACAAAGGTGATAGCGCCGGTGGGGCAATGGGGCAGGCAGTCGCCGAAGCCATCGCAGTAGTCATCCCGCATCAGTTTGGCCTTGCCGTTGACCATGGCGATAGCACCTTCGTGGCAGGCATTGGCGCAGGCACCGCAGCCGTTGCATTTATCGGTATCGATCTGGATAATTTTGCGAATCATAGAGGGTGTTCCTTTCTCCGCGCCGTTCAATGCCGTGCATTGCTGTGCGGCGCGCTGCTCTTTTCTTTTTGCTGTGCTTGTATTATAATGCCATCAGGCCAATAAATCTGTGGTTATAACCACAAAAAGCGAGGAATCCCATGGAAAAAACAGCCAGCACCCCCATCCAGCTTTTCCGTGGCATGACGGCGGACGAACTTGTCGCCCTGCGCGCCGCCCACTGCATCCATGTGCAGCGTTATGACAAAAACGCTCTGATCTACCATGCGGGCCGTGTGGTACATGAGATCGGCATTGTGCAAAGCGGCAGCGTAAACGTAGAATCCAACGACCTGTGGGGCAACAAAAGCATTTTGAGCCATGTGGAAGCCGGGCAGGCGTTTGCCGAAACTTATGCCCTGTGCGGCGAGCCGCTGATGGTGGATGTGGCCGCCGCGGAGCCGTGCGAAATTTTATGGCTGGATCTTGTACCCATGCTGCAGCAGCAAAACACTGCCGCCAGCTGGTACCCCAAGTTTTTGCACAACCTGTTACTGCTTTCTATGCAGAAAAACCTGGCGCTCTCCCAACGCATCCGGTGCACCACACCAAAAAGTGCGCGTGGGCGGCTGCTGACCTATCTTTCCGCGCAGGCAGTGCGGGCGGGCAGCACGCATTTTTCCATCCCGTTTGACCGCCAGCAGCTGGCGGACTACCTGAACCTGGACCGCAGCGCACTTTCCAAGGAGCTGGGCAAAATGCGGGACGATGGGCTGATCCGCTGCCGCAAAAACGAATTTGAGCTGTGCGGAACGGAATAATGCCCCCTTATCCCCTATCCTTAAGGCAACACCGCACAATTCCCGCCTTGCGGCCTGCTTCGTCCAGCTTGTTGACTTTCAACAGGCGGATCACTTCGGGGATATTGGTCTGGATGGGGCACCCCTGCTGGCAGCGCGGCTTTTTGCAGCCCAGACACTGGTTGGCTTCGTCCATGACATGTAGTGCCATTGTTTTTCCTCATTTTGCAACAAAGTTTCAACTCCGCGCACTTTTTATCCATACTTATATTATAATAGCACTACATGCGCCGTGTACGCATGCCCCATGGGTTGTATTTTGTACCGGCAAAGTAACGAAAAATCAACCGCTTTGCTGTGCATATCAGCAGCAATTTGCAGTTTTTTGTCCTGCCCCGCCAAACCCGCAAGGCTGGTGCCCGCCGGAATTTTTGCGTGCTTTAACAGCGGCAGCGCGCTGCGCTTTGCCCCCAGCACCAACAGGTACGGCGGCAGCGCGGGCAGGCCCGCGGCGGGCACATCCAGCACAGCATCCAGTACCAGTCGCCGCAGGCGGGCCGTGGGGTAGCGCTTGGTTTTCAGGCGGTCATACAGATCATTTACCGTTTCTGCTTCGCGGGCTGCGGCATACAGGCGGTTTTCCAGCCCTTCGCCCGCGCCGCGTAAGGTACTCAGCTGCTCCGGCGTTTTGGTGCGCAGCAAAGTCAGCACTGCGGTGCTGAACTTTTCCAGGTCCGCCAGCTGACCTTGTTCCGCAGCCTGGCGGTACAGCTCCATGGCTGCCTGCGGCACAAAGGGGCTGGCAGCCTTGATTCCTTGCGTATGCACCAACTGCCGGATATGGGAAGCCGAAGCCAGTGCCTGCCCCTGCACCTGGCCGGTCTGGGCGGTGCCATGGGCTGCGCCCAGACGCGGCAGGGGCAGCAACTGCATGGCTGCCCCCTGCCGCAGAATGGCCTTGCAGTATTCGATCCCCAAAATGTTGTTGGGCGTTTGCAGCAAATCCGCAGCACCGGGGCACAATGTTTCGGCGGCTGCGGCACGGGCGGCGGCAAAGGGCAGGCCGCTTTCCAGCTGGCCGCGCAGCGCCGCCGGGAACGCCGCACTGCACAGCGCGGCAGCCGCTGCCTGCAAGGGGGCGGGCTCCGGGGTTTCGGCACCGAACGCAAGGGTATCGCACCCCAGCGCGGCCAGCAGATGTACCCCGGCAGCGGCAAACTGTTCTGCGCTGGCGTTGGCATAGGGCGCAGGCAGCGCCACCACCAGGTCCGCCCCGGCAGCCAGCGCTGCGCGCACCCGCACGGCTTCCGGCAGGATGGGTACCCCACCGCGCTGCACAACGCCGGTGCTCATGCACACCGCGATGGTACTGGCCCCCCGCTGCCGCAGCATGCGCAGCTGCAATGCGTGGCCGCTGTGGAACGGGTCATACTCTGCAATGATGCCGACAAAATTCATATCGTCTACCCCTGATTCTCTGCAAATTCTGTTCGCTTGTGCCGAAAAGAGCCTTGCAATGTTTTCTGCTTCATTATATAATAAATTTGTCTGATACAAAAGGGCCAATACAAAAACCGGGTCCCGCCCGGCATGGTTCTTAAATTTTGAAGGAGGACAAATCCAATGAAGATCCTTGTTATCAACTGTGGTTCTTCCAGCCTGAAATATCAGCTCATTGATATGCAAGGCGAGAAGGTGCTGTGCAAGGGCCTGTGCGAGCGCATTGGCATGGAAAGCAGCATGATTACCCATGAAGCCAACGGCAATAAAGCCACCACCCCGGCCATCTTCCCCACTCACACCGAAGCATTTGCTGAGGTTGTGAAGAAGATGACCACCGGCGATGGCAAGGTCATTGATGATGTCAGCGAGATCAACGCCATCGGCCACCGCGTGGTCCACGGCGGCGAAAAGTTCCAGGCCAGCTGCCTGATCACCCCCGAAGTGATCGAGACCCTGCGCGAGCTGAGCCCCCTGGCCCCGCTGCACAACCCTGCCGGCATCCTGGGTATCGAGGCCGCCAAAAAGGTCTTTGGCGATATCCCCAATGTTGCCGTGTTTGATACCGCTTTCCATTCCACCATGCCGCCGAAGGCTTTCATGTACGCCATCCCGTATGAATATTACGAGAAGTACGGCGTGCGCCGTTACGGCTTCCACGGCACCAGCCACAAGTACGTCAGCTACCGCGCTGCCGAATATCTGGAAGAGCCCATCGACCGCCTGAAGCTGATCACCTGCCATCTGGGCAATGGTTCTTCCATTGCTGCAGTTGACCAGGGCAAGGTTGTGGATACCTCTATGGGCATGACCCCGCTGGCCGGCCTGATGATGGGCACCCGCTGCGGCGATATCGACCCTTCTGTGGTCAACTACCTGAAGTACACCCTGAACATCACCGGCCACCAGCTGGACGAGATTCTGAACAAGAAGTCCGGCCTGCTGGGTGTCTCCGGCGTTTCCAGCGACAAGCGTGACGTTGAGGCAGCAGCCGCCGCCGGCAACCCGCGTGCACAGCTGGCCAGCGATATGCTGAACTACCAGATCAAGAAGACCATCGGCAGCTACATTGCCGCTATGGGCGGTGTTGACGCCATCGTGTTCACCGGCGGTATCGGCGAGCATGACGCTGACTCCCGTGCCAAGATCTGCCACCACATGGATTGGCTGGGCATCCGCGTGGATACCGACAAAAACGCCAACGCCCACAAGCAGAACAAAGATGTTGTGGAAATCACCGCTTGGGGTGCCAAGGTTCGCACCCTGGTCATCGAGACCAACGAAGAGCTGATGATTGCCCGCGACACCAAGGAAGTTCTGGGCAACGAAGGCTTGCTGTAATTGTACCTATATTCCAGCTCAAGCGCCTAAAACTGAACTAAGCTAAAAAATCCGTTCCTTTTGCAAAAAAGGGGCGGATTTTTTGGTTAATTAAGAAAGAAAAAATAATAAAGAATAATTGTGGTGGACCGCGGCGCGGGCGTGCCGCTCAGAATTTTTTTGGGGGTGCGGGATAGTGGAACAAGATTGGTGGGCTTTTATCGTGCACTGTAGGGAACGGTCTTGACCGTTCCGGAACCCTGCTTATCTGTTATCATGGGATTTATGACCAGGCTCCTTCCGGGGCGTCGGGGACGCCGCCCCCTACAAACAATTTGTTGGTTCATCTTATATTTTTAATGTACAGTTCCGACCATGGTCCCGGCGCGGTCGGGTGACCCCGCCCTACAGAAAGGCAGAGCATAACACACTTTCTATTGCTGGCAGTACGGCAGGGCGCAGGGGCCGTTTGCTCTTACCGTATCCCCTGCAAAATCTCCACCACTTCCGCTTTATCCTGCCAACGGTACACCGATGCCACATAGTAGCTGTCCCCTGCTGTCCATGCCACCACACTGCAATCCTCAATCTGCTCCGCAGTCAAAGCAGCAATGTCATCCACAATCATGATTTGTTGTTCTATGTTCGCTTTATCTTCCTCGGTAATGGCATCATCCGGCCCGCGGCCCTGAATGTTGACTTTGTTTTCCAGCGGCATTTGGGCAATGCCCAGCACCTGGTGTTCTTTACTCTGCTTGCCGTTATCGATCAGGCAGGAGTACGCGCCGTATTTCTGATAGGTGCTGTCGTCCCATGCCACGGTGCAGCCATCCGGCAGCCAGGTCAGCTGCATTTGTTCCATGGGGATGCTGTTCTGCGGCGCTTCCTGCACGGCAAGGTATGCCCGGCTGCCCTCCAGGATCACGGCAACTTCAGGCCAAAAGGCATACACGGTGGTAACCAATGCTGCGCAGACGGCGGCTATAATGACCGTTTTCAGCAGCCGTCGGGGTGTGCGGCGCACCTGCGGCACAAATGGCATTGGCACATTGGCTGGTGCCAGCTGTTCCAGCGCTGCCAGATCCGCGCGTTGCTGGGCGGCGCACGCCTGCACCAGCAGTTCATCCAATGGTTCTTTCATAAGGTCAGACCCTCCTGTTCCAGTAATTGTTTCAGCTTTTGCCGGGCGCGGCGGCTGCGCTGGCGCACCGTAGCGGCGTGCAGCCCCAGTGCTGCCGCAATTTGTGCCCCGGTCATGCCCTGCCCGTATTGCAGCTGCAAGATGGCACGGTCGGTTTCTTCCAGCGCCTGCATTGCCGCCAGCAGGCAGCGCACGGCCTCGCTGCGTTCCAGCTTTTCCTGCGGCAGCGGGCCAACATCCGGCAGGGCGGCAAATACTGCATCTTCTGCCGGTTCGGCCCGCCGGCTCCGCCGCATGTTCAGGGCCGTATGGCGCACCGTGACCAGCAGCAAATGGCGCAGCTTTTCCGCATCGGTCGTATCGGGCCGTGCCCGGTTCAGCCGCAGCCAGCTTTCCTGCACAGCATCCTGCGCCAGATGGCTGTCCTGCAAAATTCTGTCTGCCAGTGCGCACAGGCGGCCATAATCCTGCACCAATGCCTGCTGCAAGGTATCTGCCGAGAACATTCTCTTCTCCCTCCTTTTTCCTTTATTCAGAAAGGCCTTTCACTTCTCTAACACGCCGTCCCCACATTTTGTGACAGCAAAAGCGGCACCCATGTTATCGGGTGCCGCTCTGTTTCCTATGGCAACACAAAAGCCTGCGGCGGATTGCAGGCGCAGTTCCACCACAGGCTGTATATTTTTATGTTACAGGCTGGAATAGCCAAAGCTGTTGACCAGTGCGTCAATGCGTTTGCCCTGTTTGCACCACGGGCAGTCGCGGGAATCATAGCTCTGGTAATCGCCAAGGTCGTTGGGGTTAAAGATGGAAGTAACGGGGTAGCCTGCGCACTCTGTCTGGGTGGCAAAGATTGCGCCAATGCCAACCACCTGGCCGCCGTAATAATTGATCGCTTCCACAGCAGCCTGCGCGGTATAACCGGTGGTAACGGATGCTGCCAGGATCAGCACATGTTTGCCCGCGATCATGGGAGAGGTATTTTCGCGGAACAGCAACTGGCTGCCGGTGGTGTGTTCCGGCGTGACCACATAGATAGTCTGGTGGGCGTTCATGTTTACATAGCCGTCGCGGGTCAACTCGCTGGCCATGCAGGCGCCGATCACCTCGGTGCCGTCCAGGCAGAGGATGGTATCCACGATGGTGGTGTGGGTATAAGAGCTGACCAGTTCCAGTGCCACGGCGCGCGCTTCGGAAAGGCGGGTCTTTTGCATGGTAACGTCAATGTAATAATTGATATGGCTGTGGCTTGTGGCAAAGTGCCCCTTTGCCACGCGCAGTACAAGATCCTGTTTTTGGGTGGGTAATTTGACCATATTGATTGCCATGTGTCTCACTCCTGTTCTGTCATTTCAACCGATAAATCGCTCTCTTTCTTTTATTTTATTGTAAAACATCCCCATATGCAAGAGCTTTTTGGTGGCAATTCCGTACAAAATGCCGGGCTGCAATTTGGTTGAACTGCTATTTTTTGCGTTTTTGCTGTCTTGTTTTGCCGCTTTACACCCTACCCTGCCAATGGTATAATATTTAATATTATACTGGGGTAAAAGGGGGATCTGACGCCATGGGTTACAGGCTGGCGGAACAAAATGGGGAAAGTGTTGCCGTGCCGCGGCTGGTGTTCGCGCACCTGGCCCGCGCAGACGGCGATACCATCCGCGCCGCGTTGTATCTTTTGGGCGGCGGCGGAACCGACCCCCGCACCATGGCGCGGGATCTTGGCATGCCCAGCATTGAGGCCGCCAAGCGCGCCATGCAGTATTGGGCCGGTGCCGGGCTGCTGGTCAGTGACCGGGATGCGCCCCTGCCCAAAACCGAAATGCAGAAAGCTTCCGCCATCGACCTGACCACCCTGAACGACCCTTATGTTTCGGTCCTATGCGAGGAAGCGCAGACCGCATTCGGCAAGGCACTCAGCCGAACCGAGATGCAGCGGCTGGTCAGCCTGTATCTAAATGATGGCTGGCAGCCGGATGTTGTGCTGCTTTGCTGCGCCGAAGTTGCCCGCCAGGGCCGCCGCACCGTTGGCGCGCTGAGCCGCGAACTTTTGAAATGGCGGGATGCCGGGGTGGAAACCGGCGAGGACGCCGAACGTTACTTAAAGCAGCAGGCCCAGCGGGAAAGCTGGTGCATCGAGTCTGCCGCCCTGTTTGGCATCGCCCCTGCGCAGCTCAGCCGCTGGGAGCGCGGGGCCATTGCCCGCTGGCACGAGGACTGGCGTTTTGGCGCGGACATGATTGAGGAAGCCCTGCTGCGGGCGGACAATCACCGCACGGTGCGCTATGTGGACGGCATTCTGCGCTCCTGGTACGCGCAGGGACTAACCACGGTATCGGCGGTGCGCGGTCAGGGCCAGCTGGCGGGCAGCAACATTCTGACCACCGGGGCAAAGCCAGCCGCCCCCAAAACCGACTTGTTCCAGACCAACTGGAATGATGTTTTTGACGATGACACGGAGGGATAAGCCATGCGCACCAAAGATGAACTCTTCCGCGAAGCACTGCGCCACATTGCGGCCCGCCGCCAGCAGGCCGTAACAGCAGCCGAGCGTGACCGTGCCGCAGCGCTGGCTGCCCACCCGGAGCTGCGCGCCGCCGAGGACGCCCGCACCCACGCCGGGCTGACCCTGACGCTGGCTGCCGCCCGCGGCGCGGACCAGACCGCCGCAGCCGCAGCGCTGAAAGCGGCAGACGAGCGCTTGACAGCTGCTTATGCCACGCTGGGCCTTGGGCCGGAGGGTTTTGTTCCGCACTACACCTGCCCCACCTGCAAGGATACCGGCATGGTGAACGGTCGTCCCTGCAGCTGCGTGGCCGAAGCAGCCCGCACCCTGCGGCGGGAGGAGATCAACGCCGCAAGCCCGCTGGCCCTGTGCAGCTTTGATACCTTCGAACTGGACCGCTACCCCGCCGAGCCGGAGCCGGAGCTGGGTGGCACCCCGCGGGACTACATGGGCAAAGTGTTGGCCTACTGCCAGCGGTACGCCAACAGCTTTACGCCGGAAAGCCGCGGCCTGATGTTTATTGGCAGTGCCGGGCTGGGAAAAACCCACATGGCACTTGCCATTGCAGACACAGTTTTGAACCGCGGGTTTGATGTGCTGTACACCAGCTCCGCCGCGCTGGCCGCTCAGCTGGGGCGCGAACACTTTGACCGTGCCGCCGAAGACCCCTGGCTGGATGCCTGCAAGGAGGCCGACCTGCTGATTCTGGACGACCTGGGCACCGAGTACATCAGCCAGCTGACCATCAGCGTATTGTATGAGCTGATCAACACCCGTATGCTCTGCCACCGGCCCACCATTTACACTTCCAACATTGTGGATAGTTCCATTTTTGAAGCCCGCTACACCGAAAAAGTAGCCAGCCGCATTTTGGGCAGCTGCCAGATCTTCAAGTTTTTTGGCACCGACCAGCGCTTAAAGCGCGGCGGCAAGCGCTGACCCCCATACAGAAAGGTGGTCGGCATTGCTTCCATGAAAAAGCCCGCCGAGTTGGAAACGCTGGGTGTGGATGCAGTGATTGGGGATTATACGGATTTGGGGAAACTGGCAAAAATTTTGGAAGTATAATTTTTTTAACTGCCTCCTTCACAGCTGCTTCCCGGATAACCAAAAATGGCATGTACTGCGCTCTTGTGCGTGAGCAGTACATGCCATTTTTATTTATTGTGCTCCTGCGCGGAAATTCAGTAGTTTTCTTCCGCTTTGCTCTTTCGCGGCAGACGCTTCCACACAAGCGCAGCGGCATCGCCAACGGCGGTCAGGCCGCGCTCCATGCTGTGCAGCGTCTGCACAACAAGCAGCAAAAAGACGATCAAAATCAGCATACCGCGCATATCCAGACGTTCCAGGCCGAGGAACCCGCCCAGCAGCGCGATCGCCGCACCGGCCAAAATCAGCATACCGCCCCACAGCACACCATGAGCCACGGTGAACGGCTTGCACACATCCCACAATACCGCCATGCCAACAGCCAGCAACAGCAGCGTTGTCAGGGTGGTCAGGGTGCCGATGGGCAGCTCAAATGCGAACACAAAGGCTTCGATACCCAAAATGAGCAGCAGGTCGCTCAAACCGCCGGGCAGGGCCGCGCGCAGAACATTCTGGATGAATTTGCCGTGCACCATCTCGTGGTTGGGCTCCAGCGCCAGAATAAAGGACGGGATGCCGATGGTAACCATCGACAGCAGCGAAAGCTGCAGCGGCTGCAGCGGATACGGCATGGTGATGAACAGCGCGATAAAGGTAAGCAGGAACGAGAAAATATTCTTGACCAAAAACAGTGATGCCGACCGCTGAATGTTGTTGATCACGCGGCGGCCCTCCGCCACAACGGCAGGCAGGCCGGAAAAATCCGATTCCAGCAGTACCAGCTGGGCCACCTGGCTGGCGGCCTGGGCACCGGATGCCATGGCAATACCGCAGTCCGCATCCTTCAGGGCCAGCACATCGTTCACGCCGTCGCCCGTCATCGCAACGGTGTGGCCATCCGCTTGCAATGCTTTCACGAATTTGCGCTTCTGGGCGGGGGTTACACGGCCAAACACCGTGCAGGTGCGCACGGCTTCGGCAACTTTTTCGTCGGTATCCAGCGTTGCGGCGTCCACATAACGCTCTGCGCCCTCAATGCCCGCCTGGCGGGCCACCTCGCTGACGGCAACGGGATTATCGCCGGAGATGACCTTAACGGCAACGCCCTGTTCGGCAAAGTAGCGGAACGTTTCCGGTGCTTCTGGTCGGATGCGGTTGGCAACGGGCAGCAGGGCCACAAACTCCAGCTTGTCAGCATCCAGCCCGACCTTGGGGTCCGGCTCAGCATCACAGCGAGCCAACAGCAGCACGCGGCTGCCTTTTTCCAAAAGCGGCTCCACCTGCGCAGCAAGCTCGGCATAGCGGGCACCGGCCACAAATTCCGGTGCCCCCACCACAAAGCTGCCCTCGGCAAAGGTCGCGACGCTCCATTTGTATGCGGAATTGAACGGCACCACGCTTTGGCGCGGCCAAGGCGTGCCGTTCTGTTTGCCAAAGCGCTGTACCATGGCGCGGGCGGTATCGTTATCCGGTTCAGTCCCCGCGTAAATACTATGCAGCACGGTGTATACCCTGTCCTGCGGCCAGGCATCAGGGGTCAGCAGCAGCGGCTCCCCGGCTTCCATCCGGGCCTCGGTAATGGTACCGGTCTTGTCCACGCACAGCACATCCACGCGGGCCAGCGTTTCAATACAATTCATATCCTGCGCCAGTACCTTGCGCTGCGCCAGCCGCACCATACTGACGGCGAGGGCCACACTGGTCAGCAGATACAGCCCTTCGGGGATCATGCCGATCAGCGCCGCCACCGTAGCTTCCACCGAATCCCGCAGCGGCAGTTCCAGGCTGACATATTGCTTTAGGAACATTACCACGCCCATCGGGATCAGCGCAATGCCGATCACCCGGATCAACCCATCCAGCGAGCGCATCATCTCGCCCTTGGCAACCTTGTGGCCGCCCTCGCGGGCTTCGGTTGCCAGCTTGCTGGCATAGCTTTCGGCACCCACATGGGTCAGGCGCACGGTGCACCGGCCGGATACCAGAAAGCTGCCGGACCGCAGCACATCGCCAACGTTTTTGGGCACCGGCTCTGCTTCGCCGGTAATCAGGGCTTCGTTCGCCTGAGCGCTGCCGGTGCACACAACGGCGTCTGCACAGATCTGCTCGCCGGAGGTAAACTCCACAATGTCATCCCGCACCAGCTCTTCGCTGGGCAGCAAAATGCTTTTTCCGTCCCGCAGGCAGCGCACCTTATGCGCCGCCACAAGGGTCAGCTGGTCCACCGTGTGCTTGCTGCGCAGCTGCTGCACCGTGCCAATGATGGTATTGGCAATCACAACCCCCAAAAAGGTCATGTTCGCAAAGGACCCCACCAATGCCAGGCAAAGCGCCAGCACGATAAAAACCAGATTGAAAAACGTAAAAATATTATCCCGAATGATCTCGGTTTCGCTCCGGGTCGGCGAAGCCGCCGCATGGTTATCCAGCCCCGCCGCCATGCGCTGGGCTGCCTGTTCCGCGGTCAGGCCCTTGGCTGGGTCTGTTTCCAGCAGCGGCACCTGCGGGCGTTCGGGCTGTGGCTGGGCCGCGGCCGGCTGTTTGCCTGCCGGGCGCGGCAACTGTAATTTTGACAAAGCGCTCTCCCCCAGTTTTTACAACAATATTGGAATGTCTTTTTATTATAAACGAGATTGTATGAATAAATATAGCGCCCACTCCATAATTCCTGATTTTATTTATGTCCTGAACTTTTCCCTTGCTGCGCACAGTTCCCGCGTTTTGCCTTTTTTACAAAAAAATCCCTGCCCAACGCTTGACAAACGCCTATTTCCCGGCTATAATATTACTTGTTCGTTATGGATGATTAGCTCAGCTGGTTAGAGCGCTGCGTTCACATCGCAGAGGTCGAGGGTTCGAGTCCCCCATCCTCCACCAGAATAAACGCCGTAGGTTCGTTAGAATCTACGGCGTTTTCTTTTGCAGGTACACACTTTCGTACCCACTATATTCCCCAGCAAAGCAACCGTATAGCCCCCCAAAAAAGCTCGTGCTGTCAGATACAATAACGGCAAGACTCTGTTTCGGCCGATTTCCACTCCTCTTTCCTTACTCTATAGAATGTTATAAATTTCTCACATTTCTATTGACACCGAAGCTTTCGTGTGATATATTCATCACATAGCACGTGCGAAATTTCTCACTTTATGGATGCAGATAAAAGAAAGGGGCTTACCATGAAAAAGGTGTCATTACGGGAACTGGTTGCTGATAAAATCATTTTTTCTATCCTGATTGCCATGTACTATTGGATGTGGGCACGGAACGACTGGAAAGATTATTACACGACCGTTCAAGACGTTATTTTTGCTTTCAGCTTTTATTATTTCGTTTCCCGCGCCATCCGGGTCAAAAAATACAAGCAGGAATCCCCCGATGAAATGGCTGAAGCCAACCTGCGGAGATGCGATGCCATCTGCTTAAAAATCAGCGTGGCAACTTTTATTGTGATTGGCTTTACCTGCGCTGTCGGCCGTATGGTTCTTACCACAGAAATCATCGGTTATGGCTTGATGGCCGCACTGATTTTGATTTCGGTGGTGCGCACGATCATCTTCTATCTTATGGACAAGAAAGGGCTTTGAACATGGCCTTATCAACCAAACTGAAAGAATACCGGGAATCAAAGGGCCTTAAGCAGGCAGACCTTGCCGAGCTGGTCGGCGTCCGGCGCGAAACCATTGTGAACCTGGAAAAAGGGAAATACAATCCCTCCCTCAAGCTGGCAATGGACATTGCAAAAGTGTTCCATACCACGGTAGAAGAGCTGTTTTTCTTTGATGATTAACCCACAAGGAGCGTGCTTTTATGCCTGAAACAGTTTTGGTAAATGGCAATGCCTACTCCCTGCTCAAACTGCTGGGCAAGGGCAAAGGCGGGTATTCTTACCTGGCGCAGATGACGGACGGGCAGCAGGTCGTGGTTAAGCAGATTCACCATGAACCCTGCGTCTATTACCAGTTTGGCAATAAGATCGAAGCCGAACTGCGGGATTACAACCACCTGCAGGAAATCGGCATTCCGATGCCGCGTATGCTGGATGTTGACACCAAAGCGGAACGCATTGTGAAAGAATACATTGCTGGCGAAACCGTGTATACCCTTGTGCTGAAAGATGCCCTGCCCGAAACCTGCCTCCGCCAGGTGCAGGCCATGTGCCGCCTGCTGTACCTGGCGCACACCAACATTGGCTATTTTCCCACCAATTTCATTTTGCAGGGCGATACGCTGTACTATATTGACTATGAGTGCAACGACTACATGGACGAATGGAACTTTGAAAACTGGGGCTGCAAATACTGGGCAAAAACGCCGGAATTTTTGCAGTATGCCGCCGAACACCCGTAACGTTTGCCCATTGCCAAGGGGGTTGGAAAAGGGTATAATCTGTTCTGGTTCTGCTTTTTCAGATATACTTTAGGCAACACTCGTTTCACTCAGGTGCTTATATGGTGATTTTATCCGGCCGCGGTGTCCCGATCCTTGACCCCGAATTATTCCTTTGATTTTTGCTTTCTCCAACAAAAAGAATCAAAGGAGCGTATAAATTGAACAATCCGTTTTCTACCCTGACCAAAAAGGAATGGCTGCTCTGGCTCTGTTCGCTTTTTATTGTGCTGGTTTCCAATATCCTGGCAGCAAACTTTGACCCTCTCACCCTGATTGCTGCGCTGGTGGGCGTTACCTCCCTGGTGTTTGCGGCCAAAGGCAACGTTTGGGCGCAGGTGCTGATGATCGTGTTCAGTATTTTATACGGTATCATCTCCTTCCGGTTCCGCTACTGGGGTGAGATGATCACCTATCTGGGCATGGCGCTGCCCATGGCGGTATGGTCCGCCATCACCTGGCTGCGGCACCCTGCCGAGAGCGGCGATGCTGTTGCCATCCAGAAGTTGAACCTGCGCCAGTTTGCCGGGCTGCTGGCCAGCTGCGTTGTGGTCACGGTGCTGTTTTACCGCATTTTGGCCGCACTGGACACGCCAAATCTTGCTTTCAGCACCCTCTCTGTCATCACTAGCTTCCTTGCGGCGGCACTGACCATGCTGCGGTCATCCTATTATGCTTTAGGGTATGCCGCCAATGATGTGGTGCTGATCGTGCTGTGGCTGCTGGCTTCGCTGACAAATTCGGGGTATCTTCCGGTGGCCGTCAACTTTATCATTTTCTTTTTTAATGATCTGTACGGCTTTATCAGTTGGAAAAAGCGCGAAGTTCTGCAAGCTTAATATTTTAGGCAATACCGCATAATTCTAAGTGCCGATACGGCGAGCGAGGTGCGGCAGCTGCCGGAGCGGTGCTTAAGCCGCAAGGCGGGAATTGTGCGGTGTTGCCCTAACACATAACCAAACGGCCCACCGGCACAAAGCAGTCACACGCTTTATGCCGGTGGGCTGACGATGTCTCGCTTTCCTGCTTACTCGCTGGGATAATCTGCCTCGTCCGGCAGGGCGGCGCTGGTTTCGGCGGCCTGCTGTTCGGCTTCGGCGGCGGTTTGGGTCGCGGTAATCAGGCCGCTCACCTCGCCGGAGGGCTTTTCCAGCAGGTAGGCGCCAACCGGCTTTGCTTTATATACCAGCAGCACACAGTAGGTGTCTGTTGCGCCATCTGAGCGCGCCGGGCAGAGTACCGTCCATTTTTCCACCGTTTTTCCCTTATAGTCCGCCAGGGTCAGGCCGCTTTCCCCCACCACCTGGTTAAAGGCAGTAAAGCTGTCGTCCCACTTTTTGGGGATCTTCACTTTGTCCACCGCGGCGGTGCTCAAGTCCACCTCAAAACCGTAGCCGGTAAAGTAGGTGCCGATATCCTGGGTATTTTCAATTGTGGTTTGCACTGTAGCGCTGGCAGCCACGCTTTTGCCCGCCAGGCGCACCGCCGCCGTAACCGTGCCAGCCAGGCAGACAGCGCAAAGGGCAAGCGCCCCCGCCTGCCGCAGACCAGGTTTGGTAACTGTAAATAAAAACATAAATGCAGCCCCCTCAAAAACGTTGCAATGCTTTTACGCAACGATATGAGGGGGCTGCTGTATTTAGAACCGCAGTTCTTATTTGTACTTGACTTCCGGGTGGTACCACTGGAAGATGACGGCATCGTACTGTTTTTCCAGCGCGGCCTGGTCATGCTCCGGCAGGGCGGTCCACATAACCATCATGGCACCAAGGCGGGCGCACAGCCGCACGGCCCAGTTCTGTTTGTCCGGGCACCAGGCAATAAAGTCCGGCCGGGCCATAAAGTTGCCAAAGCAGTGGCTGATGACAAACGCATGGATGGGGTTCGCGCCTTCCTTACGGTAAGCACGGTAACTATCCACCAGCTGGCCACGCAGTACCTGCGGCGCAAATTTACGGATGCGCTTGACCACGCGGGGGTCAAAGCTTTCAATGCAATAGGGGCCGTTGTAGCCTTTCAGGCCGTCCAGCGTGGCGTGGCACAGGGCGTCCAGATATTCGCCGGTATATTCATGGCGGCTCTTGATCTCGATAATCAGCGGGGTTTTGCCGTCCACTGTCTGCAAAAACTCACTGAACAGCGGGGCGTGCTCGGCGCTGCCTTTCAGCGGCATCTGGCATATCTGGTCATAGGGGTAATCCCGCACCCAGCCTTTGGTGCCGGTCATGCGGGTCAGGGTATCATCATGGAACACCAGCAGCTTACGGTCGCTGCTGAACTGCACATCCATCTCCATGCCGTATCCGTTTTGCACAGCGGCGGCAAAGGCGGGCAGGCTGTTTTCCGGCGGGCGCTGATCCTTGCCAAAATAGCCGCGGTGGGCAAAATTGCGGCCCGCAAAGGGGGTGCGCAGCTCCTTGCGGCCAGCGGCGGGAGCCACAAGAAACAGCACCAGCGCGCACAGTGCCGCCACAACAATCAGCAAAATCAACCAGAACATGCGATCAACTTCCTTTTTTCATCCGGCGCACGTTGTAAAATATGTACCGGGCATTGCATCCATATTGTAGCGCATTGCCCGCGGGCTTTCAAGAGCTGGCGGAGCAAAATTGCGGTACAGTTTGCGTAATAGACCGTGGCGGATAAAAATTTGAAAAAAACTTAAAAAGTTTTCACAAATTCTCCACGGTTCGCCGTTATTATGGTATAGTAATAGTAACTCAAGGGTGATTTGCGCCCAGATGAGGTGGATTAGAAATGGCAAGAGTATTGATCGTTGACGATGAACCGCGCATTCGGGATTTGATCCGCGAGCACCTGCAGTACGCGGGCTTTACCTGTGCCGAAGCCGGGGACGGCACACAGGCGCTGGCCGAGCTGGCAAACGGCGGCATTGACCTGGTGATCCTTGATATTATGATGCCGTTTATGGATGGCATGACCTGCCTGCGCGAGATGCGCACCCGCAAGATCATGACACCGGTGATCATGCTGACCGCCCGCAGCGAAGAATATGACAAACTGGCCGGGCTGGAGGGCGGCGCGGATGACTATGTGGTAAAGCCGTTCAGCCCGCGGGAGCTGGTTGCCCGCGTGAAGGCCGTACTGGCCCGCACCATGCCCGCCCCGGTTGCCGAGGGTAATGTGTATACCTTTGGGAATCTGGTGATCGACACCGCCAGCCACAGCGTTAAGGTGTCCGGGCAGGAAGCCCCGCTGACCCCCAAAGAGTTTGACCTGCTGGTGTTTCTGGTCAACAACAAGGGCATTGCCCTTTCCCGCGAGAAAATTTTGCAAAAAGTGTGGAACTATGACTATTATGGCGAGGACCGCACGGTAGATACCCATGTTAAAATGTTGCGCAGCCACCTTGGCAGCTGCCGCGGCTATATTGTTACCGTGTGGGGCGTGGGGTACAAGTTTGACCCCGATACCGCACAGTAACGTTAGGGGGCCGCGATTTTGCGTAAACCAAAGCAACCGGGCAGCGCACCGCACACCCATGGCTGGGCGCTGGGGGTGCAGGGCCAACTGATGCTGTTTTTGTGCGGTATTACTGTGCTGACCCTTGGGCTGGTGTGGGGGCTGATCACCTATGGCCTGCAGCCCATGTACAACCGCAACATTCAAAAGCGGCTGGAACGCGAATCCAGCGTGATTGCCGGAATGATTGATTCCGCCGGGGGCCAGATTTCCAGCCGGGATTATGGTTCCCTGACGCTGCAGAACGAAACGTTCTGGTCCAACCTGAAAACCGCACTGGAAAACGGCGTGATCAATGTGGACAACTGCTGCATTGATATCAGCGATAACACCTGCCGCAGCGTGCAGTTTTTGGAGGGGCTTTACCCCTGCATTTTACACAACAGCATGGCCACTTTCGGCGATAACATGACGGTATATACCCCAGACACCCGAACCGCCATCCTGGCCCGCCATGCCCTGTACAATGAGGGTTCGCTGTACAAAATTATTGAATCCGGCGGCAACCGGCAGATGCTGGTGGGCTGCCTGACCAAAGACGGCAGTTACGGTGTGATCGTATCCGCCAGCCTGGCACAGATTGAAACAGCCGCCGAGGTCATGCGCAGTGTGCTGATTCCGGTTGCCATCTTTTTGATTGCGCTCAACCTGTTGGTGGCGGCGCTGTTCAGCCGGTGGTTCACCCGCCCGATGCGCCAGCTTTCGGAGGGTGCCCGCGAGATTGCCGACGGCAACTATGATGTTCAGGTGCCGGTAGTCCGCAATGATGAGCTGGGCCTGCTGGGGCGGGAGTTCAACCACATGGCGCAGGAAGTCAAACGCTCCGCCCAGCTGGAAAAAGATATCCTGGCTAATGTCAGCCATGACCTGCGCACCCCGCTGACCCTGATTAAGGGCTATGCCGAAACGGTGCGCGATATTACCGGCGATGACAAGGCCAAGCGCACCGAACAGTGCAGCATTATTGTGGACGAAACTGACCGCCTGAGCGCGCTGGTAAACAGCGTGATGGAGCTGAGCAAAGTTTCCAGCGGTGCAGAAAAGCTTAACCCCGTTGATTTTGACATGAGCCAGCTTTGCTTTGAGGTCGCGGGCCGCTATGACGCCGTGTGCGAACAGAATGGCTGGACGCTGCAGCTGGAAGCCAACAAGGAATGCATGGTACGCGCCGACCCCGCCATGATGGAACGGGTGCTGCACAACCTGTTGGGCAACGCCACCCACCATATGGGTGCGGACGGTGTGTTTGTGCTGCGGGCCATCCCCATGCCAAACGGCGGTTGCCGGGTGGAAGTGGAGGACCACGGCCCCGGCATCCCGCCGGAGGAACTGCCGCACCTGTTCGACCGCTACTATCGCGCCCGCCAGGATGCCGGCAAGACCGGTACCGGGTTGGGACTTTCCATCACCAAGGCCATTTTGCAGCAGCATGATTTCCCCTTTGGGGTAAACAGTACGGTCGGCAAAGGTTCCACCTTCTGGTTTGAGATGAAAGCCCCACAGTAACCAAAGCATGCCGCATGCAGCCCACACAAGAGAGGAGTTTTGCCCCATGGAAAAGCTGAACAAACAGATGGACGATGCCCTGAACACCAAAGTGGCCGCCCTGAATGCCACTGACGATGAAACCGGTGACGGCAAGGTGGACGCCCTGGACCTGAAGCACCAGCTGGACCGCGTGGAAGCGCAGCTGGAATTGCAGGATCAACAAAACCGCGCCCTGCTGCGCAGCCAAAAGCGGCTGCTGTGGGCCGCTATTGCCATTGTGGTGGTGCTCTGCCTGATTATGGGCGGGCTGCTGCTGCGGTTCAACACGGCGTATAACGAGGTGATCATCACCTGCGCCCAGGTGAACGAGATTGCCGGCACCTTGCAGGACAGCCTTGCCAAGCTGGACACCGAACAGCTGGACAGCATGATGCAGACCCTGCCCGACATTGCCGATAAGCTGAGCCAGATTGATGTGGACGCCCTGAACGATGTGATGGCCAAGCTGCCCGCCACCATGGACGCAGTGGCCCAGCTGCAGCAGCAGTTGAACAGCGTGGCATCTTTCCTGGGCAACGTGGGCTCCATCTTTGGGTAAGCGGCTCCCCTGCTGTTTTTGAAAAACGGTTATCCATAACGCAAAAGCGCATGTGCATCTTTCCCGGTTCGGGAACAGCACATGCGCTTTTTGTTACAATTTTACGGCAGGATGTCAGCCGATAACTTCGACCTTTTCCATCACGATCGGGGTGCGGGGCTTATCGTTCCAGTCAGTGGCAGTTGCGGCGATTTCATCCACAGCGTCCATGCCGCTGACAACATGGCCAAATGCAGCATACTGGCCATCCAGATGCGGAGCATCCTGGTGCATGATGAAGAACTGGCTGCCGGCAGAGTTGGGGTCCATAGCGCGGGCCATGCTGATCACGCCGCGGGTGTGCTTGATGGGGTTGTTCACGCCGTTCTGCAGGAACTCGCCCTTGATGTGCCAGCCGGGGCCGCCGGTGCCGTTGCCGGACGGGTCGCCGCCCTGGATCATAAAGCCGGGGATGACGCGGTGGAAGGTCAGGCCGTTATAAAAGCCCTGATTGACCAGTTTCAAAAAGTTTTCGCAGGTGATCGGTGCTGCGGTAGCATCCAGTTCAATGTCAATAGTTTTGCCGTTCTGCATCGTAATACGAACCATAGGTGTTAGTTCCTTTCGTGTTGTAATAATCTATCCGCAAAGGTCGGGCGCGGGGATGTCAGGCGGTTTCGCCTGCCTGTTCCGCATCCGGCGCTTGTTGGCTTTTGCTTTGCTCGGTTTCGGTACCGGTGATGTAGCTCATGCTGCCAAGGGTCTTTTCCAGAATTTCCTCGTCCAGCTTGCCCATCCAGTGGCCAAGGGCGGCCGTCATAAACAGCTCGCAGCGGTGCTGGGCATCCTTCAGCAGGGCAAAGGCACCGCCGTGGCGCTCTTCGCCGGTGGCGGGGTCAGTCCAATCCTCCGGCAGGTTCAGCTTGAGGTGTGCCGGGGATACATGCCCGGTGATGAACCCGCGCCCGCCAAAAAACAGCTCCAGCACCCAATAGAACGCCCGCCGCACGCCGTGGCGGCTGGTGAAAAGGCGGCGCAGGCGGTAGGTGTAATAAAAGCTGTCCGCCAGGGCTTCCACGCTGATATCCTGCCCATATACCTCCAGAATACACTGGTGCAGCAATGCGGCAATTTCCGCCAGGTCCTGCCCGACCGGCACCGGGCTGGAATCATCCGCCGGGACCTCCGAAACGCCGGTATCCTCGGCATGCAGGGTGGAATCCAGCGCAATTTCAAAGTAGCCGTGGCCGCCTTTCATGCCGTAGGGCTGGCCGGGGCTGCTGACGAACACAACGTAAGGGTGCATAACGGTATCCGCCGCATAGTGGCACAAAAAGCCCAGCGTATACTCGATCTGCGCCTGGGTGTGGGTGTGGTGCAGCAGGGCCAGCAGAAAGGCGCCGGTCTTATCCTCGTGCATACGGTTGCCAAGCAGCGGCAGGTTATAGGTGCGGTTTTGGCCCTTTTTCCACACTTCATAGCAGAAAAAGCTGTCCGGCCCATTGGCACCGGCGGCAAACGCTGCGGGGCATTGCAATTTATAATGGATGGCATGCGCGGCCTTTTGGGCGGTGCGCACATGGGTGTAGCCTTCCGGCATAGGGGGTTCACTTCCTTTTGAGATAGCCCTAAGGTGTCTCTGAAACGTCGAAAATATATTGGCAACACCGCACAATTCCCGCCTGACGGCTTAAGCACCGCTCCGGCGGCTGCGG
>OLRD01000257.1_pt1 | contig 48378 bp, 38 predicted proteins | sample 1672051 | NCBI WGS metagenome assembly OLRD01 (sample SAMEA3136640, study PRJEB25190) | human gut metagenome | biome: human gut; feature: human-associated habitat; material: faeces | place: Austria | collected 2013 | reverse complement strand
TGACCATGGAAGGCCGCTCAAACCTCAGGTGTTGCAACCACCACTAGAATCTGCCCCACACGCTGGCAGACCAACACCGCTGTGTGCATTCTCTGCGTCGGCGGCAGTCCAAAACTTGGCCCAGCAACGACGCTTGCTGTGCCCAGCGTCGGCAGAGGGCCAAGAATTGGACGCAAACGACACAGAACACACCCTCAGCATCGGCAGAACTCCAAGATCTGTACCGCTGACGACGGTAAGCCCTCCACAGCGTCGTCAGAGATACAAAACCTGTCCCAACACCGACGCCTGCCACCCCCAGCGTCGCCGGAGTCCCAAGTCTCGGCCCAGCAACGACGCCTACGAACCCCACACATAAGAAACCGCACCTCCGATCATCGAATCTGAATTACTTCAGTCCAACAACCGGGGTGCGGTTCACTGAGGAGAGTTCCGTCAGTATAGCTATATCAGTCGTCGCCGAGCGTAACGTGCACACCGCCGACCAGAGAGCTGACCACGTTGTAGATCAGTGCCGCAATGGTGGCCAGCAGAGTGAAGATCACCACTTCGACAATCGAGAAGATGGTGACGCCGGAGACCACGGTGGTAAGGGACAACACGTTCTTGAGATCGAAACCGCCTGCATCAAGACCGGTGGAAGACACAATCTGCGTAATCTGGCTGAATACACCGACCACATCAAGCAGCACCCATACGATCGCGGAGGCAACGACCTGAATAATCGCCACGGCGATGGACAGCATGAACGTCACCTTGGCCACGGACCAAGCATCCACGCGGGTCAGCGACAAGCTCATGCGGCGAGCCCTGGGGGCGCTACGGCGAGGTGCCGGACGCACGGGAGTGGCGGCACCTGAAGAAGGCAACGCGGATTCTTCCGGATCGCTGGACACGGAGCGTGCCACGCGGGGAGCGTGCTCAGTACCGATCAGCGGCTCGACATGCTCGTTCTGCGTATTGCCGACTGCCGGCGGTATGATCCGGGGCTCGTTGTCTTCGAGATTCTCGCTCATCGTTTCTCCTTAACAGGCTTGGCGGTAGCCTCTGCTGTATGCGAGGCTACCAGCTTTTCAGGACGCTGCTCACGCCTCGTCCGCGTTGTTCACATTCTCGCCGGATTGTGCGGTCTCGGCGGTGCCGTTCGCCGCGGCATCGCCGCCATCCTCGGGCTCGTCCTTCTCCTCGTTACGGGCGATGGAGAGAATCGTGTCGCCCTTGTCGGGCTTGGCAAAGGTCACGCCCTGGGTGTTGCGCCCGGTGCGCTTGACTTCGTCCACGTTGGAGCGAATCACCTTGCCGGACTTCATGATGGCCATAACCTGATCGTCTTCGGACACCACGAGCGCGCCGACCAGAGCACCACGGCCCTCGACCAGTTGCACGGCCTTGATACCCAGGCCATTGCGGCCCTGCAGACGGTATTCGCTGATGGCGGTGCGCTTGGCGAAGCCCTCGTTGGTGACCACGAACAGGTCCTTGTCGGAGTCGCCAGGGACCACATCCATGGCCAGCAGGCTGTCGTCGTTACGGAACTTCATGCCCTGCACGCCGGCGGTCTGGCGGCCCATCGGGCGCAGCTGCTCGTCGTCGGCCTGGAACTTGAGGCTCATGCCGAGTTTGGAGACCAGGATGATGTCGTCCTCGGCGTTGCACAGCGCGGCGCCGATGAGCTCGTCGGCGTTCTCGCCGTTCTCGTCGGCCATGAGGCGCACGGCGATCAGGCCGCCCTGGCGCGGGGAATCGTACTCGGCCAGCGGGGTCTTCTTGACCTTGCCGGAACGGGTGGCGAGCACCAGATACTTGGCCACCTCGTAGTTCGGGATGGACAGCACGGTCTGGATGGACTCATCAGGCGCGAACTGCAGCAGGTTGGCCACGTGCTGGCCCTTGGAGTCGCGCGCACCCTCGGGCAGCTCGTAGGCCTTGATGCGGTACACGCGGCCCTTGTTCGTGAAGAACAGCAGCCAGTTGTGCGTGGAGGTCAGGAAGAAGTGATCCACCACGTCGTCCTCGCGCAGCTTGGTGCCCTTGATGCCCTTGCCGCCGCGGTGCTGGGAGCGGTATTCGTCGGCCTTGGTGCGCTTAATGAAGCCGGAGTGGGTCACGGTGACCACCACGTTCTCTTCGGCGATCAGGTCTTCGACGTTCATCTCGCCGGAGAACGGCAGGATCTTGGTGCGGCGGTCGTCGCCGTACTTGGCGACGATCTCGTCGAGCTCGTCGCCGATGATCTTGCGCTGGCGTTCCGGCTTGGCGAGGATGTCGATGTAGTCGGCGATCTTGCGCTGCAATTCCTCATGCTCGGCCACGATCTTGTCGCGGTTCATGCGGGTCAGCGTGCGCAGCTGCATGGCCAGGATAGCGTCCGCCTGCACCTGGTCGATGTCCAGCAGCCCCATAAGGCCCGTACGTGCGGTGTCGGTGTCTTCGGAGGCACGGATGAGGGCGATGACCTCGTCCAGCATGTCGAGGGCCTTCAGATAGCCCTGCAGGATGTGGTCGCGCTCTTCGGCCTCGCGCTTCAGGTACGCGGTGCGGCGGGCGATCACGTCGAGCTGGTGGTTCACCCAATGGCGGATGAAGGCGTCCAGGCTCAGCGTGCGCGGCACGCCGTCGACCAGCGCCAGCATGTTGGCGCCGAAGGTCTGCTGCAGCTGGGAGTGCTTGTACAGGTTGTTCAGGACCACCTTCGGCACGGCGTCGCGCTTGAGCACGAGCACGAGGCGCTGGCCGGTACGGCCGGAGGTCTCGTCGCGCATGTCGGCGATGCCCTGGATCTTGCCGTCGCGCACGGCCTCACGAATGGAGACGACGAGGCGGTCCGGGTTGACCTGGTAGGGCAGTTCGGTGACCACCAGGCACATACGGCCGTTGATCTCCTCAGTGTTGACCACGGCACGCATGGTGATCAGGCCACGGCCGGTGCGGTAGGCCTGTTCGATGCCCTTGTGGCCGAGGATGGTGGCGCCGGTGGGGAAGTCCGGTCCCTTGATGATGCGGATCAGGTTTTCCAGCAGTTCCTCGCGGCTGGCGTCCGGGTGGTCGAGCGCCCAGTGGACGCCGTCCGCCACCTCGCGCATGTTGTGCGGCGGGATGTTGGTGGCCATGCCGACGGCGATGCCGGCGGAGCCGTTGACGAGCAGGTTCGGGAAGCGGGCCGGCAGCACGGTCGGCTCCTGGGTCTTGCCGTCGTAGTTGGGCACGAAGTCGACGGTGTCCTTGTCGATGTCGCGCACCATTTCCATGGCCAGCGGGGCCATACGGCATTCGGTGTAACGCATGGCGGCGGCCGGGTCGTCGCCGGGGGAGCCGAAGTTGCCCTGGCCGTCGACGAGCATGTTGCGCATCGACCAGGACTGGGCCATACGCACCAAAGTGTTGTAGATGGCGGAGTCGCCGTGCGGGTGGTACTTACCCATCACGTCGCCGACCACGCGGGAGCACTTGTTGTAGCCGCGATCGGGGCGGTAGCCGCCGTCGTACATCGCGTAGATCACGCGGCGATGCACGGGCTTCATACCGTCGCGCACGTCCGGCAGGGCGCGCTCGACGATCACGGAGAGGGCATACGCCAGATAGGACTCGCGCATCTCCTGCTGCAGGTCCTTGCGCTGGATGCGTTCGCCGGTGTCCATCAGGCCGTAGTCGGTAGTGTCCGCCTCCTGCGGGCTCAACGGCTCCATCGAGCCGTCCGGCGTGAACTGCTCGTCGCCGGTGTTGTTTTCATCTGCCACTGTTGTTCCTTTAGTTGTCTAAGTCCGTTGTGTACCTCCCTCTGACGAGGGAGGTTGGAGGATTCCGTTACGCATCGATCCAACGCACGTTCTTGGCGTTGCGCTGGATGAAGAGGCGGCGGGGTTCGACCTCATCGCCCATCAGCATCGAGAAGGTCTCGTCGGCCGCGGCGGCGTCCTCGATGTGCACCTGCTTCAGAATGCGGTGCTCGGGGTCCATGGTGGTCTCCCATAGCTCCTGGTAGCTCATCTCGCCCAGACCCTTGTAGCGCTGGATGCCTTCGCCCTTGGGCAGCTGGCGTCCGTTGGCCTTGCCTTCGGCGAGCACGCGGTCGCGCTCGGCGTCGGTGTACACGAAGTCGTGCGGGCCCTTGGTCCACTTCAGGCGGTACAGCGGCGGCATGGCCACGTACACGTAGCCGGCGGTGATCATCGGGCGCATGTAGCGGAAGAACAGCGTCAGGTTCAGGGTGGCGATATGCGCACCATCCACATCGGCATCGGCCATGATGATGACCTTGTGGTAGCGGACCTTGGAGATGTCGAAGTCCTCGCCGTAGCCGCCGCCGACCGCGGTGATCAGCGATTCGATGGTGTCGGACTTCATCATGCGGTCCAGGCTGGCGCGCTCGGTGTTGAGGATCTTGCCTCGCAGCGGCAGGATGGCCTGCGTGATCGGGTTGCGGCCCTGGATGGCGGAGCCGCCTGCGGAATCACCCTCCACGATGAACAGCTCGCACTCTTCCGGGTTGTTCGACTGACAGTCCTTGAGCTTGTCGGGCATGCCGGCGGACTCGAAGATGGACTTGCGGCGGGTGTTCTCGCGGGCCTTCTTGGCGGCCAGACGGGCGCGGGATGCCTCGATGGCCTTCTGGATGATGTTCTTGGCCTCGGCCGGGTGGGCATCGAACCAGTCGCCGAGCTTGTCGGTCATCACGCGCTGCACGAAGGTCTTGGCTTCGGAGTTGCCGAGCTTGGTCTTGGTCTGGCCTTCGAACTGCGGGTTGGTGAGCTTGACGGAGATCACGGCGGTCAGGCCTTCACGCACGTCGTCGCCGGAGAGGTTCTCGTCCTTGTCCTTGAGGATGCCCTTGTCTCGCGCGTAACGGTTGACCAGCGAGGTCAGCGCGGCGCGGAAGCCCTCCTCATGGGTACCGCCCTCGGTGGTGGAGATCGTGTTCGCGAAGGTGTGCACGGCCTCGGAGTAGGCAGTGGTCCACTGCATGGCGAGTTCGGCGGAGATGCCGAGTTTCAGGTCTTCGGCCTCGAAGCTGATGACGTCCTCTTCCACCGGCGTGGCCTTGCGCACCTTGACCAGATAGTCGACGTAGTCCTTGATGCCGTTGAGGTACTGGTAGGTGACGGTCTGGTGCTTTGCGCCGGGCTCGTCCGCGGCGTCGCCGGCCACCTCGTCGCCGGCCTGGTCGTTCTCACGCTCGTCGGTCAGGCTGATCTTGAGGCCCTTGTTCAGGAAGGCCATCTGCTGGAAGCGGGAACGCAGCGTCTCGAAGTCGTAGATGGTGGTCTCGAAAATCTTCGGGTCGGCCCAGAAAGTCACAGACGTACCGGTGGACTCGCCTTCGGTCATCGGCTCGCCCTGCTTCAAGGGCGCGGTGGGGTGCTGGTCGATGTACGTCTGGGTCCAGTGGAAGCCCTGACGGCGCACTTCGATGTCCACGCGGGTGGAGAGTGCGTTGACCACGGAGATGCCCACGCCGTGCAGACCGCCGGACACTGCATAACCGCCGCCGCCGAACTTGCCGCCGGCGTGCAGCTTGGTCATCACGGTCTCCACACCAGAGACGCCCTCGCCGGGCACCTCATCGACCGGGATACCTCGACCATCGTCCACCACACGGATGCCGTTGTCCGGCAGAATGGTGATCTCGATATGGCTGGCGTATCCGGCCAGCGCCTCGTCGACCGAGTTGTCGACGATCTCATAGACCAGGTGGTGCAAACCGCGCGGGCCGGTGGAACCGATGTACATACCGGGGCGGATACGCACGGCCTCAAGTCCTTCGAGCACCCTCAGATCGGAGGCCTCATAATGCTCGGGGGCCATGGATTCGTCAAGTTCGCCTTCGGTCAATTCCGCATTGTTGATGCGTTCCGCAGCCGCCTTCAGCTGCTCCTCTTTGCTGGTTTCGTCTGCCAACAGGCTTCCTTCCGTGACTACAGGGTCAACCTCCGTCATGAAGGTCATTCACGGAGGTGATATGGCTTACGAGGCCCGTAAAGGGCTCTTCTAGCCATTTGACCATACTGCATGTGATTTTACTCGTCTAACCCGACGAGCGCCATAGCGAGGCTTCTGCGAATTTGTTTGGTATCTTGGCTACCGCCGCCGAGCCCATTTGCGCGTGTATCCGGCGGCCGGTCCGGTCACGCGAATCTCGGCGATGGTCAATCCTTTGAGATTGCGACGGATGGTATCGGTAAGTTGGGGGATAAGGTAGGTCAGCTGCGTGGCCCAGACCGTGGATTCGGCACGGATGGTCAGTACGCCGTCCGTGAAATCGGCGACTGCCGAATGGCTGGCGATGGCCTGTCCCACCACTTGGTCCCAATGGTTGCGCAATTGCGCAAGTTTCATATTCGCCGCCCAGACGCCATTGCCGGCGATGGTGGTCATCACGCTGCCCAGTTCAGCCGGATCGCGCCCCGGTTTGCCGAAGTTTTCGATGGCCTCTTCACGGCGGCGTCTGTAGTCCTTCAAGGTCGCCCCGCGACGGGAGAGCCGCTCGAATATTTCGGCCGGCAGTTTGGTCTCGTCCAGGTTGAGTTGGCGGGCGATCGGCGGGTTCATGACACTTTCCGTTCTACGGACGCGCTGTCCACCGCGGGTTTTCCGTCATACTTACCCAAACTCTCGTTTTCCCGCGAATCGGACAAATTGCCCAGAGTTGGCAATATCATGGAAGCTGGTTCGTCCAGTGCGGCCACGTCGATGCGATGGGCCGATTCATAGTCGGGCACATCGCCTTCAGCGGCCACGGTAATCAGCACCTGATCCTGTTTTCTGGCGAAATCAAGAATCTGCGTGCGCCGGCTGTCGTCAAGCTGGGCGAACACATCATCGAGAATCACAATCGGCTGCAATCCCAACCGGTCACGCACTATTTCGAACAATGCCATTTTCAAGGCCAACGCCATCGTCCACATCTCGCCGTTCGAAGCGAACTCGCGGGCGGAAATACCGCCCAACTCAAGGTTCATGTCATCGCGCTGCGGACCGATAAGGTTCACGCCGCGAGCCACTTCACCGGGGTAGATGCGTTGGAAATGCTCGCTAATCTGCGGATGCGGATCGTCGAACATCAGCACTTCGTCGAATGAAGGCGCATAAGTGAGCGTCACCTGCTCGCCGGCACCGGCCAAGTCGGCGTAAATCGCGGCAAATGGCTCGGCAAGCAGACCGATCACATGAGCGCGCATACGGGTCAACGCCACACCGGCTTCGATGAACTGGCCGGTCCAGATTTCCAAACCGCTCAGAACCGCATCCATCGGCTGGCCATTGTTGACATTGGCATTCAATTGCTTCAACAATGTGGCACGCTGTTTGGCGATGCGCGTGAACTGTTGCAACGTCTGCATGTATCCGGGCTCGAGCAGAGCCGCAGCCTGATTCATCATGGTGCGGCGTGCTCCCGGATCGCCGGACACCAACCGCTGATCTTCGGGAGTGAAGGAAACGCTGGGAATCTTGCCGATGATATCGCGCAGATACAGCGACGACCCCGAGTTGATGCGGGCTCGGTTGGCACCACGCGCATGAATTGACGCTTCATACGTAGTGGTTTGACCGGCATCATCAGCGACGTTCGCGCGGATGGTGGCCGTGGTCTGCCCGCGTTCGATCAGCGGCAACGTGCTGGACGTGCGATGGCTCGATCCGGTGGACAGCACTTCGACGGCTTCCACCAGATTGGTTTTGCCCAGACCGTTCTTGCCGAACAGGATATTCACGCCTGGTACGAAATCGACCACTACCTGACTCCATGAGCGGTAGTGGTCGAGTGCGAGACGGGAGATGTGCATTAGCGAATCGTTGGAAATTCAGGGATTTCAGTTGTTAAAGCGCATCGGCACGAGCAGGTATCGGTAGTCCATGGACTCGTCGGAATCAGCTTCCTGCTGGCCATTGAACTCGACCGGCTTGACCGGGGTCGTCATTTTGATGCGCACGAATGGTTCGGTTACGGCGGACAGACCCTCCTTCAGGTAGGACGGGTTGAATGCCACGGTGATGTCGTCGCCATCCATGTCGATGTCCAGTGTTTCGTTGGCCTGAGCCTCGTCGACCGATCCGGCGGACAGCGCCACTTCCTGACCGGTGAAGGTCATGCGAATCGGAGCATTGCGTTCGGCGACCAAAGCCACACGGCTGATGGCGTTGAGCAAATCCTGCTTGTTGACTACGGCCTGAATCGGATATTCGTCGGCGAACAGGCGGTCGACCGCCGGGAATTCACCGTCGATGAGCTGGGAGGTGGAGACGCGGCCGGCGTTTTCGAAGCCGAGCAGCGTCGGGCTATCGGCATCGAAATCAAGGCGGATGTTCTGGTGCTCGTCAAGAGCACGGGCCACATCCTTGAGCAGGGAGCCGCGAACCAGCGTGGTGGTGTCGACGTCCGGGTTCTGCGGAGTCCAAGTGAAGGTGGCGCGGGCCAAACGGAAGCGATCGGTGGAGGTCATGACGACCTTGTCGCCTTGGAATTGCATGCGAACGCCGGTCAGTACCGGGCGGTTTTCTTCGCGGGAGACGGCAACGCACGCCTGGTTCACGGCCTGAACGAAAGTCGGGGCATCGACTTGGCCGAGCATGGCCGGTACCACGGGCAGATCCGGGTACTCGGTGTCGGGCATGAGCTGCAAGGTGAACTTCGACTTGCCGGACGTGATGGTCAGCGTGGAGCCGTCGGTGACCAGGTACGTTTTCTCCGAACGCAGCGATTTGGTGATATCGGCCAGCAGCTTGCCCTGAACCAGTACGGAACCGGCTTCGTCAACGCCGGCTTCGATGTGGTGGCGAGCGGAAATCTCGTAGTTGAAGGCGGAGAATTGCAGCGTTCCGTCAATGGCTTCCAGCTTGACGCCAGCGAGAATCGGGTTGGAGGGACGTGCGTCGATGACTCGGGAGGTCCAGGCTACGGCGTCGGCCAGGGCTGCGGTATCGATTTCGACTTTCATGTGTGATTGTTCCCTTCGTCGGATTGGCTGAGGAATATTCTAGCCGTTAGGTGGCGAACTTACGTACGCTGGATGACCGGCTGTTACTATGGCGATGATGCTTTTCACGTAACTGAGTAAGTAATCGCCATAATAAGGCCGGTGGATAGTGTGGATAAGTAGGGCTGAGCCCTACAACTGCAACGGTTCATAAGTCCCTGAAAATTGTGGACAAATTCTGCATGGCTTGTGGATAAGTGGGCGAGTTTTCCACAGCCAGTTCGTCGAATTTGAGTTTTCCACATCGAGGTCGCGGTTATGCACGAGTTTTCCACAACAAAACAGTGGGTAATCCACGAGTTATCCGCCGAGTTTACCCACATCTGTGCACAACTATGTGGATAACTTTTTTGGTTTTCGCACTTTCGCACGGCGTGTTGAAGACTGTTTTTCGTCGAGGAGAATCGATTCTGGAGACCGTTTTCGGCACTTTTTCCGTCTCGCTCGCCCAAACCCGCAAAATCGGTCCTCAGAATCGATTCTCTCGTTTCATGGTTTTTTTGCGTGTTCCCCTTCGAAACTCCCCTCAGTCGTCTGCGCCGACAGATCCCCTCACAAAGGGGAGCCATGAGGAATCTAATGTCTCGAATCCGTTGCCTCGACGTATCCACCAGAATCCGCCTGAGCAACCAAAAACGGCACTTTTCGGAAAGTCAGTCCAAAAAGTGCCGTTTTTCGTCTCTCAGAAGCGTTGTGTCAGTTGGTGTTGCTTTGCTTGAGGCGAACCGTGAGCTCCATAACGTAGTTATAGATCTCCTGTTTTTGCTGCATTCGGTCACTGATTCGAGTGCAGGCATGCATTACTGTGGTGTGATCGCGTCCGCCAAAGACCTGGCCAATATCCATCAGGCTCATACTGGTCATTTCGCGAGCCAGATACATGGCGATCTGACGAGGAACAGCCACGTTTTTGGTTCGTGATTTACCGACAAGATCCTCAAACGTCAGGTGGAAGTACTTCGCCACCTGACTGATGATGTCCGTGGGCTTGATTTCCACATCGGTGGTGAAGAAGTCCTGCAACGTCTGCTCGGCCAAGGCGCGGGTCACCGGCTGATTACTCAGCGAGGCCACGGCCGTAACACGGGTTAGCGCGCCTTCGAGTTCACGAATGTTCTCGGTGAAGCGTTCGGCGATGAGGTCCAACACATCGCTGGGGATTTTCGAGCCGTTCATCGAGGCGATCATGCGAAGAATGGCGATTCGGGTCTCCAGATCCGGCGGCTTGACGTCTACGGTCAGGCCGGATTCGAAGCGCGAGATGAGTCGAGCCTCGAAACCCTTCAAATTCTTGGGCGCTACATCGGAAGCAATGACAATACGCTTATTTGCCTGATGCAGTGCATTGAACGTATGGAAGAACTGATCCAAGGTGGCTTCCTTGCCGCCGAGGAACTGGATATCGTCAATAAGCAACACATCAACCTGTCGGTATCGACGGTTGAATTCAGCAATCTGCCCCTGGCTTTGGTTCGGGTTTTGCAGCGCGTCAATGAATTCGTTCGTGAATTCCTCAGACGTGACGTATCGAACCTTCAGCCCGGGATCCTTGACCAGTGCATAGTTGCCGATGGCGTTCAGCAAGTGGGTTTTGCCCAGGCCCGATCCGCCATAGATACACAACGGGTTGAAATCCTGCCCGGAACCTTCGGCCACGGCCAGTGCGACCGTACGGGCAAAACGGTTGGAATCGCCGGGCACGAAGGAATCAAACGTGAAGTTCTTATTGAGATGAGTCTCGGGATCGCGATTCATCTTCTGCTGACCGACCGGGAACTGCGGCTCGGTGGCGGGCATCGGTTCCCGCGGTGCGGCTGCCGGCTTTGCACCATAGGATTCTTTACCGAATTCGGCGACAGTCGGAGAAATTTCCGAAGGATATGGCTGCGCCGGCTTTGCCTCCGAAAGCGGTTCGGGCTCGGTTTTCGGCACGACCTTGAACGCGGGAAACATATTTTCGCCGGTTACCGTACGCAATGCCTGAAGCAGGGAATCGTTCAAATCACCCTGAATGGCTTGAAGCGTGTCGTTGTTGTCCACACACAGCACGATGGTCGAACCGAAGACGCCTTCAGGAACAACGCCTTCCAACCAGCCTTTTTCTCGTGGGCTGAGCGAAGCGCTGTGTTTGAGCACCGTCAGCGTGTCTGACCAGATGTGGGCGGCCTCGATTACGGGGTCGCCGGAAGCGTTAACCATGGTGGCCCCTTCTGTCGCTGTGGCGAAATACGTACAACAGATAATATTTACTCTGGTTTAGACAAGTTATCCACCGTGTCGCGTGTTGAAATAACTGGATTGTGAATAACAAACATGTAATTTGTGGATAACTTTTGGCCGTGAATGGTTGGTATTCCGCCGATTATAAGAGATTTGGGGCGTGTCTCGCAACGTGTCGAAATGTGAAAATACTCCGTCCGTTTTGACTTGAGGGTAGGGGTGAGAGTACTTTGGTATAGCTTGACTCACGTGAGGGCAGCGCGAAGCGTTGCCGAATAGACCTAGGAGCAATGGATTATGAAGAGGACGTTCCAGCCGAACAACCGTCGTCGCCACATGAAGCACGGCTTCCGCCTGCGCATGCGCACCCGTTCTGGCCGTGCGGTGATCAACCGTCGCCGTGCCAAGGGCCGCAAGACCCTCTCCGCCTGATCATTCCGATCAGTGCCACAGGCATAGTCGAGGTGGAGAGGCTTCAAAGCCATCGTGATTTCGTCACCGTGCTGAAACGCCGGCGCAAAGCAGGTGGCAAGGATATCGTCGTGCACTATTTGGTGCCCGACGACCATCATGATGATGACGACCGGACGGTGCATCGCCGTTTGGGATTAGCTGTCTCCAAATCGGTAGGACATGCGGTCACCCGTAATACGGTGAAGCGTAGGTTTCGTGTATTGGCCAGAGCCCATGAGGATCTGCTGCCCGCGCATTGCGATATCGTTTTGCGCGCCAAGCCCAGTGCAGCGACCGCATCGTTCGCTTCGCTAGATCAGCAGATCGCGAAGGCTTTTGCCACGGTGGCGCATAAGGTGGCTGAGGCATGACAGCTTCTTTCAAGGCGGTGATGATTGGTGGGGTGCGCTGGTATCAACAGCACATCTCGGCAAACACACCGCCTTGTTGCAAGTATTATCCAACGTGCTCGAATTATGCCATTGAGGCATTGGAACGGTATGGCGCGTTCAAAGGGGGAGTGCTCGCCGTGCTGAGATTACTGCGTTGCCGGCCGTGGAGTCGTGGGGGAATCGACGATGTTCCACAACGGTATTCCGTTTTTTACAGGTTTTCGTGGTCGAAGGCTCATGAAGAGCCTCGACTGACACCATTGGCCACAACCCAAAGAGAGGCCCAACGATGAACTCAAATGAATTTCTGCTTGATAGCGGGTTTTGGGGATTTCTATATAAAATCCTGACTCCCGTTGAGTGGTTGCAGACCTGGATCATGAAGATCGTGCATGACTTCTTCGTGATGCTGGGCGTGAGCCCGATTGGTGTCTCATGGGTGCTTGCCATTATCATCCTGGTGCTGGTGGTGCAGGCTTGTATCTTCCCGCTGTTCTACAAGCAGATGAAGTCGATGCGCAAGATGCAGGCATTGGCGCCGAAGATGCAGCGTATTCAGAACAAGTACAAAGGCAAGACGGATCAGGCTTCCAGGGAGGCCATGAGCCGTGAAACCATGAAACTGTATCAAGACAATGACGTCAATCCGGCTGGCTCCTGCTTGCCTATGCTCATTCAGGGCCCGGTGTTCATGTCCATGTTCTATACGCTGTCGGCCATTCCATACATTGCCAACGGTAAACGCGATGCGTTGGGCGCGTTCGACGTAGCAACCGCCAAGCAATTCACCCAAACCGATGTGTTCGGCATTGTCAGCGTGACCGATAACTTCACCAGTGCTGCCGCTAGTGGCAAGGCGGTCATCGGTATCTTCGTGTTCCTGATGTGTTTCTGCCTGTGGTTTATGCAGTACTTCAGCATGAAGCGCAACATGGCAGCTGCTTCGATGAACAAGCAGACCGAGACCATGCAGAAGGCTATGCTGTGGCTCTTCCCGGTGATGTACATCTTCTCCGGTGTCGCCATGCCGTTCGCCGTGCTGGTCTACTGGCTGACCAACAACGTGTGCAACCTCTGCCGCACATTGTGGCAGGTGTACGCATTCCCGACCCCTGGCTCTCCGGCTGCGGCGGACAAGGAGAAGCGCGATCATCGTAATGAGAATGCTCGCCGCGCAAAGGCCGGCCTGCCCTCTCTGGAAGAAGAAGCATTGGCCAAGGCCAAGGAAGAGGCCGAGCGTAAGGCCACTCAGGGCTATCAGCGTCAACAGCCCGTGCGTAAGCGCAAAAAGAAGTGACGACTATGTCGGTGCGAGTTCGATGTTTCACGTGAAGCATTCAACACGCACCGACATTACTTTCTCTGTTCGGGGGAGCAGGGCTTAGACTTGGAATTCAAACACGACATGAAGGAGTAGCGTATGGCACAGGATGACGTGAAGTCGATCGACCAGCTCAACGAAGAGGCTGACATCGCCGCGGATTACCTTGAAGGCCTACTGGATATCGCCGACTATGAGGGCGACATTGAGATGGGCGTGCGTAATGACCGCCCCACCGTGCAAATCGTTGCTGATGACGATACTGACATCAAACATCTTATTGGCCGTAATGGTGAAGTCGTTGATGCTCTGCAGCAATTGACTCGTCTGGCTGTACAGCAGAAGACCGGCGAGCGTTCTCATCTGATTGTGGATGTCGACGGTTTCCTGAAGCGCAAGCGTCAGCACCTCCGTGATATCGCCTTGGATGCCATTGACGCAGTAAAGGATTCCGGCGAGCCGTATGACTTGAAGCCGATGAATTCCTTCGAACGTAAAGTCGTTCACGATGTGGTTCGGGAAGAGGGGCTGAAGTCTCGCTCGCACGGTGAGGAGCCTCATCGTTACGTGACGGTGTATCTCAAGAATAGAGTCGAGGATACCGCCGAAGACGACGAGCTTGATCAGGAGTAATTGCTCGGCGAGTTTTTTTGAGATGACAGGGACGTTCGACGGATGTCGTCTTTGAACAAACTAAAGTGACCGCATGGAGAATGGCGTCGTAATGAGCGGCGCCATTCTCCATGTTGATTGTTTCACGTGAAACATGGTGAGGGAGATGGCTATGACGGATCAGCTGCAGGGGTCACCTGTACTTGCTGAGGTCTTGGGTGATGCGTTGCCGAAGTTGGAGCGTTTCCATGCCAAGATTGCCGAAGAGGGTGAACCTCGTGGATTGATCGGCCCCCGTGACGTCGATATCATTTGGGAACGGCATATTCTGAATTCCGCTGCGATTGTGCCGTACGTTCGGAATGCGACGAATGGTATTCGCTTCAAAACAGTTGCCGACGTCGGCAGTGGTGGTGGTTTTCCTGGATTGGTGGCTGCCGCGTGTTTGCCGGATCATGACTTCACGCTGATTGAACCGATGGAGCGGCGAATCGAATGGTTGCATGAATGTGTTGGCCTGATGCAACTGCAGAACGTTGAGATTATTCGTGGACGCTCCGATGCCGTCATCCAGCAGGTACGGAAGCGGGAAATTCATCCGTTCGCTGTTGTCACGTGTCGTGCGGTTGCTCCTATGACCAAACTCTCTGGCTGGACGTTGCCGTTGCTGAAACCGTCAGGACAGTTGATCGCACTGAAGGGACGGTCTGCTCAGGCTGAAATCGACAAGGCTGGCAAGGAGATTGCAAAATTCGGTGGTCGTCGTCCACGCGTCGTTGAGGCGGCTGTCGGACCGGATCTTGAGCCTACCCACGTGGTGATTGTGGATAAGCGATGAGTGGAGTACTGATTGAGTTATCCACATTTCCATATGTGCGTAAAAGTTATCCACATTTTTACGGGACGATGTGCAGAATGATGAAAACACTGATTTTTCAATGTTTTTCGTCTGCGAATACATAATCTAACACTCAACGTCATTCACACTTATCCACACTTATCCACATTGCATATCGCAATTGTGGATAACGAGCATCATGTCCATACGAATGAGAACACTGGAACTTACGTCTGTGCAAGGAGGAGCGATGTCCACCAAGGATCATCAGTCGGAACCTATAGAATCGGCTTCCGAAACGCTTCAGCGAATATTCGATGGTCACGGTTCAGTGCTTGGCAGCCAGATGGCTGATGAAAGCTCACGCTACGATGTACTCAAGAAAACCGATTTCCCCAAACCTCAACGTACCCGTCGTATTGCCGTGGCCAACCAGAAGGGGGGAGTGGGTAAAACCACATCCACGGTAAACACCGCTGCGGCGCTGGCGAACAAGGGCGCGCAGGTGTTGGTCATCGATATGGACCCGCAGGGCAATGCCTCTACGGCGTTGGGTGTATCTCATGCATCGGGAGAGCCCTCGGTCTATGATGTTATCGAGGGGCGTTCCGATCTGGGTGATGTTATCACGGTCTGTCCTGATTTTCCCACACTTGATGTTGTGCCTGCATCAATCGATCTCAGCGGTGCTGAGTTGGAAGTGGCTGATCTGCCCAACCGAAACACGTTGCTGAAGGAGGCCCTAGACCTCTACCTACGTCAATCAGATAAACACTATGATTACGTGTTCATTGATTGCCCGCCCAGCTTGGGCCTCTTGGTCATCAACGCCATGTGTGCAGTGACCGAGATGCTGATTCCTATCCAGGCTGAGTATTACGCATTGGAGGGTCTTGGCCAGCTGATTAACACGATTGGTTTGGTGCAAGAGCATTTCAATCCCGTACTGCTGGTGTCCACCATGCTCGTCACGATGTTCGATCGCCGAACGTTATTGAGCCGTGAAGTATATAACGAGGTTAAGGGACACTATCCCAGCATTGTGCTGAATACCACCATCCCGCGTTCAGTCAAGATCTCCGAAGCGCCGAGTTTCTCCCAATCGGTGATTGCCTATGATCCTCGTGGCATAGGTGCCATATCGTATGGTGAAGCAGCTTTGGAAATCGCACAGCGTTCGCAACAAGTCCTTGACACCATTGATGCGAGGAGGAACAAGTAATGGCATCAAAATCACGACTTGGTAAGGGCCTTGGCGCTTTGTTCCCCACATTGCCAGGGGAGGAGCCGGTGGCGGAGCAGCCCGCAATGATTGCGGAGGATTCGTCTACTCCGGAGGCCACTGCTGACATAACCCCCGCCAAGAAGGCTACTGCCCAGCAGGAATCAAAACCTGCCGTGCCTCAGACGATATCGTCCAGCAAGGCAGTCAAGAAAGCCGCCGGTAAACGCGCATCCATGCCCGCATTGGACACCATTACTCATCCTAGCGACCTGTTTTTCGGTACGGAGAAACCTCAAACCGGTAAGGTCGCCGCACCTCAGCAGGGCGGCAAGTCGTCTGCGTCTCAGACGGCACATCGTACATCCGTCACTGTCAAAGATGTTTCACGTGAAACATCTTTGACTGCATCGGCGGCAAAGACCGCTGACACAGATAAGAAGGACGAGCTCAAGCCGGTAGCCGGTGGTTATCTGGCTGAACTCAAACTGTCTGATATCGGGCCCAATGCACATCAGCCTCGTACCATCTTCGACGAGGATGAGTTGAATGAGCTGTCTGCTTCCATTAAGGAAGTTGGTGTGCTGCAACCGATAGTCGTGCGCAAGCGTCCGGCAAGCCAGATTGCTGCGGCCAAAGCCGCCAAGCACGACGAGACGGAATCCAGCACGAATCCGTTTGCCGGTCATTTGGACAGCCCGTATGAGCTCATTATGGGTGAACGCCGTTGGCGTGCTTCTCAGTTGGCTGGGTTGGAGACGATTCCCGCCATCGTCAAAACCACTGCGGATGATGATATGCTCCGCGATGCATTGCTGGAAAACTTGCACCGTGTGGCCTTGAATCCGCTGGAAGAGGCGGCTGCCTACCAGCAGATGATTGAAGAGTTCGGGTTGACACAAGTACAACTGTCCAAGTCGGTGTCCAAGTCTCGCCCGCAAATCGCCAATACCTTGCGACTGCTGAACCTGCCGGCTTCTGTGCAAAAGAGAGTGGCTGCCGGTGTGCTATCGTCCGGTCATGCGCGTGCGCTATTGGGCCTGAGCGATCCGGAGGAAATGGACAAGCTGGCTTCTCGTATTATTGCGGAAGGTCTTTCTGTACGCAGCACCGAAGAAATCGTCGCCATGAAGATTGCGTCGGGGGAGCAGCCGAAGAAGCCTAAGACGTCTAAGACCAATCCTTGGGTTGGTTCCGCCATCCAGCAGAGTTTGGAAAATCATTTCGATACCAAGGTGTCGATTAAGGGCAGCACCAAGCATGGTCGCATCGAAATCGTCTTCTCGTCACCAGAGGATATGGATCGTATCCTGCAGCTGCTGGTGCCGAGCCAAGGCGATGCCGATTCCAAATGGGTGTAACGCGATAAGAACATTCGTGTTGTCGCCGGCATTATTGCTGTGCAGTGCGTTGTATGCGCAAGACGTTATAGCCTCTGCGTGATTCCTGGTAGGGGCGTATGCCCGCGCTGTAGCCCCTGTCGCAATAGAAAACCCCTCAGGCTGGAGAGACAATCACACATCGTGATTCTCCGTCGCCTGAGGGGTCTTTCTATGCCTTTGACCGATACGTACTATCCAAGGGCGGCATGCTGTAACACTGACCTAGCGTTGCTCCTATGTCACAGGCAGCAGCCAGAACAGCAAGCCACCATCAGTCCGCCACCATCAGTCCGTAAGATAGGCCTGCGTATCCAGCGCTGCACGGCAGCCCATGCCCGCTGCGCTGATCGCTTGACGATAAGTACGATCCACGCAATCGCCTGCAGCAAAGATGCCTGGCGCACTGGTCACCGTGCTGGCACCCTGCACCACGACATATCCATCATCGTCACGGTCCACAACACCGGCCGCAAAATCAGTGGCTGGCGTATGACCGATAGCCACGAATACGGCGTTGGTGTCCAGCGTGCTTTCTTCTCCGGTCACCACATTACGTACGGCGATGCTGCTGACACTGGCCGGTGCTACAGCCGGTCGTTTGAGCGTCAAGCCAGGAATGGCAATGGGTGCACCGGTGTTCTGTGTGGGGGAGGAGGTGCCGGTAATGGAGGTCACCACTGTGTTGGTCATCAGAGTGATGGTCGGATTGGCTTTGGCTCGGTCCACCATGATCTGCGAGGCGCGGAAGCTATCGCGTCGGTGAATCAAGGTGACCGAAGAACCGAACCGGGTCAGGAATAATGCCTCTTCAAAAGCCGAATCGCCACCGCCTACGACCACGATAGGCTTGTTCCTGAAGAAGAAGCCATCGCAGGTGGCGCAGTACGAGACGCCATGTCCGGACAGCTCCTGTTCGCCGGGCACCCCAAGCTTACGGAATGACGACCCTGTGGCGATGATAAGCGACGATGCCTCCAATTGGGAGTCATCGGAGAGTGTTACACGATAGGTCGGCTTGACCGAATCACTCTCACACGCCTCGATGGAAGAGACATCGTCTGCGATATAGGTTGTACCGAAGCGCTTGGCCTGTTCCTTCATGCGATCCATAAGATCCGGGCCAAGAATACCTTCCGGGAATCCGGGGAAGTTCTCCACCTCAGTGGTGTTGACCAACTGTCCACCTGGCGACAACGCACCAGTGACCATAACAGGATTGAGACCTGCGCGGCCAAGATAGATGGCGGCCGTGTAGCCAGCGGGACCAGAACCGATAATGATGACGTTATGTTTCACGTGAAACATTGTCACACCCCCATACGATATTCCGTGTCATTCAGCCAGATGCGAAGAAGGGGCGGTACCGTCGAATGTATGCGAACGGTACCGCCCCTTCTTGGGTCAGTTATCGGCATAGATGCCGATTAGAAGACCTCCACCTTTTCGATGTACAGCTGGTTCTGCGGCAGGCTATCCGATGGCACCCACAGCAGCAGATCCTGCGTCTTGACGGCTTTGGTGAACTTCACCTCAGTAGTGCCACCTTCAGCAAAGGTGAATTCGGCCACCTGCTTGCCTTGAGTGGGGTCCCCAGTGGTATTTGCGCGAATATAGCCCTTACCACCGGATGTGCGGATGGTGATAACCATGCGGTACGCATCCTGCGGCTGGTCAAGGTGCATGTAGTATGCGTACCCGGATTGGCCGCCAGGATTCGACAGGAAGTTGGCGCTGGAAATCGTAAACGCCGTGTTGTTCTCATGGCTCGGTTGCGGAACAGCGCTGGAATCCTTATCGCTGGACTTCTTGGCCTTGGTCTTCTTGGACGACGAATCAGCAGTCTCGGACTTCTTGGACTTGTCTGATGCCGAGTCCTTGGATTCGCTCTGAGTGGCATCACTCGATTTTGAAGAATCGTCAGTGGTGCCACCGTTCGTCGTGTTCTCGCTGCCACCAAATGGCACAGCGTCAGCATTGATATCAGGCCAGTCACCTTCACTGGAGTTGCTGGAAGCATCGGCAGGATTGTCTCCGGAGGATCGGAACGCATGCACTGCCCAAACAGCCGCTGCCACTACCAATATCAGAGCCACAATGATGGCAACGACCTTGGTCGACAGTTTGCCGAACAGATGTTCATCGGGCAGCTTGCTGTCAACCTCGTCATCCGGCACATCCTTCGGTGTGAAGCTCGGAGGAATGGCGCTTACTTCGGCAATGCGGGCCTGCTCCTCTTCCAAGGCACGCAGTGATTCCTCACCGGGAGCCACAGCACGGCCGCTGGCGTCGAACACGGGAATACGACTGGTTGTCTCTCCCGCGGTGGCATCGGAAATACCGCCGGTAACAATAGGCACTGTCAACCGAGTATTATCACCCGGACCGCCGATAGGGGCCGGATTCATTTCGCTGTACCAGTCACCGGTGCCTTCACCGGAAAGATTTTCGTGCTCCCAGGCGTCAGAAAGGTTGAAGTCAAACAGACGGCGGGCATCAGACTGAGACTGGTTGCCGTCAGCAGTACTGGACCCATCAGGCAGAGGAACCGGTGACATCGCGTGCGGAGCGGGGACGGCGGCCGGCTGAACCGGCAGGGAAGGGGTAATAGACAATTCCGGAAGACTGTTGCTGTTAATCAACGTGCTGGGAATAGGCACGATATCAGTCTCGTTGGCAGGCTTCAGTATCGCCTTGGTAATCGAGCAATCGCTTTCCACGCTCGGCAAAGCAATATCAGCATCGCTCAGTTCAGAGAGCGGCTTCCAATTACCCAACAAGGCGTCGAGTTCTACAAGGGCTGCCATTGGCAACGTATGCTCGTCGGGCTCGCTCAAGGCCAATCCACGCTTGCAAATCACGCGGAATTCGCCAGGGGTGTCTTGCGGCAAGGCACGCAGATTGAATGTGGGTGTCGCTTGGCTTGGCGTGCGTGTCAGCAGGGTATAGAGTAATGCCGCAAGCTGGCGAATCGCATACCGTTCAGGACCGTCCGTACGCAGATCGGTAGCGGACGTATCGGCCAGCATCGTGGCACATGGTGCATCGGCAATTTGCACACCGGAGGTAGTCACTCGAACGGTGTCGGTTGTGATGACGATGCCGCTGGGAGTATCCGCAATGACCTCGCGCAGCACGTTGGCGCATTCTCCGATAATCGACCGGATGGCGCTGTAGCTGAGCGGCTTGGCGGTATCCACCATGTAGTCAGTCAGGCATTGGCCGCTATCCACCGGCATGACAATGAGAAGTACGTCGGATTCCATACGGTATTTCAGTACGGGAATCACACGATCAGGGCGAGTGGCGGCCATGCGACCAGCGAGCTCATCGATTGCGGCGAAAGCGCTGCGATTGGTAATGATGAACAGCTGGCAATCCTTTGCCAGCACACGGTCGTTGGCTTTCCATGCCTGAATGCCAGGCTCCTCACGCAACGATGACACCAAGGTGTATCGGTTGAGAATCGTGTCTCCGAGTTGCGGTTTCATAGTGCGTTCGGCTCCGTGTGATTGGTGTTCGAGACTGGTCTTAGATATTCTACGTGCGGGGCTATCCTTGACGGGCTCCGTCTCAGGATTGATTTGCGTATCGTCGACTTTTTTCCGGCTGGGCTGTCACAGCAACGTCCTCACTGGCCGGAGTCTTGTGTAGACGGGCCAGTATCGAGTGATAGGCGCTGATGAGTTCCGGGGTGTGCACCACCCACAACACAGCCACATATACTACGGCCAGCACAATGGTGAGCACCACGCAGATGGCCAGCGCAGACCACCAGCTCATGTGCCCGCCTACTGGTCGAATATCCGCGCCGAACAGTGCGACTACCGGTCGTTTGATCAGCCAGACCACAACTCCGGAAGCCAGTGCCGCCACAATGGCCTTGGCATATGTCCTCGTGATCTCCCGACCGCCAAGATTGCCTTCGAACTTGCGGCGCAACATCATCAACGTCAGCGGCAACGCCAGTAATCCACCGAGGGTCACCGAGCAGGCGATGCCGAGTACCCAATGCTCAGGAGGAAGTACCATCATGCCGATGATCATGAATATTGAGGTGAATCCATACTGCATCACCGCGGACAGGAAGGGGTGAAGGCCGTCCTCAAAGGCGTAGAACGTGCGCTGGATTAACAGGAACGCCGACCCCAATGGAATGCCCACAGACAAGGCGATAAGCGCATAGGAGATCAACATAGTCTCGTCCATCGAGACGGACGGAAGCAATGCGCGGATGATCGGTTCGGGGAACACGACCATGGCGGCGGCGAAGAACATGATGAGCAGGCCCACATTATTCAGTGCGCTGACCAGGTCGTGCCGTGCCTCATCCAGATTCGCAGCTGCGATGGAACGGGAGATTTTGGGGAACATAGCCGTGGATACCGATACGGCGATGAGCGAATAGGGCAGGATGAACAGTGTGTACGCATTCTGATAGGTCGCGTTGCCTGCCACGCTGAACAGGCTGGCACCCGTCAGTTCGTGGGCGCGCTGCGGTGCGGATGTGGCGATACGGGTAAGGATAATGCCGCAGATCTCACTGGTGATCACCACGCCCAAAGAGCCTAACGCCACGGGACCCATAGACCTGAGTCCAAAGCCGCCAAGCCCGAAGCTGGGTTTGTACTTGAACCCGATACGGGCCAGCGGCAGGAACAGTATCAGCGCTTGGAAGGCCACGCCCAAAGTCCAGGTGCCTGCGGTAAGCGCGATTTTGTCGGCGGTCCAGAATTCGAGGGGCTGTTCATTGGCCTTGCTGAACAGCAGAATAAAGCCAGTAAAACCGGCGCAACTAATAATGTTGGCACCGGTTGAGCTCCACGCATACGTGAGGAAATGGTCTTTGGCGGCCAGGATCTGCCCCAATACCGTATACAGGCCGTAGAAGAACACCTGAGGCATGCACCACAGGGTGAACGAGGTGGTCAGGGCTATCATCTGGTGATCGTCGCTACCCACGTACAGGCGGGCAAGCAGAGGGCTGGCCGCCGCCATCACCACGGTCATGGCCAATAGGATGCCGATGGCCAACGTAATCAGGCGATTCAGTCGTTCTTGGGCGTCTTTTTCTTTCAACGTGCGCACGATCTGGGGCACCAGCACGGCGTTGAAGATGCCGCCGGACACCAGCGTGAACACGGATTGGGGAATCATGGAACCGGCCTGATAGGCGTTGGCCGCCAATCCGGTGGTGCCGATGGCCGCAGCGAGAAGAATCGTGCGGAGCTGACCGGTCACACGGGAAGCAGCGGTTCCCGTGGCCATGATCAGGGAATTACGACCTACGCTTGAACTCATTCGTCGGGGTCCTTCTTCCGATGGAACTGCCGCCACAGGCCGATAATGCCCAGTAGCACGGCGAAGCCGATGATAATGAAGCCGCTGGCATCACTGATGCGCATCACACTGGTGATCGCGGTGTCCTGCGTGTTGCCGAAGCTGTTGCCTTCCCGGTCGGTCAACGACACATGGGCCGTCGATGAGCCGGAAGTGGAAACGCGGATGGTGAAGGTCACCTGAGCGTCGCTATGCGAGGGAATATCGATGTCAGCGGTTCGCGAGGTGACGATCTGCATGGAGTCAGTCAGTGAGTTGACCTGCACGCTGACGGCGTAGGGAAGGTCATTGCTGACGGTGATTGGCATTTTCGCGGATTCGCTGAACACGGATATTGATTCCGATGGGTTGATGCGTACGCCGTTCAGAAGATCGCTGGCCAGTGTTTTCGTGGCTTTGACCATGGCTTTTCGCGTGGCTGTCGGCTGGGGGGAGCCAGACATGGACCGCAGCGCCATATCGTCATGCAGCGCCAGTAAAGAGCCAATCCATTGCGTCGGATCGTTGCTATGCGAGGCGGTGTCATTGGCGTCCTGCCGGGCCAGGGCCTGCGGGTCCAACGACGAGACCTCGTCGGAATCAATCTCGTTCCTCAATATGGAGGTGGCCATGCGCATGATGTCATGCCGGCTGTCGGCCAACTGTCTCAATGCCGACCGGGTATTGGCGGTGTTGGCATCATCGGCCTTGTCGGGATTGACCGAATCGCTGACATTGTACGGATCGGCCTTGGCCATGGTCTTCAGGTCCGTCAGATTCAACCAAGACGCCTGCTCGAAGGCGCTCATCACCTGATCGATCCAGCTGGCCTCCGTGGTGCGGGAGAACGTCATAAGCAGGTATCGGGATGTATAGGGCTGTTCCATCTGGTAGAACGCGCTCTGAGCGATCAGTCGGGCCAACCGACCGGCATCGCTGGACTCGGCCTGCGCGTCCGTGCTGGTGGCTTGGCCCTTGGCCAGCGTGCCCAAGGTCGATTGCTCCTTCAGCACGGTGACATCGCCGGCAGGCGTATGCACCACGTAGGTGCCTGTGTGTACGGCTTCAGTCTGGTCGGCATCGAAAGAGGCATCGGCAATCACCGTGTCATAGCCCTGCTCGCGTGCTGCGGTCAGCGCATCCAACGTCCAACAGTTGTTGCCCTGCCATGCGTACGCGGAGGGTGTTTCGGAGTCGCCTCCGTCGGCATACCATGCGGCCGCCTGCTTGGCGTTCCACTGCTCAGTGGTGATGCCGGCCTTTTCGTAGGCCGCGGTATCGTCCAGTGCGGTATAGGCGGTGATGTCGAAGTCGGCGGGCTGCATGATGCCGGCAATGGACGGTTGCACTGCGGACTGACGCCAATACAGAGGATCCGCGATCACTTGCAGCGAGCGGTGCTTGGCGAATGTCTGCCCAAGGGATCGCGCGGTATCGGCATCCTGTTCGGATAAGGATATGGCTTGCGTATCAGTGGCTTTGGCCGCGTTGCTGGCGTCGGCGTTATCGGACTTGTCGGCCTTGTCCGTGCTGTTGGACTTGGACGATGTTGATGTCGAGGAAGTGGTGGTTTCGGCAATGCGATTGCTGATGGCCTTATTATCGACCTGCCAGCCGCTGGCGGTGTAGGGCATGGCCACGGTCAGGTTCATGGCCGGTGTTGTCGCGGTGTTGAGCCCATCCGAAGATCGGGTCAGAAAACTCGGCAAATCGGCGAGTATCTGATTGCCAACGATATACGACAGCATCAGCGGTTTCGGTCCCCAACTCCCTATGGAGGCAAGGGTCTGCTGATTGGCGTTCACCTCGATGGTGACGGTGGCAGTGCCGCCGGCGGGAATCGATGGCACGTCAACGGAACCCAACTCGTTGGGGGTTGGGATGGGGGCGTTGTTCTCGGCCCAATTCTGAATATCGGTGCGCGAGACAAAGGTGAACAACGCATTGGTGGTCAGGTGCAGTGTGCCGCTTGACGTGGCCGTGCTGTCCGTATTGCTGATGACCGCGGTGACACGATAGCCCGATTTGGAGGTGACGATGGGGGTGCTTTGCGTGATGGCAATGCTCTGCTTGGGCTGATTCTCGGTCTGATTGCCCGTTGCGTCCGTCGTATCGGATGAATCAGTCGTGTCCGTCGTATCGTTCGCGTAGACGGTCAATGGAGCGGCCAGCATCGCCACAACGGCGACGCCAGCCGCCAGTGCGTGTGCCAGACGTGTGCAATGTCGTAAGACTCCGGGTAGGTTCACTCGTTTGCCTGCCTGTTCTTCTTCCTGGCGTAGAGCCACGCGATTTTGCGTTCGTTGGGATAGCTCAACACGTCATCCAAATCTTCAAAACGCACCCAGATGGCGTCTTCCGCCTCATGATCCGGGTCTCCTTCCACCGTCAGTTCACCGCCGGTCTGTTTGAGCGCGAAGTGATGGACCAGCTTGTGCACGCGCTGCGTGGTACCGGTGAACCAGTAGTCGATGGTGGCGATGGAATCGATCACCTCGCCCAGGATGCCGGTCTCTTCATGCACTTCGCGCACAGCGGTCTGCTGCGGGGTCTCGCCTTTTTCGATATGCCCCTTCGGCAAGCACCATTCGAGATGGCCGGAGCGGGAATGACGGGCGATAATGGCCACGCGGTTCTGGTCATCGAAAATCAGACCGCCTGCCGAATATTCGCGTACGACCGGCAGTTCCTGGGCATCCAGTGAAGCGAATGTGGTCGGACCGTCCGACGTACGGCGTTGCGGCATCATGGCCGGAGTCGGGCCGGATGGCGTCACCGGTTCTACCGGCACTGCCGGTTCCGGCGAGGCAACATCTCCGGACGGGTGCCGGCCGAAGACCGTGGCCGGCGTGGGATGCGCTGACGTTGCGGGCCTCACTGGTGCTGCAGACGGCGCTGAGACCGGCATGGTGACCGGCGTTGCGGCCGGTGCGGTACGTGCCGCAGGCGGCATCAGCACGTCGCGCGGAGTCGGTATCGCTGTGGTGTGCGCGGCGGCGGCCTTGGCGACCGCAACGGCAGCATCTACGGCCGCGTGAGCGGTCGCCGCGGGATCGTTCGTGACGATGGTTACGGACGTTTGTGCCGTGGCGATAATCGGCTCGACCTCGGCAATCGTCTCGGCACCGGCCTCGCCGGCGATACCATCAGCCTGCCCCTCGATAGTGCCGCTGGTAGTGGCGATGGTGACGGTGGCATGCATGCCGAAGACGGTGGCCGGTGTGGGCATCATCGGCTTCGGTGCGGGCATGTCGCTGGCGGCGTCCGATATTTCGGATTCGGATGGTTCGGGTGTGGCGGGCGTTGCGGGTGTGCCAGGCACACCGGAATGTTGCGCAGTCGGTACTGCGTCTACTTCGTCTTGATGAACGGCCTGATTGGTGGAGTGGCTCGCGGTGCCGCCGACATCGGAAGAATCGCCCGAATCGGCGGAATGATGCGGAGTTTCGGACGTATACAGCAGGTGGTCTTGGGTATGGCTATCCGCCGAATCTGGTGTTTGCCCCAGCATGCGGGCAAGGTCGGCGGGCGTAATCATATTCTCCACCTTACTCAACCCCGTGTGCAGGTGGGGTAACGGTATGCTGGTAGGGCAGAAAAACGTCGCACGCGGGAAGGTGCCCATTGGATTTCGAAGTATGGCCTGAAGCCATCGAACTTGGTCGACTGTTCGCCGAACAGGGTTACGAGCTGGCATTGGTCGGCGGCCCGGTCAGGGATTTGCTGCTCCATAGAAAGAGCCACGATTTGGACTTCTGCTCATCCGCACGGCCTGAGCAGTTCGAGCCGATACTGCGCCGGTGGGGGCATGACGGCTTCTGGGACATGGGACGCAAGTTCGGCACGCTGGGTGCCATGCGCCGCCGCCCGGACGGCACCGAGGTCAAGGTGGAGGTCACCACCTATCGCTCCGACATGTACGATCCGGACTCGCGTAAGCCCGAGGTCAATTATGGCGACACGCTTGAGGGCGACCTGTCCCGCCGCGACTTCACCGTCAACGCGATGGCCCTGCGCGTGCCCGACCTGCAATTCGTGGACCCGTTCGGTGGTGCCAGTGATCTGTCCAAGGGTGTGTTGCGCACGCCGGTGGACCCGCGACAGTCCTTTGACGACGATCCGTTGCGTATGATGCGCGCCGTGCGATTCGTGGCCCAGCTGGGCTTCCGTATCGCGCCGGACGCGGCCGAGGCGATTACCTCAATGCGCGACCGCATCGACATCGTATCCGCCGAGCGCGTGCGCGACGAACTGACCAAGCTGCTGCTCTCCGACCGTCCGCGCGCCGGCCTTGAGGCGTTGGTCGAATCCGGTCTTGCGGACATCGTCTTCCCGGAGATTCCGGCCCTGCAATTGCAGATCGACGAACACCACCGCCACAAGGACGTCTTCGAGCACACGATGATTGTGCTCGAACGCGCGATCGCCCTGGAAACCGGCCCGGACGGCCCGGTGCCCGCCCCCGACCTGACGCTGCGCTTGGCCGCCGTGATGCACGATATCGGCAAGCCGAAGACCCGCCGGTTCGAGCCGGGCGGCAAAGTGAGCTTCCACCACCATGACGCGGTGGGTGCCAAAATGACCCGCAAGCGTTTGAAGGCGCTGCGTTTTGACCACCATCTGGTCGAGGACGTCTCGGAACTGGTGAATATGCACCTGCGCTTCCACGGCTATGTGGACGAGCCGTGGACCGACTCGGCCGTACGCCGGTATGTCAAGGATGCCGGGCACCTGTACGAGCGGCTGAACAGGCTCACGCGCGCGGACGCCACCACACAAAACAAGCGCAAGGCGATGATTTTCTCCCAGGCCATGGATGAGATGGAGGAGCGCGTCCGCGAACTCAAGAAGAAAGAGGACTTCGACGCGATCCGCCCGGATCTGGACGGCAACGAAATTATGGAGTTGCTGGGCCTGGAGCCCGGCCCGATGATCGGCCGCGCCTACAAGCACATGCTGGAATACCGCTTGGATAACGGTCCGGTGGACCACGATGTGGCCGTCGAAGAACTCAAGCGCTGGTACGCCGAGATTCAGTAGTCCGATACTAGTCCGATACCAAAAAACCGTACGCTGAATACGTGTCAGCGTACGGTTTTTCGCGAAGATGAAGCTGTATGCGCCTTACTGCGCCGTGTATGCGTCGTGTTTGGTGTCGGCGGGCAGCTTGGTCATGCTATCGGCGGCCTTGCAACCCTCGATATTGGTGATGGTCTTACCGGATTGCGGGGAGGAGTTGGTGTCCTGCAGATCGTTGAACGTGGCGCCGATGACCACATCGATGAGCTGATCCTCGCGAGCCGTCATGATCATGGTGGCGTCGGTGAAATTGCCGATCAGCGTATACGCCTGATTAATGGCGTTCTTGCCGAAGTAGATGGTGGTGCGTTCAACGTCGGTGCTGGAATAGTTATCGATTTTCTGCACGCTGAATCCACGATTGGCCAAAGCTTCACCCACGGCCTTGGCGAATTGGCCGTGAGAGGTGCCGTTCATCACGCGAATGCCGACCGAAGCGTTGGACACGTATTGCGCTTTGCCGCTGCTGTCCTTGACCGCGCACGGCGCCGCGTTGCCGTAATTCGGCTGGCTGGCCGGAGTCTCCACTTCGCCGAGGCCGAAAACGTGGAAATTGAACAGTAGGGCTATGACCAGCACTACTGCCAATACCGCGCCGCTGATGGAAAAGACGATGGTCTGGCGGCGGCGCACGTACGCCTTGCGGGCTTCACGTTCATCAACCTGATACGTCATCGGTGGACTTCTTTCATGGGTCGGGTGGCTGGTTGCTACCTTAGCGTCACTGTCTGACGCTGATATTGGGGTGTTCGGGAGATTTGGCTCGAATAATACGATCGACCACAGCTGTATCGCGCCACACCTCGATAATGCGTTGTGCCGCTGCCTCGTCGGCGGCGAAAGCGACCACTGAGGGGCCGGATCCGGAGACGAATGCATGGCTGGCACCCGCCTGCGTGGCGGCGTCGATGGCCTGCCCGCTGCGGGGATGCAGGCTGATTGCCGCAGCCTGCAGATGATTGCGGTCGCCTTCTGCGGCTCCCACGATGTCAAAGGTGTGGTAGACCTCAGGAGTGCTGAGTTGCGACTGGTATGCGCCGACCAATACTTCGCCGCTGAATCCCTGTTCTATCAGCGCCAGCTCATCGCGGCTGCCGGGGGCGATATCCGTGATGCGTTCGCCGAAACCGGTGCCGTATGCAAGGCCACCGGTCAGGCAGAACGGCATGTCCGCGCCCAACGTGGCAGCAATGGTGCGCAGGCGCTCTATGGGCCAGTTCAGCTCCCAGAGACGATTGACCGCCAGCATGGTCGCCGCGGCGTCGGCTGAACCGCCGCCTAGTCCGGCACCCACGGGAATGCGCTTGGTGATGGTCAACGCCACATCCGGCTCGCGCTCGGCCGCCTGGGCCATGGCGAAGAGGGCCAGTACCGCATGGTTGCGGCGCATGTCGCTGCGTGAGGAGGCCAAGTCGCCCAAATAAGCGCCTTCGAGCTCCAGAGAGAATCCTGCTCCGGGTTGCTTGGCGGTTGCGGTGACGGTGTCGTATACGCCGATTGCGCAGTAGATGGTGTCCAGTTCGTGGCGTCCGCCCCATTCGTCGTGAGCAGGTCCCACTTCCAAGGTGAGATTGGTTTTCGCCGGGCAATCCACCGTAATGGTGATGGGGGAGAGCTCATCGGACTGATGTCGGGCAGCGGCTGAGCGTGGATGTGAGATTACCGGACTCATTGTGCCTCATCTCCATCTCCACACGATTCGATGGCCTTGGCCAGAGCGGTGAATTCGGCGATGGTGAGCGTCTCTCCTCGACGGGTCGGATCGATGCCGGCGATGGAGAATGCCTCGGAGGGCGCAATGGTCTTCAATGCCGCGTGCAGGGTCTTGCGACGCTGACCGAATGCCGCATCGATCAGACGAAATACGAGTTCCCGTTGTGTGCCGTCGTCTGTGCTGTTCGCAGTTCCCGGGGCAGCCGGGTCATCGGCCTGATACCGGGTGAATTTGACGAGCGCGGAATCCACATTGGGAGCCGGCCAGAACACATTGCGGCCGATGGTGCCCACCCGTTCGGCGGTGCCATACCAGGCGAGCTTCACGCTCGGCGTGCCGTAGATCTTGGAACCGGGCTTGGCGGCGAGTCTGTCGGCCACCTCTTTTTGCACCATCACCAAGAACGAGCCGAGGTTGTCGAAACGCTCCAACAGCGTGAGCAGAATCGGCGTGGCCACGTTGTACGGCAGATTGGCGACCAGCGTAAACGATGCGTCATCGCTGAAATCAGGCACGTTCTCCGGGGTGACGGTTAAGGCATCCCGATTGACGACGGTGAGTCGTGACGTGGCTTCGGGCATGAATTCGGCGACTGTGCCCGGCAGTCGTTCGGCCAGCGGCGGATCGATTTCGACTGCGGTCATGGTGGCGCCGGTTTCCAAAATCGCCAGCGTCAACGATCCCAGGCCGGGGCCGACTTCCATGACATGATCGGCAGCGGTCACTCCCGCCTCGCGTACGATACGACGGACCGTGCCGGGGTCGATGACGAAGTTCTGCCCGAATTTCTTGGTGGGGCTGATGCCGGCATCGGCCGCGATACGACGGATATCGGCGGCACCTAACAGGTGACCAGTGGCGGGAATGGTGTCGTTCATAAGCGTGTGTTCCTTGTGGGCTTCGTAACCGATCAGTACCAACCGACTTGTTCGGAATGTTGCCATGCCTTGGACGGGCTGCCGTAGGCTTGTGCGATGTACCACAGACCCCAATCGATCTGTACGGCGGCATCGTCACGGTAATTGGCACCGAACGCAGCCATTTTGTCTGCTGGTAGCGACTGAGGAATGCCGTAGGCACCGGAGCTCGCGTTTTCGGCATACCACAGCCAACTGGACTCGCGGGTCCATAGTTTGACCAGACAATCCCAGTCGTTGCCTGTCCACCCGCGCTGCGCGGCGGCACCGGCGGCATAGGCCTGAGCCTGGGCTACGGTGGCGTGCCACAGGCGGCCGGAGGGCGTGGTGGTTGTGCCTGAATCGGAGCCAGAAGAGCCGGAATTGTTGTTCGTACCGCCGCCGGTGTTACCGGAATTACCAGTGTTACCGGAATTGCCGGTGTTACCGGAGTTACCGGAGTTGTTGCCGCCGGTGTTGCCGGCATTGTTGTTGGTATCGGTGTTCGTGTTGTTGCCAGAGCTGCTGTTGTTCTTGTCGCCTGTGTTGTTGGCATTGTTACCGGACGACTCGTGCTGATTGTTGAAACCGGAATCGGCCTTGCCGTTATCGGCGGAGTCGGATTTTTTGTCGGAACCTTTATCGGTATCAGACTTGGCGGCGCCTACGGCGATGATCTGGTCGATGGCCATCGTGGTGACGGTTTCGGATTTCAGCGTCTCCGATTCGGCCACGCCATCGACATACGTGACGTTATACACCTGGGTTTTCTCGCCATTGACGCCTTGCTGGCGGATCTCCGACTGGCCTTCAGCCAGATTCGGGTCGATGATGGTCTGGGTGGAGAACGGAATCACGGACGTGCGCGTCTCCTCGCCGTGGGTCACGCGGCGTACGCGCAGAATGGTCTCGTCGCTGTCTTTCTCAACGCTGACGCGATCCTCCTTGTTGAGCACGATGCCCTTGGAATCGAGGATGGAGGCGGCCGGCAGCTTGCCATTGGGGGCCACCGAGCTTTTGCCGTCGGCGATGACGGTGACCGGCCCGGACTGGTTGATCACCAGGCCGCCGGTGAGCTGGTTGTACACGTTCTTGATGTCGACGGTGATCTTCGCGGCGTTGTTCTGGTTTTCCTCGAAAAATCCCAGTAGCTGGTCGGCGCTGGTGGCCACGGTCCAGAACGGCACGGCGGTGCCGTCGATGTTGATGGTGGTCTGGTAGGCGGACTGTACGGTGACCACGGCATGATTGGCGAGCTGGTCGCCGGACGAGGTGGTCACGATATCGTGGGTCTTGATATCCACCCCTTGTTCCTCCAGAAGACGGGTGGCCGTCATCGCATATGTGGTGACTTGGGTGGTTTGCCCGTTGATGTTCAGGGCCACGGATTTACGCGCGGTGAACGCGAATGATCCAGCCAGCGCGATACTGGTCGCCGCGATACAGGCGATTACGCGGATGCGACGCAGTGTAACAAACCGCTGCGGGGTCCAACGCCGTGCCATTGCCATACTCTTCCTGCTGGGTGAACGATTACGCCACCCATCGTAACGGTTGTTCCGGCCCGTACTGCGGTTTCACCGGCCACCGTCACCATTCCTGCTCGTCAGATTGTTCTGAGCTCAAAAAAAGAAAAGAAAAGGGGGGCGGGAGAGAAGGGGATGTTCCCGCCCCCTTGAAGGCGCGGAGCTGGTTGGGGGACGCTCCGCCCTCATTCCAGGAAGCCCATAATTGGGGGAAGGCTCCTGGAGTACTTACCCAAGGTAAGAATTATATGCGTAGAAAAGTCTACGTATCACATAATACGCCATTTTTTCTGCGCGACGAGCCTCTTGTCGGGATCGAACCGACGACCTGCCGCTTACAAGGCGGCCGCTCTGGCCATCTGAGCTAAAGAGGCGATTGTTCTTAACGCGTAAATCGTTGCGAACAAATGACTAGTATACCGGTACTTCCCGAGTGGTCAATTTAAGCCGAGCCGCAGGCGGTATTGCATATGTCGCGGCGTCAACTTATTCGGCCACGCAGCATCAGGAGGCGACCGAAATCGGCTTTCCGCTGGCACCGATGGATGGCATTTTGCCTTCCACGCCTACCTGGTCAGCATCCAGCCCAATGGACTTGAGGAAGCCGTCCACCATATTCGTGTCCGCCAGCGTGAGCTGCTTCAGATCCCAGTATTCGCCGTTGATGGTGAGTGTGGGGGAGGAGAAGGCGCCGGAGCTGTTGAACAGTTCGGGGCGCAGGATCGTGTAGTTGTTGGAGGCGGTGAGCCAGTCGAGGTATTCGTTCTTGCCGCTGAACGCCGCGGCGGCCACATCCTCGCTCACGCCGGCCTTGACGGCCTGCTTCTCCAGCTTGGCGTTGTTTACCGGCTCGTAATTGGACAATTCGCCCGGCTGGAAATCCTCAGCGTAGATGTTGGAGAGGTAGCTCATGAGGTGGTCGGGATCGTCATCATGCTCGGCAATGTAGATGGCACCGTTGAACACGCGGTTGGAGTAGTTGTCGGAGCTCTTGTTGTTCTGGAAATTGAGGAAGTGCAAATCGATGTTGAGCTGGCCTGCGTTCATCAGCTTGACGAGCGTCGGGTCGAGTTGGCGGTTCACCGAGGCGCAGCCAGGGCACAGCGGTTCCATGTAGATGGATACGGTGGGAGCCCCCTCGGCTTTCTGGCCATACCCTTTGTTGGAGATTACGAAGCCGGCCTTGTCGTCGGCGTTAGCCGGCTGGGTACTGACTTTCTTGAGCTTGCTATAGGCCTCGTCCACGGTCATGTTGCTTTGCTGGCTACTGCTGCTGGTGTTGGACGGCCGCATAGCCTTGTATACGGCGAATCCAGCGATGGCCACCAGCACCACAATAATGGCCACCACAATGCAGCCGATGATGGTCTGCTGCTTACGCTCCTTGGCTGCCTGCTCGGCCCGTGCCTGTTGTGCGGCCTCCTCGGCCGCTCGGCGCTCAGCGCGTGTGGCACGCTTGGCCTGACGCTTCGGATCTGACATAGCTATCCCCTTGCAATCGCTTCAATGTTTGGGCCCCATCATAATGACCGGGCCTGAGGAGGACTGCGCCCAGAGCTGATCTGAGGTGAATTCCCTGTAAAAGTGTGACGGAACGAACGTATCGGATACACAACGGCCATGTGTGCGGATGGCTGATGTGTGAGATTCCGCCCCGCTCTAGGCGAACGGCATCCAGTTGATCGGCATGCCCAGAATCGGCATCGCGCACAAGGCCACGGTGATGATGGCCCATATGGTGAACAGCACGGTGCCGCGCCCGCCGCCCTTGGGCGCCGGCGCCACTGGAGCAGGTGGAGCCCCACCCACTTCGGTGGATGGCGCGCCCGCCGGGCGACTGTGTTTGAGCCCGCGCAGTACGCCGCCCCCCAGCCGAATCATCATCGACTGTGGGGCGAACACAGTGACCAGCCAGCCGATGGCCATGAAACCGCCCAGCGCCAGCCCGGAAGCGGAGAACGGCACATCATTGAGCAACGGCACCGGAATACCCCAATCCGCGGTGAAATACCAGGAGATGGTGTGAACGGGCAGTGCCAGAGCCGCGGTGGCCACGGCGGTTCCCGCCATATAGATGATGACTAGCAGCAGTATGCGGGGAATGGCCAGCAGCAGGGCTTTGACCAGATGCCAGGGAAAAGTCGCCACGCGAATCCACGAATCGGAGTTTTTGCGCTCGCCGCCGCGTTTGCCCTCGCGCTCAAGCTGGGGTTCGGTGTTATAGGCCAGGGTGAGCAGTAGCCACAACAACGCAGTGGCCGCGATGATGGCCACGAGCGGAGCATTTGCCGCCAGTGCCGCCAGCGGCGCCGCCAGCAGGATCAATGGCAGGGTGCCGCGCTGCAGATATTCCCCTCGCTTCACGTCCACCGGATTGGGCATGGGAGGATTTTGGACCATGGTTTCGGTGGGGGCCGCTTGGGCGGTTTGGTCGATGATGCGCTGCAATGCCGGGCGAATGGCGGGGTCCACCGCTGTGGGCTGGTTGCTTGCGGGATCCCAGCTGCTCTGGGCGGTGCCGGACGGGGGGAATGATGACGGCTGCGGCGTGGGGAGTACGGTGGTGCGCTCGGCCAGCGGCGTGGTTTGGTCCGGCATCGGTGTGGTCGCGCCGGTGAGTACCTGTGTGCCGGCGTCGTCGGTGAAATCGGCAGCAGCGTCGGGCAACAGTTGCGTGGCCTGCTCCGCACCGGCCGGCGGACGTGGCGGCATATCGGCTAAGGGCAGCGTGGCGGTAGCGGCGCCAGCCGGCGAGAATACGACGGTTTCGCCATCGCCGTTATCGCCCTTATTGCCGGAGAACACGGCCATGGTGGGAGCCTCAGCGGCTTCCTCGGCCGCGCGCCAGATGGTTCGGGGATTATTGCGGTCAACGCCGCCGGCCGCGCCAAAAGGGGGCATCGCCTCCGCGGCTTCGGCAACGATCGCAGCCGGTTGTCCAGCCACGGCTCCCGCGGCGAACGGTCCCGCCTGCTCGCCCTGCCAAGCGTTGGGATTCAACGCATCCAAGGCGATGGCATTCAGCAATTGATCCGGCGTGCAACGATCCCTGCGATCCAGGTCCAGTGCAGAACGGAAGGCAGCCAATGTGCCGGCCGGTAGTCCGGAAAGATTCGCGTTGCCCGAGGCCTCGCGCTCAAGTACCGCCATCATCGGCTTGGTGCCGAACACAGGCGCGCCGGTTGCGGCAAAAGCGAGCACGGACGCCACCGACCACCAATCGGTGGCGTCGTCGGATTCGGCACCGTCAATAATCTCGGGTGCGATGAATCCGGGTGTACCCATCACTAGGCCGGTGCGGGTCACGTGACTTTCGCCCTCGCCCATCGCGATACCGAAATCGACCAATACCGGTCCGGCGGCCGACACCATCACATTGGTGGGTTTGATGTCGCGATGGACGATGCCGGCCGCATGTACGGCTTTGGTGGCTTCGATGAGCTTGCGGGCCAAGCGTTCCAGATCGTCGCCCACATACCGGCCATTGGCGGCCACATCATCCTTAAGATTCTTGCCCTCGATGAGTTCAGTGACGATGAACGCCAACGTATCGTCGAGTTCCATATCCACGATGCCGCACACACCCGGATGATTGATCTTCTTCAAGGCCATGGCCTCGCGCCGCAGGCGCTCGCGCGGCGTGACATCGGGCTTGAGGTCGGGGTCGTGCAGGGCCGTGGACGCAGAGCCGGAGCCTGCCACTGACTCGTCGGTCAGGGAGTCGCGCAGAATCTTCATGGCATAGGTGGTGCCGCCGTCGTCGCGCACCCGCCACACCGACCCCATAGCTCCTGAGCCGAGCCGGGAGATCAGCGTATACCCACCAACCACTTCGCCGGGCTCAAGATTCAACGCGTTCAAATCGCTCATGCCCTCCATCCTAATGCCTTGCTGGTGCATTATTCTGGCTCTCTCCTGGGAGGCCGAGCTTGATATTTCTTGGCTCCCCTCTCTGAGAGGGGAGCCAAGAATAAATGCCGTTTACGTATTGAGAAGTGCCGTTTACGCCATTAAGGTCGATTGCCCTGACCGGATGTGGTAGCAAATTATGCGCTCGAAATGACAGGATAGGTGCGTGGGCAGGTGCGCCAGTCGTGAATTTGCGACTCTATAACCATCGGCATCAAGGATGTGTCGGCGGTGACCCAAAGGTGAGCCAGCCGGGCACATTCAACAGTGGCACAGCGATGCAAGGGCAGTATCGTGAGCCGCTGATCGAATCGATAACGATATCAGATTCGAATGCCGCGACTTCGCCGGTCGTACCTTCGAATACTTCTCCGAAGACGGCTACCTGTTCGGCGTGATGGCCTCCCAGCAGGTCGCTGGCGCTCAGGCCAAGGGCGTGTACGCCTTCATGAAGCACTTCGCGCTGAACGACCAGGAGACCAACCGACTGAGCGAGCTCGCCACCTGGGCCAACGAGCAGTCGATTCGCGAGATCTACCTGAAGCCCTTCGAGATGAGCGTCAAGCAGGGCGGCGCGGGTGCCGTGATGAGCGCCTTCAACTACATCGGTATGGAGTGGGGCGGTTCCCACTCCGGACTGCTCAACACTGTCCTGCGTGGCGAGTGGGGCTTCCGCGGCATGGTCCTGACCATCATGAAGTACCTCAAGCGCCGCAAACTGGCCGCGGCGGCATCGGCTCCCGCTGACGCTCCGGTCAAGGCCTGAGGTGTGTCTCCGATAACTGAATAGCTAAATAGAATGGACGGCCTGCTGAGTGCTACTCAACAGGCCGTCCATTGTGTATCTGAATGCGAAAAGTCATTATATGGAACGGAATATATCGATACTGTGCATTGTGCCGATTACTGATTCCGACGCAAGTATTCGCGCAGGAAGGGCACGGCAAAATCGACTTCGCCTCGTTCTGTTTCGCGGATAACGAAGGCGTCAAGGAGGCGTTTGCGGTAGGTGGCGGCATAGTTAGGCGTTTTGCCCATGCGCTGTGCAACACTCACGGTGGGAGAGGGACCATCTGACGCTGCCATGGCTTCGAGATACTTACGGTCGTTTTTGGATAAGCCTTGCAACTCCGGGATGCACACGGCGTTATCAAGGTCAATACGTGCTTCCTCGATACCTGCCGTAACATCAGCGTCGATGATGGTATCCGAGTCCCGCATGTCTGCGGCATCCCAGATATGGTAGCCAACCAGTTGAATCATATAGGGGTATCCGGCTGTCACATTGGCTGCAGTGCTTAATTGAGCGTCGGTGATGGACATGCCGGAGGCGCGGAATGTTGTGGCGAAAGCATCGCGCACTTCATCAAGAGGAATATCTGTGAGTATGTTCGTTTTCGCGCGACGTAGGAACGTGATGACTTCGTCATTGAACAAATCAGAAATCATCTGTGGGAGACCGGCGAACACGATGGCGATATTGCGTCGTTCCCTGATTTGATGCTGTATGGCAGTGGCGATGGCAATCATGTCGGATCGCTCAGCCGCTTGAGTCTCATCAATGGTGATAAGCAACCCAGCATGGCGCTTCTCAAGCGCATCCAACCGTCCGGCAATGGCACTTCTCAACGTTTCGGGCATACGCTTCGGGGATAGTTCGGCTTCTCCGAGGCCGATGCCCGCTCCAGCAAAAGTCAACGATGGTCGGATAGTGAGGTGGTCAAGGGCCCCTCGCCCGGTTCGTAAGGCATCAACAAGGCGTTCGCATAGTCCGGCAGAGGCCGTTTCTTCGATGACATCCCATCTGCGCGCTTTGGCCCGGTCTCCGAACACAGTGAGCATCACGGTTTTTCCGGTTCCACGAGCGCCGGTGACGAGCATAATGCGCCCTGGGGCACCGACTCCGTTATCGAGACCTTTCTCGAAATCGCGGATAACTTTGCCTCGGCCGATGAGCAGGGGCGGTTCCCCTCCTGCCGTTGGCTTGAATGGGTTTTCCTTTGCCTTCATGTGGACCGCCTCCTCGCTGAATCAACCTAAAATAAAAATTATCAAAAATATCAAAAAAATAAAAATTATCAAAAGCTGGGTTGAGCCGACTGAAGAAAACAGCCGTGGCGACAATGATCCTGCCGCAATCCGCGGTGACAACAACTGACGCGGACCTTCTTGGCAGAATCGTTGTTTGTCCCGCTTCGCCAATCAACGTCGCTCAAGTTCGGTGCGCAGACCGGCTACCGTAGCGGTCAGCTCACGCACTTCCTCGCGCAATAGGTCGATTTCGGGATTGGCTGATGTCGCAATAGCCTCTTGCGCGGCTTCCTTGGCCACTTCCTTCTCCCGAGCGTCCTCGCGCCGATCCGTCTCCAGATTGACCTGATCCACGATCCACGAGGCCAGCGTGGCCGTCACAATACCGATCAACGCGATGCCGGTGAACATCAGCACCACCGCAATGATCTTGCCTTGGAAGGTGACCGGCGAGAAGTCGCCATATCCCACGGTGGTCACGGTCACGAACGCCCACCACAACGCCGTGCCGAAGTCGGTGATCGTGGATCCGGACGCCTCGCGCTCCACGGAATACACGGCCAGCGCGCCCACGTACATGAGCATTCCCACCGCGCCGACCGCGTATACGGTGATGCGCCCGCGCACCGCCATGCCGGAGGTGCGGTTCAGCACGTGCAGCACGGTCAGCAAACGCAACAGTCGCAAGGGCCGGAGCATCGGCAGCGCGATGGTCAGCAGCGTGAACAGGTTGTGCTTGAACCACCGCCAGCGATCGTCGGCCAACCACAGCGAGACCACATAATCGACGACGAACACCACCCAGATCACGTTGATGACGGTTTCACACAGCGCGATATGCGTGCGGGAGAGAATTTCCCACGAATACACCACCAGAAACACCACGGACAGCACCATCAGCGGCCAGTCCGTCCACTTCTTCCACGTCTTCAGTCCCATATTCCGATTGTAGTGGCGCGCCCGCTGCGCCACTGCGGAGCATGACTCCGGACGTCAGTGTTGTATACGTTCGTATACATTTCACGTTGTGTACGAACGTATACAGCGGTATCTTTCATCTCGCATTTCCCTTATGACTATCACCACAGTGATATAATCAAGAATATGTAAGGAGAGAGAGAAGGAGCCGGCCAATGGAGACCGCATCGATCGAACTGTGGCATGGCTCTTCGCATGTCATCAAGCATCCTGAATACGGGCTGGTCAAGCCGAACAACGATTATGGCCGCGGATTCTATTGCACGCGCAGCGTCGAGCTGGCCAAGGAATGGGCGTGCGCGGGACTGGATGACGGTTTCGCGAATCGGTACACGTTGACCACGGACGGGCTCCTCTTCCTGGACCTGTCCCAGCCGCCCTACACCATCCTGAACTGGCTGGCCATGCTGGTCGAAAACCGTCGTTTCCAGCCGACCACCGCCGTCGCCGCGCAAGGCATCGAATATCTGAAACAAGTGTTTCTGCCGGATGCCAGTCAGGCTGACGTCATCGTCGGATATCGTGCCGACGATTCGTATTTCTCGTTCGCCCGCGCTTTTGTCAATAACGCGATTTCCATCGACCAACTCGCTGAGGCGATGCGGTTGGGCGAGCTCGGCAAGCAGATCGTACTCGCCAGTCCTCAGGCATTCGCGGCACTGCGGTTCCAAGGCTGCGAAATCGCCCGCGCTTCGACCTACCACGGATTGCGTAACGAGCGCGACCGCACAGCTCGCGAAGCCTACCGCCGCAAAAGTGCAGAAGCCGATCTCGACGGCCTGTTCATGCGCGACATCATCCGCGAGAAAGTGACCAACGATGATCCCCGCCTATGATGAGACATACTTGCCGGACGCCATGGCCAACTTGGCCGGCGCCTTCGATTATGCGCTGAACGATTGCGGGTTGCCGGTCGGCCTATTCATGGACTTCTTCGCCACCTCCGAGGCGGCCGCGCTTTTCGGGCGAGGCACGCCCAAATACGTGTGTGGCATGTCCGGCGAGGAGCTGGTGGCCGAAATCATGCGGCAAACCGGTTGGGCGCGCATTCTCGATATGCCGCCAGCCGCACTGCGCGCCGGCTCAACACCCGAATACTGGGCCGGATGGGTACTCGCATACTGCCAATGGGCCAGGGGAGTGCGGTTCTCGGACATTCTCGATGTGCTGTCGCTCGACGATATCGTGCGACTGCACCCGACTCTGCACGAAGCCGACGAAAGCCGATTCGTCGACGTGTACGACGAGCGGGCCGCCCATAATCGCACTGAGGGCGACTCCCGGCTGCACACGATCCGCGTGCGCGCCGGACTCAGCCAATCCGGGCTGGCCCGCCGCTCCGGCGTTACCCTGCGCTCCATCCAAATGTACGAGCAGCGCCGCAAAGACCTTGGCAAAGCTGCCGTCTCCACCGTGCTCGCTTTGGCCCGCACGCTTGGCTGCCGCATCGAAGATCTGTTGGAGCCGTAAAGACGCGGAGTAGTATCGCGCCGCATCGATTCTGATAACTGAACAACTACTTTTAAGGCCCGGCCGGATGCTCGTTTGGACATCCGGCCGGGCCTTCTGGCTCCACACGGGGTGCCGAGGTATCCGTTCTCCGCTTCGAGGGGCTGATTTGGCCTTCCGTAGAGGTTTACTCCCGTTTCGAGGGGCTGGTGGCCCGCTAGAACACGGGTATAAACGGCTTCGCCCCACCGTCATTCCGCCATTTTGGGGATGCGCTTACTTGAGTACCAGCCCCTCGAAACGGAGATAGATCTCCGGAAAGGGTCAAAACAGCCCCTCGAAACTCAAGATGGCGGTTGCAGGGCGGTTGAGGATCAGTCGAAGAGCGGTTCAAACGCAAATGTGAACAATGCCACATGTGATTGGGCGGGTCGCTGCACGCCGATTTTCGGGGGTGCATGGGAATGGCGGAATATCAACGAAAAACCCTATATCTAGGTTTGTTATGTGACACGCGCCACTACATATAGTGCCTTGATTTCAAATCACACCGCTGTAATATGGCCTTCGCTTCACTGTTCATCAGAACCACATCAAGGGGAGTCGCCATGACCGTCACCGTGTTCACCAAGCCGCATTGCCCGCAGTGCGATGCCACCAAGCGCCAGCTCACCAAGCTGGGTGTGCCGTTTGAAATCGTGGACCTGACGCAGAACCCCTCCACCCTTGAGCAGCTGCAGGCCGCCGGTTTCCAGCAGGCTCCGGTGGTCATCACGCCGGACAACTCCTGGACCGGCTACCGCCCCGACCTGATTCGCGAAGTCGCCCAGCAGGTGGCCGCCGACAACCGCGCCGCCGCCACGGTGTCCGCGTGAGTCTGAGCCAGCCCGAATTCGCGGCCGAAGGCAAGACGATCGGCGCATTGGTCTACTTCTCGTCGGCCTCCGAAAACACCGCACGGTTCGTGGCCGGATGCCGTTTGCAGGACGAAGGCATCAACGTCTACCGCATCCCGTTGCGGGCCGCCGACCCGGCGCTAAACGTCCGCGAACCGTACGTCATCATGGTGCCCACCTATGGCGGCGGCGTGGTCAAGAAAGCAGTGCCGATTCAGGTCAAACGCTTCCTCAACGATCCAGCCAACCGCGAGTGGATTCGCGGCGTCATCGCCTCAGGCAACACCAATTTCGGTGAGGCCTACTGTGCCGCCGGAGACATCATCGCCGCCAAATGCAAGGTGCCCTACCTCTACCGTTACGAACTCATGGGCACCCCGGAAGACACTGCCGCCGTGCGAAACGGCCTCGTCCGCTTCTTCACCGAACAGTAAATCTTGACCCCCTCGAGGTATTGGCTCCCCTCTCCGAGGGGAGCTGTCAACGAAGTTGACTGGGGGGAGCAACTGTCTGAGTAAACACACTTCTGCCATATTCCAAGGATTTCCAATGACTGACCTCACCGCCACCGGCCTGCCGCTCGACAATACTGCCGACACCGCAGCGGAACAGTACGACCCGGCGCACGATTACCACGCGCTCAACGCGATGCTCAACCTCTATGACGCCGACGGCAAGATCCAGTTCGACAAAGACAAGGCCGCCGAACGCGAATACGTGACAGGGCACGTGGCCACCAACAGCAAGCGGTTCGCCTCCACCGCCGAGCGTCTCGAATACCTGATCAGCAACCAGTACTACAACCCTGCGGTCTTCAACCAGTACTCCGCTGAATTCCTCGACCGCATCTACGAGCACGTGGAATCCGCCGGCTTTGAGTTCGGCACTTTCCTTGGTGCGTTCAAGTTCTACACGTCCTACGCGCTCAAGACGTTCGATGGTCGCCTCTATCTTGAGGACTTCCCGCAGCGTTGCGCCGCTGTGGCCCTGGAGCTCGCCGCCGGCAATGAGCAGCAGGCCATCGAATACGCCGACGAAATGCTTGCCGGCCGCTTCCAGCCCGCCACCCCGACCTTCCTGAACCTCGGCAAGGCCCAGCGTGGCGAACCGGTCAGCTGCTTCCTGGTGCGCATCGAAGACAACATGGAGTCGATTTCGCGCGGCATCAACGCGGCCCTCCAGCTCTCCAAGCGCGGCGGTGGCGTGGCCCTGCTGCTGAGCAACCTGCGCGAGCTCGGCGCCCCGATCAAGCACATCGAGAACCAGTCCAGCGGCGTGATTCCGGTCATGAAGCTGCTGGAGGACTCCTTCTCCTATGCCAACCAGCTCGGCGCACGTCAGGGCGCGGGCGCGGTGTACCTCAACGCCCACCACCCTGATATCCTGCGCTTCCTGGATACCAAGCGAGAGAACGCGGACGAGAAGATCCGCATCAAGTCGCTGGCTCTTGGCGTGGTGATTCCGGACATCACGTTCGAACTGGCCAAACAGAAGGCCCAGATGGCCCTGTTCAGCCCGTACGACGTGGAGCGCGTGTACGGCAAGCCGTTCGCCGACATCTCCGTTACCGAGCATTATGACGAGATGGTGGCCGACGACCGCATCAAGAAGACCTACATCGACGCCCGTAAGTTCTTCACCACCATCGCCGAACTGCAGTTCGAATCCGGCTACCCGTACATCGTGTTCGAGGACACGGTCAACCGCGCGAACCCGATCGAAGGTCGCGTGACCATGTCCAACCTGTGCTCGGAAATCCTGCAGGTTCAGGAGCCGAGCGCATACAACGAGGACCTCACGTATGCGCATGTCGGCCGCGACATCTCCTGCAATCTGGGTTCGCTCAACATCGCTAAGACGATGGATGGCGGCTTGGGCCACACGGTGGAGACGGCGATCCGCGCACTCACCTCGGTGGCCGAGCACACCAGCATCAACGCGGTGCCTTCGATTCGCCGCGCCAATGAGGAGGGCCACGCCATCGGTCTCGGCCAGATGAACCTGCACGGCTTCCTGGCCCGCGAAGGCATCCAGTACGGTTCTGAAGAGGGCCTCGACTTCACCGACATGTACTTCATGACCGTGGCCTACCACGCCTACCGTGCCTCGCACGCGCTCGCCGTGGAGCATGGCCGCACGTTCGCCAGCTTCGCTACGAGCGACTACGCCAAGCCGGCCGGCCAGGGCAACTACTTCGACAAGTACACCGATGGTCGTCGTTCGCTCACTCCGCGCACCGAACGGGTCCGTGCGCTGTTCGAACAGTACGGCATCGCGATCCCGACTGCGGCCGACTGGGAGGCCCTGCGCGACGCGATTCTGAAGGACGGCATCTACAACCAGAACCTGCAGGCCGTGCCGCCCACCGGCTCGATCTCGTACATCAACCATTCCACGAGCTCGATTCACCCGATCGCCTCCAAGATCGAGATTCGCAAGGAAGGCAAGATCGGGCGCGTGTACTACCCGGCCGCCTACATGACCAACGACAACCTCGGGTACTACAAGGACGCCTACGAGATCGGCTGGAAGGCCATCGTCGACACGTACGCCGAGGCCACCCAGCACGTGGATCAGGGACTGTCGCTGACGCTGTTCTTCCCGGACACCGCCACCACCCGCGACCTCAATAAGGCCCAGATCTACGCCTGGCGCAAGGGCATCAAAACCCTCTACTACATCCGCATCCGCCAGCAAGCCCTGGAAGGCACTGAAGTCCAAGGCTGCGTCTCCTGCATGCTCTGATCGTTCGAGGGAGCGTATACCGCCTTTCTTCGGCACTCGACGTACCTTCGTACGCCTTCGGTCTCAGACGGCGGTCTCCGCACACATCGAACAACCAGAGGCCACTCTAAGGAACCCACAATGTCACGAACCATCTATAGAGCACTGCTCCGGCTGACCGCGCCGGAGGAGTTCGAAAACAAGCCCGCCGACAACTCCCAAGACGAGTAATACAAAGGAATCCCCATGGCACCGATTTCCATTCCGCGCAAACCGCTGAAACTCATCGACCGCGTCTCCGCAATCAACTGGAACCGCCTCGAAGACGAGAAAGACCTTGAGGTCTGGGACCGCCTGACCGGCAACTTCTGGCTGCCCGAAAAAGTTCCCGTCTCCAACGACATCCCCAGCTGGCAGAAGATGACCGAGGACGAGCACACGCTCACCATGCGCGTCTTCACCGGCCTGACCCTGCTTGACACCATCCAGGGCACGGTCGGCGCCGTCTCCCTGATTCCGGACGCGCTCACCCCGCACGAGGAGGCCGTGTACACCAACATCGCCTTCATGGAATCCGTGCACGCCAAAAGCTACTCGTCCATCTTCTCCACCCTGTGCTCCACCGAGCAGATCGATGCCGCATTCGACTGGAGCGAGAACAATGAGTTCCTGCAGAAGAAGGCGGAGATCGTGCTCGACTATTACGAGGGCGACAACCCGTACAAGCGCAAGGTGGCCTCCACCCTGCTCGAATCGTTCCTCTTCTACTCCGGCTTCTATCTGCCGATGTACTTCTCCGCGCACGCCAAGCTGACGAACACCGCCGACGTGATTCGTCTGATTATCCGCGATGAGGCCGTCCACGGCTACTACATCGGCTACAAGTACCAGAAGGGCATCGCCCAGCTGAGCGATGCCGAGCGCCTGGATCTGCAGGACTACACGTACGACCTGCTCAACGAGCTGTACGACAACGAGGTGGAGTACACCCAGTCGCTGTACGATCGCGTGGGCCTGACCGATGACGTCGAGAAGTTCCTGCGCTACAACGGCAACAAGGCGCTGATGAACCTCGGTTACCCGGCTTTGTTCCCGGCTGAGATTTGCGATGTGAACCCCGCGATCCTGGCCGCCCTGAGCCCGAACGCCGACGAAAACCACGACTTCTTCTCCGGCTCCGGCTCCTCCTACGTGATGGGCAAAGCCGAAGAAACCGATGACGACGACTGGGACTTCTAAGGGTTTCGCGGTCCGCGAACCCGCAGCGCCGCCGCGTTCGCACGGCGGCGCTACGCTGGAGATATGGAACAGGAGCCGTTGGTCAGCATCATCATCCCGGTATATAAGGTCGAGAAGTTCCTCGACGAATGCGTGGCGTCTGTTGCCGCGCAGACGTACGCCAATCTGGAGATTCTGCTGGTCGACGACGGCTCGCCCGACAATTGCCCGGCCATGTGCGACGCCTGGGCCGCCCGCGACCCGCGCATACGCGTGATTCACAAGCCCAACGGCGGCCTGTCCGACGCCCGCAACTCCGGTATCGCTGAGGCTATCGGCGCGTACATATACTTCGCCGATTCCGACGACACCGTGGCACCCACGTTGGTGGAGGACTGCCTGAACGCCATGCGCGAGTATGACGCCGACCTCGTGATGTTCCAGTTCGACACCATCTCCGAGAACAACAAGCCGCTGCTGTCCAACTATCGCCACAACGACTTCACCGAGGTGCAGGTCCTGACCCCGGTCGAGGTCATCAAAAAGCAAGTCAAGGCTGAGATTGACGGCTATTTCTGGGCCTTCCTGGCACCCGCCTCCACCTATCAGGGCACCGGATTCTCCTTCCCGGTGGGTCGCAAAATCGAGGATCTCTCCCGTATCTGCAACGTGATCGGCGAGGCCACGCGCGTGGTCCGTCTGCCCAAGGCGCTGTACCACTACCGCATGCGCGAGGGGTCGATTACCGCCAGCTGGGATCCGCAGCTCACCCGCGACTGGACCCGCGCCGCCGACGACCGCGAGGAATACATCGTCCACCGATTCCCCGAGCTCAAGGGCTTCATGACGCTGCAACAGCTGAATTTTTTTGCCAACCTCGATTACGAGACCATGCGCCAGTCGCTGATCGCCGGGCTCAAGATCGATCCCGAGGACGCCGACGCGCTTCGTCGCCGCATCGAGGGCCTGACCAAGTCCGCCGATGAGGGCGATGAGCCCGTACCGGAAACGTTGCGTGAGTTGCTCGGACTGCTCAAGCTGGGCATCGCCAAGGTGGCCGATGGCACGTTCGGTAAGGCCGATGGCAGCAGTACTGATGGCGATGCCGAGAACGATGACGTAACGCTGGCCGACCGTTTCCGCGACATGCGCGAGGACTGGCGCCAGCTGCGCATCCAGCGCATCGAAGACGCCGAGGAGCGCAAGGCCGAGCGCAAAGCCGCCCGCAACGGCGTCACCTTCGAGTCTGTGTCGCATTAGTCGGCGACTGATGGAATCCATCAGTCCGGGAAGAGCAGACCTGCTCTACGTCGGGCGTGCCGGTTCGCACGTTCGAGAAACAGGCGTGTCATGGGCCGAACCACACAACACCCCCAGAAACGCCCATAAAGTTAACTACATTTCAGACACGCCACTTGCCTTGGTCCACGGTCCGTGTATAGTAGTTCTCGGCTCAACGAAGAGAACCTTCACTGAACCGGAAAAAAGTAAACGCTGAAGCTTGCAGTTTCCGAAAGCAAAGTTGTACGTCGGTGGCGAGGGCGGAAGCACAGTAAAGAACAAATCCCTTTACAACGGATCGTGAGGCACGTACCTGCCTCTGAAAGGATTAGTAATTATGGCAGAAGTCGTTTTCGACCACGTCACTCGTATCTACCCGGGCAACGATAAGCCCTCCGTGGATGATCTGAATCTTGATATCAAGGATGGCGAGTTCCTCGTCCTCGTCGGCCCTTCTGGCTGTGGTAAGTCTACGACCCTTCGTATGCTCGCCGGCCTGGAAGAGGTCAACAAGGGCCGCATCCTCATCGGTGGCAAGGATGTCACCACGATGCAGCCGAAGGACCGCGACATCGCAATGGTGTTCCAGAACTACGCTCTGTACCCGCACATGACCGTTGCCGACAACATGGGCTTCGCCCTGAAGATCGCCGGCACTCCGAAGGACGAGATCCGCAAGCGCGTCGAGAAGGCCGCTGAGATCCTCGACCTGACCGAGTACCTCGACCGCAAGCCGAAGGCTCTGTCCGGTGGTCAGCGTCAGCGTGTGGCCATGGGCCGTGCAATCGTCCGTGAGCCGAAGGTCTTCCTCATGGATGAGCCGCTGTCCAACTTGGACGCCAAGCTCCGTGTCCAGACCCGTACCCAGATCGCTGCTCTGCAGCGCCAGCTGGGTGTCACCACCCTGTACGTGACCCACGATCAGACCGAGGCCCTGACGATGGGCGATCGCATCGCCGTCATCAAGCTCGGTATCCTGCAGCAGGTCGGCGCTCCGACTGAGCTGTACGATCGTCCGGCCAACGTCTTCGTCGCCGGCTTCATCGGCTCCCCGTCGATGAACCTGAACACCCACCCGGTGGTCAACGGCAAGGCGAAGATCGGTGAGGACACCGTGGACCTGCCGGCTGAGGCCGTCAACAAGCTCACCGCCGAAGACAACGGCCAGATCGTGGTCGGCTTCCGTCCTGAGGACGCTGGTCTGGCCCCGGCTGACGACCCGAACGCCTTCTCCCTGAAGGTTGTGAACGTCGAGGATCTGGGCTCCGATGGCTACATCTACGGCAACATCATCACCGATGGCTCCGCAGCTGAGGCTGCCCAGGTCATGTCCGACCAGAACAAGCTCACCACGATTCGTGTGAATCCGCGTGCGCTGCCGAAGGTTGGCGCGACCGTCAAGATCAAGATCGACCCGGCCAAGATGCACCTGTTCGCTCCGTCGACTGAGCTGCGTCTGAACTAATAGATACTTGGCGAGGTCTAATAGCTTCGTCAGCCATTAAACGAGGTTATTCTCTTCCTCTCTTATGACCTCGTTGGAAAAGCCCTGCATAGCTGCGGGGCTTTTCTTTTGCCTAGAAAACGTACGCTAACTGACCTCGCAAATGAACATTTTCTAGTTTCTCGTCAACTTTTTCCTAGGAAGGGGGGTATGGTTGTATGCAGTATCCCCCCGAAAAGGGGATTGCGAATCTATGAGGGGAGATGATGGGCTCGAAGTTAAAGCTCGGCCGTTGCAGGTTTAACGGAGGGGTAGAACAGGAACCTGGACAGCATCGCCATGTCTTGCGGCGCTGCCTTGCTTCGGTTGTTGCTGTTTCCTTGTCCATCGTGTGCATGGTGCCTGCGGCATATGCCCAGGACGTAGATGATGTAAATGGTTCCTCTAACTGGCAGATTCTAGTGGTGGTTGCAACACCTGAGGTTTGAGCGGCCTTCCATGGTCA
>OLRD01000254.1_pt1 | contig 48596 bp, 35 predicted proteins | sample 1672051 | NCBI WGS metagenome assembly OLRD01 (sample SAMEA3136640, study PRJEB25190) | human gut metagenome | biome: human gut; feature: human-associated habitat; material: faeces | place: Austria | collected 2013 | reverse complement strand
CGGCTCTGTTCCTCATTATGAGCGATACAGACCCGACTTTTAATTTCCTGATTTCCATGATTTACACACAGCTGTTTAACCTGCTGTGCGAAAAAGCGGATGATGTGTATGGCGGGCGGCTTCCGGTGCATGTGCGCTGCCTGATCGATGAGTTTGCGAATATCGGCCAAATCCCGAATTTTGAAAAGCTCATCGCCACTATCCGCAGCCGTGAGATCTCCGCCTGCATCGTCCTGCAGGCGCAAAGCCAGCTCAAGGCGATCTACAAGGATCATGCCGACACCATAGCCGGCAATTGCGATTCCCTGCTCTTTCTGGGCGGCAAGGAAAAGACCACGCTCAAGGAAATGGAGGAACTGCTGGGCAAGGAAACCATCGATACGTTCAATACCGGCGAAAGCCGAGGGCGCGAGATTTCGCACAGTCTGAACTATCAAAAACTGGGCAAGAGCCTGATGTCAGTGGACGAGATCGCCGTGATGGACGGGAGCAAGTGCATTCTCCAGCTGCGCGGCGTCCGTCCTTTTTTATCGGAAAAGTATGACATCACCCGTCACCCCAATTACAAATATCTGTCTGATTCCAATCCCCGAAACGCCCTTGACATTGAAAAGTATCTGTCCCGCCAGCTGAAACTCAGGCTGGCAGAGGAGTACGAGGCGTTCGAGGTGTCCGTGAGCGACAAGCCCGAGGAGGACGAGGCGTTTTTGGAGGAATGGACAGATAGCACACAGCTACAGGCTGCCGGATACGGCGGCCTTTTATAGTCGAAACGGAGGTATTCTATGGCTTTTTTCAACTCTGCTGTTACGGTTCTTCAGACCCTCGTGATCGCAATCGGCGCTGGTCTGGGCATCTGGGGCGTGATTAATCTGCTTGAAGGGTATGGCAACGACAACCCCGGCGCGAAGAGCCAGGGCATCAAACAGCTCATGGCCGGCGGCGGCGTTGCCCTGATCGGCACGACCCTGGTTCCCCTGCTCTCCGGCCTGTTCGGCTGATGCACACCAACCAGTCTTTTGCCCTCTCCCGGAAACCCGGGAGAGGGCTTAAAGGGGGGATGCCCGCTTGAATTTCATTTGGGATAAAGTGACCGAATGGCTGAAGGGGCTGCTGGTTGGCGGAATCGTCAGCAACCTCACCGGGCTGTTTGACAGCATCAACACGCAGGTCGCGGATGCCGCCACCACGGTGGGCGCTTCGCCGCAGGCGTGGAACAGCAGCATCTTCGGCATGATTCGCAGCCTTTCTGAAAATGTCATGGTTCCGATCGCCGGCATCATTCTGACCTTCGTCATGTGCCTGGAGCTGATCCAGATGCTGATTGACCGCAACAACATGCACGATTTTGATACATTCCTGTTCTTCAAGTGGATATTCAAGACCTTTGCCGCGGTGCTCATCGTCACCAACACATGGAACATCGTGATGGGCGTATTCGACGTGGCGCAGCATGTGGTCAATCAGGCGGCAGGCGTGATCATCGCCGATACCGCCATGGATGTCAGCGCGCTGATGGGCGACATCGAGGCGCGGCTCATGGATATGGAGATCGGGCCGCTGTTTGGCCTGTGGTTCCAGTCTTCCCTGATCGGCATCATCGCCTGGGCACTGAGCATCTGCATTTTCATCATCGTGTACGGGCGCATGATTGAAATCTTTATGGTCACCTCGGTTGCGCCGATCCCCATGGCCACCATGGTCAACCGGGAATGGGGACAGATGGGCCAAAACTACCTTCGCTCCCTGTTTGCCCTGGGGTTTCAGGCGTTCCTGATCATGGTGTGCGTGGGCATCTATGCCGTGCTGGTGCAGGACATCAGCGTTGAAAACGATGTCGGCACCGCACTTTGGACATGTATCGGCTATACGGTGCTGCTGTGCTTTACGCTGTTCAAGAGCAGCAGCGTCGCCAAATCCATATTCAATGCACACTGATGAAGGGAATGAGCATGACATTGAGCAACAGCCAGGCGTCAAGGAAAAAGAAACGACAGAGCACGCTGCGAAAAAGAAAACCCAAGCGGCAGGGAAGCCGTGCGCAGGTGGGCAAGTTGCTGCCCCTGCGGTGGCGGCTCAATAGCCACTTGCAAGGAGGATCATGATGGCCTATGTACCGGTTCCCAAGGATTTGACGCGCGTCAAATCCAAGCTCGTTTTCAATCTCACCAAACGCCAGATCATCTGTTTCAGCCTGGGCGCGCTTGCGGGCGTGCCCCTGTTCTTTCTGACCAAAGGGGCCGTGGGCACCAGTGTGGCCTCGCTGCTGATGATCATGGCGATGATCCCGTTTTTCATGTTTGCCATGTACGAACGGCACGGCCAGCCGCTTGAAGTGCTCCTGCGGCACTACATGCAGGCCCGCTTTGTCCGTCCGCGCAGGCGCATTTACCAGACCGAAAACTTCTATGCAACCATCGAAGAGAACATCCGCAGCAGGCGGGAGGTGAAGAAAATCATTCATGGCAAAGCGCACTGAAAAAATCAGGTTGTCCCATGCGGAAAAGCAGCAGCTCAAGGCGCTCATGGCCCGAAGACAGCAGCAGGAGCGGAAGGGGCCGCGCACTGCGCAGGCGACGATTCCCTATCAGCGCATGTGGCCGGACGGGATCTGCCGCGTCACCGATCAATACTACACCAAGACCATCCGCTTTCAGGACATCAACTATCAACTAGCCCAAAACGATGACAAGACCGCCATCTTTGAGGGCTGGTGCGATTTCCTCAATTACTTTGACAACAGCATTCATCTGCAATTCTCGTTTCTCAATCTCACGGCCAGTAAAGAGGTCTTTGAACAGAGCATTCTGATCCCCGACCGGGAGGACGGCAACGATGAGATCCGGCATGAGTATGCGGACATGCTGCAAACCCAGCAGGCCAAGGGCAATAACGGCCTGACCAAGACCAAGTTCATCACCTTCGGCATTGAAGCCGAGGGCATCAAAGCGGCGAAGCCCAGGCTTGAGCGCATTGAAATCGATTTGCTGAACAACTTCAAGAGGCTGGGTGTTGCCGCCTCCCCGCTTGACGGCAGGGAACGGCTCAAGCTCATGCACGACATGTTCCACATGGATACGCAGGCGCCTTTCCTCTTTGACTGGAAATGGCTTGCGCCTTCGGGGCTGTCCACCAAGGACTTCATCGCGCCGTCGAGCTTTGACTTCCGCGACAAGCGCACCTTCGGGATGGGCAAAAAGCAGGCCGAGGTCAGTTTCTTCTCCATTCTGGCCTCGGACCTGAACGACCGGTGTCTGGCGGATTTCCTCGCGATGGAATCCAGTCTCGTCGTATCCCTGCACATCCGCGCAATTGACCAGATTGCAGCAATCCGGGATGTCAAGCGCAAAATCACGGACCTGGACAAGATGAAGATTGAAGAGCAGAAGAAGGCCGTGCGCGCCGGATACGACATGGACATCATCCCCAGCGACCTGGCCACCTATGGCGGCGAGGCCAAGAAGCTGCTGGAAGATCTGCAAAGCCGCAACGAGCGCATGTTTCTCATCACCTTTCTGGTGATGAACACGGCGGACGACAAAAAGCAGCTCGCCCTCAATGTCAAACAGGCGCAGAGCCTGGCGCAGCAGCACAACTGCCAGCTGGTTCCGCTGGATTTCCAGCAGGAGAACGGCATGGTGTCGTGCCTGCCGCTTGGCCACAATCTGGTGCGCATCCAGCGCGGCCTGACCACCAGCTCTACCGCCATCTTTGTGCCCTTTACCTCGCAGGAACTCTTCCAGACCGGCGGCGAGGCCCTGTATTGCGGATTGAACGCCCTTTCTCACAACCTGATCATGGTGGACCGGAAAAAGCTGAAGAACCCCAACGGCCTGATTCTGGGTACGCCGGGTTCCGGCAAATCCTTCGCCGCCAAGCGCGAAATCTGCAACGTCATTCTCCTGACCGACGATGACATCATCATCTGCGATCCCGAGGGCGAGTATTTCCCGCTGGTTAACACATTCCGCGGACAGGTCATCCGCATTTCGCCCACCAGCAGCAGCTACATCAATCCGATGGACATCAACCTCAACTACTCCGAGGAGGAAAACCCGTTGTCCCTCAAGTCGGACTTCATTCTTTCGCTCTGTGAGCTGATTGTCGGCGGGCGAGAGGGCTTGCAGCCCATTGAAAAGACGCTCATCGACCGTGCGGTGCACATCATCTATCAGCCTTATCTCAACGATCCCCGGCCTGAAAACATCCCGATTCTGGAAGACCTGTACAATGCCCTGCGTGCGCAGGAGGAAAAGGAAGCGCAGCGGTTGGCCACGGCGCTGGAAATCTATGTGACGGGCTCCCTGAACGTGTTCAACCACCGCACCAATGTGGATGTCAACAACCGGCTCGTTTGCTACGACATTAAGGAACTAGGAAAGCAGCTCAAAAAGCTGGGTATGATCATCGTCCAGGATCAGGTATGGGGCCGCGTGACCGCCAACCGCGCCGAGGGCAAGTCCACCCGGTACTATATGGACGAGTTTCACCTGCTTCTCAAAGAGGAGCAGACCGCAGCCTATTCCGTGGAAATCTGGAAGCGGTTCCGCAAGTGGGGCGGCATCCCCACGGGAATCACGCAAAACGTCAAGGATCTGCTGGCCAGTCAGGAGATTGAAAACATCTTTGAAAACAGCGACTACATCTACATGCTCAATCAGGCGGCAGGCGACCGCGAGATTCTGGCCCGAAAGCTGGGCATTTCCCCGCATCAGCTGTCCTATGTGACGCAATCCGGCGAAGGCGAGGGGTTGCTTTTCTACGGCAATGTCATATTGCCCTTCCAGGATCGCTTTCCCAAGAACACCAGGCTCTACAGCATCATGACGACCAAGCCCACAGAGGTGCATACGTCATGATGTTACCCCAGGAGGTGATGCAGATTGACGAATAAGCGCGACTCTCCCCGGCTCCGGTTCTCCAAAGAGGAGCTGGAGAACCCAAAGCTGGCGCGAAAGGCCGAAAAAGCGGAACAGGCCGCTGAACGCTATGACCATGCCAGGAAAAAACTGCAAACCCATCGCCTGAAGCTGACGGTCCAGGAGGTTCAGCAGGAGCAAAGGACCCTGCGGCAGGATGAAGCCAAAATGTCGACTGTTCTTGAACCGGATTTGTCAGCGTCCACGCTTGAGACTAAAGGCCAACAGGCACTAAAGAAAGGCCGCATTCCGGTTGATGCAAAACCCTCCGGCAACGGGCCTTCCGGGAAGGAGAAAACACAGGCGGCGGGAGAAGCGGCCCATGCGGCCGCGCCGAAAGGAAGAAAGAAAATCCGGCTTCGGTTTGAGGAAGCGGAGGCGAAACCGCCCTCCCGGCTCCGGCATCCGGTACAGCGCCCCATCCAGTCGGCACACGATCAGCTGCACCGGCAGCTTGCAAAGGCCAACGAGGATGACAACGTTGCGGCAAGCGCAGCGCTCCAGGGCGATGAGCTCGGGACTTCTGCTTTGCAGATGGGGGAGCACGCCTATCATGCGCACAAGCTGCGCCCGTTCAGAAGGGTCCAAAAGGCGGAACAAAGGCTGGACAAAGCCAACCTTCGGTATCTCACGGCTCAGCAACGCGCCGAAAATCCGCAGGCGACCAGCAATCCTTTGTCCCGCTGGCAGCAAAAGCGGACCATCCGCAAGGAGTATGCCGCGCTGAAAGCCGCGGGTGTTTCCCCGGGGGGAGCGTCTGCCGCCGGAAAGACCGTGCGCAGAACCGGCAATGCCACGGGAAGGCTGGCTGAGGTTTTTCAAAGGCGTCCGTCTTCCTTGCTGATTCTTCTGCTGTGCGCGATGCTGCTGATCCTCATGGGCGGGCTGCAATCCTGTACGCCCCTGGCGCAGTCGGTGCTGGAATCGCTGGTGATCGGCACCTACCCGGCGACAGAGGACGACGTTCGCGCCGCGGAGCGTGCCTATGCGGAAATGGAGCGTGCGCTGCAAGATGAAATGGATCACTACGAGCAGGTTCATCCCGGCTATGACGAATATCATGTCGATGCCGATGAAATCTGGCACGATCCCTATGTGCTCATCGCCATCATCTCCGCATACTTCGATGGACAGGAATGGACGCTTGATTCCGCGTACCCGGTGATCGAAAAGTACTTTGCGCTGCAATACGTTGTCACGCAGACGGTTTCAACAGAAACCCGGTACCGGACGGAGACGAGAACCGGCACGCAAATCGTAACAGACCCCGAAACCGGCCAACAGCGAACCGAGACATATACCTATGACGTACAGGTGCCGTATGCGTACACCATCTGTGAGGTCAGGCTGGAAAACAAGAATCTCTCCCATCTGCCCGTGGTCAGCATGAGCCACCATGCCATGGGCATGTATGCGCTGTACATGGCCTCCCACGGCAACATGGAGGGCATTTTCTCCGGCAATCCCCATGCGGTGCCGCTGCGTGATCCGACGCTCTACGATATCCCGCAGGAGACGCTGGATGCAGACCCGACCTTCGCAACGCTCATGGAGGAAGCCTGCAAGTACATCGGCTATCCCTATGTCTGGGGCGGGGCAAGCCCGGAAACCAGCTTTGACTGTTCGGGATTTGTGAGCTATGTGTTCACCAACAGCGGCGTGTACAACACCGGCCGGCTGGGGGCCAAGGGGCTGCACAGCCTGTGCTCCCGTGTTTCAGATGACGAGGTGAAGCCGGGCGACATCGTGTTTTTTGAAGGCACGATGGGCGAAGACGTTGAGGGGATTACGCATTGCGGTATCTATGTGGGCAACCACACCATGCTGCACTGCGGCAACCCCATCGGATTCGCCGACCTTGAGGACGCCTATTGGAAAACGCATTTTCACTCTTTTGGAAGAATACCAGGCTGAGAATGAAAGGGCCTTGCATCCGCAGGGCCTTTTGTCATTCCCCAAATGGAAAGGAGCATTCCCCTGATGATGATTCGAATGAACGAAAACCGGACTCTCTCCCTGCACAAGCGGATCATGGCCCTGATTGCCGCGCTGCTCGTATCCGCCTCGCCACTGACCGGTTGGGCAGAGGACGGCAGTTGGGTCAACAGCTTTGACATGGACGGATGGCATGGCGAATCCGTCATTCTGGAAGATCCCCAGTACTTCATGGATGGATGTGACGAGGACAGTATTCCCATCATCACGTCGGACGGCAAGAGCAATGTGAAGATCAACGGCGTGCAGTCCAAAAACAAACTGGTAAAGTACACCATCCCGCAGCAGCTTTTAAGCGCCGATCCAGACTTCCTCGCGCTGATGGTCGAGGCGGAAAAGTATATCGGCTATCCATATGTGTACGGGGCCAGCAACCCGGATACCGGGTTTGACTGTTCCGGCTTCGTGTGCTGGGTGTTCAATCAGTCGGGGATTGGCGACGTAGGACGCCGGGGCGCCAATGGGCTGTACTCCCTTTGCAGCGAGGTGAGCCGGGAGGACGCCCGCCCCGGCGATCTGGTCTTCTTTGAAAAGACGATGGGCGCGGATGTCGAAGGCATCACCCATGTGGGCATTTACATAGGCAATGACATGATGATTCACGCCGGCGACCCGGTAGGCTTTGCTGACCTCAAGAGCAGCAAATGGTCGGATAAGATCTACGGCTTTGGGCGGCTGCCGGTGGACTGAGGAGGAAGCATGACGGAAAAAAAGAGAAAACGCTATCCCGCTGACCGCCAGAAACTCCATGCTCTGCTGGAAAAGCGCGAGCAGGAGCTGATCGAACTTCAGGAAGAGGTGGAAGAACTGCGCCGTCTGGTGCAACAGGCGGACCGCACGGCCATCCATGCGACAGCGGAGCTCTACCATGTTACCCCGGAACAGCTTGCGGAGATCATGCAGTCCATGTTCGGGGACGGCCTGCCTTCCGGGCTGTCCCGGAATGAGGATGCTGTGCCTTCCGCAGAGGAGGAACTCACCCCGCAAAAAGAGGAGGCATCTGCCGATGATGACGATGCGTAATCGCGTATGGCCGCTGTGTTTGGCGGTATTTCTTTTTCTGGCCGCTGTGCAGGCGGCCTTTTTCCCCCTTGGGGCAGCGGCGGAAAGCTCGTCCCCTTACAGAATTGTGCTGACCGCGCCTGGTGGCTGGTCGAGCGGCAACAGCGCCGTGATGAAGGTATCCGTAACGGACATCAACCACATCGGCTGGCAGAAAATCGAGTATCGAATGAACGAAAGCGCCTGGATTGATTGCGAAAGCCAGTTTGCAGACGGAAAGGCGGAACTGGCGCTGCATGAAAACGGCACCTTTACGCTGCGGGTGACCGATCCGCAAGGCCATGCGTTTGAAGAGAGCGCCCAGGTGGCCTGCATCGACCTGACCGCGCCGGTGCTTTCCGCTTCCATCAACGGCACATCGCTTGAGGTGTTTGTGGAGGACGATCTGTCCGGCGTCGCGGGCGTGCAGGTGAACAGCATGCTGTTCACCACGCTGACAAACGGAGCGCTGCATGTGGAGCTGGACGAGAATATGAACCGGTTTGAGACGCTGGCTGTCCGCGCGTTTGACTATGCGGGCAACTTCTCTGAGCCTGTATCGCTCGATAACCCGCACTACACACAGCCCGCTGATCCGACGCCGATGCCCACGGCCACACCCGAGCCAACGGCCAAACCCACCGGCGAAAAGGGAACGGCATCTCCTGTCCCGACGGCAACGCCGGTATCCTCTGCCAACCGTTACAACGGCCTGGGCAGCTCGCTCATCTACGTTCAGGACGATTCATCCCCCACGCCGGAGCCGACGGCCGCACCGACGCCGGAGACGATCATCAAGACGGAGTACATCACCATCGGCCCCGGTATGCCCTATCAGGCCGACGGCAACAGCCATACGCTGGACGTGCTGTACTCCGCGGCGACCAACAAGCAGTTTATCACGCTCCAGACGAAAAACGGGAACACCTTTTACCTGGTCATCGACTACGACAAGCCGGTCGATGAGGAAGCGGAGATGTACGAGACGTACTTTTTGAACCTCGTGGATGAGCGCGATCTGCTGGCGCTCATGTCCGATGAGGAAAAGGAAGAAGTCCCCACGCCCACGCCGGAGATCGTCTATGTGACACCGGAACCCACGGCGGTGCCGGCTATCACGCCGCAGCCTTCGCAGGATACGCAGGATTCGTCCGGCAAGACCACCGCATGGATTGCGCTTGCCGCCCTGGTGGGCATGGGCCTTGCGGGTGGGGTGCTTCTTATCAGGAGCAAAAAGCAGCCCGCCGTCCGCCGCACAGACAATGACTTTGATTTGGACGAGGACGATGAAGATGAACATGCCCAGCAGGAATAAGGGCATGAACGGAGCTTGCACCCATCTTGAAGCATGGAGGAATACACATGGAATTGATTATCACTGAAAAGCCGGGTGTAGCACGAGCGATTGCCGCAGTTCTGGGCGCTGCGGAGCACCGGGATGGATACCTTCAGGGCAAGGGCTTTTGGGTCAGCTGGTGTGTCGGGCATCTGGTCGAGCTGGCCCTGCCCGAAGCCTATGACGCCAGGTACGCCCGCTGGCGGTACAAAGACCTCCCGATTCTCCCGGAAATATGGCAGTATACCGTTTCCGCAGGCACCCAAAAGCAGTTCGCGGTGCTTGCGTCCCTGATGAATGACGAACATGTGACCGGGATCATCTGCGCAACGGACGCAGGGCGGGAAGGTGAGTTGATCTTCAGGCTGGTCTATCAATGCGCAAAATGCCGCAAGCCTGTGCGCCGCCTCTGGATCTCCTCCATGGAGGAAAGCGCCATTCGGGAAGGCTTCCGCAACCTGAAGCCCATGGCGGCCTACGACAACCTGTATCAGGCGGCGCTGTGCCGCGCGCAGGCGGACTGGCTCATCGGCATGAACGCCACGCGGCTGTATTCGCTGCTCTATGGCCCTACGCTGCATGTCGGGCGCGTGATGTCCCCGACGCTTTCCATGCTCGCGCAGCGGGAGGAAGCCATCTCGGCATTTAAGCCGGAACCCATCTACAAGGTCGCGCTGGATACCGGCTGCGGTGTTGTCGCCGAGTCGGAACGCTTTGCCGATCTGAATGAAGCGCGCAGGCTGATGGACGCCTGCAACCACAGCCCGGCAATCGTGAAAAGCATCGAGTGCAGGCAAAAACGAGAAAACCCGCCCGCCCTCTACGACCTGACCTCCCTTCAGCGGGACGCCAACAGGCTCTACGGGTTTACCGCCCAGCAGACGCTGGAGTACGCCCAGGGGCTGTATGAAAAGCGCCTGTTGACCTATCCCCGGTCAGACAGCCGGTTCCTGCCCCACGAGCTGGAGGCGGAACTACCGGAACTGGCGGCACGGGTATGCGGCGCATTGCCGTTTGCAAGCGGCCTTGAGCTGGCCATGCACACGCAGCAGGTGATCAAGGACAGCGAGGTCACAGACCACCACGCCCTGATTCCGACCTCCACGATGCCGGGCCAGGATGGGGCGGTCAGGGCGCTGACCACCGGGGAACGGGATCTCCTCTTCCTGGTGTGTACAAGGCTGCTGTGCGCATTGGATGATGCCTGCATCGAGGAAGAAACCGTTTTGCACATCGAATGCGCCGGTCACGACTTCACGGCCAAAGGCAAGCGCATGGTGCAGATGGGCTTCAAGCGGTTCTGGGCTGCCTTCCGGGGAAGCCTTGGAAACCGGCTCGTGGAGGAACGCAAGGAACATCCGCCCACTCTTCCCGAAGGCATGAGCGAAGGATATGAATGCCCGTTCCCCAAGGCCAGCATCGCAGAAGGGCAAACGACGCCGCCAGCGCACCACACCGAGGGCACCCTTTTGCACGCGATGGAAACGGCGGGCAAGGAAGACATGCCCGAGGGTGCGGAGCACAAAGGCATTGGCACGCCTGCCACCCGAGCTTCCATTCTGGAAAAGCTGATTGAAACCCGGCTGATTGAGCGCGTCGGAGACAGGCGCAGGAAGGTGCTGCTGCCCACAGCCAAGGGAAAGGCGCTGGCTGCGGTATTGCCCGAAACGCTCTGCTCGGCTCTCTTGACAGCGCAGTGGGAACAGCGCCTCAAGGACATCGAGCAGGGCCGGGAAAAGCCCGAGCACTTCATGCGCGATATTCGGCAATTCGTATCGGAGCTGACGCGGGATACCAAGCGTGTTGAGCAGGCGGAGCGCCTGTTTCCGCCGCTGCGCGAAAAAATCGGGACCTGCCCCAAGTGCGGAGCCGCCATTACCGAACGCGCCAAGGGGTTCATGTGCGAAAACCGCACGTGCGATTTTGCGCTCTGGAAAAATGGCGGGGTGCTGGCCAATGCGCAGAAGCCCCTGACTTCGGGGGAGGTCAGGACGCTGCTTGAAAAAGGCGAGGTCAGCAAAACGGGCCTTCGCTCGGCCAAGACCCATACCCTCTACAACGCCACGCTGCATCTTGACTACACCCAAGGGGGCAAGCCCATCCTTCGCCCCATTTTTAATTGAAGAAAGGAGCTGGATCATGAAAAAACTCCTGCTTGTGCTGCTTGCCATGATGCTGCCGTTTTGTGTTGCGCTGGCCGAAGATGGCGAAACATGGGTGGACACCTCCAATGCGCCCGAGCTTCCCGGCGGGACGCTTACAGCGTCCCTCATCTCCTTTACCTCCAATCACACCTATCCCGTGTATGCCGCGCCGGACAGCAAGAGCCTTCGCGGCGCGAAGGGACGGGCGCGCGTGAGCACCAATGGCTGGATACAGGTGTTTGGCAGCGAAGGCGACTGGATTCTGGTTCAATACGACATCACCGATACGCACAACCGCATCGGATACATCGAAAAGGACGCCCTGCCGGACGGCGCGGTGGTGCCTGAACTGAATCTGACGAGGATGCCCGCGGTCGTGCATTACGACGTGGAGGTGACGGATGACCCGCTGGTCAGCCGAGATGCGCTGGCCAGATTGACGGAAAACACCAAGGTAATTTGCCTGGGCACCCTGGGCGAATGGACGTACATCGAGGCGGAAGAAGACGGCGTGCGCCTGCGCGGCTTTGTGCCCACCGTATGCCTCTATGCTACGGTGACAGACCTCAGCGAAGCGCGCCGGGCCATGACCGGCAGCTGGCGGCTGTACTCGGGGAGCTCCATCAACGCAAGCCGGATCACGTTCAATGAAGATGGCACGATGACTGGCAAGTCCCAGCTGGAGAGCGGACGCGAGGTGGAATGGTCGGGCACCTGGTCCATTGACTTTTACGATACCCGGCGCGGCCGCTACTGGAATGAGGCGGAGTTTGAGCTGACGCTGGCACGCGGCACAGCGGTGGAGCAGTATGGCCTGCGCATCTGCCGGCAGGCGCTGGAAGACGACGCCTATATCCTGGTGATCTCCGACGGGACCAGAACCAGCGATATGGTGGTCTGCGAATAAGGTCCATCCCCCAACGAACTGGAGAGGTGAAGCGAATGTACATGGGACAATCCCTGGAATCCTTTGAAAACTGGCGTGACAGCCAATATGACCACCCGGAACCGGACACAGAAGCGCCGGAAGAGACAATGCCCGCAGAAGACGGACACGACACGAAGCATCCGGTAGTCTTTGGGCCCATTGATGCGGAAAAAACGGACTGGTTGTATTCCGGGCGCAAAGCAGCGGATGCCGAGCGCGGATGCATTGGGCATCTGCGGGGTGACTTCGGCAGCACCGGCAACGAGTTTTTTACGAGCTGGTTTGACCACATGCCACAGCTGAACCGTGCCGCGTTCAGGGCAGAACTGCAATCTGTTGTGGAGGACCTGCGCAATGCGGGCGGCTTGTTGTCGAACCTGGCCGGCATGCGCAGCCAATGCCGAAGCGGACGGGTGTGCGATGACAGCTATGGCTTCTATGCAGAAACGCCGAATTATGAATATTGCCTTCGCTGTACACCCCGGCGTGGCGAGTACAACTTCTACCTTTACTGCTACGACAAGCAGGCACAGCGGGAGCATAGGGAACACAGGAAACAGAGCGAACCTGCTTCCCCTGCGCCGACCCGCAAACACAAGAAACAGGAAATGGAGCGATGAATTGATGTATTTGAATGAACTGATGAACGCCCGTCAGATGAACCGGACCGAACTGAGCGCGCGCAGCCGCGTGCCTGAATCCACGCTGCGCGACATTTTGAGCGGTAAAACCCAGCTGGATCACTGCGAAGCCGCGACCCTGTACGACCTTGCGGCTGCGCTGCAGGTCAGCATTGAGGACATCCTGGAAAATTACTGGGAGGAGATGAACGCGCCCGAGGCCAGCCGCCCCGTCGTACAGGACGAGGGTTCGCTGGCTTCTTTCTATATGCTGACGGAAACCTTTCTGGAACAGCTGCACGCAATGGGGGAGCGGGCTTTTGTTCAAGGCGTTTACAGCAGCGATTGGATCAGGCGTTTCTTTAACGGCAGACAGTACCGGTGTGCGCTGTTCCTGCTTGGGCTGGTGGATTTTCTGTGCAGGAAGAACCAGGTCCGCAAAGATGCCCGGTATGAGGAATACCGCAAAGCGCGCCTGGACAAGCCCGTATACGCTCTGCACACGCTCGAAAAAACCGAATGCGGCGGGCTGAATGTCCTGGATGACGCGCAGAACCGGGCCATTCCCGAGCTGGCACACTTTGGCATCTATATGACTCAGGATGACATCTGCCGCCCGGCGTGATGTGTTGAGCCCCGGCGCAGCCCTAACCGGCTGCGCCGGGAGAATCGAGGCGTTCATGACAAACAAACAGATTCTTGAGAGCATCAGAACCCTTGCACAGGGAGAGTGCATTCACCACGACGGCGAATCCTGCCGCGTAACCAGACGGCCTTGCCATGTCGTCCATCCCCACAGCGATTCTCTTCGGGAAGCGATTGGCTGCGATTTTTTCCTGCGGTACATGCTGCCCGCCGGCTGGAATATACAGGACCTCATTGCCTATGCGCGGTGGTACGGCATGGATGAACCGAAACCGGAAACAGACGGAGGAACAGATGAGCACGTTTACCCCGGAAGAACTGACCCTGATCTGCCTGTATGATCCCGGCACCCGTCTGGGAGCTGTGGAAGAGCTGCGGAACATGATGCAGTATCTGATGTATGACGAGACAGAGCTCAAAGGGCTGACCCTGCGGGTCATTGCGAAGCTGGAAGCGATGAGCGACGCCGGGTACAAGCGTCTATCGGCGGAAATCATCCCCGATTTTTCCCCCATCATCAGCGGATAGGAGGCAATCTCATGGCCACAAAGGCACAGGTTTACGCGAAGCTGGCTGAGGATACCGCCCGAAAAATCACAGCCAGTTATCTGGATTGGGCCGCGTTCCTGAACACCTCATCCAGATTGTACAAATACCCTTACAACGATCAGCTGCTGATCTATGCCCAGCGCCCGGATGCGACGGCCTGTGCCGAATACGACCTCTGGAACAGCGCCATGCGCAGATATGTCCGACGCGGCGCAAAGGGCATTGCCCTGCTGTCTCCGGGAGCCAACGGCATGTCCGTGCGGTATGTCTTTGACGTGTCCGACACGGGCGCGCGCCAGGATTCCCGGAGCGTGGAACCCTGGCAGATCTCCGGTCAAGTGGAAGCGTCTGTCAGGCAGATGCTTGAAGCGGTTTTTGATGCGGACGCCGCCATGGGCCTCGCCGCGCAGTTGGAGCAGATTGCCAGCCAGCAGGCGCTCTCCTACTGGCGCGATCACCGGCGGGACATCATCGACAGCGTTGACGGTTCCTTCCTTTCGGAGTACGATGAATTCAACATCGGAGCGTCGTTTCGCAAGGCTGCCACGGCCAGCATCTCCTACAGCCTGCAGATGCGATGCGGTCTGGAACCGGAACTGCTTCGGGAGGACTTCACCGAGGTGTATGACTGGAATACCCCTGCGACCGTCACGGAACTTGGCCAGGCTGTCAGCATGATCACGGGCCAGGTGCTGCGCCAGATTGAGAGAACCATTCGACAGACAGAGAGGAGCATGGAACATGAGCGAACTGATGTACAAGCAGAGCGGGGACTATCTTCTGCCCGACCTGGGCCTGACCGAAGCGGAACAGCAGCCTTTGGGCAAGTACGGCCTGCTCAGACAGCGCTACCTGGAGCAGAACCGGCCGGGCCTGTACATGCGGCTGATGTTGAGCGGCAGGCTGATGGAGCACCTGCAGGAGATGGAACAGACGGCGCAGAACCGTCTTTACAGCCTGATGGACCTGCTGTCCAGGCAAGCGGGACTAACAGAAGCGTTGAAAGCGGAGAACCCGATGGATTGGGTCAGGCAGATGAACGGCCTGAAAGCACAGGCCGAGGAGATGATCCTCTCGGAGCTGATTTACGCCTGACGGATCATGCGCAGGCTGTGGAACAGCTGAGCTTCCTGATCCCCTCCGAAACAGCGCAAATCCAGTGGCTAGACACGACAGAAGCGGAGAGCATCCCCAGGATGCCCTTCGCTTCTTTGGTTTCTCAGGAGGTGATCGACGAATTCCTGCGGTCAGGCGGCAACACGGATGACCTCCGGCTCCGCATTGGCGTGGATTTTATGAAGCAGTTGCCACTGGACATCCTTGCAGCGCACTTTGCGCAGGACTACCGGGGCGGAAACGGCCTGGTGATAGACGGAAAGCCCTACAGCGCATGGTATGATGCATCCGGCATCCGCATCGCGCCGGGCAGGTCGGCCCGTTATGTGAACAGCGCGCAGATCATTTCCTGGAGGGATGCCGCCCGGCGGGTAGGTGAGCTGATGGATGCCGGACAGTTCCTGAGCATGATGGATCTGGCAAATTGTCCCATCCATGAGCGCACGGAGCTGGCGCAGCATCTGGTGTACCTGTACAGAGATCTCGCGCAGGAGGCTGACGGCTTCTTTTCTTCCCTGAAGGCGATCCACAGCGGAAGTTTCCCGGAGACTGTAAGCCGGTTGGCCGGTCAGCTGGCAGAACCCCGGTTCTTGTCCGCGCTCACCGAAGAGGCGGAACAGTTTTCTGCCGCCTATGCCCATAACCGTGCGCTTCTGCGCTATCATTATCACCGCCCGGAGCAGATCGCAGAGGCACTCCGCGAGCTGACCCTTCCACGGAGAGAATACGAATCTTTGCTCACCCAGGTAGCCCAGCCAGAAGCCTTTATCACGGAGGATGAACTGGATGCCGCGTTGGCCAGCGGCGGGCTTACTGCAGGAAGCAAGCTGCGCATCCATGCGTTCTTCACACAGACGCATACGTCCAAAGAGCAGGTGGATTTTCTCAAGAGAGAATATGGTACCGGCGGCCGCTCCCACGCGGTTTCGGGTGCTTCCTACAGCGAAGAATCCTTTGATGGCAAGGGAATCCGCTGGCGGAAACAAAACTGTGAAGAGATTCGCCTTTCCTGGACCCAGGTCGCTTCCCGCCTTGCGGAAATCATTCGGTTGGAGCGTGACCTGACCCCGGAGGAGAAAGAGCACTTGACACAGCGGGAACAGGCGCAGCAGTTGGCCGATCAACCGGAACCCCCGGAGCCTGAGCAGCCGTCCCTGGAAGAGCCCGGCGGTAGCGAATACGAGAACGCACAGGACGAGGAAGAACCCATCGACACCGAAGCCTTGCGCAACCGTCTGGCAGAGGCGGGAATTGTGAATGGGGAGGTTGTGGACAAGGACGCGCTGAATGCCAGCCCTTTCATTCAGGAAGTGCAGGCGCTTGCCAGCCAGATACAGGCACTGGAAGACGCAGCGCTGCACGATGAAAGCGTAACCGCGCCCGATGACAGACAAAGCGTAGATCAGGCGCTTGCCGGCCGGATGCAGGCGCTGGAAGACGCAGCGCCGCCCGATGAAAGCGTAGCCGCGCCGGATGACAGACAAAGCGTGGATCAGGCGCTTCCCTGCAAGGTGGGCGATACCGTCTATCTGGAGGATACGCCCTTTGTCATCACCCAAATCGGGCTTTTCAATGTCCAATTGCAGGACCCCTCGCTGCGCTATCCGATCCTGCGTTCGGAGAGCCGGGAAAATTTTTTTCGGCTGCTGGCCCTCGATGAGCGCAATGCCGCCTATTTTCCCGAAAGCGAAAATACGGCGCATGAAGGTTCTCCACAGCCTTATCCACAGGGTTTTCCACAGAATTTCACCGAATCTGTGGATAAATCCGTTGCTCCTTTTGTTCCAGCGAACTTCCGCATTTCGGACGATCACCTGGGCGAAGGCGGCGCAAAGGTCAAATTTCAGAGAAATATGGAGGCCATTCATCTGCTGCACCGGCTGGAAGCCGGGCAGCGCATGGCCACGCCACAGGAACAGAGCGTACTCTCCCGGTATGTGGGCTGGGGCGGTCTGGCGGATGCCTTTGATCCGGAGAAGACCGCATGGGCCAGGGAATACCGGGAACTCTCCGCTGCGCTGACGCCGCAGGAATACGAAGCGGCGCGCGCCTCGACGCTCAACGCGCACTATACCAGCCCCGTGGTCATCCGGGCCATGTACGATGCTGTTGCGCAGATGGGATTCACCGGCGGCAACATCCTGGAACCCTCCATGGGCGTAGGGAATTTCTTCGGCCTGTTGCCGGAGTCCATGCAGGACAGCCGCCTGTACGGTGTGGAGCTGGACAGCATCACAGGGCGTATCGCGCGGCAGCTTTACCCCAAAGCCGACATCACCGTTGCGGGCTTTGAGACGACGGACAGACGGGACTTCTTCGACCTTGCCATCGGCAACGTGCCCTTCGGCAATTACAAGGTCAACGACCGGGCTTACAACAAGCTCGGTTTTTCCATTCATAACTACTTTTTCGCCAAAACGCTGGATCAGGTGCGCCCCGGCGGCGTGATCGCCTTTGTGACTTCCCGCTATACGATGGATCAGCAGTCCCCGGAGGTGCGTCAATACATCGCACAGCGCGCCGAACTGCTGGGCGCGATCCGGCTGCCGAACAACGCCTTTCGTGCCAACGCGGGCACGGAAGTCGTCTCGGACATCCTGTTTCTGCAAAGGCGGGACCGCCCCATCGACATCGAACCGGATTGGGTGCATGTCGGGGAGAATGCGGACGGCTTTACGATGAACAGCTACTTTATCGAGCACCCGGAGATGGTTTTGGGCGTCCTGTCCAGAGAAAACACGCAGTACGGCAGGGAGAGCTTTACGGTCTTGCCGGCAGAAGGCGCAGACCTTGCCGATCAGCTGCATGAGGCGATCGGGCATATCCATGGCGTCTATCGTGAAGCGTCCCTCCCGGATTTGGGCGAGGGGGAAGCGCTGGATGCTTCCATTCCCGCCGATCCCACGGTCCGCAATTTCTCGTATACCGTTGTGGATGGGTTTGTCTACTACCGCGAAAACAGCCGCATGGTGAAACCCCGCCTCAACCAGACGGCGCAGGAGCGCGTCAAGGGGCTGATTGCCCTGCGCGATCAGGTGCACCGCCTGATTGACGCGCAGCTGGATGAGCGGGGCGATGAGGAGATTGCGCAGCTTCAACGCGAACTGAACACCCTGTATGATGGCTTTTCTGCGCGCTTTGGGTTGATCAATGACCGGGCAAACCGCCTCGCGTTTGCGGAGGATTCCTCCTACTATCTACTCTGCTCGTTGGAAATTCTCGATGACGAGCACCGGCTCTTGCGCAAAGCGGATATGTTCACCAGACGGACCATCAAGCAGCAGCACCGCGTCGATCACGTGGACACCGCATCCGATGCGCTGGCCGTATCCATTGGCGAACGGGCCAGGGTGGATCTGGGCTTCATGGCCGGGCTGACCGGAAAGAGCGAGGAGGAGATCGTTCAGGAACTGCGCGGCGTCATCTTCCGAATCCCCGGCACGGAGCAACACGTCACGGCAGACGAGTACCTCTCCGGCAATGTGCGCCAGAAGCTGCGGGATGCCAGGGCTGCCGCGCAGGCAGACGCCGCGTTTCAGGTCAATGTCTCGGCGCTGGAAGCGGCGCAGCCCAAAGATCTGGAAGCCTCCGACATCGACGTGCGTCTGGGCGCGACGTGGATTTCGCAGGAGTACGTCCAGGACTTCATGTATGAATTGCTGGAAACGCCGTACTACCAGCGCCGCGCCATCGAGGCACACTTTTCGGCGCATACGGCGGAGTGGCGGATCAACGGCAAGAATGTCGTATCGCGCACCAACGTCGCGGCATACACCACCTACGGCACGGACCGGGCAAACGCCTACAAGATTCTGGAGGATACGCTGAACCTGCGGGATGTGCGCATTTACGATACCATCCAGGACGCAGACGGGCGGGAACAGCGGGTGCTCAATCAGAAGGCGACCACCCTTGCCCAGCAAAAGCAGCAGGCCATCAAGGACGCCTTTCGGGAATGGATTTGGAAAGATCCCGACCGCCGTCAGGCGTTGGTGGCACAGTACAACGAGCTGTTCAATTCGATTCGGCCCCGCGAGTACGACGGAAGGCATATCGTCTTTTCGGGCATGAACCCGGAGATCTCGCTGCGCGAACACCAGAGAAACGCCGTCGCGCATATCCTCTATGGCGGAAATACGCTGCTGGCCCATCAGGTGGGGGCAGGAAAGACGTTTGAGATGGTCGCCGCGGCCATGGAAAGCAAGCGGCTGGGATTATGCCAGAAGAGCATGTTTGTCGTGCCCAACCACCTGACGGAGCAATGGGCCTCCGAGTTCCTTCGGCTGTATCCATCCGCGCGCATTCTGGTCACGACCAAAAAAGACTTTGAGACGAGCAACCGAAAGAAGTTTTGCGCGCGCATTGCCACGGGAGATTACGATGCCGTCATCATCGGGCACAGTCAGTTCGAGAAGATCCCCGTATCCCATGAGCGTCAGGAACGGCTATTGCAGGAAGAAATCGACGAGATCATGGAAGGCATTGAAGAACTGAAAAGAGAAAACGGCGAGCGCTTCTCGATCAAGCAACTCGAAAAATCAAAGCGACAGCTGGAGACCAGACTTGAGAAGCTCCGTGCCGAAGATCGAAAGGACGATGTGGTGACCTTCGAGCAACTGGGTGTGGACTGCCTATTCGTCGATGAAGCGCACGCCTACAAGAACCTTTTTCTGTACACGAAGATGCGCAACGTGGCCGGGATTTCCACTTCCGAAGCGCAGAAATCCAGCGACATGTACCTGAAATGCCGCTACATGGACGAGCTGACCGGCGGCCGTGGCATCATCTTTGCTACGGGCACACCGGTCAGCAACTCTATGACCGAGCTGTACACCATGCAGCGGTACCTGCAATACGGAGCCTTGCAGCGCAGCGGCATGACGCATTTTGACTGCTGGGCATCGACGTTCGGAGAGACAACGACGGCCATTGAGCTGGCCCCGGAGGGCACCGGTTATCGGGCGCGCACCCGGTTTGCCAAGTTTTTCAACCTGCCGGAGCTCATGAATGTCTTTCGCCAGGTCGCGGACATCAAGACCGCGGATCAGCTTCATCTGCCGACGCCGCAGGTGCATTATGAGACGGTGGTCGTCAAGCCCACCGCGCAGCAGCAGGAAATGGTGCAGGCCCTTTCTGAGCGGGCCGCAGCCGTCCATGGGAAGATGGTCGATCCTACGGTCGATAACATGCTCAAGATTACGTCGGATGGACGCAAGCTGGGCCTCGATCAGCGGCTGATCAATCCGTTGTTGCCGGATGATCCGGCCAGCAAGGTCAATGCCTGCGTGGGCAACATCGTTCGCATCTGGGAATCCGGGCAAGAGAGCAGGCTGACGCAGCTCGTATTCTGCGATATTTCCACCCCGAAAGGCGCGGGCCTGAATCCTTCGCCGTCATCCAAGGAGCTTACCGATGGATTGCAGCTGGAGAACGACTTCAATGTCTATGATGACATTCGCCAGAAACTCGTAGAACGCGGTATCCCAGCGGAACAGATCGCCTTCATCCATGAAGCCAACACGGAGGTCAAGAAGAAGGAACTGTTTGCCCGGGTGCGCTCCGGTCAGGTGCGCGTGCTGATGGGCAGCACGGCCAAGATGGGCGCGGGCACCAACGTGCAGGACAGGCTGATTGCGCTGCATGATCTGGACTGTCCCTGGCGGCCCGGTGACTTGGAGCAGCGCGCAGGCCGCATTGTCCGTCAGGGCAACATGAACCCGGAAGTCTCCATCTACCGCTACGTCACCGAGGCTACGTTTGACGCCTACCTTTGGCAGACGGTAGAAAACAAGCAGAAGTTCATTTCGCAGATTATGACCAGCAAGAGCCCGGTGCGTTCCTGCGAGGACATGGACGAAACGGCACTGTCCTATGCGGAGATCAAAGCGCTGTGTGCCGGTGATCCGAGAATCAAGGAAAAGATGGACCTGGACGTGGATGTGGCCAGGCTGAAGCTGATGCGGGCCGATCATCTGAGCAAGCAGTTCAGGCTCGAAGATCAGCTGCTCAAAGTTTTCCCGCAGGAGGTGGAACGCGATACGCACCTGATTGCAGGGTTTGAAAAGGACATCGCTACCCTCAACGCCCATCCGCTTCCGCAGGAGGATTTCGTGGGCATGACGGTCGGAGACGCGCTCATCACCGACAAGGAAGAAGCGGGCAAGGCCATCCTCACCGCCTGCAAGGAAGCCGCCAGGGGAACCGCCGTCGAATTCGGCTCCTATCGCGGGCTGAACATGCGCGTACAGTATGATTCCTTCGTCAACAGATTTCTGCTGACGCTGCATGGCGCGGTGTCTCACCCGATGGAAGTGGGCAACGATGCCCGGGGCAATATCACCCGGCTGGACAATACCATCGCCCAGATTCCCAAACGTCTGGCTGCGACGGAGGAACATCTTGCGACGGTACGACAGCAGATTGAGGCCGCGAAAGCCGAAGTCAGCAAACCCTTCCCGCAGGAAGCCGAGCTCAAAACAAAAAGCGCGCGCCTGGCAGAGCTGGACGCCGCGCTGAACATGGATCACACTTCAAGCAGCAGGCAGGCAGATCGTCCGCACAGGGAGGAAGAACGGTAAGCCCGCCTGGCCGCGTGGGTAAGATTTGAGGTGATGAATTGGGACTGTATGCGTCCATTAAAAGTGCTTTAACCACAAGAGAAGCAGCGGAACGCTATGGGATTCGCGTCAGCCGAAATGGGATGTGCAGGTGCCCCTTCCATCCTGACCGGAACCCAAGCATGATAGTTGATGAGCGGTTCCACTGTTTCGGATGTCAGGCGGATGGCGATGTGATCAGCTTCGCCAGCCGCCTTTTTGATCTTTCACCCCGGGAAGCAGCTTTGAAACTGGCCACTGACTTCTGTATCGCCCAAAACGAACCGGAGCAAGCGCCCGCCAGATCGGGAAAGCGTTTGCGTCGTGCGTCAGATCTCTTTGATCATCAGGTGGGATACTGTTTTCATGAACTGGCCACCTACAGAGACAGGCTCCTGGCATGGAAAGAAAACTATGCACCGAAGTCGCACCACGACGACTTCCACCCCCGCTTCCTTGAGGCGCTAACACAGCTGGATCAGGTGGAAGATCAAATGGATACGTTGCTCTCCGGCACGCTATCCGAAAAGCAGGAAGTCATACGGGATTTTCTGCGGGAACAGAAGAAACGAATGAAGGAGGCTATAGACATGGAACCAAAAACCCTCACTCCTGTCTACCATGAATCGTCGGCATATGCGCGTGAGCATGGCGAGCTGGAGAGCTTTCGCTTATCACATCAGGCGAATCTGGATTGCAAACGCGCGATTCAGGATGCCATTTCCCGCTATTTCGACGGATGGCGTCTGGACAAAAAGGCGGCGCTGGAGATTCTTGAGCAATTCGGCATGGAACGGACAACCCTTGTACTTGCTGCGACGGTTCAGGACAAGTCCTGGGATGGACGCTTTTCTGCTTCCAATAAGGACTGGGCATTTTCCGTAAGACTCCCGCAGGGCTTGTTGGACGGCGGAATGGACCGGCGGCATGATTATGCCGTCTCATCCCATCCGGCTATTTTGGACGGGTTCATCTGGCAGGTTCGCAAGGAGATCCGGGAACGGGAACATCCCCAGACCCGGGCAGATGCGCGGTCGCCTCTCATGCCTGCTGCTAAAGATGGGAAGAAAAAAGCACTGGACATGGAAAGATAAGGAGGCGAAGCGTTTGAATGAAAAGCAATATGCCGTCCTGCTCACCGAAACGCAGGATGTGAGAATCATCGCGTGTAATCCCGAACGGGAAATGTTTGATATCGCACGGGAAGTCATTGGCTGCGACTGGATTGAACTGGTTGAGGCTGAGCCGCTGGCAAAGGATGACCTTCTGATGATGATTGACGAAGAGGGTAAGCTGAAACCCGACGGAGCGCTCATCAATGCGACGGCAAGTGCGCTCTATGGAACACAGCAGCATGGCGATCCCATCATGGGGAATGCGGTTGTGGTGAGAACCAACGGGGAAAATCTGGAGCTGCTTACAGCCGGAGAAGCAAAGCAGCTTGCCGCCAGAATGGAACATGTCCGGGATCAGGCTTTGCAGAAGATTGCCGAAGCCTTTGCCAGACGTTCTTCGCATCAGCGGGAACGTACCGCTGCGCTTTCCGCCCGGCGACAGCCTTGCAAAAAAGGCGATCTGGAGAGATAATCATGGCGGAAAAGGAAAAGCGTCTGGTTCAACACAACTTCAGAACCACCGAATCCGAAGCAAGAATCATGCGAAAGAAGATGGATGCGCTCGGAATCACAAACGAATCCGCTTACATGCGGGCGCTTGCCCTGAACGGCTACATTCTGAAACTGGATCTGCCGCAGATTCGGGAAATGATTCGACTGCTCAGCAACATGACCAACAACCTCAATCAGATTGCCAGGCGCTTGAACGCACAGGGTCAGATGTACGACACCGAAATGGAAGAGATGCTGCAAAAGCAGGATGAACTCTGGCAGATGATGCGCAAACTGCTCTCCATCCTCGAGCGTACCGGATAAAAAAGGAGGCGTCCCACGATGAAGACTTTGCTGAGAATTGCGCTGGCCCCGGTCATGCTTGTCCTCCGGTTGATGCTCGGGCTGGCAGCATTTGTCACTTCGATCGCTTCTTCTGTAATCGGCCTGTCTGTAACGCTGTTTGCGCTCCTGGCAGGAATCGAGTTCTTCATTGGTTATTGGCAGAACGGGATCGCCTTTCTGGTGCTTGCGCTTCTGGCCAGCCCCGTCGGATTGCCGGCAATCGCTCATCTCCTGCTGAATCAGATGGATCGTATTCTCGGTTTTGTGGAAGGCTTGCTTGACTGAGCTTCATTGGCCTGCGGCGGTTTATGGAAATCACAGATCGCCGCTTTTCCTTTGATTCGGAGGTGTTCATGGCAACGACTCGCATCATTCCGATGCACATCAACAAGGGCAAGACCATTGCACAGTGTCTGAAAGCGCGGGTGGATTATGTGAAGAACCCGGATAAGACAGAAGGTGGCGCGCTGATCTCGGCATATGCCTGCTCCCCGGAAACCGCAGATCAGGAGTTTTTGCTTGCGCGCAGCGAGTATATGGTCATCACCGGCAGAAAGATTCACAACGAAGTGATCGCTTACCAGCTGCGCCAGTCCTTCAAACCCGGCGAAGTGACACCCGAAGAAGCAAATAAAATCGGATATGAGTTGGCTTCCCAATTTCTCAAGGGAGAACATGCGTTTATCGTTGCCACGCACAATGACCGCCGCCATGTGCATAATCACATCGTCTTTTGCGCGACCACGCTGGATGGCTCGCGGAAATTCAGAGACGTATGGCGTTCGGGAAAAGTGGTTGCGGCCCTCAGTGACCAGCTTTGTGAGCAGCATCGCCTTTCTGTCATCCGTGAGCCCGCTAATCAGAGCGTCACATATGATCAATGGCTGGGAGAAAATGCCGGGATCTCCCAACGCGATATCTTGCGCATGACGATTGATGCTGCACTGCGAATGCGGCCGGATGGCCTCGATGCACTGATGCAGCTCCTGGAAGAGGCCGGATGCCGGATGAAGCAGGCGGCGCAAATCAGCATAAGACCACCCGGAGGGAAACGCTTTATCCGACTGGATACATTGGGACCGGAGTACACAGAAGCGTCGCTTGAAGCGTCGCTTTCCGGCCAGCGGGTTCACATACCAAAGCGTTCCAGAACCCAATACACGCGAAAGCAGATTGAGCTTCTGATCGACATTGAAGCCAAGCTGCGTACCGGGAAAGGAAAAGGATACGAGCTCTGGGCTGAAAAACACAATATCGACATTTTGGCCAGCTCCATGATCTATCTGAAAGAGAATCACATTGGTTCCTACGCTGACCTTACGCAAAAGATACAGCTTGCGCAGGACAGCCGGAATGGCTTGAAAGATCAGATCCGGGAGGCACAAAGGCAGATGCAGGAGATCAGCGCTCAAAGAAAAGCGATTCTGGTTTACAGGCAAACCCGGGATGTTTACACGAAATACAAGGAATCCGGCTGGTCACCTGCATTTTATCGGGAGAACAAAGAGGCCATTGAATCGCACAAACAGGCGCAGGCCGTGTATAGCGCAGCGGATGGGAAGCTGCTGACACTCTCGGAGTTATCGCAGGAATATGACCGCCTGCTCGTTCAAAAACGGGAAGCTGGCAAGCTGGTGGGTCAGCGAAACGAGGAATTGCAGAGTTTGCGCCATATCAAAAAGAACTTGGATACGCTGCTTGCCGATGAGCATTTTGCGTTGGAAAAGCCTTTCAAAAACGAGAAAAAAACTCGTGAACACGACCAGAACCCGGAAAAAACTGGCCGATAAAGAGCAGCCCTATACCTATCTATGGCTGTTGAGGCAGACTGGTATAGGGTTTATTTCGTTTTGGAACGTCAAACTAAGCGGAGGAGGTTTTGGACAGACTTCACAACCGCAGAGCTTGCTCTGCATTACGGGGGATTGGGGGCTGGGCCACCAACAAGCAAAGTGCAAAAAGTAAAACGTTTGCCCAGCTTGCTACAATTGCTTAGGAAACCCTAGCGCGTCCAAAACGTTGGCGTTTCCCATTGCCTCAGTTACAATGGGAAAGATCAGCCGAACGGTGCTCTGCCTGAGCTTTTACGCTCGTTCTCGCAAACTGTTCGCTGCTTCTCATTGTAACGTTCGATTTACGCAGGTTGAAACACAAATATTTTGTGCGTTCGTGTCACAAGGCAAGCTGAATTGGGCAATGAAGTAAGCAGCTCTGGCTGAGCAGATAGTACATGGGAGGTATGCTCATGAACCAGATCACCAGTGTGGGTATTGACGTTTCCAAAGGTTTCAGTATGGTGGCTATACGGCAGCCTGGGGGCGTGATCGTAGAACCACCTTTTCGGGTAAATCATACGTCCCGGGAATTGAATGCGCTGGTTCAACGTCTCCACATTCTGCCCGGAGAAATCCGTATAGTAATGGAGCACACCAGTTGTTATTGGCGACCCATTGGATTGACGCTGGTTAACGCAGGGTTCTTCGTAAGTATTGTCAACGCCATGTTGATTCATGACTTTCATGATAATTCCATTCGGCGCGTGAAAACGGACCGTGCCGACGCTTTGAAAATTGCCAACTACGCCTTGACCTTCTGGACAGAGCTAAAGCCTTACTCCCCGGAAGACGAGCTTCGCCAACTCTTGAAAATGCAATGCCGTTTGTATGAGCGGACGCTGTCCACCAGTGTGACGCTGCGCAACGGCCTGATTTCCTTGCTGGATCAGACTTTTCCCGAGATCAATCGGATGTTTCATCCACTGGTTAAACAGTCCAACGGCCATGTAAAGTGGGTGGACTTTGTCAGAACCTATTGGCACAAGGAAAAAATTGCAACCATGACAGAAAGTCGCTTCATGGGCAGCTACCGTCGATGGTGTAAGCGGGAGCATTATCAATATTACGCATCCCATGCACGGCGGATCTATGGCCTAGCAAAGGAAACGGTTGCTTCCATGCCCAGAAGCGAAAGTACGCGGCAGCTGATCTGCCAGGCTGTTGACAGTCTGAACGCGGTCTATGAAGCGCTGCATCAGCTTCGCAAGGAAATGTTGCGGCTGGCCCAACAGTTACCGGAGTTTGAGGCGGTGATGTCGCTTCCGGGTGCAGGAAACATCACTGGTCCAAAGCTTATGGGAGAAATCGGAGATGTGCGGCGCTTCACCAGCAAGCGTGCGCTGGTAGCGTTTGCAGGAGTGGATGCTATGCCTTATCAATCGGGCATCATGGATTCTCATTCCAGACGCATGTCCAAGCGAGGATCACCGCTGCTGCGAAAGACACTGTTCCAGATGTGCAGCATCTGCCTGCAGCTATCCCGAGTGGACGATCCAGTTTACCTATTTATGGATCGTAAACGCAGGGAGGGAAAGCAATTCTACGTATATATGGTTGCGGGAGCAGCCAAATTACTTCGCATGTATTACGCCCGGGCCAAATCAGCCTTTGACGCAGACAACAAGGAAAATAAAATTACTGCTTGATTCAAAAGAAGAGAAGGAGCTGTGTTTGCCATACAGTTTTAATGAGTAGAGGCGGCAGCGGAGTTCACCGCTGTCGCCTTGCTTTCCATTCACCACCTGGTACAGCGGCGATCAAGGGCGTCGGCTTTGCCGACGTTCACTTGCCCTTGATCGCCGCTGTGTCAGGTGGTAGCAGCAATTTCCGTAAAATTTGCTTGACATATATTTGTAGGTTTGCCACATTCAGTGCTTAACTTGCAACAACCTTGGAGAAATTGGGCTGAATATAAGCTGACTTAAATCAAATTGCCGCTTTTTTACCGTTTTCAGCTACGGGAAAGCCATTTTTCAGTATATTCATTCCTCACTATTATTGGCAACCCAAATCTTTTTTAGAGGTATCATTTCTTTGATGTCATCGTCCATTTGATCGTAGTACTTCAGGAATTCCTCAATGATCTCTTTATGTGTCCAAAGACGAATTTCAAAAAATTGCTTGGCCATCTCATTAATTACGGAAGATTTGAATCCACTCCATGACACCAACAGGCCATAGTCAGCATGGAAGTTTTTCATTACACCCCCCAGTTGATCCAACACAATTCGGTCAACAGGCGCGTCTGTTGACTTGACCTGTACACAGATTTTAGGGCTTCCAAAGCCAAGCGTTCCAGGGGAAGCGAGAATATCTACGCCTTTATCCGGTCCTGCCGGGCTGACATAGGTCGTGAAACCCTTTGCCCGCAAAATAGCATCCACAATTTTGGCCAAGCCGTGTCCTTTGGTCTTTTGAATGATTAGGTTTGTGATCACTCCCAAGGCCTCATTTTCAATGTCGCGGGCTTCCTCTTCATCTGTTGCCTCCGGGAGAACAGTCGGGTGCGGTTTTTTTCCCTGCTGATATGCATGGATAACCGTCTTGATTCGTTCTTCCTGCCTTATGCGGCAGATTGTCATAAAGGCTCCAAGGGAATAGAGAATGTCCTGATCAAAATTCGCACGAGGAATGTCGCAGGCAAACCATTCCACTTGATGCGTGTGATGATATGGGTTAGCATTCTGTGGTAGAAATTCGTAATCCCCGGTAATCCTTCCGAAGTGAATGACGGGTTTGATCTTGCTTGGCAAAACAATGATCTCTCCCTTTTTCATTTCGTGCGCAAATGGCCACACCTGACTGGCCCAATTCATTGCTGTTTTAACTTTTACATCCGGGTCATTCTCGACAAAGTATTGTTGCAATTCCTGTTTCGTACGAAATTGCATGATGGATTCGGGAAGATTATCCCAAGTGCAGTATACACGGTTTTCCTCAAGAAATTTGTTTTCATACTCGCCGTATCGCCCAGCCCGGCATAACCACATCGGCACTGCTCTGCTCCCTCCAAATTCCTATCTTCACTGTATACATTTCAGTTTTCATCCTGACGAAAAGCCGTAAGCCTAGCTATGCTTTCACAAAACAAGCATCTATCACCGTCTTGTCATACGCTTTAAGAGGCAACTGTTTATTAGGACTTATAGAAATTGATACGAGTATCCAATCATCGTTCATGATGTCACGCGCACAACGCTCACGAATCTTCACTTCCTACATGCTAAAACAATTCCATGATTGCTCCGCGAGATAAGGCCAACCCAGAAGTTTATTCAACGCCAAGGGCCTTGAAAACAGCGTCTTCCGCGCTCTGATAGAAAATCAGATTAAAATTCCCTACTAACTCTGGTGGCACCGTTCCGAGATCAACTGCCGAGGTGATGGGAAGCAGCACCTTCTTTGCGCCGCTATCCAGACAGACCTGTAACGCATTGGCTAGCTCGTTTACCTTGAGCATCGTTCCACTAATGCTGATCTCACCAAGTACCGCTAGATTGCTTACGGTTGGCTTGCCTAGAGCAATGGAGCACAAAGCAATCAAAGTCGGAAGTGCAAGGCTGGTGGTCATGCCCAAGCCTTGAAGGTCCTGATAACCAATGATATAATCCCGCGTTGTTGTGCTGATCGTGCCGCTGATGCGATTGCTGTTCGCTTTGAGATAGTTAAACGCTGTGTTCGTGGCTTCTTTGCACTTGGTGTCACTGCCTAGTCCTGTGCGTTCAAACTTTCCGCTCCCAGGTAGCATCTGGCTTTCGAGACGGAATACACCAATCATGCCGGATTTGCCACGGGCTACGGTATACACATTGCCAGGATTGCAGATGCCGTCAGGGATCAACTTTCCACCGCCTTGTTCCGGAACGGAGACAAACTTTTCCTCAAAGGTATCCTTGTCGATGTAACTGAAATTCACATCGTAAAACTCCATCCCACCCAACTTCTTGAGCTGCTCCTTCACCCGGCGGCGCATTTCCAATGCAAGAATGAGAATCTCTTCCAACTGCTCTTTGGTGTATTCACCATTCGGGTAAAGCAGTTTGATGAAGCCGCCAACCATGCGGCGAACGGCAATGGTATCGCGTTGATTCAGGTTCTTGCCCAGGTGAAAGTATTGGTCCAGCGCATCGCCATACTGCTCCTTGCGCAATTCCCGGAGAAATTCCGCGAGATAATCCGTAATGAAGCCGTAGTCATTGGTAAAGTGTTCCGGCCGGAATTTCGGAATCTCCCAGCCGGGAATATAACAATGCATACGATCCAGAAACGCTGTATCTGTCCCCATTTCACGTGGAAATGGATCAAACAAACTGGAGGTTTTAAGCAGTACGTCCACACTCTGATTAATGTTCCCTACAAAAACCATGCTGGCAGACGCGGCTTTCTCCTCTTTGCCGCGGGCGAAAGAACCGGATGCCATATAATCCTTCATGATCTGGATGCCATCTTTATCCTTGAAATTGATGCCAGCCACTTCATCAAAGGCAACGCAATCCCACAGACCCACTAAACCAACCGTCTTACGGCCCATATTGTAAAACAGGTTCGCCACGGTAGTTTGGCCGCCCGACACGAGGATGCTATTGGGTGAAATCTCCTTGTATAGATGGCTCTTACCGGTACTGCGAGGCCCCAATTCGCAAAGATTAAAGTTATTCTCCACAAGCGGAAGCATACGAGTGAGCAACAGCCATTTTTCGCGCCGGGTTAATGTATCGGGCTCCATGCCGATGGAGCGAAGCATGACATCCATCCATTCGTCTTGTGTAAAGGCCTTTCTTCCCTGCTTGAGTTCATGAATGTCTACATGCGGCATTTGGATGGGGTTCAGCTTCATGATTTGTATGAGCGAAGAACTATGCGTTTTCGTTTTATTCGATTTGAAACCAAGGCCAACCAGCGCATCAGATAGTTCTTCGCTCTCGTAGGATAGCTGGACGATGCACCAGATCCCACCGCACAGCAGGCGATCATACTTTTCAGGATACTCATCCTCGATAGGAATTTCCTTAAGGCCAAGGTTGGAGAACTCCGCTTCATAGCAATTCTTTTTGATATTCAGCTGAACCGTAACCTTGTCGATGATCGTGTAGCTGCCACGAGAGCGAAGCAATGACAAAATCTTCTGCGCCTCATCCGGTCGAACAAAGTTATCCGCCAGAATACGCTTTACTTGCTGCACGCCCTTTTCAATGACTTCCTCATCGTCGCTGGAACAGTATTGTCCCAGCAAGAACTCAAGGACGTACACCGGCACATTCGCGCCCTCCTTGATCTTTTTGGTCAGGTCTTTGCGAACGATTCTGCCATCGAAATGCTCACGCAGCTTTGCCTTCAATATCTCTCGGGTGCTTGCGGTTTCATCAAACGGTTCCATAGCGGCGCCTCCTGTGTGTTATGAGAAGAAGTCAAACTCATCCACGGCAAAAGCGATATCAATACGGAATTCTTCTCGTTGGGGTAGCATAAGGCCCTGTTCGTCCATGATGACCAGATAGTATATGGCCTGTTTACTGAATTTCAGCTGCTTCAAGTTAAAATTCACGCGGAAAACTCGATCCTGATTATTGACTGACGTGCGGTTAGCAATGACCGTCTGCACATCGCTAATCTGCTTGCCATATTCGTCCGTAAAGTAAAGCTGATAGCGTTGTGCAACGCGGTTGCCGCCCACTGCCTCCTTCTGATAGAAGTTCAGGCTGAAAATCATGTTGCTGATCTTGCGGCTAGAAGAAAGCAAGCCAATGGTGACAGGCATTGTATCGTATTGACTCTTGTGCTTTTGATATTCCTTGGAATCGTTTCGCAGATGATGATACGTAAGAACGGGAACACAGATTTCCTGAAGGCTCACGCCTCCGTGAACAAAGTTCAGCCCGCCGCCCTGCATCTTGATTCTCAGGTTCTCACGGGGTGCAAAGGCGGCAAGTCCGGCCCTTTCGCCTACAAAGTGAATGGGCATCAGGAAATCCGGCTGTGCGCCTGCGCGCATGATCGCATAGCGGCGGCCGTACTCCACCTCCATTTGATGAAATGAAGACTTGTCCACCTTATCGTTTTCCCGCAAGGGACTGTACGTGTACAGGAAGCCATGATCTGCCGTGATGATAATGTGCGTCCGGTTCATTCGGTTGGTCGCAATGCGCACAAGGTTCTGTAACTCGGCGATGGCGTCGTCACATGCGGAGAATATCAGGCTATCAGAAGCATGGCTGGCGACATCAATGGTGTCGTGATAGATATACACCACATCCATGCCGTTGGTTAGCGCGCGAAGCTGCTCGGTATTCATGCCCACCACGTCCTGATACCGCAAGGCGATGCTGCGCGGATTGGCGGCCTTGAGCACGGCATCACGGTACCCGCTGTCGGTGGGCATCCCATCGGCCTGAACGCTTATACTGCCATTGCCTTTTACCTCCACAGACAGCTGTTTGTGCGGTAGCAGCGCAGCCATACCGAACTTTGTAATCGTCGGGAAGATGCCTTGCATGGCGGTCAGTTCCACCTTGCTCTGGGTTTCGCGCTTGAGCTGCTCCGTCAAACTCGCTGCTACTTCATAACGCAGGGCGTCCGAGATAATGACAACCACTTTGCCATCCGCCGCATGTACCCATTTCGCATAGAAATCCTCCTGTTGCGGCACTTCGGCAATCTTCCCGCTCTGCTTCAAATCATCCTCGATGGCCTTTGTCCAATTCTCTCCCAGTTGGTCGAGGAACCAATGCACATACAGGCCCTCCACCTTTTCCGCAACCTGCGCAAACAGATCATTCAGTTCTCCTTGGAACACCTTGACGCTTTCGGCATAGGCCAAATGGAACTGACGATAGAAACCATCCATGCGGTAATAATCCGCGGTGTATTCCTTCCATACACTTTGCGCCTCCACCGTATGGAAGCCTGCCGCATGTTCCGTAAAGAACCGCTGCATGTTGGCCACCTGGGAAAGCCCTTCATAGAACGGGGCGACTTCTTCATACCACACGCAGGTGCGGCGCTTCTCAATGGCGGCTGTGATGGCGTCGGCATCCATGACCTGTTGCACAATGTCCGTCATGAGCTTATGCAGAACGCACGCATGTACGCAGGGAAAACATTCGGTATCTATCAACTCGTTAAGCGATAGCTGCATGAAGCGCTCCGGCAGGCGCAGCGTGTTTTCTACAAAACGTGCCAGCCGGTATAGATGCTCATTCCGATCGGAGTGAAGCCAGTCGGAGATAAAGTCATAGCACCATGCCTGATGTTGCGCAGAGAGATACCGCTCCAGTCCCGGTAAGTTTTCCGTAGGGAGGGTACGTGTGCAGGCCGTCATCAAAATATGGCAAATCAGATGGCCCAAATCCGCATCCGCCTCGCTGTAACCCGTTGCCTGCGCGATCATCGTCCAGAAAGCGTCCTTCGCGCCATAGGTTTCGAGGTCGGCATAAAGGCGGTTGTCTTCCCCTACGCCAGCTTCCAGTACCGCCTGCAGAATGTCCGCCGGTTCTCTGCTCTTTGCGCCTGTGATGGCAGCCATGACCGCCAGATGAAGCTGCACGAGCTTTTCGATCTGTTCCTGTTGACGCGCCACTTTGGCGCGTCGCTCCTTCGCGGCAAAGAACTTGCGGTAGGCTTTGACCGTTTTGCGCAGCGGAGATTTAGAAGCAATCTGCATCTCGTCCATCCAGAGGGAGATCAGGTCGGAACGGAACGGTTCACTGTACAGCTGGATATCCAACAGCCAGTTATCTTCCAGGCTTTCATAGCTGATGGGGCAATAGACGAGATAGTTGCCATACGGATCATCGTGGCTGAGCAACTTTTTGACCGCAAAGGTATTCCTGCCGGTCATGCGGATGATACTTGCATTGCTCAGCTGAATTTCATCCAGCTTGTCCTCGAATTCGCGCTCCTCGTCGTACCAGAAGATGATGCGGCGCTTGTAGTAGTCCGGGAGGGGGGCCGCAAAGCGCTTATTGAGGTCGAGGGTTACTTTTTCAGTGTCCACATTAATTATCCTCTCCGTCGGATTCCTGAATCAAAGCATTTAACAAAGAGCGTGAATCAACTATCTTGGAAATATCGCTAATGTCGCCAATGTCAAGGTCAAGGTGATCCGTTCCGTCTTTAAATGGCGAAAATATGAACCTTGCTTCTTGCTGATAGCTGTATTTTCTTCTTTTCCAGAACGCTAAAGTCCATACGCCTAAAAGTGTAGAAGCAAACAAATTCACGTTGTCTTTTGACTCATCATAATATTGAACATAACCAAAATAAGTACTATAGCCTTCTGCTTTTGCCTTTTTTTCAACTCGATGGCAAAATTGTTCGTGATCCGTAATAATCAATGCAGTATCACCCATCTTAAGTATTTCACTTTTTTGCTCGTCTGTAAACGAGAATGGCATCCTGCTACGATCACAGCTGAACATGCAGTAAGCATAATCATTAGAGTTACTTGAAGGTATCAATACATCTCGAAGGTCAGAAATTTCTCCCGTTTTTTTGTTTATATACTTTCCTTCATTGATATGAAGCATGGCCTCGAATTCGTCGCCTACACGCTGGTCACCCTTGTCTCTCTCTTGATTACGATAATATTCGAGTGTTTTTGCATGAATCAACCCTTTTTGAGTTTTTTCTATAATATTTTTACTTTGGAATTTAATTAAGGGAGTACCCTTAACTTGTAATACGCTCTTCACTTTGTCCATTGTTGCTTTCCTCACTTTATTTTACTTAATACATCAGCAAACTTGGCATAATTCACCTTCACCCCGTCATCCAAATCAATGGCGATCATCTGGTCGGCGTAGTGGTGAATCTTCTCCTCGTAGACGCGGGTTTCTTCGGCCTGGTCGCGGAGTTTGGCGAGCAGCTTTTGCAGTTTTACGCGCTCGGGAGTGGCAGCGGAAGCCACGCGGTTTTCCAGGTCGGCGATGGCGGTGCGGTAGCGGCTCTGCTGCTCGTGGACGTAGTCCGTGCGGATGCGGGCGATGGTGTCCGGCGCATAGCGGTGCATGTAGATCAGGCACTTGAAGCCGTTCTTCTTGCCGCTGTCAAACAGCCAGTAGATCGGGCGCTTCTGGTAGGTCTTGCAGTGGTCGGCGTAGAAGTCGTTGAGGAAATAGCTGCGGATGACCTGCCGGGGCGCGCCCTTGCCGCCGAGGGCGTCGGCGATGAACTTCAGGTTTTCCTCCAGCGTATCCTCGCCGTACACTACCTCGATGAAACGAAGGAACTGGCCCACGATGTCATCTGAAAAGTAGTCGCCGTCGTCGCAGATGGGCAGGATGCCGTCCTGGTCGGGCTGGAACTCGGAGGTGTAGTTGGCCGCATCCCACGCGCCGCCTGCAAACGCCAGACCGGGCTTGCTGAGGGAATACCGCCCAAGCATGCAGCCCACGGCGTAGGAGAGCAGAGAAACCACCTCGTCGCGCTTGGTGCGCACATAGGCGCTGCCCTGCATGGATTCGGGCACGTCCTCCTTGGTGTCAAACACGCGGTGGACGGTCACGTCCCTGTCCGCCACCTCCGGGGTCAGTTCGCCTTGCAAGCCGTAGATGTCGATGAAGATGCGGTTGAGCTCCTCCTCGTTGGTTTTGAGCTGCTGGAAACGTTCTGCGCATTCATTTTTCCAAGCTAGATAGGCACCTTGTAAGAAATAGGATGCCTGTTTGTTGTCGCCATCCGTAACTGTAAGTTTCATGCTGTTTTTCAAGTGAACCAGTGGATGACATTTGAAATCCCAGGAGGTTTCGTAGGAATCCCAGTCAGTTTGTGATAATCCTATCTGCTCATTAACAATTTGTTCTACTTTTTGCTCCGCTACCAAAGAAATTGGTAAATGCAAAACGTCACTGACAGTAGTATTAAGTGTCGGATTTAAAATTCCAAGCAGTTCCGTTGCAACTACACAATTAAGGAAAGCCAAAACGAGTTTATCGTGTTCGGCATTTGTTGCAATAATAGTTGGAGCACCAGAACTATAATGGTGTTTAGGTTGTTTAATTCTAAAACCATTTTTATATGATGTTATTAAATTCCAACAAATACCTTGTTTTCCTACATATTTAGAATTATATAATCCTCCATGACTAGCATACTCCACTTTGGCCTCATCAGACCAATCTACAACATCCAGATCATTACCAAACCATCTGCGAAAATCTCCCCCATTTGCATAAGGTTGCCAGCGAATTATGTCTGAAATTTCCCACCACTTTCGAACATACAACTCGTTATTGTGTGTCTTGTTTCTCCCGGCAGATTCGTAAAGTCTAGAAATTTGGGGAAAAGCAAATACTGAGCAGTCTCGCCACCAATACGCCACCGGGCTGCCTGGAATCTTGGCAAAGTTTGACGCAACTGCTTCATAGTAATATCCGCAGTCATGGTTATTGATTGCTTCCAATGCTTTTTGGCGCTGCACTTCCATTCCGCCTCTAAACTCTGTCAAGCGCAGATAAGGAGCTTTCTGGTCAACATGATAATTGCTGAAAGCAAATGTGCAAACCGGTACTGTCGCTTCTTCAAAAGCAGAATACTCAAATTGAATCAACGTTTCAATTGTCTTTTGCTCGATAAGCAGTTTGCGCCATTTTTCGTAGGACTGGATAAACATCCAAACATACGGGGAGAAGAAGGCAAGTTTTCCATCGCACTTTGCCATTTGAATGCACCTTACAAAAAACGTGGAGAAAAAGTCCGACTTATATTCCGCATAATGGGTTTTAATAAAGTCGCTGAGCTTTGCATTCATGCCGCTACTTCCCATGTACGGCGGGTTTGTCACCACCACGTCGTACTTCTGCTGCAACATGACCGCCTGCTGCGCCAACACGGGCAGCAGCGCCTCGGCCCGCTCCACCCAGGCCATCACCTCAAAGTCGCCCTGAATCGTGTGCAACTGCTCCATCACCCGGCCGAAGTGTTCCAGGCCAGGGATGTCCACCTGCAGGATGGAGCCGTACTCCTTGGCATCCCGGAAGGTGCGGATCAGCTGATTGGCCGTCTCCAGGCACAGTGTATCCATGGAAAGCTGGCCCTGCAGGCGCTCGAAGGCCTCCAGCGCGTTGCTCTCCTGAATGGCCATCACATGGGGCTGAATGCCCCGGCTAAAGAAGCGCCGGTCGTACTGGCGAGCCTTCATCATCACGGCAAAATAGGCCAGCTGGGCGGCGCGGTCGTCGATGTCCAGGCCGTAGAGGTTGTTTTCGACAATGCTCTGCACGGCCTCTCGGGTGGAATAGCCGTAGGCCTGGTAAATCTGCACCAGCACGTCAAACAGGTATACCAGAATGTGGCCGCTGCCCATACAGGGATCGATGCAGCGGATGTCCTCGGGCTTGAGCTGGGCATAGCCCTTGCGGATCTCGGAAAGCTGTGCCTGCACCTGGGGTTCCTGCGGCGCTTCTTCCAGATAGTACTTCCAGTTGGCCTTCAACGCGTCGTCCGGGTGGCCCTCCACCCACAGGCGGCCCAGGCTGTTTTCCACCATGTAGCGCACGATCCAGTCCGGCGTGAATAGCTGCGTGGCGGCGGGGATGTCGTGCTTGCCGATCTTGATGTTCTTTTTGAGGTTCGCAAACACCTGATCCTTGGGCTCGGTATTGTAATACTGGTACAGCCAGCCGATGATCTGCACTTGATCGAGCCAGTCCTCCTCGGGGATGAGGGCGATCATCTGCTGGATGACGCTGCCCTCCCGCAGCAGGTTGTCCGGGAAGAGCAGCTCGGTATCGTCCGCAATCTTCTGGAACATGCCGGGCAGGATGCTGCTCAGGGCGTTGCACTGGGTGATGAGCAGATACTTGAACAGCGCCTCGTCGTTGCTCTTTTCCTTGAAGGCATAGACCTTCTCCATATCCAGGCCGTCCAGCTCCAGGTGGATTGCCTCGGTAAGAATCTGGGGCTTGAAGGCGTTCGCCTCATCGGTGAACACCCGCACACGGGAGGGCAGGTAGCCGTTGACCTCCATAAAGCGCAGGGCCATGAAGCGGTTGAACCAGGTGTAGGCCACTTCCTCCATGACCTGCTCATAGCCGTCCTTGCCTGCCTGCTCAATGCGGGTGACGAGGCTTTGACGCTGGGCCTGCTCGGCAGGGGAAAGCAGGCGGCCGTTCACATGGTCGGCGCGGATGTCGCCGTGGCCCTGTTTGGTAATGCCGTATTGCTCCGCCTTTTGGGACACGCGGGCAATCAGCTCGCGGCGCGCCCAGACAGCAAACTTCTTGATGGCGTTCTTGTCCATGAGAATCGCTCCTTACTTCAGGTCGACGCCGTCGCTGCCCTTCAGGTAGGCCAGCAGCTGCGTGCGCATTTGCTCCACATAGGCGTTGATGTCTTCCTCGCTCTCCAGCCGCTTGGCCGGGAAGATCGACTGACGGTAGATGGCTTTGATGAGCTTTTTGGGCTTTGCGGGGCCGGAGACCGGCTCCACCCGGGGCGGAGCTGAAACGCGAGTGGCGCTTTCTATATGGTGCAGAGTATCGTCCTTGTACGTCCACATGGGGGGCATCATGCCGTCCAGCAGGGCCAGGCTTTGCGTTTCCGCGATGCGCTGCTTCTTCTGCGTATAATATTCATCGGCTTTCTGAATCATGGGGCGGATCAGGGTTTCGCTGCCGGGCTCCATCCGTCCGTGGATGTCGGCCATGCATTGACGCACGACTTCCAACAGTTCGTTGCGCTTTTCTTCCAGCATGGCGTCGTGGGCGGCTTTCACGGTATCCATCAGCACATTCAGTTCGGGAATGCGTTTGTAGTCGTAGCGGCCGTTCACCGGCACCAGGCAGATCAGGCGGATGGTGTTAAGGGCCTGATTCGCCGCTTCATCCTTGGCAATGTAGTCCAGGTCATTGTGCAGATCGGCCTCAAAGCGCACCGCCCGGTCGAAGGTGTCCACCTGGGATGCGAAGAAGCCTTCCACGGGTTGCAGCTTTTCTTTGACTTCGTCCAGGTCATCCTGCCGGGCCAGCAGCCGCGACACAAGGGCCTCGTTGTCCTTCTGCTGGGAAAGGATATCCGTAAGGAGGGCGATCATGTTCTTTACCAGGGGACGGTCCGGGTACTTGTGGCCTTCATAGCGGGCGTCCAGGTCCACGTAATGCTGGCGCTGAGCAGTCAGCCGGTCTACGATGAACCGGACGAGGCCGTCCTCATCCGTAGGCACATCCATGATCTCAAAGTAATCCCGCAGGAATTCGCGGGCCTGCCTTACCTTCTGCAAGGAAAGCACATGTCGCTTGCTGATAGAGGTTTTGCCGATTTCGCTCTTTTTGCGGAGCATATCCGGCAGGCGGCGGTCATTCGGCTGGATGGTCATGCCCGCGTACTTGATGGTTACGCGCTGGTCGTAAATGAGCTTAGCTGCCACGGCGGCAATGTCGATCTCGCGCCAGCCATAGGGAATGGCGCTATACCGGCTCTGGATGTCCGCCATGGAGGTGGGCAGCTTCTTGTTATCCTGAATCTCAAGGAATTCATACATGCGGCCCGCGGCTTCCTCGTTGCGGGTCATGCCATAGGCCAAGGCATCGTTGGCGCTGCCGTTCAGCACAGCCAGGATGTCGGCGTCGGACTCCGCATGCCAGGTAATCAGGCCCAGCTCGCTGTACACATGGGTAACCAGGTACTCCAGCGCCTGGTCAATTTTGCTCTTGGCGTCCCCGCCCTTGAGGGAGAGCTTCTCGCCATCCGCAAAGAACGTACCCTCAACAATCGCCCGGCGCAGGTCCTCCAGCGCAGAGGCTTCATATTTGCCGGCTTCCTCCTGCTGGTTGCGGATGATGTCCTGTACGGATTTGGGAAGCTGCACGATATTGCGCTGCTTCACATATTTGCGAATTTTCATGGCGATTTCCAGGGATTCGTAATAAGGCGTCTGCGCCAATACCACAGCGGCGTCCCGACCCTTCGTCTCGGACATAAGCCAGAAGTCCGACTTCATGTGGGCATCGGCGGCAACGGTCAAAAACCGCAGACGCATACCGCCGGTAAGCGCGCCCACTGCCGTGCCGTCCACCATTTGATCGAAGGGAAAATCATACTTGTCGTAGTGATATTTCTTCGCCGTATAGATGTCGCCAAAGATCATATGGCCGATACGCTCCACGATGGCGGAGGTATCCACCGGCGTGTTCTTGATTTCGCGCTGAATGTCCTGCTCTTCATCGGTCAGGAAGCAGTAAACTTCTCCGGTACGGGCGATGTAATTCTGGCTCATCAGGCGGTTTAGCGACTCGCTGATGGACGCCTTGGCATTCATCTTGTCGATGGTGATGCTGTCCGCCATCAAAATCACAAGGTTTTCGAGGTTGGAGGGAATGTCGTCCACATAGCGCACCAGGTACAATAGCTTGAGCACGTCCACGTCCTGGGGCTGTATGCCAAGCCCGTTGTCCGCGGCCCGCTGGCAACGTTCAATCACCCGGCGGATGGAGCCGTCCAGGAAGGTATGCACAGTATCGTAGAAACGGAAGAAGGGAACGAGGGCGGATTCGTTGCGATCCTGCACCTTCTGCGCAGCTTCCTGGAAACCGGATAGCATGGAGCGCTCGCCGCCGGACAGGTGTTTGCCGGAGTTGCCATGTTTGCGGATTTCCGCGAATACCTTTTGCATGATGATGAACTGATAGGGAACAAACGGAAAATTCACGGCAAATTCCGTCGGCCCGGAATAGCCCTTAATATCCAGAATGGAGTCCGTAAAGCTGAAGAGGTTACGTAGTTCGGCAGCCTTGGCATCATAGAGCTTTTCCAGCTCTGCCGTAGCCTCGAGCGTCTTTCGCAGGATACGCTTCTGAATGACTTCATCCACAGAGGAAGAAGTCAGGCTCAGGCGGGTTTTGAATCGCGCCTGAATGCGGGAGAATTCATCGGCACGAACCTTGATAATCTCATCAATAGCTTCCTGACCGGTGCAGACGATCCACACCTTGCCTTGGCACTCGCTGCCGAGTTTTTCGGTGAGAGATTGGAGGTTGAGCAGCATGTCGGTATCCGTGCCCACATACTGTCCCACTTCGTCGATCATAAACAGCAGCCGGAAATCGCGAGGTTGTTTGTCCACATATTCCTTGATATCAGAGACCAGTTGAGCGATGGAAAATTCAACAGGGCTCTTGTCGGAGAACCATGCTTGCGCATCCGCTTCAGACATGTCCAGCGTTTCGACCAGCGCAGGCACAATAAACTTGCCGTTGAAAGCAAACGCTTTGCGGGTCGCCGCCCACTCCTTACCACTGTGACGCTGGAAGGCTTGCCGGAATGCCTCCGTTTTTCCCTGCTGGTCAATATAGTGTTCCAGCATAGCAACCTTCAAATTGTCGCCATAGAAGCCGAGATGATGATAGAACATCTTTGCAAAGACCCGCAGCACGGCTGTTTTGTCTTTGTTGATGGAACTCTCTACATCAATATTGAAAAGGATGGTTTCCGTGCGGGCTCGGGTCGCTTTGTCGATCATCATGAAGGTGGCAGGATCATCCGCAAACTTTTCCCGGAAGCGCTCCACCGTTTTAACGCCGCCCACTTCGCGGTTTTCCAGGATATACGAAAGCATTTTTAGGAAATGGGATTTACCGCTTCCAAAGAAGCCGGAAATCCACACACCAATGTCTGCCGTTGGCTCATCAAAGGCATCGCTGTAATAACTGAAGAAGGACATGAAGTGCTTTTTCAATTCATTGGTAATCACATATTCACGGACTTCCTGCTCGATTACATCATCACCAGATTGATCCACCTTGATGACGCCATTGATTTTACGGTTGATATCGTCCGCAAACATATTGCGAATTAGCATCTTTGGTTCCTCCTCAAAGTACATTGAATGCGCGGTAGTAATCGTTCGGTTTTAACAGATTAAACAGTTTGACATGGTGGCCATCAAATGTGCCTGGGTACATAACCAGGATTGGGACATCCGGGAAGTGGGGCTGTAAGGCTTCCAGCAGCACATGAATCCTCATGAACGGAAAAACTGCGCCGATACCCGTCAGCAACAATACGTCGCCTGGATTATGCGGCTGATCATCAATGTGTGCAACGAAGTCATCCACGCCAATGGCGGCATGCAACTGCTCTAGCAGAAACGGCCCTCCATCCGATTCCTCCATTTCTGCGATGGAATCTGTGATCCCCATATCGTCGCAAGCAGCGAGAAAAATCTCATACAGGTTTCGTTCGATCAAGTTGCAATGCAAGTCCTGATCCGTTTTGAGCTGGGAAATGAAGTGGCGAACTGCCATCTCATCCTCTGGGTCATAGCAGAAGATGCGGATGTTGACCTCATTGCTAATGCCTTTGCTTTCCAGAAAGTCGTCATCTTCCATGAGCTTGCGTATTTTGTCCAGGCGTTCTTCTATGGTACGCATCCGTCCGCCTCCTTATTGTTGAAAACAGTTAAACGCGGGAAGCATCGCTTCATCGCCATTTAACCGGATTGCGTTCTCTAAAATCGTCGAAATCAGCACGGGGTTCAGATGATCGACCTTCACGTCATCGAGATACTCCGTGTCTACAAGTATACGGGTGAGAATTTGTTTGAGCTTTGCAATGGTGCTATCGCTCCATGCGGCGACGGCATCATCCTGCTCCTGGAGTCGAAGGAAAAATACATTCAGCTCCATTTTGCTGAACGTAAAATCCCGCAAGCGATATTTCTCCCCGATGACTGTCAGCATAAAGTCCTGAACCAGGCGGTGCTGTTTCATCATGGCATATAAGCAAACTTGCTTCGCTACGTCTTGCGGCTGCTCTGCAATAGCGGCAATCAGGGTATCATCGTGCATATTCCGTAGCCTGATAACACAAGCACGCGCCATGCGGCGAACGGACTTCTCCGTCGGATACTGAAAAAGATTCTCCCGAATAATCTGCTCAATCGCAGCGTCATCTGTAACGTTGTGGTATAGAAGCCTTGCCGTGGCGCGCATTTCATAAAACAGGAAAGGTTCCCGGGTAATAAATGCTCGGTATGGAGTCAATGCTGCATAAGTTCGAGGCACGAGGATTTCCTCCATCTGCGATTGATTCTTTTTCTATGTCAGCCTTACTTATCATTTTCCGTTGGTGCTATTTCCATAATATCCCCGATATCCACACAAAGCGTCTGGCAGATTTTTACCAGCACTTCCATGCTGACATAGCTGTTATTGCCCAGCTTGGTAATGGTTGCCGGGCTGAGCCCTGCTGCCTGCTGTAGATCTTTTTTCTTCATGTCCCGGTCAATCATCAGCTTAAACAGCTTCTTGTAGGATACTGCCGTACACATGGATTGCACCTCTTTACAATAAGATACCACCATTATATCAAAAAACTTCACAAACGCAAATAAAATCATTTGGGTATGCGCACAACTCTTCAACCTAGAATTCACCTATGCATGAGAAACATCATAGGTTTTATACACCATCGAAACAAAATCCGGCTGATTCCCCAAAAACTCGTAAGGCCCTTTACAAAAGGCGCCATCTTTTTCGTCTATTGAAGTGAAGGAGGTGGGGATGATGGACAACGCTTCGAGACCCAGCAGCGCCCAAGAGGCCCGATTCGAGCAGCTGATGCGCGACTATGAAACAGAAGTCCTGCGGCTATGCTTCCTCTATTTGATGGATCGCAGCTTGGCAGAGGACGCCATGCAAGATACCTTTACCAAGGTGTGGCGTCATTTGGAGCGGTTTGAAAGGCGCAATGATTGCTCCATCAAGACCTGGATCATGCGCATTGCCGTCAATACTTGTAAGGATTATCTGCGCTCAAGCTGGTTCAGGCGCAGAAAGCAGACATGCGCGTTGGAGGAAATCCCTCCGGCATTAACGCTAATCTCCCAGGACTCCCGTGAGCTCTTTCTTGATGTGCTCAGATTACCTGAGAAGTACAAAAGCGCTATTTTGCTGTATTACTATCAGGAACTGACCACAGAAGAAGTGGCAAAGGCGCTCGGAATCAGCCGGCCTACGCTGAACCGCCGTTTGCAAAAAGCCTACAGCTTACTTCGCTGTGAATCGGGAGAGGAGGGGAGCCTATGAATCGTGAAACTGTTAGGCAGCGTCTGGATGAAAATCTCTCTGGGCTATACGTCACGGAAAGAAAGCATCGGATGATGATGCGCGAGATTACAACAGGAGGGAAAACCGTGAAAAGGAAAGTTTCTTGGAGCCTGGTCCTCGCCTGTGTACTTATCCTGGCGCTTGCCGGCGCAGCCTATGCCATGATTTCCTGGAGGCAGATGGCAGAAACGACTGCGCAGCTTGAGTCGCAAGTGGGCTACTTTGAAACTTGGGATGTCGAACAGAAAGCCGAGTTCCTGCAACAGCTCGTTGCGTGCGGAGAGATTGAAAACAGCGAAGAGGTTCAAAAAGCGCTCGCAGAAGCAAGCAGCCAGCACGATGACACGCAGGTGACTTCTCTGCTTGAAAACTGGATGGAACTGCCGGAGGATGCCATTACGTTGATGTCCATCATGGAAACCATTTTGGGCAAGTTTGAATCCTGGCCGGTGGAGGATAAGGCGTGGTACAGTGAAGTCCTCATCAAGACAGGGCGCATGGGTTACGATGAAGAAATCCATATACTCCCGACCTCTGAGGATTTGCAGCAGGAAGAAGCGTTGACCATCGCTCAAAATGCCTTGATCGAGCACTTCCAGTTGTCGCCTGCTGCGCTGGACGATTATGCGGTTGACTTTGACTTCTATGTGATGCCCGGGCGTGAAAATGACAAGCGCTGGCTGATTTCGTTCCGCCCGCCGCTTGCAGAGGGCGAAGGAACGCACTCCGTGATTGCAGCGTATATCCTTTGCGTCACCAATCAAGGCGAAGTGACGGCGGACGATCTTCGAGGCATTGAAATTCCCTGGGAGAAAACTACGCCTACGCCCGCACCGGGAGAAGGAATCAATGGATACCGGACTTCTGAAGAGATCAAAGCGGCGAAGGGGGAGTCGAAAAACTGGACGCTGGAAGAACGAGCCTATTTTATTTCCTGGTATGGCTTGCCTGATGAGCATCAGATTTCGGAAGAGGAAGCCGTTGCGTTGGCGGAAAGCGCCTTAAAAGAAGCGTATCCCGATCTTGACCGGGACATCTATACGAGATACGACTTTTTCATTATTGATAGCAATGATAGGGACGTGCCCTATTGGTACATTGTGTTCAGCAGGGACGACGAACAGGGAAGCAGCCAAGGCATGATCGAGGTTTATATGGACGGTAACGATGGACACATTGATCAAATCGTAGGTGTAGACGGGGGAAACGGATAAGAGCCGGAAGTCCTTCGATTGCATTGCCTCCCTGTTGCCAGATCGCACACAGTTGCGGTGCAAGATAAAGCTGCTTGAAGAGCGTAATGATTGCACCACGAAGACCAGAATGAATTGAGAAGTGCTCCGCCTGATGAAAACCAAGCGGAGCGCTTTTTATTTACTTCCAAACTTTTCCCCTTCCAGGTTTCCATTCGCCCCTTTTTTAGACATATTTAAGTGAAGGGCATCTGGAAAAGAAGAGAACTACTATGTGCCGCAAGAAGGGGATTGCTATCGCTAAGAAATATCAGGGCTTTGTCGCGCTTCAGCGAAGTGTGCAGCAGCTTCCTATATGAGGCAACGCCTACGACACCGCACTGTGGCTCTACTGCGTGCTTTATGCATCGCACCAGCCGTACAAGGGGCTCCAGCCCGGGCAGTTCTATGCCTCGCAGGCTCAAATCGCTACACAGCTGCATTGGGCGCGCAAGACCGTGGGCACAGCGCTGCAACGATTGGCCGGCAAGGCGCTGCTCGAGGTGAATACCTCCGACAAGGGAACCATCATCACCGTCATGTACTGGGAGGAAATCAGCAGCGGACGCGGGTTTCAGGAGGAGTCTCCGCGCGAGAATCCCGTCCTTTTCCCTCTTCCCGCCGAAGAAGAAGTCGGAGGAAGGATCAAGTGGATCAGCCGCTGATTCCGTTTTCGGCGGAGCCCAAAGCGGTCTGAAAACCAGTCCAAGACCTGTTCTGCCCATCCGTCCACCAGAATGCTGGAAGTACGCACCCCCATGGGGTATTCCTGTCCAGGGGGATGCGTAGCAAATGCCCACTAATAACAAGGGGACGACAAGGTAATCAAGAACAAGACATTTTATATTTGCCAAGGTTTCAGGAATTTCGATTGACGATGGCGAAGGAGACATGCATGGGATATACCCTGAAAGACGCGTACAGCGTCATGCTCAAGCAGTACCCGGACGTAATGAACATCGAAGAAATGAGCCGTGCGCTGGGCGTGAGCACCAAGACTGGCTACAAACTGATTCGCACCGGCAAAATCACCGCCATGAAGGTGGGCCGCACCTACCGCATCCCCAAGGTGCATCTGCTGACATACCTGCGGGTGCCGGGTGCAGACAAGGGGACATAAGCAAGCCGGGAATCCCCGGCACAGGAGGGAGGAAACCGTATGATCGCAGGACATTTGCAGGAGAAGAAGGGCTACTACTACGCCGTGCTGAGCTATAAGGGCGCGGACAACAAACGCAAGACCAAGTGGCTGTCCACCGGCCTGACGGTGAAGGGCAACAAGAAGCGGGCCGAGGCATTTTTGATGGAGCAGCGGCAGCACTTCGTGATTCCGGCAGCGGATGCGCCCGTTCCCACCGGGGATGAGCTGTTTGCCGACTTTCTCCAGCGCTGGCTGCAAATCGCCCGCACCACCATCGCCGAAAGCACCTACGGCTCCTACAGCGGGCTGCTGCGCAACCCCATTGACCCGTGGTTCCGCAAGAAGCGCATCACGCTCAAAGGCCTGACGGCCACTGATATCCAGGCGTTTTACATGGAGCAGAGCAAGCGGGTGAAGGCCAACACGGTCATTCACTATCACGCCGTTCTGCACCGGGCGCTACGCTATGCGGTCAAGACCGACCTCATCCCGGTGAATCCCGCCGACAAGGTGGACCGCCCCCGCAAGAGCGCCTATCAGGCGAGCTTCTACGCCGAGAGTGAGCTGCACATGCTGTTTGCGGCGGTGACTGGCACGCACATCGAGGTGCCGGTGAAGCTGGCCGCCTTCTATGGATTGCGGCGCAGCGAGGTCATGGGCCTGCGATGGGATGCCATCGACTTTGAGCAAGGTACCCTCACCATCCGGCACACGGTCACCGGCTGCTCCATCGACGGCAAGTATACGATCATCGCCGCGGATACCACGAAAACCCGCTCCAGCCGCCGGACGCTGCCGCTGGTGCCGCCGGTGCGGGACATGCTAAAGCGCCTGAAAGCCCAGCAGGAGCAAAGCAAGCGCCTGTGCGGCAAGTCATACAGCCGCGCCGATGAAGGGTACGTCTGCCTCAATGAGCTGGGCAAACGCGTCTGTCCGGCCTATCTGTCCAGAAGCTTTAGCCGCGTCCTGGCACAGAACGGCCTGCGGCACATCCGCTTTCATGACCTGCGCCACTCCAGCGCCACGCTCCTGCTGGCCCATGGCATACCCCTCAAGCAGATTCAGGAGTGGCTCGGCCACAGCGATTTTTCCATGACCGCGAACATCTACGCCCACTTGGACGTGAAGAGCAAGGAGCGCTCCGCGGCGGTGATGGAGGAAGCGCTGCGGCTGGATGGCACAATCGGGCAGCAGGAAAGCGCCATGCAGGGAGGAAAATTCGGGGGATGAATGCTTTTGGATATTGCTTCTCCCCTTCAAACGTGCTATCCTTTGGACAGGCCAACGGCGGGTGATTCTCCTGCGCAGCGAGAAGGAGGACAACATGGTCGCAGGACACCTGCAAGAGAAGAACGGCTACTTCTACGCCGTTCTCAGCTATAAGGACACAAATGGCAAACGCAAGACCAAATGGATTCCCACGGGCTACCTCGTGAAGGGCAACAAAAAGAAGGCCGAAGCCTTCCTCACGGAACAGCGCAAGGCCTTCGAGATTCCCACGGAGGACGCACCCGCGACCCCGGATGAGCTGTTTTCGGACTACCTGGAGCGGTGGCTGCAAATTGCCAGGGGCACCATCGCCATCACCACCTACAGCTCCTACGAAGGGATGCTCCGCACCCCGATTCTGCCCTGGTTCCGGGAGAAGGGCGTGACCCTCAAGGGCCTCACTGCCCGGCAGATTCAGGACTTCTACTCCGCGCAGATGAAGCGGGTGAAGGCCAACACGGTCATTCACTACCATGCGCTGCTGCACCGGGCGCTCAAGTATGCCGTACGGACCGACCTCATCCCGGTGAATCCCGCGGACAAGGTGGACCGGCCCCGCAAGAACAGCTTTCAGCCGGGCTTCTACGACAGGGCCGAAATCAACCGCCTGTTCGCCGCCGTGAGTGGGCTGCTCATCGAGACTCCGGTGAAGCTGGCTGCCTTCTACGGCCTGCGCCGCAGCGAGGTGCTTGGGCTGAAGTGGGACGCCATCGACTTTGAGCAGGGCACCCTCACCATTCAGCACACGGTGACCGGCTGCAACGTGGACGGAAAGTACACCGTCGTCGCGCGGGACACCACCAAGACCAAGTCCAGCCGGCGCACGCTGCCCCTGACCCCGCCCATTCGCGAGCTGCTGACCCGGCTCAAGGCACAGCAGGCGGAAAACCGGCGGCTTTGCGGGGATTCCTACATCCGCGGCTACGAAGGCTACGTCTGCATCAACGAGGTGGGCCGCCGGATGCAGCCGGAATATCTGTCGCGCAATTTCGGCTTCGTGCTGGAGAGAAACGGCCTGCGCCGCATCCGCTTCCACGACCTGCGCCACTCAAGCGCCAGCCTCCTGCTGGCCAGCCACGTGCCGCTCAAGCAGATTCAGGAGTGGCTGGGGCACAGCGATTTCAGCACGACCGCCAACATCTACGCCCACCTGGACGCGCAATCCAAGACCAGCACGGCAGACGCCATGCTCCGCTCCCTGGGACTTGAAGCGCCGGGAGATTCGAGCCCGGAATAA
>OLRD01000253.1_pt1 | contig 48807 bp, 49 predicted proteins | sample 1672051 | NCBI WGS metagenome assembly OLRD01 (sample SAMEA3136640, study PRJEB25190) | human gut metagenome | biome: human gut; feature: human-associated habitat; material: faeces | place: Austria | collected 2013 | reverse complement strand
TACGCAACCTAAGGACCGGCGTGTTTATACGGCCCTTACAGGAATCCTTACCGAGCCGCAGGACGTCTGGAAGAACCGGAGGGGGAGCCCGGGCAGACGGAGCCGCTCACTCAGTTTTTTTATCTGCTTCGTTCCGATTGACTTTCGCGCTTTAAAGTGCTATATTAATATCTGCATCAGGAATACGTAAAAGGAAAGGAACGAACCAATGATTATTGTAATGAAACCACAGGCCGCTGAATCCAGCATCACGGCGATAAAGGAATATATTGAAAGCAGCGGGCTGAATGCTCATCTTTCCCAGGGTACCGAGGTTACCATCATCGGCGTCGTAGGGGACAAAAGCCGCCTGTCTACCGAAAATCTGATAAGCTTCAAGGATGTTGACCGCATTGTTCCCGTGACGGAAACCTACAAACTTGCAAACCGCAAGTTCCATCCCGATCCCACTACGGTCAAGGCAGGCCCTGCCTCTATCGGCCCTGACAATATGACCATTATGGCAGGCCCCTGCGCTGTGGAAACCGAGGATCAGCTGATGCTCATCGCAAAGGCCGTCAAGGCATCCGGAGCCACGATACTGCGCGGCGGAGCCTACAAGCCCAGAACCTCACCCTACTCTTTCCAGGGGCTGGAGGAAGAAGGGCTCCGTTATATGCAGGAGGCCGGAAAGGAAACCGGTCTGGCTACCATCTGCGAGGTAGTGAGCCGGGAAGCCATTGAAGCTGCCGTAAAATATGTGGATATGATACAGATCGGCGCACGGAACATGCAGAATTTCATTCTTCTTAAGGAAGCGGGACGTTCCGGCCTTCCCGTACTGCTGAAAAGAGGGCTCAGCGCGACGATCGAGGAATGGCTGAACGCGGCCGAGTACATCATTGCCGAAGGCAATCCCAATGTGGTATTATGTGAAAGAGGGATACGTACCTTTGAAACCTCCACCCGCAATACCCTGGATTTAAGCGCCGTTCCGGTATTAAAGGAAAGAACCCACCTTCCCGTCATAGTGGATCCGTCCCATGCCACCGGTGTTTACAAATATGTGGCCCCTCTGGCCAAGGCCGCTGTGGCCTGCGGCGCAGACGGACTGATGATAGAGGTACATAATGACCCGGCCCATGCCCTTTCCGACGGCCCGCAGTCTCTCACCTTTGAAAAATTCGAAAAGCTGACCGGGGAGCTTGCCCCTTATATCAGTCTCGCCGGCCGCAGTTTCAAATAAAAGGAGCAACCTATGGAACAACTTACTTTTTCCTTTTTCGGGCTTGGGCTGATCGGCGGTTCCATTGCCAGAGCCATCAGGGCTTCCCATCCGGACTGTTTTATCCGCGCCTGTGATACGGACAGCTCAACACTCAGGCTCGCTTTAGAGGAAGGCGTCATTGATGAAGCGTCGGAACGTATCGATGAAGAAAACGGAATGACCTTTACCGATTGTGACTTTCTATTCTTATGTGCCCCGGTCTCCCAGAATGACAGCAATCTGCGTCTGATACGTAAATTTCTGTTATCTGAAGGGTGCACTCATTCCAACTGCATCCTCACAGATGTGGGCAGTGTAAAGAGCACCATCCATGCCAGTATAGAAGAACTGGGGCTGACCTCCTGTTTTATCGGCGGACATCCCATGGCCGGGAGCGAACGGATCGGTTTTCAGAATTCCAAAGCATCTTTACTGGAAAACGCCTATTATATCCTTACCCCCACTCCGGATGTTTCCGGGGAACAGGCGGAACGGTATGCCGCGCTGGTAAAGGCGATGGGGGCAATTCCTCTGATCCTGGATTACCGGCAGCATGATTATGTTACCGCCGCCATAAGCCATCTGCCCCATGTCATTGCCTCCTCTCTTGTGAATCTGGTAAAGGCCAGCGATAATGAGGACGGCATCATGAAGCTGGTGGCTGCAGGAGGATTTAAGGATATTACCCGGATCGCCTCTTCTTCCACCGTCATGTGGCAGCAGATCTGCCTGACGAATAAAGAGAACATTTCACAGCTTCTGGAACGCTATATCAGTTCTCTCGAAAAGGTTAAGGATGAAATCGACAGAAGTGATGCGGCGCAGCTGTACCATTTTTTTGATACCGCAAGAAGCTATCGGGATTCCTTCATTGATGCTTCCAGCGGCCCTATCAAGAGGGTCTACACCATCAATGTGGAAATTCCGGACGAAGCCGGATCCCTGGCTTCCGTGGCCACTTTGCTGGCGCTGAATCATATCAGCATTAAAAATATCGGAATTGTCCATAACAGGGAATCGGAAGACGGTGTTCTGCGCATCGAATTTTATGAGGAAGCCTCAATTGAAAAAGCGGAAAAGCTGCTGGGCAGCAGAGGCTATATGGTTTTCCTGAAAAAATAATACCGCCTTTCATAAAAAGTGCCGGCTTTTGAATGAGCCGGCGCTTTTTATTATATATGGGTGATAATAAACTCCCCTTCTCCTTCAAGAAGGAATTTCTGTCCTCCGGCAGGAATAAAAATGCTGTCCCCGGCCTTTATATCCATTCTTTCCGTTCCTTCCTGGTTTTTCAGCACGGCATTTCCCCCTACACACAATAAAGAATAGAAGGAATTCCCGTCTTCCTCCAGGGAATAGGTGCCATGAAGCGTACAGCTGACACATTCAAAATATTTACACCTGCTCAGGATGCGAAGGAGCACATCCTCCGTTTCTATCGTTTCGCTGTCAAACCGCTGTACTTCGTAACGGCTGTAATCCATGACCGCCAGAGCTTTCTCCATATGAAGCTCCCGGTAATTTCCATACTTATCCTTACGGTTATAATCATATAACCGGTACGTACAGTTGGAGCTTTGCTGGATTTCACAGATCAGACTGCCTTTTCCGATCGCATGAACCGTGCCGGCCGGAATGAAAAAAGCATCTCCCTGCTTAATGGGGATACGGTTGAGCAGGGAAAGAATGGTATTCTCTTCCACTGCCTTCTCTACCTCTTCCCTGGTCACATCCCGCTTAAAGCCGCAGTATATACAGGAATCCGGATCACACTGCAGAATATACCACATCTCATTTTTTCCGTACTCATTCTCCTTTTCCAGGGCGTACGAATCGTCCGGATGCACCTGGACGGACAGATTTTCTTTTGCATCAATAAGCTTGACCAGAAGCGGAAAACGCTCCAGCGGCTGACATTTCCAGCCCCATTTCTCTTTTCCGATCCGATCCAGATATTCGGAGAAAAGAAGCCCCTTATGCCGCCCGGAAGCCACGATGCTCTGTCCTTCCTTATGCGCAGACAGCTCCCAGCTCTCGGCAATGATTTCATAATCACATTTCTTGCCGTATATATCACGAAGCCTGGTGCCGCCCCAGAGATAGTCTTTAAAAGCAGGCAGCAGACGGACAAAAGGCTCGACCTGATAACCAAGCTCCGCTTCCGATAAGTCCCGGCTGCGTATGGAAATCAAATCCCTTTCCTCTACCATCGTACCTGTGGAAATCTCCATAAAAACAAGAGGCTCATTCCCGATATTGGAAATCTGGTGGGCGGTATTTTCAGGCACCTCAATGCTGTCATTTGCCCCATACTCCCTTTCGCTTCCTTTCAGGATTATTCTGGCTCTGCCGCATACAATAATCCAGTGCTCGGTACGGTGTGCATGCTGATGGGCATAAATAGTCTTTCCCTCCGTAACCACCACCTTACGGACAACATATCTGGGATTTACATTCAGGAGCTCATAAGTACCCCACGGCTTATAAATAATCCTTCCCTGATCAAAGTAATGCTGTTCCTCCGGATTTTCCTTCATAATACCCTTAAGCTTCTCAGACTCCCCCGTCCTGCCTACATAAACGGCGTCCTCCGTATTGATTATCGTGATATTCTCCAGATTATTGGCCACCACAAGCTGACGGTCACTCTGATTCAGCACGGTGGTATTGGTGCTTTCATACACGATCTGATTCCGGTCATCCCTCTGAATCCCTGTCATGGACAGATCCTCCAGACTGCCGATATCCTGCCACCGGAAGGAACTGTGAATCACCTTTCCCCTGCCTGTCTTTTCAAACACACTTTTTTCTATGGGAACTGCCTGGATCCCCTCAAGGACCTCCGAAGGATAATACGTGTGCCTGCCTTTTACCTTACGCATATAAAAAGCGGCTTCACAGGAATTATAAAGCCATGGATAAAATTTCCTGATTTCCTGTACGAGAGTCCCTACCCGAAATAGAAACATTCCGCTGTTGATCAGATAATCCCCCGCCTCAAAATAAGAGGCTGCCGTGGCCGCGTCCGGCTTCTCTATAAAAGAAAGTACCTCATCATCATGGCACCGGATATACCCGAACCGGGTTTCGGGTTTGCGGATATCCATCCCGAAGGTGACAAGCCAGCCGTCCCTTGCCAGCTCTGACGCCCGCGTGACATCATCTTTATAGGTAGGCCCTTCAATCAGATGATCGCTCGCAACAACAAACATCAGCTCAGACAAAGGGAACTGCAGACAGGAAAGCACGATGGCCGCCGTAGTTTTTCTCCCGACCTCCTCCAACACAAGCCTGTAGGTAATACCCTGGAAGGCCTTCATCTGGTTTTCCACGATAAACTGATATTCTTTATTAGTAACTATGATAAACTCATCGCAATAGGGAATATTCCTGGCAATTGTCTCCTGAAAAATGGAATGATCCTTCTGGATGCTGATAAACTGCTTCGGATAATTTTTCCTGGACAACGGCCAAAGCCTGTCGCCTCTTCCTCCTGCCAGTACAAGACATTTCATATGCACCTTGCTCCTGTATCTTCTTTATAAAAATATGCGTTAAAATCCCTGTGAAATAGTTTGTCCGCATATCTAATACTATAGCCGAAACCGGAGGATTTCACAAGAAAAAAGAACGGTGCATGCCGTTCTTTTTTACGCGTGCCCAACGGGCACTCATTCCATCTTCAGTTGTCTTTTCCTATCCGTTTTTCTTTGTGGCTCCCAGCTTACGGGACTTGTCAGCGCCAAGGTAGTCTTTTTCTTTTGAACGTCCCAACAGATAATCCGCTGATACATTATAGTAGTCACAAAGCAACGGGATAAACCTGACCGGCATTGCATTCTGCCCTCGTTCATATCTGGAATAGACTCTCTGGTCAATATTCAGGTATTCGGCCACCTCCCTCTGCTTTACATCGTTGTCCTCTCTTAAGCCACGCATAATAACTACATAATCCATCATCATTTGCACCTTACTTCCAAAATTTACCAAACTTCGTTTTTTTCAGTTTAGCATATTCCATAAGCAAGAATTGCTTTTTCCACTGAACTGTAGTAGTATTTTAGCGTACTTTTTCCATGATGACTATAAACGATAGGATTGGATATATTGAATAGCAAAAGATGTGCCATATATGGCACATCCGACAATACCCACCGGGTCAATCCGTTAATCTGCACAAAAAAAATGAATATCCATTACTGTATAAACCTTAATCCAAATAGGCAGGGGTTAAAATACCTTTTCTCTTATTCCCCGAAAAATCGGTATATTCCTAAATAACCAGATAATTCTACGATTAAATCATTTTTTCTTATCTTTTCTCATTCGCTCCGATTACAGACCTCCGGCCCGAAATTAGTACTATTATATCGATAACTTAAAGGAATGAAAGCTTCCCTTTTTCCGCAAAAAAATGCCCGGTTTCCGATGTTCAGGAATCCGGGCATTTTGAAACCACACAAGTCGATTTTAGAAAATAATTTTAGTACTGGTCCAGAACTATCAGGTTCTGGGAGATGTTGTTGCCGGAACATCTTCCATAGGAGCTCCTTTGGCTACAACAAAAGTTACATTTACAGCTCCGCCGAATGCAGGAAGTGCAACAGCAACCGCACCGTTCTTAATAACAACGGGTACGGCAACCCATGTACCATCTGCTCTCTGGTATAATGCCTGAAGAGTTTCCCCTTCACCCAGAGCAGCTGTTCCGAGAATATCTGACAGCGCAAACGCTGCAGATACGGAACCATTCTGTGCAACAGCTTCGCCGGCAGCGGTCTGCAGGCCAATTACCATGTTGTTAACAACATTCAAATTGCCATTGCTGTCTGTCAGAGACAGTCCGCTTCTTCCGGTAAAGTTAACTACCTGCATTTTGCTGGAAGCCAGTGCTGCTGCTAAAGATGCTGCAGAAGCCTGTGCCTGTTCAGCGGAAGCAGGTGCGATAACCATTGCTACAGCAGACGGATCCACAACCTGACCGCTGGCGGTCTTGAATGTGGTTCCGGGAAGGACTGCAGACTTATCGCTGGAAACACTTACAGCCTGTGTGGTAACAGTATTACTGGTACCAACAGAAGGGCTTACAACGACCTGCGCTACAGGTTCCTTCACGATGGACGGACTGGGAGCCGCCATCGCAGTCATGCCCATAGAGCATGCGAGAATTGCTGAAAGAACAATTGCCATTTTCTTTTTCATGTCAATCATCCCCCTTTCTTATAGTGTGTGTGGCTTCTTTATATCAACGGCCGGTTGCCCGTCCGTTAATACCATATTCAGGCTGTCAAAAACAGCGTTATGGCGTTACTTCATCATAAAAGACCTGAAGTATCAATTCGTACAGAGCCGTGTCATCCTGGTAAAATTCCTCAAAAATTTCTCCCATCTCCACGTGCCCTTCCATCGTATATATGTCATTCTGGTCAAAACTATAGGATAAAGCCTGTCCTGCCAGATAAACTGCTTCGTCTGCGGATATATCCGTTACCATATAAGGAGAAACCTGTGTGTACAGCTTCAGCGGCAGAGTCATATCCTGCTTCATCGCTGTCTTTGCCTGCCCGATAAATCCCTGCAGATATTCTTTCTGACGGGACAGACGGGCTTCCGCACTCTGCGCCTCCCTGGTATCACGGTATTTTATGTATACATAGGCTTCTTCACCCTCCAAATGGACACGGTCTCCCGACTTCCATTCGGAACCATACCACCTGCCGCCAATCTTCATACCGCCCTTGGCCACAGATTCCGGTATTGTGACTTCCACCCCGCCTACCGCATCATTGATTGTGCTTATGATACTCATATTCAGCGCGCAATAGCCATGAATGGGCAGGCCATAGAATAAATTGGAAACAGCCTCCACCGTATTCTCACAGCTTTCTTCCAGCCCTTCCCCATAAGCGTGGGCAAGCGCTATCTGCGCGACCTCTTTCCCCGCATAAAGCCCGTTGGGGTCATAGGTTTTAATTTCTGTCATCGTATCCCGGTTAATACCGATTACGCTGATTTTTTTATCCTCCGGATCCAATACGGCCAGGAACAGGGCATCAGCCTGACCGCCTCTGTATAAATCAGAAGAAGCCTTCACCTCTCCGGTTTTATCAATTCCCATACATAAAAAGGTCAAAATATCCTTTTTATAGGCATATGTCTTACCATTATAACGAAGCGTACCCGCTTCCAATGCTTTTCCTGCATCATTCTCCGATACGGAAAAATCCTGCATCTGTTCCGGGACAGCCTCCTGTTTTTGAGCGAAGGCACTCCGGCCATGACTGTCCATCCAAAAATACCCGATTACCAGCAAAAGAAGAAATAAAAGTATCACCGACAGCAGAACTGCTGAAAATATCCCAAATTTTTGAGCCGCAGACCGCCTTTTCTTCTTCCTTCTTCTCTTTCTCTTCTGTTCCATCCCTCATCCGCCTTTCAGGGCCTATTCTGACACAAGCACAGCCTGTACCAGATAACGCTTATCATCTTCTCCTGTCACCCCTGTGGATAAGGTAATGATCTTATCCTCCGCCGTTACTTCCACGGAATCATCTATAAAAGCGTCCATCGCCCGGATTGCAAAAATATCCTCCAGATATGTGGAATAAATCGTTTTATCCCAGAAATCATAGGTTGCAATCAAATGACGGTCATCGTAGGTGTATGCCGCAAATATCTGATAAATAAACACCTTGTCTTCCGTACTGATCTTTACTTCCCTGTGGGAATCAAAAAAATCCCTGTCCTTATATTGATGAAGCCTGCCGAACCGCTCTTCCCTGTTGCGTCCGTAAATTACGGTATTGGGATCTCCAAAATCCTTATTGTTGTAATATTCCGTATAAATGCAGCCATTCTCATCCTCATCCCCATATATGTTATGGCTCAGATAAAAGTACTCGTCCTCTGCAGGCTGCAGGATGGGAAAGCTGATATCCGTACCGGTAATTTCAAGCCATGCATAGGCTTCTGCGTTTATCGCCTGAAGCGCCTGAATATCCGCCGTGCCGTCTTCCTTAAGGAATTCTGCTGCTGATGGTTCCGTCTGTTCTTCTGCCTGTACATCAGACTGTGTCTCCCCCTGCTCTTCCCCTTTGCTGCCGCAGCCAATCAGAAGAATGGCGAACATAAGCAAAATATAAAGTGAGGAACTGTGAAGCAGGGATTTATGTTTTTTTTGTTTCATTTTCTTTTCCTTCTGTTGATTTTCATAGTTTGGCATAACCTGTCCGGAACATGCCGGCCCCGGGAAGCATACAGAGCACATAAAGATAACACTTTTGATGCGAAACGCTTTACGCCGGCTGCTGCAGAATCCCTCCGGCCCATAACCGGAAACGGAACCTGCCTGTATATGGAAACAGGCTGCCTCCCCTCTTAATGATTCTTGTATGACTTCCCTTATTAACGCCAGAGGCGGTAACAGCTACTGTTGTACTTCTTCATAGAAAATATCTATAACCATCTGATGAAGGGCATCTTCATCCGGATAAAATTCCTCATACACATCACCCATCTTCGTCTCTCCATCCAGCAGATAGATCTCTCCGCTGAATTCATAAGACGCCGCGGTTGTAGCCAGATAAGTAACCTCATCCGCCTTTATATCCGTAGTCATATAAGGACTTAATTTTTGGAAAAGTGTGAGCGGCAGCGTAACATCTTTCCTGAAAGCAGCTCTGGCCTGCTCGATAAAGCCCTGAAGATACTGCGCCTGCCGTTCCAGCCTGTGCCTGTTGCTTTCAAATACATTGGTGTCCCGGTACTTCACATACCAAAAAGCTGTCTCTCCCTCCAGCCTCACGTTCTCTCCCGCGCCAAGGGCAGGATCCGCCGCCGTCAAATCCTCGATACATTCCACCTCAACGCCGCCTATGGTGTCATTGATCGTGGGGATTCCATCCATATTGACCGCCAAATAGCCATGAATGGGAAGCTGATACATAAGCGCGGAAACCGCTTTCTCCATCAGTTTGGCACTTTTATCTTTTCCGTCTCCATAAGCATGCTGCAGGGCAATCTGGGCCTTTACCGTGCCCGAATAGGCGCCTGACTGGCCATAGACCTCCACATCCGCCATCGTATCCCTGTTAATCGCTATCAAATCCACCTTTTTATCATGAGGATTCATAACAACAAGAAAAATGGCATCTGCCTGTCCTTTTTGCCCCCCGTTCTCCACGGTTTCCAGCCTGTCCTTTTTATCAATTCCCATAATCAGGAAGGTCATGATATCATCGTTGTACTCATAGATCTTATCCTTGTACCCGATCCACCCCTCCTGCCATTGCTCCACCTTATCCATTACATTTATGTCTGTGGAAATCGCAGGCTCCTGACCGCCGCCCTTACTCATAATGCTGCTTTTTCCCATGGCCCGGACTACCATAAAACCAGTCGTACAGACCACACAAAAAACACACAATACGGTTATAACTGCCATCAAACGCGCCCTGCGCCTCATTTGTTTTCTTTTTTCTGCTTTTTCCGGATTTAATATCGCTTCCTTTTCCAAATCCGCCTTGCTTAATTTTTCCATCCTGTATTTCCTGCTTTCTTTTATCCTGTTTTGTTAATGATAGTTCCTTATTACTTTATCGGCTTTTTTAAAAGTAAATTAATATACGTTTAAAACAGGAATTTTGGGCATAAAAAAATCACCTGGCACCGCTTTCCGAAAAAACAGCCAGAAATGTTTTAATTAAAATTTTAAGATCAAGGCTGACCGACCAGTTATCAATATACTCCACGTCCAGCCTGACAATTTCCTCAAAATCCGTAATATCGCTTCTGCCGCTCACCTGCCACATACCGGTAAGACCCGGACGGAAGCTAAGCCTCTTTTTGTGATAAGACTTGTAATGCTCGAATTCATCTAATGTGGGCGGCCTGGTACCAACCAGACTCATATCCCCCTTCAGGATATTTATAAACTGAGGGAACTCGTCCAAACTCGTTTTACGCAGGAATTTCCCCACCCTGGTGATGCGGGGATCATCTTCCATTTTAAACATCAGCCCATCCATTTCATTCTGGGCCATCAGCTCTTTTTTCCGCTCTTCCGCATCTATATACATGGAACGGAACTTATACATCTTGAATATGCGGCCGTTCCGCCCTACACGCTTCTGCGCAAAGAACACAGGGCCGGGAGAATCCAGCTTAATGACAGGCGCCAGGAATATGGTAAGAATGAAAAGAATCAGACTACCGACAACAGCACCTGCTATATCGATAAGGCGCTTCAGCATCAGCTGGCCGAAGGGCGCCACTTTATTTGCATAAGTAATGGTATGGAACTGTCCAAACTGAGACAAAATACGCTGAGGAGCTTCCGTGAGTTCCAGGACAGGAACCTCCAAATGGATAGTCAGGCCCATAGCAGCCAGATTTTCCAAATCATCTTTTCTGTCTTCCTGCGTCTGCCTGTCCGTACAGAAAATCACTTCATCCAGAGGCGCTGAGAGGCAATACTCAATCAGATCCTTTCCCGAAGCCACTACCGGGATTCCTCCCACCTCTTTTTCATCGCCATCCAACAGGATGATGCCTTTTATCTGATAGCTGTAATCCTTAATGTTCTTCATCTCAGTTACCAGAGCAGGCGCTTCCTTTGCAGTGGCCACAAGAAGCAGCTGACGGGCATTTCCTGCAACCCGGTAAAATACCGGAAGATACTTTTTGTACAGCTGATGGACGAGAAACATCAGAATAACATCTATAAAAACAAAGTAAACAAGCACTTTTCTGGAATATTCGTCGATTACCCTTGTAAAGTATAAAGCAAAGGTAGCGCCGGCCAGAGTCACCAGATTCATCTTGATGATTTCCAGCAGTTCCTGAAAGGGTCCCCGGAGCAGCATTTGCTTGTACCAGTTCTTAAACAGGTTGATTACAAGAAACACCACCAAAAAAATAGCAATCAGAACTTTCATATCAGTAGGATTATTCAATCCTTTGAAGAACTTCTGATGCCTGAGGTAGTTAGCGATACCGAGACTGAGAATAAGGACAAGGCAGTCTAACGATATGATTATTAAATTTTGCAGATTAGACTTCTTCTGGTACATATTCCTCCGGTAAAGCAGAAAACCATTACGCTTCTGCTCCTGCGTTTTTCTTGATTCTGTCTTTATGATGTGCAGTCAGGTACAGTATCATACCGATACACAGATATCCCAGCATGCCGAAGAAAAAGCCTTCCAGGCATTGGGGGAAGGAATAGTGTCTTCCTTCTATAAAGAGCTTCATAAATTCTGTAAAAAAGGCTATGACGAACAGCATGGATGCTGTGGATAGTATGCGAATCTTTGTTGTGACTTTACGGAAGGTGAGGATGATTGCCCAGCTTCCGGTGAATCCTAATGCGAAGAAAAGGATGGCCCTGCCGGCTTGGCGCAGATAGTAGGTGATGGTTAGTATCTGTTCCTGGGTAGGGGTGTTTTTCAGGGTGCCTGTTACCTGGGTTACCAAGGGCTTTTCAAGGGCTTTGGTGGCTGGGCCGCTTTGGAAGGACAGGTATAGGGTTATTAGTAGTATGAATGCAAACATGGTCCATAAGATATATGGAAGCCATGGTTTGGGGCGAGGCGATTGATTCATTTATGAAATCCTTATGTAGTTGAGCTAGTGAACCGGGGTATCTGTATTTTTTAAGTATAATATGTTAAATTCCGTTATGTCAATAGCTTTAGCAGATATTAAGTGGCTGGCTTTATTGAAGATGATATTCGGCGATGTTACTGATCGAGTTATTTAGGTTTTTAAAACTGGTATCTTATCTACGTTTAATGCTCCACCTTGCATACTATAGCATAAATGACTGGATTTTTCTAGTGGTATTTGGAAAATTGTGAAAATTCTTCCGCATAGGCTTGCTCATAATAAAGCATTTTTGAAAAGGAACACCTTGACAAATTACAGCTTTCTTTTATAACAAACTCATAAGTTACCAACTTATAAGTTTGTATTTTTCAAAGGTGGGCATATTATGTTCTATTGCAGAGAAAAAGAGCTGGAAACCATGGAAAAGCATTATCAAAAAGCAGACTTTGAATGCATCGTCATTTATGGTCGCCGCCGCGTAGGAAAAACAGCCCTCATCAACGAATTTTGCAAGGGCAAGCCTGTCATTTACTTCTCAGCGCTGAATTCTTCCGCAGGGGAAAATCTAGAAGCTCTGTCCAAGGCGATTTATTTATACCAAAATCCTACCGGAACAAATGCCCCTGCTTTCCGTAACTTTGAGGACGCTCTGGAAGCGATTACTATCCTTGCCAAAGAACAGCGCATTGTATTTGTTATTGACGAATACCCATACCTTGCAAAAGCGGATAAATCCATATCTTCCCATTTGCAGCACCTAATCGACCATATTGGGCAGAGCAGCCAGCTTTTCTTGATTCTTTGCGGCTCTTCTATGAGTTTTATGGAGTATCAGGTACTGGGATATGAGAGCCCACTCTATGGCAGGCGTACCGCCCAGCTGAAAATATAGGCCTTATCCTACCGTGACATCCGTGCCTTCCATCTGGCGCTGCTCTACGGCATCACGGGCGGAGTCCCGCACTATATCAATAAGCTGGATGTGAATGCTGATTTGAATGAAGCGCTCATGGAGAACCTGTTTGCCCCCTTCAGTTATCTGTTCGAGGAGCCGGAAAATCTGATAAAGCAGGAACTACGTGAGCCGTCAATCTACAATTCCGTGATCACAGCGATTGCCAACGGCGCTTCCCGCTCCAATGAAATCTCCACAAAGGTTTCTCTGGAATCCGGGTTCTGTGCAAAATATCTGCGTGTTCTTCTGGAACTTGGGATTTTGAAACGCGAAACCCCGATTACCGAAAAGCCCGGAAAGAAAACGATCTACCTGATAGACGATAATTTCTTCCAGTTCTGGTATCGGTTCGTTCCTCAGAATATGTCAGTCATCAACGCCGGGCAATTCTCAAGTATATATGACAGGGCCGTAAAACAATATTTTCCTGATTACATGGGGCTGGTGTTTGAGAAAATGTGTCAGGATTATCTGCTCCGCCATGCCGGTGATTTGCCTGTTCTGTGCAGTGAAATCGGCCAGTGGTGGAGCACTCCCAAAGACCCGCAAGCAGGTGCATATCGATATTGTAGGAGCTCCAGTTGAAGGAGATGAATATCTGATCGGCTCCTGCAAGTACAGGAATGATTCTGTCGGTGTGGATGAACTGGAACTGATCCGTTCCTATGCGAAAGCTTTTGGAAAAGGCAGCAAATATCATTACATGATTTTTTCAGGGGCGGCTTCACAGAAGGCCTGAAAGATCTTGCAAAGAAAGGCGAAGTGCGGCTATTCACATTAGATGACCTGTATCTGAAATAATGTCCTCCATCATCTTGTACATGATCTCGGCCCCTTTGGTCATGCCAAAGTATACTTAATGCTTCTTACGCTGCCCTCTGCCTTCAGCTTACCAGTCTCACAAAGTTCTTTCAGCAACCGAAACGCTTATGTTATCCCTACCTCCAACAAGTCTTCTGCTTCTTTTTGAGTGATACTGTTGTTTTCAGTCACATACTGAACATGCAGTCTTTTCTCATAGTCTATGGATTTTTCATTTTCTACTGCTTCCACGAGCTCTATTTCAGGAAGTTTTTGTGCCACCGCTGTCTCGTTCACATTCGGCAATGTCACACGGAACATCCCAGGCGCCGTTTCTAATACGGGCCGCTTGTTAACACCAGCATAATTTCTCTGAATTTTTCCCACGCCTGTACCGTAGCTTTCAGTCAAATGCATACGGAAAAATAGTTGCACCAGATTCGGATTCCTGGATGCAGACATTCTAAAGAAAATCTTCGTTGGATCGTCTTCCGATCTCTTGCCTATGGTTGTTCTCTTGGGATTTGTTTTCTGGATCAGCTTGTCATAAATACGGTTGTATTCATAATAAATATAGTCAACACTGCCTTTTTTCCTATATGTGATTTTTCCATTTTCCTGTTAATGCTTTCCACGTAGAGTCTCTCATCAAAATTGTAAATCTCCCTGACCTTGTGGACGGATGGATATGTCCCCAGTCTGACCGGCCGCTGTGTGCTGTAATTTCTTATTGCTCCATTGTTCTTGCTCATTCTGCTCATCCTTCCGCAGACTGCATCGTCTGCTCAAAAATCTCTTTTACACAATCCCCACAAAGGCAAATTACAGATGCATTCACCTACTTGGTTCTTCGGATTGCCACATCCACAAGGTTCTTTGTTCTTCCTCAGGCAAGGCAGGATTCATCCCTGCGCCTGTTCTTTCTTACTCCAATCATGCCGTCTCCTCCAATCTCTTCATTCCCCAAAGAACCACATGTCCGCTGTCCTTGAAAGTCTGGTCGGCAAGCTTGATCAGGCGCATCCGGTTCTAACAGATTCCAAAGCTTGAATCGTCCGGTTTGCCGATGAACTCGTAAATCGCCACGAGGATTTTCCTGTCCTAATTCTTCGTCGCAAAAATCACATGGTCACCGTAGCGTACCAATGCGCCGTAGCAATCTGCGCTCTGATTGAGGTACTCCAATGTCGTGGTGGCTTCAAAACGCGCGTCTCCGAAAAGCATGTACTGTGCAAGGATGTCAGTGATGATGTTCATCTTCTCCCTTGGTATTGCTTTGCCTGTGTTCCTGAATACCCACAGGCTCCAGCTGTTTGACCGCCGATTTATTTTTATCGGTTTGATAACGGCGCCAATACCGGTTGCCATGATAAGTAGTGTTGTTAATTTCATATAACTCTTTTGTTCTCCCTAAATCATCTCAATTCTTCTTCGCACTTTTCCAGCACAGCCGCGATAACTTGATCCATAACGTAGTACTTGTATTCACCAAGGCGCCCACCAAAGATGACATTAGGTTCTTGATTCGCAAGAGCCTTATACTGCTGATATAGCTTACTGTTCTTTTCATCATTAACCGGATAGTACGGCTCGTCACCAGGCTTCCACTCGGAGCTGTACTCACGGCTGATCACCGTCTTAGACAGGTCATTGCCTTCTGCGTCCTTACCGAACTCAAACCACTTGTGCTCTATAATTCTCGTCCATTGGGTCTCCCGATCTGTGTAGTTCACAGCCGCATTGCCTTGGAAATTCGGTGTGTCCAGTAGTTCTGTCTCGAAGCGGACGGAACGGTACTCAAGATAACCGAGGGAATAATTGAAGTACGCATCAATCGGACCTGTGTACACAACCTTATCTGACAAGGCATCCAGCTCTGTCTTATGCTCCAAGTAATCTGTGTTCAGCCTGACTTCAATGCCATCGAGTAGGTTTTCAATCAGCCGCGTATACCCACCGATCGGAATGCCCTGATAAAGAGCATTGAAGTAGTTGTTATCGAAGGTCAACCAAACTGGCAGGCGCTTGATGATAAACACAGGAAGGTCTTTGCAATCTCGTCCCCATTACTTCTCTGTATAGCCCTTGATCAGTTTTTCAAAGATGTCTCTCCCCACTAAGAAGACGGCTTGTTCTTCAAGATTCTGCGGTTCGTGCGTTATCTCTGTCCGCTGCTCATTGATTTTTCTTCAGCCTTAGCAGGGGTAACTACTCCCCACATCTTATTGAAGGTATACATGTTGAAAGGCATAGAGAAAAGTTTGCCCCTGTAGTTTGCCACGGGGGATTTTGTGAAGTGGTTGAATTCGGCAAACTGAGTGATGTAATTCCAAACCTTCTTATTGTTTGTATGGAATATATGAGTACCGTACTTGTGAACATTGATGCCTTCAATATTCTCTGTGTAGATATTACCTCCGATGTTTGGACACTTATCGATCACAAGAACTGTTTGTCCTTTTTCTTTAGCTTCATGTGCGAAGATGGCTCCGTATAAGCCAGAGCCTACTATTAAATAATCATACATAAATATTCCTCCTAAGATATTTTATATTCTTACTTTGCTACTCTGCCACCAATAATGAGTTGAAGAAACCGTGGGAAGAACTTAGTTAAAAAATAATAAGCTCCTATTCCAACACTAAAGGCAAATAAAGGCTTTATTAAATAAACTGAAAACGCGGCAATATCACCGTTGGTATGAAAAACTATGTCAAACAATGTATAAATAAACTTGTGAGTCAAATAAATAAAAAATGTTGTCGGAGCAATTTTGTCAACTAGCTTTCTTCCTATTATATTATCGAGTTTCCCCGATAAATAGACATAAAACAACAATGATATAATAATGAATATCCTGTGCAACGGAGTTACATCCACTATACAATCCAATATGGCACTGAGTACATATATCAAAGTAACTGCGGCCATTTTCAGTCTGTTGTCAAATATAGCAAGCTTTGTACTATACTTCACTAAGTAATAACCTATGGTAAAGAATACCATAACATATGTGTGAATTACAAAGCTCGGCACTCCACTGATCCAAATGAATATGGTTAGCAAAAAAACAATGCGTGGAAATTTATCTATCAGTTTTTTTATTGGAACAGCAAAAAGATTACAAATAAACAAATCACGAACATACCATAATACTGTTAAGGCGGGTTTCCAGCTGGTAGATGGGTAAAGGCCAAAAAAAGCATCTAACCAATCCAAAATGTTATACTCTGAATAATTTGCCTCGCCACCCATGTGCAAAGCATAGACCTTCACGCAGTCTAATAGAATCCATAGTGTCACAAAAATAAAATACGGAACAAGTAACGATCTTGTTTTTTTCTTAACATTTTTCCACCAGTTAAAATCTCCTCTACAATAAAGCAGATATGATGATATGATAGAAAATCCAGGGACAGCACAATCAGCGATTACATTGCTAATAAAAGAAGGTATGAATGCGTAGTTCCCAATATTATTTCTATATGCATGTATATATAAAACAAAAATGCAGAAAATTATTTTTAATATGTCAATTCTTCTTGTTCTCTTCATAACACAAATATCGCCTTACTCAGTAACCTGAGTTGTTGATTTCATAGGTACTGAATACTCCATTGCCAAAATAAATATAATAGAAAGAAAATAAGGAATATTCGATGTGAACATAACCAAAATAAGGATGATTTCAAAAGATATCATAGGAAATTTATATTGAGTGTTTTTTATGGCATGGACAAATGCTAATGCATAAAACAGTACAAGATAAATTCCACCTTCTCCCAAAAGTACAGGTAAACCCATTGCAAACCCCTGCCATTCTAGTACAATTGATACATAATTCGCTAGCGCAGTTTCGTTACCAACCCCAACTCCGAACAACTTATGAGACATAAATGCTTGGAAACAAGCATTTATATTATCCATCCGAACAATGTAAGAACCGCTATCTGTTTTTTGATCGAATATAGCAAATCCAATAATTCCAATAACAATCAAAATAATCGGAAGGAACAATTTTAATACGCTTCGCAAATTAGAACTATACGCAGTTCTTCTACCATATGCATAATTAATAAGGTAAAGACCACTTGCTACCAGTGCAATTATTAAAGCTTTTGTTGAAAAGCTCGTCAATATTGCTAATAGTAATACTCCTATTCTAAATACTGATACTTTTTTAGGAACATGCAACTCGTAAGACAAACTAAATAGCAAAGGAACTGCATAACTTGGCGCCTCACAGAATATCCCGCAGTTTCTAATAAATTCTATTCCAAAAAATTCTTGCGTTTGAGCTTCATACATTAAATGAAAATAGTTTGCAGATTCTGTTGTAACGCCTTTCCATGAATATGAATCTATTGATTGTGGAAGAAAATGAATACAAGTTCCGAGAATATATAATATAATAGAAATCAATGTAAAAAAGATAGTGATATCAGCAAACTTCCTCAAAAAGAATTTCATACGTCCGTTCAACCACTGGTTTGAGCAGTAAAGTACGCAGAGAAAAAACGGAATACACATCTGATAAATAACAACTTGCCACCCCACCTTAGAAAACATCAAATAAACTAAAAGGGTTACAAGAAGCAAAATGCCCCTCTTTAAAGCACTTATAGAAACATTGCGCTCCAGCAGAATTAGCAACCCCATAACTATAGATGCCGCCCATGCAAAATAAATATATCTACTCGCGGAATCAATCATTCTAATATACACAGACTGCCCAAAAAGGAATACAATCAGCATAAACACGTATTCCAGAACATCTCTTATTGAAATTTTCAAACAAACCTGACACTTACTGGGCTGAGTTATCATTTCATTCACCTTGCATGTATTTTTGTTTTTACTTTATAAATAATCATCTTTATGTTCTCAAAAAGAAATTTATCTCGCAAAAGACATAAAATTATTCCATATAACACAGCGCCGTTAATAATCTGCAATACTAAAATCACAAAACTTTTTCCGGGTAAAGTACCCATATACGAAACGAAACAACCCATTACAAGACCAGCAATGGCATACTTCCATCCTAGCTTTATCATAGTCTTAAACTTAAAGAAATCTCGTATCAAATACAAATATCCAATAAGTATCAATGTTTCAGCTAGTACAGAGGCGCATGCTGCTCCAACTGCGCCATAAGTAGGGATTGCCATCAAATTAAATATAAAATTCACTGCGGCTCCTGCTATTAGAACATAATTATTCTTTCCCTGCCTACCACTTGGACCAAGATAATGTGTATTGAGGCAGTTGCTAAGTCCGATAACAATTAATAAAAGAGAAAAGATTTGCAAAAGTATGATGCTTTCCTCAAAACCCTCTCCCAGAAATAGCGGTATAAAGTTAGGCGCAATGCCAATCAATCCTGCTGCCATTGGAATGGAAATCAATAGGATAAAACTAATGGATCGATTAAGTCGCGCTCGCATTTCATCTATTTGCCCATGCTGAAATAAGAAAGACATTCTTGATCTCATAATAGTGTTCAATGAGGTTATTGCGACCAAGAGTATTTGTTCAATTTTATGTGCCTGCTCATAATAACCATTCTGAGCTGTTCCTTCAGTCAACATGCCAAGCATTGTTTTATCTAGGAGCGTATATACTGACGTAGCTATTGTTGGTATAAAAAACACCAAACACTGCTTTGTATGCCGCAAAATATTCAAACTCTTAAGTTCAACTCTGCAAAGAACATTTCTCATCGAGAAAAGAAATGTAATATTACCTAACAATGTGGATAATGCAATAAGGAGAATATAGATATTCACATCATCCTTAGTTTTTACAAAGATGAAAACTGCGACTATCATTACTATCTTGACAATGAAATTTCTTATTACAACCTTTGAGAAGTCTTCTATTCCCCTAAAAAGCCATGTCATATCAAAGATAGACGCAAAAATGATAACACCAAATATTAAGCGCGCTTCTCTGTACTCAGTAGCTGTAAAGGACACAACCATATAGATACCAAGGCTTATTGCCATTGTTAAAGCTCTGAGAATCCATAATTCATAAAACACTCTGGATGTTTCCTTACGCTCTTCTCTGCAAGCCGCAATCTGCATCTGTCCATAGGTAGCAATACCAAGGTTTCCAAACAAAATGAAATACTGAGCAATTGAGTTTGTATAACTATATATTCCAACTCCGTCTGCCCCCAACACACGAGATACGTATGGGGTTGTTATCAATGGGGTCAAAAGAGCGAACACTTCATAAGCCAGATTGAAAATATAATTTACCTTGATACTCTTTGGTTTTATTGCATTATTTTCATCCATCACAAATTCATCTTCCTTGTTCAATCTCCTTAAAAACATCAAGAGCCCTGCGAATTACATCATCCATGTCGTAATACTTATATTCAGCCAGCCTACCAAGGAAAATTACATTTTTCTCCTGCGCCGCCTTGTCACGATACTGTTGTGCAAGAGCTTTCCATTCCGCAGTAGGGAATGTGTAAAAAGGTTCCTCCCCATCACATGGAATTTCCTTCAGGATTGTTGTCTTGTCACTCTTCTGCCCTGTTAGTTTCTTGAACTCCGTAATACGAGTATAATCATAATCCATTGGCCAACGTGTACTCGCTACAGGTTGATAGGATTCACAGTCGTGTGTTTCAAAAATGAACTTAATACTACGCCACTTGAGCTTGCCAAGTTCGTTGTCGAAATAATAATCAAGAGGTCCCGTGTAAATCAACTTCTCATATTCGATAGAATCAATTACTTCCTTGTAATCAGTGTTAAGCATGATTTTGATTTCCGGATGGTTTACCATGTTGCGACACATCTGCGCAAATCCACCCTGTGGATTGCCTTGGTACTTGTCAGTGAAATAGCGGGTATCTCTATTCTTGCGGAACGGAATTCTGCTGATGACGGACTTGTCAAGTTCTGCAGGAGAGACACCCCATTGTTTTATGGTGAAGTACTTAAAGAACTTCTCATAGATATCCTGCCCGCCTTGACTAAGTACAACATCTTCGCTAGTCTTAATCTCATCAATCTTTTTCTTACGACTCTCGATAAAAGCGTCCATCTCATCCTCAGATAAGTTCATGTTGTAAAGTTGATTGATGGTTTCCAAAGAAATCGGCATCGGCACGAAATTACCATTTACATAGGACATAACACGATGCTGATATTCATGCCATTTCGTATACTGACAGATGTAATCAAACACTTCCTTATCATTCGTATGAAAAGTGTGAGGACCATACATTTGAACTAATATGCCAGCCTCGTTATACTCATCATATACATTACCACCAATTTGCGGCCGTTTCTCTATCATCAGAACCTTTTCATGCCGCTGAGTGGCAATTCTATCTGCAATAGTAATTCCAGCAAGCCCAGCGCCCACGACAACATATTTAAACTTCATAGCATATCTCCTCTTATTCTAAGTTGAAAATTGTTTTCAGATAATCCTCATAACATGGTGTATAGTAAACAAAATCTTCATTAAGCATATTGGGCAACTCAGCAAATGAATTGTAAACAAATCCACATTTATTTTCTGTGAACATGCGTTCCAGAACAATGTTTTTTCCTCTTTCGATTATAGGTGTTACATGTGCGGCTTCATATGCAAAAAAACGATGCGGCACATTGATTCTGTCAAATTCTGATACGCTAGACTCATCGACTATGTTGTGTAACAGTCCAGCATTGTACTGGCTTATTATTTCACACGAGTCCACCCATTCTTCCGCCGTAGAATCGTGTTTCATGCTCAAAGGTTTCTCCATAAAAAACATATCGGAATTTTCATCTTGCAACTCTTTGTATCTATTTATACCGTTATCATCGTTATACTGCTCACAATGTAGATGAACAACGATGTCTGCATTTATTAATTCACGAATAACATCGATATAATAATACCTTCCTTGGTCACGTTGTCTATTGGGTGCGGAATCAACTCTAAAAGTCAAAATAACTAAGTGCAATTTTCCATCCCTATCTGATAGCTTACCTCGATATTTAATATTGTCAAGTATACAAGACGGCAGAGAATTTTCATCGTAACCAATTAACAGCTTCTTCCCTTTAAAAAGATTCTCCCCATATTTTCGTTCAAGAAACTTCTTTAATTCAACATCATATAGAACCACAGTATCCGAGGCTTGTATTGCCTTAAACTCCCTAAAACTATATTCTGGACGCGATTCTTTATAAGACCTAACAATGGGTTTTGTAATCACGGGTTTTGCTATAAGACAAGTAATATCTGACTTGTCATAATCCCCATAGCTGCAAAGTATATAATCCGGATCAATAGTCTTAATATTTTGCATCCATTCTCTGTTTGCTGCTCTCATTAGTACGATAGAAATCCAACTAAGCCAATTCAATTGTTTGATGTTATTTGTTTTATTGAGTAATCCTAAGCATTTCGAAGTCAAAAATTTATGAGGGATCTCAAAGGTTTTCACCTTGTTACTGTTTATTTCCCAGCTTGGCTCCGTAAAAAAGCGAGTTGCATACACTTCATCAAACAGAGTCAGCGCACCCACCCAGCGTTCCTCACCTAAGTGTTTTCTTCCTCCAAGCTTTAATAAAACGGTTTTATTCTGCATTGTCTTATCTCCTAAAAAATTTACCATCAGATTTTTCCTAATTTTCCCTTGATAAAATACAGTATCCACAATCCCAAAGCACATTTCTTGTTCATAAGTGTGACAATCCTTTTCTGATGGGATAGTAGCTTTTCTCTTTCTACATTCCCAGCCGCTGAAGCATAAGGCTCTTGATACATTGTATCTTTAAGTTCCTTTAGCCTTTCTTTCATCTTCTTCGGATTCTTCTTACTAAAGAAGTAAAGCCTTAAAGCCTCCTCGAATCTCCGTATCACCATGGCATCATATGGTCTATCCAAGTTACCATTAGGTGCATACTTATCTTTAAAATCTTCAAAAGCATTAAAGATACGTCTATTTATATCGAGCGTATTGGCCTTATAGCTTTTTGTTATAGATGTAGGCACTACCACATAATTATACACAGGCTTTTGGATATATGCGGCACTCGCTGCATTCGCATATATATATGCAGTATAAAAAATATCATCGAAAATTCCTAAAAGGTTTATATCGAAACAAATGTTATTCTCTATGAGAAACGCTCTCTTTACAAGCTTATTCCACGGCCCTCCATAACCTATGGTCGGGGTTGACGGGGGATTTGAGCAGTAATTCTGATAAATATCAGCAGCAACTAGTTTATCAATCATTTCTCGCTCACGATATACAAACTCATCAGCAAAAAATCTGTTGTGGATTATCTCGTTTCCCTTTATACGATTAATTTCTCCAATAACGACATCAACATCGTTTTCAACACCCGCTTCATATAATTCCTTACAAGCGTCTAACTCCATCCAATCATCTGAGTCACAGAATATAACCCAGTCACCAGTCGCAGCTAATAATCCGTCATTCCTTGCAGCACTTACGCCACCATTTTCCTTGTGAATAACCTTAATTCGCTCATCTTGTCTTGCATACCTGTCACAAATATCAGGACAAGCATCCGGGCTCCCATCATCCACAAGTAAAATTTCTATGTCTCGTAGTGTCTGATTTATCAGACTATCTACACACCGAACCAAATACTTCTCCACATTATATATGGGCACAATAATGCTAATCTTAGGCATTATATATTCCTCCAGTTTTTTATAAGAATCTCTTGCTTACACCCTTCCTCACAAGTTGTATCAATTGTAATGTATTTCTCGCTCTGACTAACTCTTGGATGCAAATCACATCTTTTTTCTTCGAATAACCGTGCATCCGAATAAAGATGAATTAGCGGTCTGTACACACAACTTTTAAGGTCATACTCAAATACTGTCTGCATACCATGTAATAAAGGATAAGTATCCGAAATAAAATACCTTTCCTTTCCAAAAATCGAAGGATGCCCGTCGTGATTCAAGTACTTATTTTCAAGAATAGTCTTATTCTTATTTTCAGTATTATAGATACAATAATACTGGTCTTTCTTTTCGTCCCAGCATGTCACTAGCAACTCATCATTATTTTTCCAATCATAATGTGAAACTCGAGCCTTATTTTCTAATACATCAACTTTACCATCAACAAAACTATAAACACAGAGGCGTGTTCTCCAATGTGAATCGCCTTTTAAAGTCCAGATATGAAAAAACATAAATCTTTTTCCATCAGGTGATATTGATATATGGTTGATATAGTGCTGGTCAACATTTGGATCGGAGACATCCGAAGCCAAATCTGCAAGGCTAACGAGTATTTTTTTTTCGTTGTTATGAATATCTATATAAAAAATTCCATCGTCATTTGGTGCCACATCTTTGACAGTTTTGTCTGGCAGCACACTATAGCCGTAACCAGGACGAAGCCGCTGAAGTCTTGAAAAATTCAAGCTTAGAGCATAGGAAAAATCGGGTGATACATCGTAAAAGGCATCGCAATATGTAGAAACTGTCCTGTTTTCAGCCAAATTATAGAGCCTGGCAACGTAACTATTTTTGTCCACATCATTATAAAGAACATAATCTTTCTCAAATGGATGCCATCTCAATCGAGCCCCCTGCTGCCAACACCACGCTTGAGTAGATGCGAATCGAGTATACTCACCACTACCAACTTTATAATAGCCTAAATCTGCCATATCCCTGTGTGCATCTGCTTTCTTATCTAAACAATGCACAAGCATACGTTCTTCTTCTACATCAAACTGTGAGATATCATAATAGCCAAAGAAAACATGCTTTCCTTTCTGTGAATATTTTTGGTAAAGCACCGTATCTTCTCCAACCTTAATTCTTGGGTTAGAATGAAGATATTGAATATCCTTAACGTATTTAATAACTTGCTTCATTGCGGTTATTCTCTTCTGGCCTATGACAGTTTTAATTATCTTCTTTACCATATGTCTGTCTCCCCTTTCATATTACGCACACACTTTCATGCATGGCTCTATTGGTAATCCAAGAGAAGCACAGACAATATTCAATTTTACATCTACTTTCTGAGTAAGTTGAGTACCCCCCCCCGCACCTGTTTAAACTTGTAAAGGGTGCATAACCCATTTGCAGATTGCATTTTCAAGAGCTTTGCTACTCTTTTATGCTGGGCTTGCAAAATGTTTACATCAACTAAGTTAGACGCAGAATAATAAGGTTCAGATTTCATAACTAATTTCAATTCTTTTAACCTTTCTGGTAATTCTAAATCATTCTTCTTATTGAAAAAATAAAATCTCAACATTTCCTCAAAGCGACGAATGACGAATGCAGCATAAGCGGTTTCAAACTGTTCATCTTCATTACAGCACTTCAAGTAATTCTCAAAAGCATTAAAAATTCGTTGATTAATATTAACCATATTTGCTTTGTGGGTCTGTGTGATTGATGCTGAAAACATCATATAATTATAGATTGGCTCGCTAATATAAGCCAAGCTTTCACAACTTGAAAGAACGTATGCGGAAAAGAGCATATCATCACACACCCCCAATAACTCTACGTCAAATAAGATCGAATTCTCCATAAGCAACTTTCTTCGAATGGCCTTATTCCACGGTCCACCATAAAAACCCGTTGCAGGATTGTTTTTCGATGGATTTTTACAATAAGAGGGATATAGTATTGCTTCGACAATTGATTGAATGTACTTACTATCATGAGTAATAAAATCACTATCAAAAAACTGGACATAGCTGATGTTTCCGTCATTCACTCTGTTAATGTCCGCCATCACTACATCTACACTATTTTGATTTCCACATGAAACGAGTAATTGACAAGCATCTAATTCCATCCAGTCATCTGAGTCGCAGAATATAACCCAGTCACCAATTGCAATTGCCAACCCATCATTCCTTGCAGCACTTACACCACCATTCTTTTTATGAATCACTTTAATACGCTTATCTTGCCTTGCATAATTATCGCATATCGCAGGGCACTCATCAGGGCTTCCATCATCAACAAGTATTATTTCTATGTCCTGCAATGTCTGGTTTATAAGGCTATCTACACACCTCGTCAAATCCTTTTCAACCTTGTATACAGGAACAATTACGCTAATCTGTGGCATTACGCATTTCTCCGTTTACTATTCTGTAATTACTTCTTTAAAAGGACAAACATCTTATATACAAGATGCAAGCCGTTTGCTGATCCAGCTTTAGCCATCATCCAAACCGCCAAGTCATATTGATTAATCAACCTGTGTGGATCGACTTTCTTGATCGCGCTTAGATAAGGCTCACTTTTCAACAGCGCCTTCAACTGCTTTTTTTGTTCTTTCAATCCTACAGGGTTCTTTTCATTAAAGAAATACGTTCCAAGCATACCCTTTAATCTTCTAATTACAAGCGCTTCATATGCCTGATCAAATCTCCCATCGTATCCATACTTCTTTAAGAATTTATCCCATGCAGCAAATATAGCTTCGTTAATTTCTAACATTGCCGCCTTGTAGCTATGTGTCACAGAACCATCAAGAATACGATAATCGTATACTGGTTCCGTTATGTATACCACTTTTTTTGCTTCAGCATAAAGATACGCTGTGTAAAGGATATCGTCAAAAATACCTTTCAAACTTGTGTCGAAAGAGATACCGGTTCTGTCAAGCAAATCTTTCTTGACTGCTTTATTCCAAGGACCTCCGTATCCAAAAGCGGGACCATCAGCAGGAGCATCATGGCAGTATTTTCGGCTAAAATCCACACGAACCAAATCATCCAAGATATTTCTGTCATCCGTGCAAAATGGTTTTGCAAAAAACTGGGCGTACTTCTTTTCTCCATCTATGATTCTATAAACATCTCCAATAACAACGTCAGCATCACTATCGATGCCAGCTTTATAAAGCTTTTCACAAGCGTCAATTTCCATCATGTCATCAGAATCACAAAACAGCACATACTCGCCGGTTGCAACTTTTAGTCCATCATTTCTTGCAGCACTTACTCCTCCGTTGGCCTTATGAATCACCTTGATCCTTTCATCTTTAGAAGCATAGTCATCGATGATACTTCCTGAATTATCAGGACTACCATCATCTACCAGAATTATTTCAATCTCCTTTAATGTTTGATTTTGCAGGCTCTCTACACAATCCTTTATGTATGCTTCCACATTATAAATTGGAACAACCACGCTAAACTTTGGCATCTTGTTTCTCTCCTATATTATTACTTTCTATATCTGGCTAACCTCATCGTCTAATCACAAAGCTTTGACCTTACATTCTTTCTTTGCGAAAGTTTATATCTCCAATTTCTTGAACCAACAATTCCTTTTACTATCACATACAACACAACATACGCTTTTCTGCGCAGCAGAATAACGCACAACTTTACCCTTCCAGCCTGACCCTTCAAATCAATGTTTTGAATAATATCACTGAATTGCGAATTGGAAAAATCACTCTTCATATCTTTAATTCTTGCTGAAAACTTAGCAGGATTGTTTGGATTGGCATGTTTCAACTCAATAATCTTCAGGAATATCCTTGAAAACCTAGTGTAGATTCTCTGTTTGAACTCTTCTCCCTTCCCTGTCTGTATAGCAAAATCTATCATTTGCGCATATACGGCCGACATGCTATCACAGATATCTTTTGCATATTTTTTTGTCGCTGCATCCTCATTAAAATTATAATGATATAGGTGCTTGCACTTGTAGTAAATTTTACTAGCCTTTTCAAAAACCCAAAGTGTGAAAACATTATCTTGCATTCTCTTTAAACCAGGGACATTGTATAAATTGTTTCCTTGCAGAAAATCCACATTATACACTCTTGCGTGACAATTTCCTATATCAGCAAATACTTTGGAGTTTTTCTCATACTTCACTGGAATAATTAAATCTAGGAGTTTTTCTTTTTTATCACTCGTGAAAACCAATGTACCCTTTGTTTCATCTCCAAGAAAATAATTTCTATATCGAGCATTAGGCATGTCGTAATATTCATCCCAAATCAGCACATCACCATCTGAACAATCTTTTATATACTGTTCAGCAAACGCTACCGTATCGCTTTCGATCCAATCATCGCCATCCACAAAGCAGACCCATTCTCCTCTTGCATTGCGTATTCCTGTATTCCGTGCTACTGAAAGTCCCCCGTTTTCCTGATGAAGCACTCGGAAATTAGAATATTCCTTGGCGTAAGTATCACATATATCCCCACAATCATCTGGAGAGCCATCATCCACAAGCAAAGCTTCATAATTATTCGAGGTTTGTGCTACAATGCTGTTCAGGCATTTGTGCAACATATCTTTTGGCACCTTGTGAACTGGCACAACAATAGTTATAAGTGGCTCATTCATTTGATTTTCCTCTCCAGAGAAATAACATATAGCGCACGTTTTCCCTCATGAACAGAATCAATACATATTTTATTACCTGTTCGGTTCCATCTCGGATGGAGATCACACCTACAATCGTTGTCATAACGAAACGGAGCACGAACTCTGGCTACTCTTTCAATAAGTCCTGTTGCATTTCCGCTTTCCGTGCATAGGTAAACAGACGCAATACGTTTTCTATTGGGGTATGTGTCTGTAATAATATACCTTGTGTCAGGAGAATAGCTACAATGACCATCTGTATTCAATTTAGGCCAATACATATTATATTCCTGTGTCTTGTCCTTCATCAAATAATAATGGTCACCAGTCTCCTTCTTACGAAGGAAAGACAGAATCTCCTCATCATTCTTCCAGTAGCAGTGAGACACAAAAACATCATCGCTGAGGTTATACATTTCCGTCTTGTCCACATTTACCGTAACCAGCCTTGTATGTTTGCGCCCCTTTTGGATCCAACGGTGCAGTACCATGAAGCGTTTTCCGTTCGGGCTGATCATCAGGTGGTTCACTTTGTGTTCAGCTCCAACCATGCTCTCGTCCGGCTCAAACGCCACCATATCTGTGTACTTGAATAATTCTGTAACTTCGCCAGTTTCGATATCCATTTTCCAGATGCATGGCTTGTCAGGGCATAATTCACCCTTGGTGCTTTCAGGCAAGTTAGAATAACCATATCCAGGGCGCATCCTGTGGAGTCTGGAAAAATCCAAACTAAGCGCAAAGCTGCCGTCCCGCGCCACATCATACACAGGCAGCGGAAGCACTTTTTCTTCACTTTTCGTCTTCAAACTATAGATCACAGAGCAGTACTTGCCATCGCGGAAGTCATTGTATATAATCCTACTCTTGAAATCCGGTCCCATCCACTGCGCCATGCAACTCTGCTGCACATTCCAAGAGAGTGTCGTTCCGATTTTATAGAATTTATTTCCATTCGCAGTGTCAATCAGACCTACTATACCCGGCTCTTTCGGAGCAACCGACTTATATGCCTGTTTTACCTTTATGGCAATCATATAGCGGTCGGTAGCATCCCAAGGAGACTTATCATAATAACCATAAAAATATTCATAGCCATCATCTGGAGAAAGCCGTACAATATCTCCTTCTGACTTAAACTTATCACTCGATGTGGCTACACTTGCGAGCTGATACACACGTTTCGCTGATCTTTTTATAACTGGGAACTGCTCAAACATCTGCTTTCCCGCTTTTTCAATTTCTGTGAATCCCATATTTTCTTCCTCACAATTCACCTGCCAAGCATGATTTTTGACAGGAGATTAAATCGTTTGATTACAAACTTACTAACTATCATTGGGATGGCTATACCTGCTACTGTCGCTACAATAATTGTAACCAAAGGATTCAGTCCCAAGATAGAACTTAAGACTGTGCATCCCAAAGCAACTATATACGGATTGTGCATTAAATAAATATCATAGGAATAGTCGCCAATATTTTTGACAAAATCAGCAACCCTGCTCCACTTTCTTTCTAAGAATGTTAATGCAAGGTATAACAGCAACACACCGAAAAATCCAATTGTATATTTAACTACCTGTTTCAAAAGTCTCAAAATGTACGGAGAAATTCCATAACTAGAGAAAGACAAAACTAATCGGATTGCCGACAGTAAAACAAATCCTAATAAAATATATATCAAGCAGCTATGTGCCTTATTTTCAAGCCAACTTTTAACTTCTCCCTGATCTGCTATATACCGCCCAGCTACAAAGAACACAAACCATATAAAAAACCTTTCAACTATGTTTGGCATTTGAATATAGCAAGTTAGAAGCCCACCTAATATCCCAATAACCATGCAAGTTCTCGTACTTCCTGCATTTCCCAAAAAACTATGTACAAGGAAGTACAAAAACAACACATACAAGAACCAAAGATGCTCTGTATAGTATTCTTCATACGTAAGCAGACCTACAAATAAGCCCTTTATACTCATTGGGACGAAGCCAATGCTTATCATTTTTTGACTTATCGAAGAATTCAAACTGTTTGCGATTTGAACTCCGCACCAAAGCAAAACAGTCCAGAACACATATGGGACAAGTAAGTGTTTTGCTTTGGCAAGAAGGAATCTACCTTTTTTCATGCTCTCATATTTGTTAATTTTATTTTGATACAAGTAGCCAGCAATTATAAAAAATACGGGCATATGAAAACAAATCAGGATATCATCTATACTTTGCAACACCAACCCTACATTAGTTCTGGATATGGAGTGATGAATAAGGACAACAATGATAGCTAATCCTCTTAAAACCTGTAGCGTATTATTCTTATTTTGAGTCGTTTCCATCAAGTTCTATCCTTCCTCTCATTCTACAATGATTACTTCTTGTACTGTAATCTCTTCTCCGCCACAACCGAATAATGTCCAATAACTCTGGCTGGATTTCCACCAACAACTGCCCCTTCAGGAACGTCCTTCGTTACCACACAGTTTGCCGTGACAATTGCATTGGGTTCAACTTTCACGCCGTACATAATTGTGGATTTTACTCCGATAAATACATTATCAAATATTTCAATCGGCTCAGAATAACACTTGTCCCCCTCAAATCAGGGTCATCATAAAACAAATTGTGAAGCACATCGTGAGTACAAAAATATACATCCGTAGCTATTTTAACATTGTCATGAATACTTACCATCTCAGGATCGGCTGGTATGATTTTGGGGAACCAGTAATTATTATCTCCGAATGCTTTAAACACTTTTTCTGCTTTAGATACTCAGCTTTTTTATAACCATTCCTACAGAATGTTAACTTTATTGCAATTAATATTTTGCGAAATCGCTTTTGCTTTTAATTTATATCGAACTCGCATTTATCAAAATCTGATGCATTTCCCAAGGTAAAACAAGTCGTCCAGTTTCCAAATTTTCGTTGTTATCCCATATACTATAAGAGGAATCATTACCCCTGCAACTGGTACAAATCAGCATTGGTACAATACCGATGCCATCATTAAGTCTGACACGAGTGATGACTAATCTTGTCGCAGCAATCTCAAATCCTTGGAGGACATATATCGGAAGCGTCTACTTTCCACAATAAGAGAGCCACCTCTGTCCTCCTATAAGCATCCCAGCCGTAATCACAAAGTCGTTACCGACTAAAGCAATAAAAAACTATATATTACATTGCTTATCTCTGTATTATTAAACGAGACAATATTACCTAAAGCCTAAATTGCTCCAGTTACAATCAGCAGCATCGTCTTACTTATTGACTCTATCTTGTTCAACACATACTCAAGGCAATATGCGCCAAGCACAAAGAATACATAAAACTTCAAAAAATCATTCAAGATACATTCTGAGAACCGGACAGAAGTAAATGCGTTTACGAGTAACGGTCTTATACAATCCCCCCACACGCTGCAATCAAATGACCTGCTTTAAAGGCTCTTGATTTTTCTCCAATCAGAATCTGTATAACCTGCATAATAAGCAAAGCATATATAAACCACATGAAACTTATCGGATATATAGGTATTTCAATCAAATCTTTTAACGAAACAGCACTGTTCGTTACTGATGACATCAGCATTTTCATCAATACCCATAATGCCGGAAATAAAATATAAGGAATCCCATAGCAGACTAATTTACGGAGAATCTTTTTCCCTTTTGCGGTATTATTTTTGCTTTTCTTTAGTGTACATAAATACCCACTTATCAACATGAAAAGTGCCATGTGGAAGCTATATATGAAATGACTTATAAAATTGTAAAATGTATTGGACTCGTATAATCCTGCTTCGTGATACGAGGAAACCACATACCACATTACAACTAAGATAATTGCAATCCCTCTGGCATTATCAATCCAATCAAGTCTTTTCTCTGCCATCACCAATTCTCCTGAATAAACTTATCTATCAAATTTACAATTGCCATCGGGTCTTTATTCTCCCAAGGCACAAGACCATCTGTCCCGTCATAAATCTTCTTGAAGCATTCTCCCAGATTCTCTAATTCCAAATCCGCCATCAATACATAACCGTTACTGCTGAATGCTTCATTGTTCTGAATTTGATGGTCATTGATATGCTCGCCATACTTCTCTAGGCGGGTCACAACAATGACTTTTTTACCGTCATTCAGAGCTTTCATAATAGAACCAGAAGCTCCGTGACTTACGACAATATCAGCCTTTTCAATCTTTTCTGTGAACTCGTCCGGAGGAATAAAATCCTTATACTTATAATGCTTTGGCTTATATGCGGATGTCCCGACCTGTGCGAACATCTCATCCATCAGCGTTCCGTTTTCATATAGCTCATCTAGCTTTTTAAACAAACGGTCGAAGGGGTAGTTCCTTGACCCTACTGTTACGAAGATCAATACAGACACCCCCCGTAAACCGCTTTTTTATAATACTTCTTCTGACTCTCCCACTGGACGATGAACAAATCGGCGTGCTTCTCCATTTTCTTACCAGCCACAGTTGCCATATTAGCTCTGCCAAATGTCTCTATGTACACAATCTTCTTATGGAATAGGACTGCGAGAAGGTAAAAAGGATAGGCTACCATCGTTCCTGTAGTTATCACAAAGTCTGGCCGTTCCTTAATCCAGATACCAACTGTGTAAATACTGTTCCACAGCATTTTTAGAGGCATCAGCTTATCTTTGAGGTCAGTTTGGAGCATGAAATACTTTCCCAGTGGCTCGTCAAACTGTGTTTTTTCAGTTACAAAAAATCCTTCGTACTTCTCCGCCAGCGGATCCAACTTCTGAAGTTGCTCCCAATGCCCACCAGAAGAAGATACAAAACAAAGTCTTGGTTTTCTGTCATGCTTCCTCATTATTGGTAACTACTCTCCTCAATCTCGTCTAAACAAATCTCTTGTATAGACCTTATCCTGCACATCATCCAAACAGTTGTCATACCTATTCGCAATAATCGCCTGTGACTGCTCTTTAAACTTATCTAAATCATTAACGACCTTACTTCCGAAGAAAGAACTGCCTTCTTCGAGAGTTGGTTCGTAAATAATTACCGTAGCTCCCTTTGCTTTGATACGTTTCATAACGCCCTGAATAGAACTCTGACGGAAGTTATCAGAATTGCTCTTCATAGTCAGGCGATAAACACCGACAATGACTTCCCTCTCCTTCGCTTCGCTCCAGCTCTCGTTTGCACTGTACCCACCGGCAATTTCCATAACACGGTCAGCGATGAAATCTTTTCTTGTACGGTTGCTATCTACAATCGCCTGGATTAGATTCTCCGGTACATCCGCATAATTTGCCAACAGCTGCTTAGTGTCCTTCGGCAGACAGTACCCACCGTAACCGAAACTTGGATTGTTATAATGACTACCGATACGAGGATCGAGGCACACACCCTCGATGATCTGCTGTGTGTTCAACCCCTTCATCTCGGCATATGTGTCAAGCTCGTTGAAATAACTCACTCGCAAAGCTAAATATGTGTTTGTAAATAATTTTACAGCTTCAGCTTCTGCGAAGCCCATGATGAGGGTATCTATGTTCTCTTTGATTGCACTTTCCTGAAGCAATCCCGCGAATGTATTCGCCGCTTTGACTAACCTAGCGTTCTCCACATCCGTGCCGACAATGATGCGGGATGGGTAGAGGTTGTCATAAAGAGCCTTGGACTCTCTTAAAAACTCCGGACTGAAAATAATATTGTCGCAGTGGTACTTCTCGCATACCGATGCCGTATATCCGACAGGAATAGTGCTCTTAATAACCATAATCGCGTCAGGGTTGTATTTAATAACCAACTCGATCACGCTCTCAACTGCGCTCGTATCAAAGAAGTTCTTCTTAGAATCGTAATTTGTCGGAGCAGCAATAACCACGAAATCAGCGTTTGTGTATGCCACCTCCGCATCCAATGTGGCCGTCAAATCCAATTCTTTTTCCGTCAGATACTTTTCTATGTACTCGTCCTGAATTTGGCTCTTTCTCTGATTAATCAACTCCACCTTTTCAGGAATGATGTCCACAGCCATTACATGATTATGCTGTGCAAGCAGTGTTGCGATTGAAAGACCAACATATCCAGTTCCAGCTACCGCAATATTTAAACCCATTGTTCTAACTCCTCATATCTTTATTTTCTATAGTAGTCGTGCTACTCTATAACTCGTATAACCTTCCAGAGCTTCATTTTCCACAGAGCATCAGTTCATACAGCCTTCAGTTCATATAAAACTCTTTGTACCACTCAGCGAACTTCCGCAGTCCAGTCCTCAGCGAAGTGCTCGGCTTGTATCCGAAGTCTCTCTCCAAAGCACTTGTGTCTGCATAAGTCACTGGCACATCACCCGGTTGCATCGGGACAAGCTCCTTGTGGCTCTCAAAATCATAAGTCTCCGGAAGCACCCCGGCACGGATCAGTTCCTGCTGAAGGATGTCCACAAAATCCAGAAGATTTTCCGGGCTATTGTTTCCGATGTTGTAGAGTGCATACGGCGGGATTGGCAATCCATCCTCACCTGTGGCTCTGTCTGGAGCCTTCTGCATTACTCTCACAACACCCTCAACAATGTCATCTATGTACGTGAAGTCACGCTTACAGTTTCCATAGTTGAATATTTGGATGGTCTTCCCGGCACGAAGTTTGTCCGTGAATCCAAAGTAGGCCATGTCTGGTCTTCCTGCAGGTCCATACACAGTAAAGAAACGTAAGCCTGTGGTCGGGATGTCATAAAGCTTGCTGTATGCATGAGCCATCAGCTCATTGCTTTTCTTGGTAGTAGCATAGAGCGATACCGGGTTATCCACCTTGTCATCCGTGCTGTAAGGCACCTTTTTATTACTTCCATACACAGAGGATGAAGAAGCGTAAACGAGATGCTCCACCGGATAATTGCGACAGGCCTCCAGAATATGAAAAAAGCCGACCAGGTTTGATTCAACATACGCATCAGGATTTGTGATGGAATACCTCACACCAGCCTGTGCCGCCAGGTTCACAACAATTTCTGGCTTGTACTTTTCAAATACAGATGTGACCAATTCCTTGTCAGCAATATTCTCTTTAATGAATGTAAATGTGGAATAGCCGGACAGCTGTTTTAATCTATATTCCTTGATTGACACATCATAATAGTCGTTCACACTATCGAGCCCGATCACTTTCACGTCTTCCACTTCGTTCAATAAACGCTGTGAAAGGTTTGCTCCGATAAATCCGGCCGCGCCGGTTACCAATATTGTCTTATGCGTTAAATCAATGTTGCTCATTAGTTAGTTCTCCCTCATAAAATTTCTTCTATATAAGTGGCACTGTGATTTTCATAGTTCTATCTACCTTCTACATGGTGAAACTCTCAACTAGGCTTACCCTACGGCAAAAGTTTTCAGTTTTTCTTGCCCTCAACACGGCACATAACTTCCAACAGGTCTACAATACTAAAAAGGGAACATTAACTTTTTTGTTCCCTTATTACAAAAATCCACTACTATCCTCAATCCGCTTTTGTAACACTTCAACAAACTATTGATAACTCCATAATCCTATGTCTACCCTACGTTTCGTTTTTTATAGCCATTGAAACACTCATTCCCATAGGTCTACCCTACGATTCGCCTACCATAGAAATCTCTCCATCACCCTGTCATCACCCGCCAAATTTATGTATTATTTACTGGCGGTGACGCTGGAATTTAAAACTTTTTTGTTGGGTAAACATTGGCAAAGAGTTTCACAGCTTCAGTAAAACCCATGATGAGTGTGTCGATATTCTCTTTAATCGCCCCTTCCTGCAATAACCCTGCGAAAATATTAGCGGCTTTCATGAGCCTTGTGTTCTCCACATCTGTACTGACAATAATTTTGCTCGGATATAGGTTGTCATAAAGGGCTTTGCTCACCCGTAAAAACTCCAGACTGAGGATGATGTTGTCGCAGTGCATCTTCTCTCTGATTGAAGCCGTGTATCCAACCGAGATGGTGGACTTGATGACCATGACCGCATCCGGATTATACTGTATGACCAGCTTAATCACATTTTCAACTGTACTCATGTCAAAGAAATCCTTTTCTGAAATCACACTCCATCCTCTCACTCCTCCACCTTCACCACCAAGTCCCTAACCTCCGACCGATTCCCATCCGAATCCACCGTATACAACGTCACCGGATACTCCCCCGCCGCATTCAAATCCACATGGCCTTCCAACTTCAAATTATTATAAAGCGTATTATAGTCATCCTTATCATCCGACATCGCCGCGATCACCTGCCCCCAATTCGGAGCTGTACCAATTTTCGTACTTATCGTATCCCCGCTCATCACCAGCACCGGATTAGGCCCGGCCTGCGGCTCTTCTCCCTGTTCATCCTGCCTTGCGTCATCTCCGGCATTCTCCCTGTTCGCTTCTGCCTCCTCCTCATTTCCGTCTCTATCTTCTTCTGCATCAGAACTGCTTTCCGTCTCACTCTCTGTCTCAGACTCAGTCATTCCGCTTTCCTCTGTTTCATTTCCCTCTTCCAGCCCTTCTCCCGCAGCAGGCATCACATCTACCCCCTGATTATTCCCCACCGTCGAAAACATCCGTGAAGCCTTCCCAACATTATTGGCACTATCCCGTGCTACATAAGTCACAATCACTTCTTTCCCATTCGTCCCCGCAATTTTTTCCACAAGCAGGCTGTCACTCACGTCCCCGTCCTTATCATCCATAGCGGTTACTCCCTGCAGCAGGAGTTCCTCATCCATCCCCTCTTCATAGCTCGCCAGATTCTCCCCGAACGAAATCACCGGCGCCGTCCTGTCTTTCCCCAGATACAGAAATAAGCATACTGCCAGAAGTACGATATCTATTCCTCCGATTATAAATACCAGCTTTTTTATATCCATCTCCTCGCCTCCCTCTATTTCAGTTCTTCTATCGTTTCTGTATCTTCAACCAGCTGCACCATATCGATATCCAGCTGAATCATATCGTCTTCCGGATACCCGTTTTCCTCCAGCCCCTTCTCTTTCCCGGAGCCCGAACCATTTTTCCCCTCATGGGAACGTTCGCCGGTATCCCCTTTTACCGCCTTTGCGGCCTTTGTCCCTTTCTGAACCACTGCCGCATGTAGTCCGCCTTCATCATCATTTCCGTAATACTTTCCATAATATTTCCCGTAATACTTCCCATAATAAGCGCCATAATACCCTTTACCGCTCATATTCACCTTGTTCAGTATCACGCCCAGGATCCGGCAGTCCACCTTTTCCAGCTGCTCCTTTACCTTCTGGGCAAATTTATAGCTGATAGCCCCGCTCTCAATCACAATAACCGTCCCGTCACAATGCTGGGCGGCCACCGCACCGTCAATGACACTTCCCAAGGGCGGCGTATCCACAATCACATAGTCATATTCTTTCCGCAGATATTCCAGCAGAAGCTCAAACGCATCATTTCCAAGCAATTCACTGGGATTCGGCGGTACCGGCCCGGAAAAAATCACATAGAAGTTGGGAATATTCGTCTTACAGCAAATTTCAGAAATTGACGCCTGTCCGCTCAGATAATGGGATAATCCATACCGTGACGCATTGCTTTTATAGCGTCCCTTCAATACAGATTTACGAAGATCTGCATCCACCAGGATAACCTTTTTCCCGCCTTCCGCAATGGATATGGCAAGTTGGAAGGAAACGCTCGTCTTTCCTTCATTAGGAGTGCTGCTGGTCACAGATATCACTCTTCTGTCCTTGCCGGAAAATTCCAGGTTGGTCCGAAGGGTTTTATAACTTTCTTTGGTTCGAAAATCAAGTTTTTCAATCGCATTAAATGTAACTGTCTGCATGTTTTTTACCTTATTCCTTTATCTGTTGATCCTCTGTCCGTATATTTCGCAGGTTTGTCATTTTTATTTCCATACATGATAACAGCAGAAAAGTAACCGCTCCCCCGGTACTCTTTTCTGCCTCCCCCAACTAGCTTCTTTTCACTTTTTTCTTTTTCTTCTTTGCGTCCGTTTCCCCTTCATTTAAGGGAATCACCGCCAGGGTGGAAAGCTGCAGATATTTCTCCACATCCTCCGGTGTTTTCACGGTATCGTCCATCAAGAAACGTACCAGTACAATCGCAATCATAAGGAAAACACCGAGTACGCCTCCGATCAATGTATTCTTCAGCACACTGGGGCCAGCCTTGTCCATGGGCATATTTGCAGTTTCCGACACATTCACCGCTTGGATATCCATTACGTTCATAATATGTACCGCCGCGGCTTCCCTGATGGCATTGGCAAGCTGCATCGCCATCACCGGATCCGTATCCGTAACGGTAATCGCCAGGATTCGGGTATCCGTAGGTGTTGTTACCGAAACCTTTTTTTTCATTTCATCATAACTGAGATCCAGTCCCATTCCCTGTACCACTTCTTCCAGTACGAAACGGCTCTGAATCAATTCCGCATAATCCTTTGTCAGCTGTGTCCCCAGCTGAATATCTGAATAGGTCACGGCGTTATTTTCCTGTTTATTCAAAATATAAATCTTGGTGGTGGACTCATATTTGGGCACGCCAAAGATCTGGGTAACAAGAAAAGTCCCCAGCGCCACCATAATACCTACCGAAACAATTAATGCCAGATTATGTATCAAAACCAGGCAGATCTCCCATAAATCAATTTCTATCTCATCTGTCTGCCGTATCGTATTTTCTTCCATATAACTGCTTTCTCCTATGTAAATATTCCATTGCATTTTTGACTGCAATGGCCGTCTGTGTTCCTGTCATCCCTGCTTTACAGCAGCTTGTCTTCCAATATATAGCCCGGATTTTCCACCAGCAGCTTTCCTGCCGCTTCTGTACCAAGCTTCTTTTCCAGATATGCAGCGCATTTTTTCATCCGGGGCGCACGGTTTCCGTCGCTGTGGGCATCCGTCGCTGCAAAATCCACCATTTCCATTTTCAAAAGCTTCTTTACTACGTTTTTAACCGCAAGTCCCTGATCTCCGGCTACACTCGATGCATTTACCTGAAAATAACATCCAGTATCCTCCTTCAGCTCCGCAGCCTTGTCCATATCTTTTATTACATTGGTATACCGTTCCACATGAGCCAGGATGGGCCAATATCCAAAAGAAGCTGTCCTGGCAAGAGCATCCCGTATATAGGAGTAGTCTTCGCCCGGCAGGAATTCTATCAGTATGTAATGCGAATCTGCCATGGTTCTTATTTTTCCGGCCTCCAGTAACTCTGCAAGGCCGTGGCGGTAAAAAATTTCGTTTCCCGGATAGAGCTTAACAGGAATTTTTAAATTCTCCGCTTCTTCCTGCAGAATTTGCAGCCTTTTCGTTATCCCATCAGGTGTTACACACCTGCGATCTGCCTTTTGATGAGGGGTGGCAATCATGCCCGAAATTCCCTCAGATGCCGCAATTTCCAGCATTCTCAGCGATTGCTCCATAGAGCCGGCCCCGTCATCCACAAACGGAATTATGTGCGAATGTATATCGATAATTTCATTCATATTTGTAACTGTTTTTGTAATTTGCTTTTTCCCTTTCGTATTATTTTCTTCTTGATTCAGGAAATTTACATATGTACGTTTAAAACTATTATATTATATACGTTTTAAACAGGTGTTGTCAAACCCCATTTTCCAAAATAATTCCTTTACGGGTATTTTTTTTGTTAATATGCCAGATATTTCGAGGTTTTGTTACTGTAGCAATATTTATTTTTTTTTGCTATAATAAAGAAATTATTGTCATATTTGCATATTTATAGATGCATACGGTGACTTTCGTTAAACATCAGCCACAAAAAGGTACCCCGTAACTTAGAACCTGTATACTGTCAGGAGGAACATGCAATGTCTGATACCTACAATAGACTTGCTGCAGGCGAACGGCTACGTTTAAAACGTACCTTACTGGGGATGACACAGGAAGAAATGGCGGAACGGATTGGCCGTGTGCCAAAATACTATGCCGATATTGAACGAGGCAGCTGCGGAATGTCAGTAGAGACATTAATGGCCCTATCCCATTCATTGAACATGTCCCTGGATTATATTATTTTCGGTAATGAGTCCGATAATAATGTCCAGAAGCATCAGGATGAAATAAGTGCCATTCTTGATATACTCGATACTTGCCCGGACAAAAAAAGAGATTATGCACTCAGGCTGCTGAAGCTTTTTATTGCAGCGTGTAATAATTAATCTCAAAAAAAAATTATCTGAATTTTTAGTGTTTAGTTTTACCCCAACATACTACTTATTGATAGTAAACAAGCATTTCAGTCATCTTAGTAAGGAAATCACGTAAGTCTAAAAGTCTGTAAAAGGCAGAGCAGTTTTCTGCTCTGCCTGTCATCAACCAAAATTATTTCCATAATAAATAAAAAAACACAGCCTCCTTTACAGAAAGACTGTGTTCTATCATCACTTATTCTAAACTTTAAAAACTTCAAAACCGCATTATTTAATGAGCATTGCATCTCCAAAGGAAAAAAAACGGTACTTCTCCTTAACCGCCTCTTCATAAGCCGCCAGCACGTGTTCTCTGCCCGCGAGCGCGGATACCAGCATCACCAGAGTGGATTCCGGCAGATGGAAATTGGTTATGAGCGCATCCAGCACCTTAAACCGGTAACCGGGATAAATGAAAATTTCAGTATTGTCACAGCACTCTTCCATGTGTCCGTTTTCATCACAGGCGCTTTCTACGGTCCTGCAGCTGGTAGTTCCCACGCAGACTACTCTGTGTCCGTTCTCTTTGGCTTTATTTATCTTGTCCGCTGCCTCCCGGGTTACCTGATAATACTCGGAGTGCATATGGTGTTCCTTAAGGTTATCCACTTTCACCGGGCGAAAGGTCCCAAGGCCCACATGAAGGGTCACATAGGCTATATCCACGCCCTTCTGTTCCAGCTCCTGCAGAAGCTCTGTGGTAAAATGAAGCCCTGCCGTAGGCGCAGCCGCCGATCCTTCATACTTGGCATATACCGTCTGGTAACGGTTCTTATCCTGGAGCTTATGGGTAATATAAGGCGGCAGAGGCATTTCTCCCAGCTGATCCAGCACTTCCTCCCAGATACCCTGGTATTGAAACTGAATCAGGCGGTTTCCTTCCTCCACAACCTCCAGTACCCGGGCATGAAGCAGTCCGTTGCCGAATACCAGCTTTGTACCGGGCCTTGCTTTTTTACCCGGTTTTACCAGCGTTTCCCAAATATCATTTTCCCTGCGCTTCAGCAGCAGCACCTCCACGGCGCCGCCGGTTTCTTCCCTGATTCCCATCAGCCTGGCAGGTATTACCTTGGTATTATTCAGCACAAGGCAGTCTCCGGGTTCCAGATAATTCCCGATTTCCCGAAACACATGATGAGAAACCTCACCGGTTTCTTTATCCAGAACCATGAGCCTGGAGGACGAACGGTCCTCCAGGGGGTCCTGGGCAATCAGCTCAGGAGGTAAGTCATAATAAAAATCAGATGTTTTTAATTCTTCCATATTCCTTCTTCTTTTCCGAAGTATGGCTGCTTACAGGCCGGCCTTTTTCAGGAAAGCAACATAACCTCTCTTCGTTTCATAGACGTCGGCCTTGCTGGTGGCTTCCCAGGGTGCATGCATGTTAAGTACGGCTACACCGCAGTCAATCACGTTCATACCATATAATGCCATGATATAAGCGATGGTTCCGCCGCCGCCCACATCAACCTTGCCCAGCTCCGCCGTCTGGAATACCACATCCGAGCTGTCCATGATTTCTCTGATATGTGCCATGTATTCCGCATTGGCATCATTAGAGCCTGATTTCCCTCTGACACCGGTAAATTTGTTGAAGACCATACCGTCTCCCATGAACGCGGAATTTTTCTTTTCAAAGCAGGAGGCATAGGAAGGATCATAGCCTGCGCTCACATCAGAGGAAAGCATAGTGGAATTGGACAGACATCTTCTTAAATTCAGTTCACTGTATTCTCCCATAAGCTCCATCAGTTCCGCAGTCATATTTTCAAAGAAACGGGACTGCATACCGGTAGCTCCCACACTTCCAATTTCTTCCTTATCCACAAGGATACAGCATGCCGTACGGTCTGTTACCTCTCCGGCCACTTCCAGAACAGCCCTTGCAGAGGTATACGCGCATACTCGGTCATCCTGTCCGTATGCAAGGATCATGCTTCTGTCAAAGCCTGCTTCCCTCGCTTTGCCTGCCGGAACGATTTCCAGCTCTGCAGAAAGGAAATCCTGTTCTTCAATACCATAGGACTCCTTCAGGATATTCAATACGCCTGCAGTCACCGCGTCTTTATCCTTGTCCTTCACAGGTATGTTGCCGACAATCAGATCAAGGGCCTCTCCCTCAATCACTTTAGACGCTTTCTTTTCCATCTGTTCTCCGGCCAGATGGACCAGCAGGTCTGAAACGAAGAAAACAGGATCGTCTTCATTGTCACCCACATTAATCTCCACTGTGGTACCATCCTTCTTAACTACCACACCATGCAGGGAAAGGGGAATCGCCACCCACTGGTATTTCTTCACCCCGCCGTAATAATGGGTATCCAGATAAGCAATGCTGCTGTCCTCATAAACAGGATTCTGCTTAACATCCAGCCTGGGCGAATCAATATGGGCTCCCAGAATATTCATGCCTTCCTTCATAGGCTTTTTCCCAATCTGGTACATAACCAGGCATTTGTTCATATTGACGGCATAAATCTTATCCCCTGGCTTAATTTTACTTCCGCTTTCCAGTAAAGCGTTCAGTTCTACGTAGCCTTCCTTTTCAATCAGGTTAACAAGGGTGTCCACACACTCTCTTTCTGTCTTTCCTGCATCCAGAAAATCCATATATTCTCTGGCAAAGGCTTCCACTTCCTTCAGCTGTTCCTCTGAATAGCTGTTCCAAACATTTTTCTTTTCCATCAGTCGTTACCTCCGGTTCCCTTTATTTTTGAGCCAAGCACCGGTGCGAGCAGCTGTTTGGCTTTTGGGACCTCATCACTGTGGATACGGAAGATGCAGGCAGATTTTCCCCTTGGTTTCCGAAAAAAGAGCAGGCTGTTCAGCCCCTTCTCTTCCCACTCCACAAAATAGGAGATCCTGTTTTTTAAAAGGATCCGCTCGACCTTTTCTTTTGTTTCCATATCATACACTTTACAAAAATCCACTTCGTGATTTACCGTTCCAATATCCATATCTGCTCCCATCTGCGTGCCATGCACGCATACGATCAAAATCGTACTTAAATCAGGGAGGCTGCATACGGCAGAAGCCGTATGTTAAAACCTCGCCTCTTTTAAAAGGTGCTTCACAAATCTTATTGTACTACTGTCTCAGCTCAATGCCAAGACCCTGAAGGCCATTGAGGATTTTTTTCATTGCCGCACTGACATCGGCATCCTCCAGCGTCCTGTCTTTGGCACGGAAGGTGAGCGTATAAGCCACCGATTTGAAGCCTGCCTGAATCTGGCTTCCCTCATATATATCGAACAGGGAGTAGCTTTCCAGAATCTTTCCGCCTCTCTGGGCAATGACCGCTTCTATCTGGCCTACAAGTATTTCTCTGGGGACTACCATGCTGATATCCCTTGTAACCGCAGGATATTTGGCAATTCCTTCGTATTTTCTGTCAAATGTGGCGAACGGAATGATTTCCGGCATATCCAGCACAGCCACATATGCTTTGGTGCCGATGTCATAATTATCCAGCACTTCAGGATGAACCTCGCCCAGATAACCGATTACTTTTCCGCCATAGGAAATGTTTGCCTGACGGCCGGGATGAAGGAATTTCTTTCCGGCCTTCGGATCATATTCTTTTTTCCCGTTCATTCCGATGCTTTCCAGGAATTCTTCGATAACACCCTTCATGGTGTAGAAATCACCGTCTCCATAGAATCCCAGTGTAAACTGCATCCGCTCTTCCGGAAGCTCTGTTACCGGCACGCTGTGAGGCAGATAAACATTGCCCAGCTCATACAGCTTAACGGCCTTGTTTCTTCTATTATAATTGGTTCCCAGAGAGGTGAGGATGCCGTTCAGGGAAATCGTCCTCATGATGGAAAAATCCTCACCCAGAGGGTTCGCTATCGTAACCGCTTCACGAAGTTTATCCTCTTTATCCAGCAGCAGCCTGTCAAATACCTTCGGGCTTTCGAAGGAATAGCACATACCCTGTGAAAAACCACAGTATTCCGCGATATCCCTTGCTTTTTCTTCTATCCGGAGCTTGAAGGAAAGCTTTCCTGTAGTTGCTTCCCCGTTAGGTAGGGTTGTGGGGATTTTATCATAGCCGTAAAATCTTGCCACTTCCTCCGCCACATCTGCGAAGCCTTCAATATCCTGACGGAAGGAAGGGATAATCAGTTCTTTCTTTGCTTCGTCATATTCAAATTCCAGACGTCCGAAATAATCCAGCATTTCCGCTTCAGGAATCTGTGTACCCAGCAGTGCATTGATACGTTCCGGTTCAAAAGGAATGCGTACTCTTTCCTTCAGAGGCGCGCATACATCCACGATTCCTCCAACCACTTCACCGCAGCCCAGTTCCTGAATCAGCTGGCATGCTCTGTTAATGGCATCCACCGAATTATTGGGATCCAGGCCTTTCTCGAATTTGCCGGAAGCATCGGTACGAAGGCCGATACGCTTCGCGGATTTGCGGATGTTGGTGCCGTTGAAGCAGGCAGCTTCAAACAGGACTGTTTTCACGTCATCTGTGATTTTGGAATTCTCACCGCCCATAATACCGGCTATGCCGACTTCCTTCTCGGCATCACAGATCATTAATACTTCGCTATCCAGCTTTCTTACCTGTCCATCCAGTGTCTGGAATTCATCCCCGTCCTTTGCACGGCGTACGATGATCTGTCTGCCGGCAATGGTATCCAGGTCGTAGGCATGCATGGGCTGTCCATATTCTTCCATGACATAGTTGGTGATATCAACCAGGTTATTAATAGGACGGATACCGCTTGCAGCCAGTCGTCTCTGCATCCATTTGGGTGAAGGGGCAATTTTGATATTGGTGCATACCCTTGCACAATAACGGGGACATAAATCCGGATCCTTTACATCCACCTTTATATAATCATTAACATTTTCCGCATTTTCATGCACTTCCACTACAGGAGGGACAAAAGGCTTACGGAAGGTAACCGCAGCTTCTCTTGCAATGCCCAGGATACTGAAGCAATCAATCCTGTTGTTGGTAATCTCATATTCAAACACCGTATCGCGCAGGCCCAGAGCATCAATAGCATCCGTCCCCACTACAGCATCCTCATCAAAAATATAGATACCGTTTTCCGGCGCTTCCGGATACATTTCCCGGCTGGAGCCCAGTTCTTCGATGGAACACATCATTCCGCAGGAAGGCACTCCTCTCAATTTTCCGGCCTTGATAGTGATTCCATCCTCCGGAAGCGGGCCGCCGTCATGTCCGCCTGCTACCTTTCCGCCGTCAAGCACTACCGGTACCTTATCCCCTTCCTTAACATTGGGGGCTCCGGTAACGATCTGAACGGTTTCCGTTCCCACATTTACCTGACATACAATCAGCTTATCCGCATCCGGGTGCTTTTCAATTTTTTCAATCTGGCCCACAACAATCTTTTCCAGATTCTTATCCAGGGCTTCGAAGCTTTCCACCTTGGTCCCGCTCATTGTCATTGCATCGCAGTATTCCTGATCCGTGCAGGAAAGCTCCGGCACATATGCTTTTATCCATGATATCGTTGTATTCATAATCCCAAACCAGCCTTTCTTATTTCTAAATCTCGACTCTTATTTTTATCAGAACTGCTTCAGGAAACGAATATCGTTTTCATACAGCAGGCGCATATCATCTATCTCATATTTCAGAAGAGCGATTCTCTCCAGGCCGACACCGAATGCAAAGCCGGAGTATTCCTTGGGATCTATGCCGCTCATCTCAAGCACACGGGGATGTACCATACCGCAGCCCAGGATTTCAATCCAGCCTGATCCCTTACAGAAACGGCAGCCCTTTCCTCCGCATTTGAAGCAGCTCACATCCACTTCCGCGCTGGGCTCTGTGAACGGGAAATGATGGGGGCGGAATTTCACCTTTGTTTCTTCCCCGAAAAGCTCTTTTGCGAACTCAGCCAGTGTTCCCTTCAGATCGGCGAAGGTAATGTTTTTATCAATAACAAGGCCTTCTATCTGATGGAAGGAAGGGGAATGGGTGGCATCCACTTCATCGGAACGGAATACACGTCCAGGCGCAAGCATACGGATAGGCAGCTTTCCTTTTTCCATCTCCCGCACCTGAACCGGTGAGGTTTGGGTACGCAGTACGATATCCTCTGAAATATAAAAGGTATCCTGCTCATCCCTGGTAGGATGGTTCTTGGGAATATTTAATGCCTCGAAATTGTAGTAATCGTTCTCAACCTCAGGGCCTTCCACCACTTCGTAGCCCATACCGATAAAAATACGTTCCACCTCTTCTAACGCTATGGTATTAGGATGACGGTGGCCCACCAGATTTTTCTTAGCCGGGAGGGTAACGTCGATAACCTCCTCCTTCATTTTAGCCTCTCTGATGGCGCCTTCCATTTTCTTTTTGGTCACTTCCAGCATGGCTTCGATTTCTGCTCTTGTATCATTAACCATCTGGCCGATTTTAGGGCGTTCTTCTGCCGCCACATTTTTCATGCCCTTCAGCACTTCCGTAAGGGCGCCTTTCTTTCCAAGGGCATTCACCCTGACCTCATTGAGCTTATCAAGGGTTCCTGCGGCTTCCACCTGTTTCCTGACCTCTTCCTTGATTTGTTCCAATCTGTCCTTCATAACAAACTCCTTCCTGTTCTGAACCGCAGTGCGGCTGATAAACTTTGGGGATTCGTACTCTTTTGCGGATTTACAGACACAAAAAAATCCCCAGCATAAATACTAGGGACGAAATAATAATGGAAGTCTCTCTTCCATTTCCGCGGTACCACCCACATTCCTGCTTCCGTTTCCGGCTTATGCCGTTCTGCTTTTGCAGGCTCTCTTACGGCGTAACGTGCCATACGTTCCTTCCTATTATAATATACCGCAGTCAGCCGCTCATATTTTCATAAAGCGCATGTTCTCAGTTAACCTTCAGCAGCATATTACCAATAAACCCTTCAGAAGGACAGCTCCGGCGTGAAAATCAAGCTGCATTTGAACCCGGGGAAGCTTACAGCCGGTGACTTCCTCTCTCTGTTGGAAAATACATCTCTTTATGCGCCATCTTTGCCTTTATATTTATAAAATATATCTGTTACCTATTCTATTGCCTGTTTTCGGAAAAGTCAATAATTTTTTATGTACTTTTAATTTCTATCGTGATATGATTTTAATGTGTCTGCACATTTATCGGACTATCACTATACAAGAGGAGAAAAACATGGGTGGATTTTTTGGAGTAGCATCAAAAGAGGATTGTGTATTTGATCTTTTCTTTGGAACGGATTACCATTCTCATTTGGGAACAAGACGGGCCGGTTTGGCTGTCTATGAAAAGGGACGTGGGTTTGACCGTTCCATCCACAATATTGAAAATGCACCTTTCCGTACCAAATTTGACAAAGAGGTCACGGAAATGAAAGGGAACCTGGGGATCGGCAGTATTTCCGACTACGAACCCCAGCCGTTAATCGTACGTTCCCATCACGGAACTTATTCCATCGCCACAGTGGGCAAAATAAACAATACCGAGGAGATCCTGTCCAATCTTCTTGCATCTTCCCACATTCATTTTCTGGAAATGAGCGGAGGCAGCATCAACGCCACCGAGCTTGTTGCCACCATTATCAATCAAAAGGAAAATATAATCGAAGGGATTCAATACGCTCAGGATCTGATCGAGGGTTCCATGACCATTCTCATCATGACCCCTAAGGGCATCTATGCTGCAAGGGACAGGATGGGCCGTACCCCTGTCGCTATCGGCAAAAAGGACGACGCTTACTGTATATCCTTCGAAAGCTTTGCTTACCTTAACCTCGGATATATCAATGAAAGGGAATTAGGCCCCGGAGAAATCGTAATCGTAACGCCGGAAGGCGTACAAACGCTGGCGGCTCCCGGGAAAGAAATGAAAATATGTACCTTCCTGTGGGTTTATTACGGCTATCCCTCTTCTTCCTACGAAGGAATCAGCGTGGAAAAAATGCGCTACAACTGCGGTGCGTCCATGGCGAAGAGGGACGATGCTTCCCCGGATATCGTGGCAGGCGTTCCTGATTCCGGCACAGCTCATGCCATTGGATATTCCAATACCTCAGGGATTCCGTTTTCCCGCCCTTTTATTAAATATACTCCTACATGGCCCCGTTCCTTTATGCCCACTATCCAAAGCCAGCGGAATCTGATCGCCAAAATGAAGCTTATCCCTGTCCGTGATCTGATTCAGGGCCGCAGCATGCTGCTGATTGATGATTCCATCGTGCGCGGTACCCAGCTTAGGGAAACCACAGAATTCCTTTATCAAAGCGGCGCTCGTGAGGTACATATCCGTCCCGCCTGCCCTCCGCTGCTCTACGGCTGCAAATACCTGAATTTCTCACGCTCCACCTCGGAAATGGATCTGATTACCCGACGGGTTATACAGCAAATGGAAGGCGATCGCAAATATATTAACCTGGATGCTTATTCCAATCCTGAAACACCGGAATTCCAGGCCATGGTATCCCAAATAGGCCAGCAGCTTAATTTTACATCCCTGCGCTATAACCGTCTGGATGATATGATTGATTCTGTAGGAATTGATCGCTGCAAACTTTGTACCTACTGCTGGGACGGAAAAGAATAATATTTCTCACCCAGG
>OLRD01000251.1_pt1 | contig 49004 bp, 50 predicted proteins | sample 1672051 | NCBI WGS metagenome assembly OLRD01 (sample SAMEA3136640, study PRJEB25190) | human gut metagenome | biome: human gut; feature: human-associated habitat; material: faeces | place: Austria | collected 2013 | reverse complement strand
GCGTCACGGCAACGCCGTTTTCCACGCACCAGCGGACGACCTCTTCGTCAAAGCCCGGAGAAACGATAAACTTTGCGCCGCACTCGACAGCCTTTTTGCACTGCTCGAGCGTAATGACCGTGCCTGCGCCAACGAGCATATCTGGGCAGCTTTCCGCGACCGCCTTGATCGAATCCGCAGCCGCCGCCGTACGGAACGTGATTTCCATCACGTCCACGCCGCCGGCAATCAAAGCCTTTGCCGTCGCGACCGCGTCCTTTGCATCGTCCAGTACCACAACCGGTACGATTGCCGATGTAGCAAAATTTTCTAAAATATTATTCATAATTAACACCTATTTCATAAGACAAAATGTTGGTTTACATATTTGTCAAAGTTTTGCTTGAAAAATTCAATATCAGGTTAACCAAACGCCTTGTAAACCAGAATACGCAGTTTGCTTTCCGGATTTAAAGAATATCATCTTCTGTAAATCGTGCTGTTAAGATGTCATGCTCCATGATATACGCATATCGTAACAGACATGGTTAAAACGTGCTTCGATTTCCTTTGTGTCTGAATACGTAAACTTAGGTTTCCAAGGTAGCTACGTCATCACCCAAGAATGTCTGATGCGTTTTGGCGCTGCGCATATAACAAAGGTATGCCTCTTTAGTCAGAAGCGGAGGATTTTCTTCCACAATTTTCTCCAGTTCCTTTGCGCCGTCTTGCAAGAGCCGATACGCGGCGAGAGAAAAAATCTCAGCTGGACGAACGTAAGCCAATTCCTCATCGACAATGTGCAGACTGATGTCATGGAGTGAGCCTTCATAACCTCCGGTTCGGAACTGTAGGACAGGAAGTAGCTGCGAAAGGTCGCCAAAGTCTGTGGAGCCGTTTTCATGGAAATCTGCGTTGCGATAGACCATGCTGTGCGTACTTGTTTGATACTCTTCCAGAAGCGTGGTTAATACAGAAGGATCGTTCACTGGAACTGTAGGCAGATAGCCGGGAATCGTATCAATTTCTACGCGACAGCCAGTTGACATTGCGCCAGCTTTCATGGCGCGGTCATATTTGAGACTTGCGTTCTGCACGGCGAGAATATTACAGGCGCGCACGGAGCTTTCGATAGATGTCATGGAGGCTACAACGTTCATTGCTTCACCAGCCATCGGCAGAAAGCTGTGGATGCGGACGTGATCCTGATCACGGAAGGTTTCTCTCTGGATATCTACCGCGTGAAGCGCAAGTGTGGCGGCGCTCAGTGCGTCTACTCCCTTATGAGGCGCGTCGGCAGCGTGCGCAGATCTACCATGGAAGGTTGCGATTTTGTTGACGAAACCATTTGTCGTGCCATTTGCAATGGCGTAACCTATATTGGGGATTGTGTGGTGGCCAAGCGCGACGGAGACATCGTCAAAGACGCCGAGCCGGATGAGCTCACATTTTCCGCCACCAAACTCCAAAATGCCTTTTCGGATGAGGCCATTTTTAAAGCTGATGTCTACATATTCTTCTGCTGGAACAGCCAAAAAGGCAACATTTCCATCCAACACATGTTTGATTTCCGGGCAACTCAGAGTATAAGCTGCGCCGAGCAGCGCTGCCATTTGCGCGTTATGTCCACAGCAATGAGCTGCGCCTGTCTGCTTGTTGGCGTCCGGATGTTGATCCATTGGCAACGCATCCATTTCGCCAATTAGCGCAAGCACACGTTCACCGGGGACAGGCGGCTTTAGATAAGCTTTTACGCCCGTGACGGCAAGACCTGTTTGGATGTGATAAAGACCACATTCACGAAAAACCGCTTCGGCCAGTTTTGCAGTTTCGAATTCGCGAAAGCCCATTTCCGCATGCGTCCAGATCTGACGACCGATTTGCTGAATCCGTTCCTGTTTATCCGCAATGCGGCGCTTGATCAGCTGTTCCACAGCTTGTTGCTCCATAACGTATTCTCCCTTAAATCCGACCAAAGTGCGCAAGCAGGGTCTCTGCTGTTGCACCGTTTAAAATCGCTTCGCGCTGACGAATCTCCAGATCTGCCTGTTGCTGCGCTTTCGGGTAAACCTGCGCCAGAAGCTCACGCGGTACAACACTCACTCCAATTTCGTCAGCAACGACCAAATCTCCAGGATTGACAATAATCCCACCGCAGACAATCGGCACATTGAACGCAATCGGCTCTTTTCGACCAGAGGTTGCCGTATGTGCGGCGCGTGGGCTTACATAGCGAGAGGTAATGGGAAAGCCCAAAAGTGTAGCCTCATCCGTATCACGGCAAGAACCATCAATGACAGCTCCAGCAATTCCGGCATTGCGCGCAAGTCCGCTCATGAGCCCACCCCAAATGGAGGTCGAGCGTTCAGAAAATGCATCAATCACAACAACGTCTCCTGGCTGTGCTAAGTCAAAAACGCCAAGGCAATCGACGATATCCCCGGGGGTAAGACGAACCGTTAACGCCGGACCGATGATTTTTTTCTTTGCTGCGCGCGGCTTCAGCTCTGGATCCATGGTGCATTCGCGCTCCATAGCGTCGCTGATAACGCACGACAGGGATAATACATTCGCCATCTGACGGAACGGCGCAAGAAGCAATTCGTCGGATGGGTAACGTGGGTTGGTAATTACGTGCATGTCAGCACCTCTTTCTATCAAATTGTGGCGCGGAGCCATAAAAACGACTGCGATATTCACTGGGGGTTAACGTGGTTGCGCGGCGGAAGGTTGCCGCAAAATATTTGGGATCAGAGAAACCACAATCGACAGAAATTTTGTGGATACGCCATTGCGTTGTTACGAGAAGCTGCTTGGCGTAATCGATACGACGTGCAGTGAGCTCAGCGACGAATGATTCTCCGCACTCTTTTTTATAGAGGATACCGAGGTAATTCGCTGTGACATGCAGTTCGTCAGAAAGTTGCTGCAAGGTTAGTGAAGGATCCTGAAAGCGCTCTTCCAGCGCCTGCTGCACATAGGCAACCTTGGAATCGCAGAACTGGCTGCGTTGCTGCAAATATAGATGGATGTCAGAAAGAAAATCGCGCAGCAGCGCAAACACTTCATCTTTTCTTTCCAGACCGGAGATGAGCGCTAGAGGGTCATCCCCCATGACAATATCATGCAAGTCAATGCCGCCCTTGGCCAGCATCTGCGTCAAAGAAATTGTTATTTCCCAGGCGAACCGTTTGGCAAAATTCAGGCTGACATTGTGGTTTACAATCTTACTCCAATTTTGCATAAACAGTTTCTGTGCGCTGTCAAGATCACCATTTGTCAGCGCGTAATAGATGGCCTCCAGATTTTGAAGATTAACTACGACATCCTTATAAGTGTATCTTCGCTGATCGCTGTCAATCAGTTCCGGAAGCTGTGTGTTGGAAAGCTGCTTTTTTCGAAATATGATGGCCTCCCTAAGAAGATTTGTCAGCCGATCAAGCTGAATGGGCTTGAAAATATAGCCTAGGATAATGTGCAGCTTGATGGCCTGCTGCAGATATTCATAGTCATCATAGCCGCTGATAATGATGGTTGCAGGAAAACGACCTTTGCTGCTTGCCGCATTGACAAGTTCAAAGCCACTCAGGTATGGCATGCGGATGTCTGTTATCAGAATGTCAATATCCGTGTTGGACAGAACCTCCAGCGCCTCACGACCGTCTCGCGCGCAGGCGGTCACCTCAAGACCGAGACCATCCCAGTCTACATACTGCTGTAGACCTTCTAGCGTTATTCTGTCATCGTCTGCGATTAGAACATGCAAAGCAGTCTCCTTCTCCTTTCCTCAATACATCGGTTCTGCCGGAATGGTAATATTTGCAACGACCCAGTCTTCGCGCTGGTAATACCTCAGACCATAGCGTGCACCATAGGCAGCTTTAATGCGCTCATTTACGTTCCAGATGCCATAGCTTTTTGTGATTTGCTGCTGACCGCTTAAAATCTTGCGAATTCGGTCGAGATCCGGGATTTTACCATTGTTTTCAATCTCAAATACCAGAAGCTGCTTATCCAGATATCCGCGGATGCGTAGACACTTCTTTCCACTGAAGGTTTCAAGCCCATGAATGATCGCATTTTCCACAAGCGGCTGCAAAAGTAGCTTAACCATCTTCTTTTCCATAATTTCAGGCGCGAATTCATACGTCACATGAATGGCGTTGTCATAACGGTAGGACTGGATGGTAAGATAGCTTTGCACCTGACGAATTTCTTGATAGACGGTCAAGATGTCGCGCCCACTGTTGAGAGAACACCGGAGCATGGTTGCAAGCGAGCAGACAATCATCTCGATGTCTGCCGCCTGATATTTGCGTGCCATCCAGCTGATAGAATCGAGTACGTTATAGATAAAGTGCGGGTTGAGCTGCGCCTGAAGCATCTTCAGCTGCGTTTCCCGTTCCCGTTTGTTCGTTTCGTAGAGCTCTTCCAGAAGAGTATTAGCCTGCTCCACCATGGTGTTATAGCTGGTATATAGCGCAAGATAATCGCGGTTGAGTTTTTTGGGAACATCAATGGGATACAGATACTGCGGGTTACGGATATGCTGGACGAGATGCAAAATAGGCTTTGCGTGCTGATAAGAGAAAAACATCGCAAAAAACATGGAGCACAAAAACGCACCGATTGCGCAGAATAGGACCTGTTTGTAAAGAGCCAGCGTCCTTTCATGGATGCCTTGCGTGGAAAACAGCAAAATCATTTGCCAGTTGGTGTGGCTGATCGGTGAACAGATAAAGTTGTAATGCGCCAGAGATCCGGTGCCACAGTCAATTGCGGTATGAAGATATTCTTCCGATACAGCGGCAGGAAGCTGATATGGATACTGAATCTGAGCTGCGCTGTCGCATAAAAACATGCTGCCGGAGGAACCGAGGTTATTTTTTCCGATGTACAAAACAAAGGAATCCATCGGCACATCGGCGGCTAAAACAGCGAGCGCAGATGTCCAGTTGCTCATGTCGGTGACAAGCATAGAAAAGCGAATATATTGAGTACCGTTTTGCTCAATTGCGGTCAAATGCAGTCGACCACCTCTACCGATCGTTTCCTGAATCCAGTCCTGCTGCTGCAAAAGAGGAGCCACCTTGTAGGTTCCATCTTCTGTTTGCGCGTATAAAAGTCCGCCTCGCATGGGATAGACACTGAATTGTGATGTCGCGCTCTGAGGTACAGATAAGGAGTCACTGAGCGCGCCCTCAAAACGGAACGCCTGTAAATGCAATTGGAATGTCTGGTCAACCGCCAGCGTAAGCATATCGTCCTGAACGCGCATGATGTAACTGTTACACCGCTTTGTAATGCTGTCAGCGGAAATCCGGAACGCATCGAGCATGTCCTGACTTTGGATGCTGTCTGAATATCCAGCGATGGTAACAGTCATCATGGTGGTTAGAACCAAAATAATAATCAAAAACGAGATTACTAGTTTTCGAAACATAATGCGCTCCTGTCAGTTCTTCTTTAAAATTATAGCATCGTGCGACAAAAAAAGTAAATATGTAGATTGTCTAAAAAACGGTTTTGCATTTTTTGCGGTAAATTTGAGAATATTCCACCTATTTAGAATTTTTAGAGTATGCTGAAAAGTTGAATCGTGCTATCTTAAAAACACAGGACATGCAGGAACGCATGCAAAAATAAAGGAGGAGCTACATGAAAAAAACAATTGTATGGCTGCTTGCCGTCATCATGATGCTCAGCCTGTTCGCAGGCTGTGCTACAAAGACGGAGAAGCCAAAGGACACAAAGCAGGACACGCAGAATGAGACGGCTGCCACGACTACACAGGACGCAGAAGAAACGACCGATACAGCGGGCAGTATCTACATCGGCATCTCCTGCCCGATTACCGGTGACTCTGCTGAGTATGGTCAGCAGTTTACCACAGCCGCGAAGATTACTGCCGATGAGATCAATGCAAACGGCGGTATCAACGGCAAAATGCTGGAGTTTATCGTTATGGACAGCAAGAGCGACGCGAAGGAATCGTGCGACATCGCGCGCGTCTTTGTTGATAACCCTGACGTTGTTGCTGTGATTGGCGACTTTACTTCGACCTGTTCGATGGCGGCAGCCCCCATTTATCAGGAGGCTGGTCTAACCATGATCAGCCCGTCTGCGTCCCATGTCGACTATGCACCCATTGGCGACTATATCTTCGGCACCATGGCAATGCAGGCTGACGAGTCCCGATTCCAGGCAAAATCCGAAAAGAAATTCCAGGGTCATGATTCCACCGCCATTCTCTATATTAACAATGACTGGGGCGTTCTGGCAGAGGAAGCATTCAACGAAGGCGCAAGCAATGTCGGTCTAGAAGTTACAGCCTGTGAGCCCTATGTCGCGGGTGAGACTGACTTTAAGACAGTTCTGACGAAGCTCCGCCAGACCAATCCTGATGTACTGACCATTCTCGGTCAGTACGCGGAAGCATCTTCCGTTGTCATTCAGTGCGCAGAACTTGGCTGGGATATTCCAATTGACGTGGCGGGCTCCTCTTTGTCTCAGCAGTTTATTGACCTCTGCTCCGAACATGCAAACGGTATCTATTCTCAGGCTCCGTTCTTCTATGAAGAGAGCGATCCGGCGCAGGCAGCCTTCGGCGCAAAGTTCAAGGCAGAGCTTGGCTACGACCCGACGGTTTTTGGCTGCATCATGCATGACACAGTCGAGCTCATGGCATTGGCTATCGGTACAGCCTCCAGCGATACCGACCGCACAGCAGTTCGTGACGCGATCCGCGACTATGAAGGCTACTCTGGTCTGATGGGTCCGATCATCTTCAATGAAGATGGCGCCGTTATCCGCGACTTCCGCGTAGCAGTCATTCAGGACAACGCCTGGGTTCCTGTTACAGAGTACGGCGCGCTGGAATAAGCGCCAATAGAGTGTGCGGCAGATCGATTTTCAAGAACGGTCTGCCGCACTTTTCTCCAAAAGCAACCTTTGCCGCAAGGCATCTATCCAGAAAGTAAGGTGAAACAGCATGTTATCCTATGTTTTAGAACAAATCTTCAATGGTCTGTGTCAGGGTGGCATCTATGCGCTGATGGCGATTGGCTACAGCATGATCGCCGGTGTAACAGGGCTTGTCACGTTTACCTATGGCGAAGTCATTATGATTGGGGCATTCGCCTCATATTACTGCTACACGCTTTTAGGCGGAAGTGTCTGGCTCGGCATTCTCAGCGCATTTGTCTGCTCTGGTCTGCTTGGTATTTTGATTTATAAAGTCTGCTATGAGCATTTTTTGAATGCGCCGTCATATATCTGCCTGGTTTGTACGATTGGCTTCAGTATGATCATCAAAAGTTTGGCGCAGGTATTCTTCGGCGGTGAAACGAAGGGCATGCCTACGGTATTTGAAAAGAAATTCTACGATTTGGGTCCTCTGCGCATCTCAAATCTTCAACTGCTGATTTTTGGCGTTGTGATTGCGCTGTCGCTGCTGCTGACAATCTATCTTCTAAAAACAAAGGCTGGAATGGCGTTTCGCAGTGTCTCGCAGGATAAAACGGCAGCAGCGTTGCTCGGCATTTATGTGAACAGAACGATGCTGCTTGGTAACATTGTCGGTTGTGCACTTGGCGGCGTCGGCGGTGCTTTGTTTGCACTCTATTACACGAAAGTGTATCCCCTCATGGGAGGCACCATTGGTATGAAAGCGTTTTCGTCGGCGATTCTTGGTGGTTTGAACAACGTTGCAGGCGCGGCTGGCGGCGGTGTGATCATCGGCGTATGTGAAAACGTTGGCTTGATGTTTATCTCGACGGGTCTACGTGACGTGATTGCGTTCGGATTCCTGATTATTGTTTTGCTGCTCAAGCCGCAAGGGCTTTTTGGGCGGAAGAAAGTGGTGAAACTATGAAGCAGAAAACTAACGCATCGACATTATCCAGCCTTTCAGATGTTATAAAGAAGTACCGTACGCCGCTTCTGTGCCTCGTGTTTGCGCTGCTGCTTGCGTTTCCTATTTTTGTGCAGCAGTCGAGCTACATTGTCTCCATCGGCGTAAAAATCCTGATGTACGCAATGTTGGCTACAGCGTTGAATGTGGTCAACGGTTATACGGGACAGCTAAATATCGGTATGGCAGCGTTTTATGCGATCGGCGCTTATACGGCGGGTCTGCTTGCAACCAAGGCCAATGTTGATTTCTGGATTCTATTGCCCGCAGCAGGGCTAGTCACGGCACTGTTCGGACTTTTGGTATCCCTTCCCACAAGACGACTGGCGGGCACATATCTAGCGCTTGTCACGCTCGGCTTGTCTGAGATCGTCCGCCTGATCATTCAGAACTGGAACACCGTGACAAATGGACCGATGGGTATCAAGGATATTCCGCGCGCAGTCATTTTGGGTCATACAATCAAAAGCGCAACAGACTTTTATTATTTGGGGCTGTTTCTAACGGCAATCACGGTCTTTGCTATTGGTCGTGTCGTGCGCTCAAATATCGGAAGAACCTGGATTTCTATCCGCGAGGATCCAATTGCGTCAAAGTTTCTGGGTGTTAATGTCAACGCCAGAAAGACGCTTGCGTTTGTATTTTGCGGATTCTTTGCGGGCATTGCTGGCGCATATTGCAGTTTCTATTACCAGTACATCTCGCCTGATATGTTCAAAACAGATGAGAGTTTCAGCATTATGACCATGGTCATCATTGGCGGTCAGGGCACGATGCTGGGACCGCTGATCGGGTCGGTGCTGGTAAATGTTCTCAATGAACTCATGCGTGCGGCAACGAAATACCGTCAGGTGGCTTATGGTCTGCTGATTATTCTGATGATGTGGCTGCGTCCGGCAGGCATTGCAGGTGACGCAAGCAGCTTCCGCGCTGTCAGCCTGTTCAAAAAACGACAGAATTCCAAATTCAAGCAAAGGGGGCCGCAAAATGACACCACTATTTGAGGCAAAGGACGTCTGCATGTATTTTGGCGGTCTGCATGCTGTTGATCATGTTAGCATTCAGGTTGAGCCAGGCATGATCTTTGGCATAATCGGTCCGAACGGCGCAGGCAAAACAACATTTTTTAACGTTTGCTCCGGCAGTTATGTTCCGACGGCTGGCAGGATTTTTTTCGATGGTCATGATATTACCAACAATCGTCCGGATCAGATTGTAAAATTTGGTCTGTCGCGCACATTCCAGAATATTAAGCTATTCAGCAACATGAGCGTTCTGGAAAATGTAAAAATCGGGTTTAATATTCACACGAAAACAAATGTTGTCGATGCGATCCTCCACACTGCGCAGTATCGCCGAGATGAAAAGATGCTGGAGGAGGAAGGCAGGCGGCTTCTTTCGCGACTTGAACTAGGGCAGTACACCGATATGAAGGCTGGCAACCTTCCATATGGCGTGCAGCGGCGGGTAGAGATTGCCCGCGCGCTGGCTACAAATCCGAAAATTCTGATGCTTGACGAACCGGCGGCCGGCATGAATCCGCAGGAAACAGAGGCTCTGCTGCAATTCGTGAAAAAGCTCAACCGCGAAGGTCTTACCGTTATGCTGATCGAGCACGATATGAAGTTTGTGATGAATATCTGCGACCAGATTGCCGTTTTGAATTACGGCAAAAAAATCTGCGAGGGGCTTCCGGCGCAGATCAAGGAAAATCAGGAGGTTATCGACGCGTATTTCGGGAAACCTCTGAAAATTGGAATCGGAGGGGCAGAACATGCTACAAATTGATCATCTGTCCGTAAATTACGGCAATGTTGAGGCGGTCAAAGATATTACCATAACGATCCCCTCCAACCGCATCGTCGCGCTGATTGGTGCAAACGGTGCTGGCAAAACTACAACGCTGATGGGTATTTCAGGAATTGTACCAAAGGCGTCAGGGAAGATCGTTTATAACGATTTGGACATTACGGATATCCCAGCGCCGCAGATCGTCAAGACCGGTATCCAGCATATACCGGAAGGACGGCATATTTTTCCGCGTATGTCGGTGGAAGAAAATATTCTGATTGGAACAATGGGCGCAAAAAAGAAGTTAAGTAAAGCTGACATTGCGGTTATGCTCGATCAGCAGTATCTTATGTTTCCGCGGCTCAAGGAACGCCGCCGGCAGATGGGTGAGACGCTCTCAGGCGGCGAGCAGCAGATGCTGGCGATTGCCCGCGGTATGATGGCTGATCCGGATGTGCTGATGTTTGATGAGCCGTCGCTTGGTCTGGCACCAAAGGTATCTCTCGAGATTTTTGAGATGATTGTCAAGATTAAGGTGCAGGGTAAGACCATTTTGCTGATTGAGCAGAACGCCAATATGGCGCTGAGCGTTGCCGATGAGGCCTATGTTCTGGAAACAGGGCGCATTACCCTACACGGAACAGGGGCAGAGTTGCTCGATAACGAAGATGTGAAAAGAGCCTATCTCGGTATGTAAGGAGGACGTTATGGAAATGCAAAAACATGATCACGGCGCGGAGTGTGAAGCAATTCGCACTGCCATGGAAACCCGCGCGGCGCTGATTTATTTCTTCGTAAAAAGCGCGAAGGATATGGGTCTGGACTATCTGACGCTTGGACGCAAGGCAATGTTTGCAAATGGCGCGTACAAGGCAAAGACAGTCTTTACCCAGACGTCTGATATTCCTGAGTTTTCCAAGCAATATATGCAGCCGCAGACACTCGAAGCTTTTGACGGCTGTGTGACGGTTTGTAATGAAACATGTATGCAGGAAGAGTCTACCTATTGTCCCCTGGTAGAAAGCTGGAAGAAGTTGACGGACGATGTGGGCTTCCTCGCAGAGCTCTGCGATATCGCAATGTGCGGTGATCGCGGCATTCTGAGCTGCTATCCCGATTTTGACTTTGCACTGCTTGGCACGCTCTTTGACAGCGACCGTTGCAAGGTTCAGGTTACAAAAAAGGAGCGTTAATGTATGAAATCATACGAGCAAACGAAGTTTACCATCATTGGCTTTGGCTTTTTGATGGGCTATATTGCGCCGTGCTACACACAGTTCTTTTCGCCGGAGGCACTAAAAGAACATGTGGTTGCTGTTACAGCGGATGAAACATCGCTCGAGCGCAAGCGAGCACAGTATCCGTTTGAGATTCTGCTGAACGATAATGAAAAAGCATTGAATACTATGCAACCGGATATTATCCTTTTTGCACCGCCTCCTTCGGTAGCACCAGAACTGGCTGAGTCTGTTCTGAAACCGTATTTCGAGCGCTGCCGTAAAGAAGAAAGGCAGATGCCGGACCTTTACGTGTTCCCTCCTTCGCCGCAAGGAGACTTTTATCTGGATTTGTTGGGCGAGGACATTCATGTCTGCAATATTCTGCCCAATATGATGAGCGAAATCAATGGTGTGAGCCTCAACGGCGCAGAGGGAAATACGCATGTTACCATTCCTGCGCGAGCACCCTGGCCGGAAGAGAATAAAGCTAGGCTGGAACAGATTTTCGCGCCCTTCGGCGGCGTTGTATACGTCGCGGCTGAGCATGTTCTAGATATGCTGGCGGCGCTTTGCGTGATTGAGATTGTGCCGCTGATGCTCTTTGATCTGTCGGATGCGACAGGGCTTGATTCCTCCGTACTTGCCAGCGCAATGCGGGCGGCGCATCAGGTGCGCTTCGAGTATCTTCCTATAGGCAGCACACCATGCAGCATGGCGGATGCACCGCAAGAATCGGCGCAACTACTCGCGCAAATTGACGTGCGTTGGATGGACGCAATGGTTGGCTTCCTCACAGGACTTGGCATGGAGCAGGAAACCGCGGAGAAGATTCTGATTGCAAACCTTGATCTGAAGCTGCATTGCTGTCAACTTCAACCGAGAGCCAAATCAGAGGATGATCTTCGCAACCACGCGACGAAGGGCGGCGTTGCGGAGCGGGCACGGATGTGTTATGATCTACTGCTTGCCCCGATATTTCATGAGAAATTTGCGGAATTGCCGAAAACATTAAACGACGAGATGTTTTTTGCGCGTTGTCAGAGTATTGCAGAGGAAATCTGCCGCATTGTCGCGATGCACAGCCGCAGGCTGCATGGCGGATGCGAGGAAATTATCCTTGCTCCAGATCACGCAGCAATGCTCTTTGCACTCTTTGTCCGAAACGCCTCTGCCATTGCCGGGGAAGCAGGCACGCAGGCTGCACACCAGGGGCTGCTGCTCTATGCCAACCAACGCGGAAGCCGCATGGCTAAACGCGCTGCCGCGCATGGGGATGAGGCGACAATGCTTAATTACATGGTCTATGGAGAATGGTCTCCACTGCCTGGAACCATGGAGCAGGAAAACGTTGCGCTGGAGCCGGCAGTTGTTACACACGTATCGAAGTGTCCGTGGTACACGGTCTGGAACCGCCTTGGTTTTCTGAAAGAGGGTGAGGAATACTGCAAATATATCGATTACAATTTGGTCAAGGGCTATAACCCGGAGCTGGAACTTGGCGTTTCACAGGTCAGAACGTGCGGCGCGCCTTACTGCGAGTTTATCTGGAACGGATGTGCGCTGACGCAGGAAAACGCGGCATATTTGAACACGCGTAAGGCAGAGCTCGGCGACAGCTGCAAAAAGGATTGGCTCTATCATACGCGCCATACCTACGGCGCGATGTCGCAGGAACTACAGAAATTGCCTGAAGGGGAGAAAATCATCTCAGATACCATGCATGATTTTGAAACGCTCTACGGTGCGGTGGTCCGCCAGGCTGTGGAAAAAGGACGGGAGATGGACTTTTATGCGGTCTGATCTGCAAGAGAACTCGCGGCATGTATCCTCGCTCATGCAGAAAATCGTTGAGGATATGTACGAGGGGCTTTCCCATACGGCGCTCGCTTGTGAAAAGCAGGATATTTTCGATGCGGCTTGCAGTTACCACGCCTGGAAATGGGGGTTTACGTCCGCGCAGGACTACACCGTACAAAAGTCCGTGTACGACCTGCTCAAAAAGTGCGTCTTTCACTGGTGCGAGGGTGTTGCGCTCGCTTTGGTGTGTAGCGGAGAAGCGCGGCGGCAGGCGGAAAATGAGGCGGCTGGGCTTTGTTATGCGGCGCTGCAAACCCCCATGCATTGCGAAGCTTCTGCCCTGCTGGAAGAATATAACGCCAAGATCGCGCCACGTATTCGCGCGCAGTATGAAACTGCACCGCAAGTTCCGTGTGATGACTGGTGCGCTTGGCTGGAGCTGGCTGCAGTCAAGCTGATGACTTTGGTACAGGAATAGAGGAAATCAAATGAACAAAACAGATAGGCGCTATCAGATGTATCTTGATATTTTACAGGAGGAGTTGCTTCCTGCACTTGGCTGTACGGAGCCGATTGCCGTAGCCTACGCGGCTGCAAACGCGCGGTCGGTACTGCCCGGCGCGCCAGAACGGCTGGAGGTTGCTGTCAGCAACAATATTGTCAAAAACGTAAAAAGCGTCATTGTTCCGAATACAGGCGGTCTGAAAGGAATTCAGGCTGCGGCAGCCATCGGCGCGGTAGCTGGAAACGAAAAATTAGCGCTTGAGGTCATCAGCAGCGTTACTGAGCGGGATCGGGAAAGTTTGCGCAAATTTCTGGCAGAAAAGGAAATCCTGGTCAAACCAGCGGAGAGCACGGATGTTTTTGATATCCGCGTTGATGCGTTTGACGGCGAAGGAAATCACGGCGTTTGCCGCATTCAAAAGACGCATACCAATGTGACGTTACTGGCAAAGAACGATGTGATTTTGCTGCGGCGGGACGATGCGCAGAGCGACCGCCAGCTTGCGAACCGGGAGATGCTCAGCGTAGAAGGAATTCTCGATTTCGCGCAAACCTGTGAATTGGAAGACATAAAGCCTGTCTTGTCCAGACAAATTCGCTGCAATTCGGCGATTTCCAACGAGGGCTTGAAAACGCCATACGGCGCGAACATTGGCAAACTCTTTACCAACCGGCAGGATTTGCGCAGCCGCGCGATCGGCAGAGCCGCCGCTGGCTCGGATGCGCGAATGAGCGGCTGTGATTTACCAGTCATTATTAACTCCGGAAGTGGAAATCAGGGCATGACAGCGAGCCTTCCGGTTCTGACCTACGCAGAGGAATTGCAGGTCGGAGAGGAGAAAACCTATCGCGCGCTGGCACTGTCAAACCTGCTGACGATCCATCTTCGCTCCGGTATTGGAACGCTGTCGGCGTACTGCGGAGCGGTAAGCGCCGGAAGTGCGGCGGGTGCGGCAGTCTGTTGGCTGCAAGGCGGGGACTACGATGCAATTGCCCATACCCTTGTCAACTCACTTGCAATTGTGTCCGGCATTATCTGTGATGGTGCAAAACCCTCATGCGCGGCAAAAATTGCCTGCGCAGTGGATGCTGGACTGTTTGGGTGGGAAATGTACCAAAATGGACAACAGTTTTTTGGCGGTGACGGGATTGTGGAGAAGGGCGTGGAAAATACCATCCGGAATGTTTCGCGCCTTGGTCGGGACGGTATGCGCCAGACCGACGATGAAATTGTCAAAATTATGATTGAATGTTGAAAGGAACTGCACACATGAAAAAATTAAGGGGCGTTATTCCGCCGATGATTACGCCGTTTCAGGAAAACGGGGATCTGAATGAATCGGCGATTCGCGAATTGGTTACGTATCTTTCGGATAAGGTGGATGGACTTTTCATCTGCGGTTCATATGGTTGCGGCGCGCTAATGAGTCTAGAAGAGCGGATGCGCGTTGCGGAAATCGTCAAAGAAACGGCGAGACCCGAAACGACCATTGTCGTGCACACAGGCACAACGAACACCCGGGACACCATTACGCTGACGCGGCATGCTGCAAGCATCGGCTGCGATGCAGCCTCCGCAGTGGGACCTTACTACTATAAATATGCCAGCGATGCAATTTATAAATATTACTCCGATGTTTTGAAGGCTGTTGGCGACACCATTCCTTTTTATGCATACCATAACCCAGGATTCCAGGGTTATGAGACTGATCTGAACGTGTTCCGCCGCCTGAAGCAAGAGGGGCTGGCAGGTATTAAGGATGCTACGTTTGATGTTATGAAATTTGCCGTCTATCAGAGAGAATTGGTGGATGAAAGCTTTGATGTGGCGCTCGGTACCGAAGCAATCTGGGTTTCTGCCCACGCGTTGGGCTGTCAGGCCTATATTCCTGGTATCGGAAATGTTTTCCCGGAGCTTTGCAAAAAGATGTGGAGTCTGTCGATGGAGGGCAAGGCAGACGAAGCGCTCAGAATGCAGTTTACAATCAACAAGCTGCGGGACATCATGTATCTTGCCCGGTCGACGCAGCTTGCCATCTATGCTATCGCTGAGATCCGCGGTATCATCAAGGCCTATCCCCGCGCGCCGTTCATTCCGGCGTCTGCCGAGGAAAAGCAGGCGATTGCCCGAGCATTAGACGAGGTTGGTCTGCTGGCATGAGCGTTCTGGTTATCGACTGCGGCACAACAAATACTCGCGTGTATCTCTGCACACAAGGAGGATGCATCCTCGACACGCGCGCCTGCAAAATTGGCGCAAGAAACGCGTCGATGTTAGCGTCCAACGAGGTGCTGCGCAGAGAAATTTCCGGGATGATTGCGGATTTGCGCCGCGCGCACCCGGAGCTGTCTGTCAGCGCGATCTTCGCATCTGGCATGATTACCTCAGAAATCGGTCTTTACGAGCTGTCGCATCTGGTTGCACCTTGCGGAAAAAAAGAGCTTGCGGGCGGCATACAGAAGGTCTCGGGGCTTTGCTTAACGCGCGATGAAATTCCGGTCTATTTTGTGCGTGGCGTGAAAAACGCACCGGAAAAGTCTATACTGTCGCCCTTTGCAGCTGCGGCATGTGCTGATTTTATGCGCGGCGAAGAGACGCAAGCGATGGGACTGCTGGAACGGCATATGATGTCTCTTCCCGGAATTATGCTGGTTCTTTCGTCGCACAGCAAGTGGATCTTTTTAAGCGAGACCGGCGAGATCCTTGGCAGCCGAACAACAGCCAGCGGTCAACTGTATGCTGCTATTCTAGCAGAAACCTTTGTTGGAAAGTCTGTCGCAGCAGATCCGGCGCATCCAGCGCCTGCGGACTATTTTGACGAGACGCTCGTTCGGCACGCAATGAAGATGACCCGCAGCGCGGGCGTGGCCAGAGCAATGATGGCACCGCGCTTTCTTGATGTGCTTTTTGACACGGCTTGGTATGAGCGAAGACTGTTTTTTGAGGCGGCAATTGCTGCGGATGATTTACTGGCTGTGCACGGCGAGACAATGCAGATGTTTTTGGGCGCAAGGTCATTCTTTCTGACCGGGCAGGCGGAACGATGCAAACTTTATCGGTATTTGCTCCATCAGATGCTCCCGGATGCGGAAATTACAGAGTGCAGCGATGCGTTGGCACTTGCGCAGTTGACGGTAGATGGAATTCTCGCCATCGCGCACGAGGCGGGTATTCTGCCACCAAAGTATGAACACTGAATCAATATAGGAGGATTCTTATGAAATATCAGGTAAACGAGGTAAAAGAAAAGCTCTATTCCGGCGTTATCAGTGATGTCCTGGATCAGCATGGCTACCGATTTCAGTCGCTGCCCAATGATCTGATGCCCCTGATGGAAGATACTGTGCTCTTTGGTCCTGCATTCACCAGTATCGGCACGCAGGTTTATTCTATGCCAGAAGACCCACTGACGGCACAGTGCAAAGTTGTGGATCAATTGCAGTCCGGGCAGATTTATGTTCTGGTGACACGCGGTGAATATTGTTGCGCAGTATTTGGTGAGCTTTTCGCAACGGCGGTGCAAAAACGCGGCGGCGAGGGTGTTCTGCTCGACGGCTACGCCAGAGATCTTAAAGCGCTCAAGAAGATGAAATTCCCACTTTTCTATAAGGGGCGTGACCCGCGCACCTCCAAGGGACGCTGTGAAATTAATGAGTGCCAGGTTCCGGTAACGCTTGGCGGCGTAACCATCCATCCAGGTGATTATATTTTTGGAGATTTGGATGGCGTGGTCGTTATCCCGAAAGATTCTGTGGATGAAATTCTGGAAGACTCGTTCCTGACGGTAGAAAAGGAAAATAGTGTCCGCGAAAAGCTCCAGGACGGTGTCAGCTTGCAAGAGGTTTATTCCGCAGTCGGGGCAATTTAAAGTTCCTGTTTTCATCAAGATATCCGGGTATCGGTCTCCGCGCGCAAACAGAAGTTGCAGCGTATTGGCGCTGTTAAATGTATGGGACAGTCCAGAGTTCTTGATCTGCTCTATTCTATGTAAGTCTTTGCGGGCAGAGAATTTGCAGAAAAACATTTGAAATCTCCATCCGAATCAGTTATAATAGGCGTACAGCGTGTGGCGTTTCTGCGTAAATCCAGTTGCGGAGCAGCCACACGCCTTTTTTATGGAATCGGGTGAGAAGCGGCAGAATGGGCGAAAATTTCATAGGCAAATCGTGTAGCAGAAATGCGTAAGTCCGGATATTTGGGGACTTACGCATTTTTTATTTTTTAAAAGAAAGGTGAATTATATGGAAACCGAAAATCAGTTTTTGGGGACGGAGCGTATCGGTAAGCTCATGCGGCAGTACGCCATCCCCTGCATTATCTCGCTATTGGTAGGTGCACTCTATAACATCGTAGACCAGATCTTCATCGCCAACGCCAGCTACCTTGGCTCTTACGGCAACGCCGCCAACACGGTGGTGTTCCCACTGACCGTGGTGGCGCTGGCTATCGCTGTTATGGTAGGCGACGGCTGCTGCGCCTTTGTCAGTATGGCGCTGGGCAGAAATGAGATGGAGAAAGCAAAGCGCAGTGTTGGCAACGCTGTTGTGTTATCAGTTGCCAGCAGTCTTGTTTTAACGGCAGTATATCTCATTTTTGCGGACAACATTATTGCTATGTTCGGCGGCACGGTCAATGCGGAAACCTTCCACCACTCGCAGGAGTATTTCTTCTATATCACGCTGGGCATCCCGTTTTATATGTTCGGGCAGGCCATGAACCCCATCATCCGCGCCGACGGCAATCCCAAGTTCGCCATGATCTCTACGCTCGCAGGCGCCGTCATCAACATCATCCTCGACCCCATTTTCATCTTCTGTTTCAAATGGGGCATGATGGGCGCGGCAGTCGCCACAGTCATCGGACAGGTCGTAACGGCGATCCTTGCGGTGTGGTATCTGCTGCATATGAAGATCATCAAGCCCTCCGCCGGTGACTATGCCCTGCGCCGGAGCGTCTGCGGACGGATGCTGACGCTGGGCATCACCAGTTTTCTTTCGCAGATCAGCCTCGTGGCGGCGATGGCGGCCATCAACAATATGCTCCGCAAATACGGCGCGCTGGACGCTGTGTTCTCTCAGGAGCAGTACGCGCAGATCCCCATGGCGGTGGTGGGCATCGTGATGAAGTTCTTCCAGATCGTCATTTCCATCGTGGTGGGCATGGCGGCAGGCTGCATCCCCATCGCGGGCTACAACATGGGCGCGGAGAAAAAGCGCCGCGTGCGGGAGCTGTTCACCAAGCTGCTGGTGGCTGAGGCGCTGGTGGGCGCGGTGGCGCTTGTGCTGGCGGAGGGCTTTCCCCGGCAGCTCATCGCCATTTTCGGCGCAGCCAACGAGAGCAGCTACTACACCGATTTTGCCATCAAGGCTTTCCGCACGTATCTGTGCATGATGATCCTCGCCTGTGTCAACAAAGCGTGCTTCATCTTCTTGCAGGCAGTCGGCAAGGCACTCTCGTCCACGCTGCTGTCCATGTTCCGTGAGATGGTGTTTGGCGTGGGCTTTGCCCTGCTGCTGCCTGTGTTCTTCGGCCTGGACGGCGTGCTGTATTCCATGCCGGTGTCGGATATTCTGACCTTTATCATCTCGGCGGTCATCATCGTAAAAACCTATCGGGAATTGAATGCGGAAAGAGTGCAGAGCGCATGAAAAATCGAGTCATTACCATCAGCCGTGAGTTCGGCAGCGGCGGACGCACCATCGGCAAAAAGGTTGCGGAAAAGCTGGGCATCCCCTGCTATGACGCGGAGATCATTCAGGAGATGGCGAAAGTAACAGGCTTTGCGCCCGGCTACGTGAAGGAGGCGGGAGAATACGCGCCCGGCGGTTTCCTCTCGAACGCTTTTTCAAGCCGGATGTTTGGCCCCACCAATGAGGATATTCTCTGGGAGCACCAGTACAAGGTCATTACAGACCTTGCCGAAAAGGGTCCCTGCGTCATCGTGGGACGCTGTGCAGACTACATTTTGCAGGACACGGCGGACTGCCTGAAGGTCTTTATCCATGCGGACATGGCGTTCCGTGCAAAGCGCATCGTGGAGGTCTACGGCGAGCGGGAGCAGTCCCCGGAGGAGCGTTTGCGGGATAAGGGCAAGCGCCGCGCGGCGTATCACCGCTTCTACACCAACATGAAGTGGGGCCACGCCCAGAACTACCACCTGACGCTGGACAGCGGCGTTATCGGTATCGACAAGTGTGTGGACATCATCGCGGAGCTGTATTGATAAGAAAAAGAGGTCGGCTGCTTTTGCAGCCGACCTCTTTCTGTATTTATACCACTTTTTGATATGTCTTTCTCGTCAGCAAAACCGCCACAAGACACGCTCCTGCCTCCGCCACAGGCAGCGAGAGCCAGACGAGGCTTGCGGCATTTTCTGTCAGGGAAAGCGCCCATGCCAGCGGCAAAGCCAGTACGACAAAACGCAGCAGCGAAATGACCAGCGAGTAGCCGCCTTTGCCCAATGCCTGACACACGCCCTGCAAAATAATGTTGGCACCAGCAAAGAAGAAGCCGCAGGTAATGATCCGCAGCGCCAGTACACAAAGCTGGTGGGATTCTTCCGTAACGGAGAAAATGCCCACGATTTGACGGGCAAAAAGCTGCAAGAGGGCAATGCCGATCAACATGATGACCGAAACATAGAGCAGTCCGTACCGAATGGTCTGTGACACACGCGCCTTATTCTTAGCTCCGAAGTTATAAGAGATAATGGGGATGGAAGCGTTATTCAGCCCATACCCCGGCATAAAGATGAAGTTTTGCAGCTTGTAATAGACACCATAGGCCGTGACAGCCGAAACGGAGATCGTACCCAAGATCAGGTTCAGCGCATAAGACATGATCGGCGTCAAAATCTGCATGACGATGGCGGGTAGACCGATGGCGTAAATGCTGCCAAGGGTTTTCTTCTCCGGCTTGAGATAGCGCATTCCGCTCTCTAAGCCGACACCTTTTTTGAAAAATGCCACCGCAATCACGATGAGAGAAACAAATTGCCCGATGACCGTAGCCCATGCCGCCCCGGCCACACCCATAGCGGGGCAGCCCAAAAGTCCGTAGATCATAATGGGATCGAGAATGATGTTGGTCATCGCTCCTGCAAGCTGGCAGATCATGGTGATGGTTGTTTTTCCTGTTCCCATCACGATTTTTTCAAGGCACATATAGCCCAAAGTGCCGAGGGAGAACACCGTGATAATACGGAGATAGGTAGTCCCCATTCCCGCAATCACCGTGTCCGCGGTCTGTGAATTGATAAAAACCTCGGATGAGGTCAGTCCGAAAAGAAAAATCAGCACAAAATAGCACAGCGTCACAAACATGGCGTTGCCCGCCGTGCGGCTGGCCTGCTCCCGATCCCCGCGTCCTAAATTTTTTGCAATCATGGCATTGATGCCGACGCCTGTTCCGACGCCCAGCGCCATGATCAGCATTTGAATGGGAAACGCCAGCGTCAGCGCATTGATGGCCTTGTCGCCCATATCCGCGATCTGCGCCGTATCGGGGATGTGAGAAACGAAAAAGGTATCCACAACATTGTAAAGCGCCTGCCCCAGCATGGAGATCATCATGGGCGCACCCATGTTGAGCAGCAGGTTTTTAATCGGCATTTCTGCCATTTTATTTCCGCCCTGCGGATTCATATTTGATCGCTCCTGTTCCTATAATTACCACTTGTTAAAATGTACCCGGTCTTCCTCGTAGCGGCTCTCGCGAGGTGTCGTAATGTCCTCTGTCGGGTAGCCAAGGGCGATGATCGAGTGGGGGATCACAGTATCAGGCAGGTCAAAAAGCTCCCGTTGGCGCTGCACCCGATCCATCTGTGGCCATGTGCCGAGCCATACCGAACCGATCCCCAGCGCGTGGGCGCAGAGGCAGATGTTTTCGGCGGCAATCGCCCCATCCACGATCCAGTAGTCCTTGGCAGGCGGAAAAGCTCGCTCCAAGTCACCACAGACGAGAATTCCAGCAGCGGCGTTTTTCAGCGGGCGGGCAGGCTCTCCGTTGGCAGCAGCCATCTGCCAGAGCTTTTCTTTTTCGGTCACGACCACGAACGACCAATCCCTTGCGTTCACACAGCAGGGGCCGCTCATGGCGGCGTCCAGTATCTGATGCAGCTTTTCGCTTTCAATCGGCTGCTCTGTAAATTCCCGCGTGCTGCGGCGGGTGAAAATTGCGTTGATCGCATCCATGTGTTTATTCCTCCGTATTGCGGTATTGGTATTCTTCCTCGTTGATGGGAATGTCCCATGTATGCAGCAGGCTGTCCAGAAGTCCCGCAAGCTGCTGCTTTTTCCGCTGCGGTATCGTATCGAACAGCTCGTCCGCATAAGCCTGCCGGTTTTGCATCGCTTCTATCGCGGCCTTTTCGCCCTGCTCGGTCAGCTCAACGTCCACATTCCGCTTGTCCTGCTCGTTTTTGCAGCGGGAAATCAGACCGGACTTCTCCATGCCGTCCAGCTGCTCGCTGAGCGTTGCGGAGCGGCGTCCGGTCAGCTCGATCAATTCCCGTTGGGTCAATGCGCCATATTGGTTCAAAAGAACCAACAGCCGCCCCTGCCCACGAAATTTTTCCTGTGTCTGCATGAGGTAAGAGATTTGGTGCATCATTCCCAGCAGGCGCAGATTCAGTTCATTGTCCATGAAATCACCTCAAAAATCGTTAGGGTGCTTGCGATTAGAGTATAGCACAGACATTCTCGTTTTACAAGGTGCCTAAAGAAAAGAAGAAAAAATCGTTTGAAATCGAGTTTCAAATCTGCTAAAATATAAACATACAAAGGCATCATGGGAGTGCATCCGGTGCAGCGGGCGTTGGCGGCAGACTGGCGCTTGCAAGCTGTTTGTTCACTGATCATCTCTCTGAAAAATGGCTTCCGTTCTGACCGGGCGGAGCTGGGGGAGGTGAAATGAATGAAACGTGTAAAGGCAGCCTGCATCCTGCAAACACTGGTGTTTGCACAGAAAGACGATTGCGGTTTGACCCATGAGCAGCAGCTCAAAGTCAACCACGACGAAGTGAGCCGTTATAAGGCGACGATGGACAGAAGCCGTACCCGGTATCAGATTACCGAGGAAACCGAACAGAGTGACGGTTCTGTGCTGGTCCGAGTCCGCAAGCAGTATAACGACAAAGCCGATGTAAGCGAATATTTTAACTGACACCAGACCCGCCTGACTTCCATCAGGCGGGTTTGTGATAGAAAGCGTGGGTATAATGAGCGATAATTATGAGCTTGAACAGATCCGGCAGCGCATTTTGGAGCGTTATCGGAGCAATCCCAGCATCCGTATCAAGGTTTCCCTCCGGCGACCGAAGCTGCATTTGGACAATGTCCCGGTGGTAATCACAGGTGTCTATCGGCACATCTTTCAGGTTGAGGAAGCCTCATCTGGGCAGCCGAAGCGCCATGCGCTGCAATATGCGGATGTGCTGACGCACGATATTGAGCTTTTGGATACTTGAATGACGGGGCGTATGCAGAGCAGCGGCGCTAAAAGCGGATAGGGCTCGTTCGTCCGTCGGCGTGAGGGACAAAAATCGCGCAGGCAAAACGAACACAAAAAGCACTTTCCTGACAAGTTTGTATGGTGGAAACTTTCCTTTTCGTGCCGTATAATGATGGCACAGACAAGGAGGTGGTCAATATGCTGGCAGAGAATCTGGCGCTCCTGCGAAACCTCCGCGGCATGACGCAGGAGGAGGTGGCGGAGGTCATCGGCATCTCGCGCCAGTCCTACTCCAAGTGGGAGCAGGGCGAAACGATTCCCGACATTGAAAAATGCGACCGCTTGGCAAAATTCTACGGGGTCTCCATCGATGCCCTTATCCATCAGGATGAGGAGGTCGGCAAGGCGCGGGAGGCGCCTGCCCCAGTGGGCAAGCATCTGTGGGGAACGGTGGCGATGGGCGCCAAGGGTCAGATCGTCATCCCCAAGGCGGCGCGGGATACCTTCCACTTGAGCGAAGGCAACCGTCTGGTCGTCCTCGGCGACGAGGAGCAAGGCATCGCGCTCATCAAGGCGGAGGTCTTTGAGGAGCGAATGCAGAAGGCCCTGCGTGTAAGTCAGAAATCTAACGAATAAAAGAAGGTGCGATCATGAAATGTCCCGAATGTGGAAAGGAAATGCGGGAGGGGTATCTCTTTTGCAGCAAGGACGGTGCGTTCAGCTTTGCAAACGAGGTGCCGGGCGTGTTTGAGAACGCGAAAAACGCCGCTGGCTTTGTGAAGATCACAGACCTCAAGGCAAGCCACCGGACGAGAGTTCCAGCCTCCATCTGCGAGGAATGCAGGACGGTCATGCTCAAGTATTGATTGAAGTTTCCGCCACAGCTCATATCCAACCGGAAAAAGCCCCCAAACCGTTGTGTCAAAACGGCTTGGGGGCTTGCTTTGCTGGGAATGGAAACCACTAGCAAAGGGATTTATGGAAGTTTCAGGAGTCCTACATCAAGCGATACGAGCTATATGGCAGCACTGCTGTCTTTTATTGACTCGCAGCATCAGACAGGCTCTGCAAAATCTGTCCAATATCTGCATCCATACAGATCGCCTGCCGCTCGATCTCCTGCGGGCAAACCGCTTGTCCTTGGTTGATACAGGCGTAGATTGCGTTCGGGTTCTTCGCCGTCATCTGCCAGAAGGGGTACTTGATGATGACTGGGGTGTTGTAGCCTACGCCTAATTCCAGAAAGAGGATTTTTCCGCCTGCATGGGTACGGAGGAAATTCTCATACCGCTCCGCTGCTGCGTGCCAGCCTTCATCCTCGACAAACTTGTTGTCAGAACGCAGGTTCATGGTCAGTGGTTTCCCACAGTGGGGGCAGGTCGGAAGAAGTTCTGTCGGGACTTTCATATCCTCCTGCCGCCTGACCATTTCACGAATCGCGGCTTCGTTATCAAAGGTTTCCTGACAGCACGGCTCACTGCACTGAAATAGGCCATAATCGCCCTGCGTGTAAAAAAGCCGTTTCTTGTCAAAGCCCGCCTTCTGAAAGCAGTGGTCTACATTGGTTGTGATAACGAAATAGTCCTTGTCGGCCACCAGCTTCAAAAGGTCATCGTAGACCGGTTTGGGGGCATCCATATAGCGGTTGATTTAGATATACCGGCTCCAATAGGCCCAATGCTCCTCCGGCGTGGCAAACGGATAAAAGCCGCCGGAGTACATATCCCGAATGCCGTACTTCTGAGCAAAGTCGGAGAAGTGCTGCTCAAACCGTTCGCCGGTGTAGTTGAAGCCCGCCGCCGTAGACAGACCTGCGCCTGCGCCGATGACCACGGCATCACAGTCCCGCAAAGCAGCTTTCAGCCGTTCCATCGACTCAGAGCAGCTTTTCGTAGATGGCTTTGTCCAAATCCTTGAAAACATTGAAGATCACCTTCTTGACACTGGTTTGCTTTTCGAGAAATTCTTTGACTATCGCTACGGCAATCTCTGCCGCTAAGTCATTGGGAAAATGAAACTCACCCGTGGAAATGCAGCAGAACGCCACGCTTTCCAAGTCATTTTCCGCTGCAGCTCCAAGCAGGAGCGGTAGCAGGCGACCAGCAGTTCTTTGCCCTTTTTTGTCACTCGTCCGTCGATAATCGGACCGACGGTGTGCAGTACATAGCGGCAGGGCAGATTAAACGCTGGGGTGATTTTTGCTTGACCGGTGGGTTCCGGATGGACTGCTTCTTCGGGAGATTATCTTAATGAGATTACGGTTCGCCTAGTGTTTTCAATGGTTTTGCAATCATTCAGAAGAGATGGACATTCTCGCTGAAAACCGTATAACCCTTGAAAATACAGCATTTTATCAGTTGATGCCTGAAAACTCCGACCGTCGACATTGCTCCTGTCAAGCTCTATCCTTATGTAAAAAAGCAAGACGCAAACTCATGCATTTGAGTTTGCGTCTTGCTTTTGCCCGTACCGACTGTACCCCCATGACACATTGTGTACCTATGGGGCGAAACAGTTAGCTGCCCCTGCGTTTTTACACGCATGAAAAACAGAACCTCTCCGCCTCGCTCTGCTCGGCACCTCCCCTTGACAAGGGGAGGCATTTTTTCGCCCGCACCCAAGGCTCCCCTTGTCAAGGGGAGCTGGCGCGCAGCGCCTGAGGGGTTACCCCCGCCGCAGCGGAAAAAATCCCAACCCCCTTGCTATTTCATGCCAAAAGCAGTATAATCTCAATATCTGCCGTCATCGGTGTGTGGATTGTGCGGCAGAGGTGTGTGTCAATAACTCGAAAGGATGAAAAAAATGAGTCTTTCCGCTTCCGCTCCCTGGCTGAAATATTACGGCGAAGTGCCGCATCACCTGACCTACCCGCAGAAGACCATCTATCAGATGGTCCGCGACGCCGCCATCCGCGACGCCAGGCTCCCCGCCTATGAGTTCATGGGCAAGAAGACCACCTTCGCGCAGTTCATGGAAAAGATCGACCAGACCGCCCAGGCCTTCCTCGCCATGGGCATCCAGAAAGGCGACCGCGTGACCATCTGCATGCCGAACTGCCCGCAGGCCCTGCATGCGTTCTACGGCCTCAACCGCATCGGTGCGGTCTCCAACATGATCCATCCGCTCTCCGCCGCGGGCGAGATCAAGTTCTACCTCAACTTCTCGCACTCCAAGTGCATCCTGACGCTCGACCAGTTCTACGCCAAGATCGCCCCCGTCATGCCCGAGCTTGACAACAAGGACTGCAAGCTCCTGCTCGCCAAAATTGAGGACGAGCTCTATCCGCATCTGGCCCTCGGCTACGCCCTCACCGCCGCGCGCAAGTATCCGAAGCCCCCGAAGAACGGCAATTTTATCTGGTGGTCCGAATTCCAGCGCATGGGCAAAAAGCGCAATCTACCCCTGCCGAAGAACTGCGGCCGCGCGGAAGACGGTGCGTCCATCCTCTATTCCGGCGGTACCACCGGCACGACCAAGGGCATCCTGCTCTCCAACATGAACTTCAACGCCCTCGGTCTGCAGACCATCGCGGCCTCCGGCTTCTCGCCCATCGACGGCATGAAGATGCTCTCCGTCATGCCCGTGTTCCATGGCTTCGGCCTCGGCATCGGCATCCATACCGCCCTCATCGGCGGCGCGTGCTGCATCCTCGTCCCGAAGTTCAACGTCAATACCTACGCCGACCTGCTCATCAAGAAGCAGCCGAACATCATCCCCGGCGTCCCGACCCTGTTTGAGGCCCTTCTGCGCGCCGAAAAGCTCGAAAACGCCGACCTCAGCTGCCTGAAGGGCGTCTTCTCCGGCGGCGACAGCATGTCCATCGAGCTCAAGAAGAAGGTCGACGAGTTCCTGAAAATGCACCATGCCTCCGTGCAGGTCCGTCAGGGCTACGGCCTGACCGAGTGCGTCACGGCCTCCTGCCTGACCCCGAAGGATTATAACCGCGTCGGCTCCATCGGCGTTCCGTTCCCCGATACCTACTACAAGATCGTCAAGCCCGGCACCACGCAGGAGCTCGACGCCAATCTCGAGGGCGAGATCTGCGTCTCCGGCCCCTCCGTCATGCTTGAGTACGTCGACAACCCCGAGGAGACCCATAACACCCTCCGCCGCCACGACGACGGCCGCATCTGGCTGCACACCGGTGACCTCGGCAAGATGGACGAGGACGGCTTCGTCTACTTCTCCCAGCGCATCAAGCGCATGATCATCACCTCCGGCTACAACGTCTATCCCGGCCAGCTGGAAAACATCATCGACGGCCACGAAAAGGTCCTCCTGTCCTGCGTCATCGGTGTCAAGGACCCGTATAAGATGCAGAAGGTCAAGGCTTTCGTCGTCTTGCGCCCCGGCTGCGAGCCGTCGGACGCCGTCAAGCAGGAGATCCTCGATTACTGCCGCCAGCATATCGCCAAATATGCCATGCCGTACGACATCGAGTTCCGCCCCGAGCTTCCCAAGACCCTGGTCGGCAAGGTCGCCTACCGCGTGCTCGAAGAGGAAGAGGCCGAGCGTCAGGCCGCGGAAGACGCGAAGAATCAGTAATACAATCAACCCGCAGCCTGCCGCCTCCGCGGCAGGCTGCCCGAATTCCGGGAGTCTGCCATGAAGAAAAACGATCGCATCTGGGAGCTTGACGCCCTGCGCGGCGTGTGCATCCTCTGTGTCATCGCCGTCCACCTGATCTACGATCTCGGCTTTTTTATCGGCCTGGACCTGCATTTGCCCGCCTGGTACGTGTTCATCCAGCAGTACGGCGGCGTGATCTTCGTGATCCTGTCCGGCTGCTGCGCCACGCTCGGCTCGCGCAGCTTCCGCCGCGGCTGCATCGTCTTCGCCTGCGGCCTGCTCATCTCGCTCGTGACCTTCGGCATGTACCGCCTCGGCATGGCCACGCGCGACGTGATCGTCTGGTTCGGCGTGCTGCACCTGCTCGGCATCTGCATGATGCTCTATCCCGTCTACCGGAAGCTGCCGACGCCGGCGCTGGCCGCCATCGGCATCGTCCTCGTCGTGGCGGGCTATCTGATCGCCGGGACCGTCGTGCGGGCGAAATTCCTGTTCCCGCTGGGCCTTCTCTACGAGGGCTTCACCTCAAGCGACTACTTTCCGCTCCTGCCACACCTGGGCTGGTACATGCTCGGTACCGTCCTCGGCCGGACCGTCTACGCGGACAAAAAAACGCGCCTGCCCGGCACGTTCCGAAACAGCGGCATCGCGCGCTTTTTCTGCTGGTGCGGCCGCCAGTCGCTGTTCATCTACCTGCTCCACCAGCCCATCGTCTACGGCCTGCTGGAGCTGATCGCAAGCCTGAGACATTAAAAAAATTCCTGCGCCGTCTGCGCAGGAATTTTTTCTTTACTTTTCCAGCTGTTTTCTGACGACCTGCACGATCCGCGCGATCGCGGCGCTCAGCACCGCGTTGACGGCGAATTCCACCAAAAAGTTCACGCCGATGAACGCCACGAACAGATACGTCACAACATCCGTCCCGCCCGCGTACTGCGCCAGGATCGGCCGGAAGACCGTCAGCATCCCGACGGCAAACACGCCCGTGTTCACGACCGGCGCGACCAGCGCCGCCGCGATGCAGCTGAGCGTCTGCTTCTTTTCCAGCGCCTTTGCAGCGAGTCCCGCGCACAGGCCGCACAGCACGGCCTTGCCGACGCACACGACGATCAGCCAGAACGGGCTGGCCGTCCACAGCAGATACGTGAACTGGTCCGCGCCGGTGACGCCTGCGATCAGGCACACAAGGCCGAACACGAAGCCCAGTCCCGCGCCCGCGCCGGGCCCGAACAAGATCGCGCCCACGACGATCGGTACCAGCGTCAGCGAGATCGGGACCGGCCCGATCCGGATGCCGCTGGCTACGGTCTGCAGCACGACGACCAGCGCGGCCAGAATGGCCAGCGAGGTCAGACGGACGACGGATGCATGATTGTTGCGTTTCATAAGTACCTCCTGCTGTCACTCCGGGTCTTCCCGGATGCAACGCAAATATTTTACCGCGGGCAGTGCCCGGTGATAACAGAAACAAAGAAATTGATGGGCGAGGGGAGTGCTTACGGGATCTCCTCCTCCACGGGTTCGCTGGAGATGGGCGCGCCGTCTTTGATGGCCTGCCACTGCTCGCGCGTGATGAGCAGCTGGCGGGGCTTGGAGCCCTCAAACGGGCCGACGAGGCCGCGCTCCTCCATCTCATCCATAATGCGCGCCGCGCGGGCATAGCCGAGCTTCAAACGCCTCTGGAGCATGGAGACGGAGGCCTGTCCGGTCTCGAGAATGACGTCGACCGCGGCCGGGAGCATCTCGTCGCCGTCGGAGCTTTCGGTCTCCGCGGCAGTGCTTCCGGAGCTGCCGGAGCCGGATTTTCCGCTCTCCGCAGCCTTTTTGTCGATCTCTGCCATGACGGAATCAGAATACTCCGCCTCGCTGGAATCCTTGATGAACGTGACGACGTCCTGGACCTCGTTGTCCGTGATGAAGCAGCCCTGTACGCGCTTGGGCTTGCCCTGGCCGAGCGGCGCATAGAGCATATCGCCCTTGCCGACGAGCTTTTCCGCGCCTGCGGTATCGAGAATGATGCGCGATTCCATCGCGGAGGCGACGGCGAACGCAATGCGCGAGGGGATATTGGCCTTCATCAGGCCCGTGATGACGTCCGCGGACGGACGCTGCGTCGCGATGACCAGATGGATGCCCGACGCACGGCCCATCTGCGCGATGCGGCAGATGGATTCTTCGACTTCCTTGGCAGCCACGAGCATCAGGTCTGCCAGCTCGTCGATCACGACGACGATCTGCGGCATGGGCTCAAGCTCGTCATCAGCGGACATGCGCGCCTGTTTGTTGTAGGATTCAAGATCGCGGACGCCCGCGTCCGCCATCATGCGGTAGCGCCGCATCATCTCCGTGACCGCCCACTGCAGGCTGCCTGCGGCCTTTTTGGGATCAGTGACGACCGGGATGAGCAGGTGCGGAATGCCGTTGTAGATGCCAAGCTCGACCATCTTCGGGTCGATCATGATGAGCTTGACCTCCTCGGGCTTTGCCTTGTACAGAAGCGAGATGATCAGGCTGTTCATGCAGACCGATTTACCGGAGCCGGTCGTGCCGGCGATCAGCAGATGCGGCAGCTTGCCGATATCACCGATGATGCGGTTGCCGCCGATATCCTTGCCGACGGCAAAGGAGACCTTCGACTTGTGCTTTGCGAACTCCGGCGAGTCGATGACCTCGCGCGCCATGACGACCGACACGATCCGGTTCGGCACCTCGATGCCGACCACAGAGATCTTGTCCGGGATGGCCGCGATGCGCACGCCCGACGCGCCGAGCGCCAGCGCGATGTCGTCCGCCAGATTCGTGACCTTCGAGAGCTTGACGCCGCGCTGCAGCTCCAGCTCATACCGCGTGACCGACGGGCCGCGCGTGACGTTGATGATGTGCGCCTCGATGCCGAACGACTGCAGCGTATCGCTCAGCCGCTCCGCATTCTGCCGCATTTCCTCGGTGCCGTCGTGCGCCTGACCGCTCCCGGCCTTCAGAAGGTCGACGGGCGGGAACTGATACTCGGGCTTTGCGGGCTCCTGCTGCGTGATCTGCTGCGCGATCTGCGCGGCCTCGAGCTGCACGTCCGCCTTTTTGAGCTTTTCCGGCTGCTCCGGCGTCTGCAGCGGCGGAAGCGATTCTTCCGGGGCCGGGGCGGGCTGCGGCTCAGGTTTGGGTGCGTCAAAATGGTCGATGATGAGCGGCGGCATCTGCCGCGGCTGTGTCATGGGAATGACGTTCGGGATGGGCGCGGGCGCCGGATCCTCTTCCGGTTCCGGCTCCGCCGCCTTCGCGGGCGGCTCCGGTTGGTCGGCGATCAGCGCGTCAAACTGCGACTTGTAGTCGGTATGCACCTCCGGCTCTGCCTGCGCGGCGGCGGGCGCTTCCGCGGCCTCCGGCTCCTGCGCGGGCGCTGCGGACGGCTTTGCCTGCCTGCGGCTGTTCTCCACAAAAACATCCGGCCGCATGGGCGCAGAGCGCTTTGCACTCTTTCTGGGCGTCTCTTCGGGCAGGGGAGGATCGTCGACCGGCAGGTCGAACTCGCTCATCCGCGACGCGCGGCGCTGCTCGGCCCGCTGGACATGCTCGATGTGGTGCGTGGCGACGGTGTCGACGATGGCCTGTGCGGTGTCCTTATGCTCGCGCTGCGGTTCGGCATATTCGGCGCGTGGCCGGTTCTTGATGGCGGTCACGATGCTCGCGACCGTCATATTGAGGCTCGTGATCAAACTCAGCAGCATCCCGACGATCACCACGATTACCGCGCCGATCCGGCTGATGAGCGCCGCGAGCAGGCTTGCCAGCCCGCCGGACAACACGCCTCCGGCCGTGCCGCTGATGCCGCCGTCCCAGAGCGCGGTGACGACTTCCCAGCCCTCCGGCGCGTCAAAGCTCCCGCCCACCAGCTGTACCAGACTGCCGACCAGCGCGGCCGTCAGAAACGTGCACGTCACGCGCAGCGCGACGGGGCGGCCGTCATGCAGGATGAGGATGAGAAAGCTCATCACGAACGAGAACGGCAGGATATAAAATCCCGCGCCGATCAGCCCCCGGAATACAGACCCGAGCAGATTCAAGATCGCCGCGTCGATCCGGAAGCAGCACAGCACCGTCAGCAGCGCCAGCACCAGACACACGCAGGCGCCGACCTCCCGCCGGATGGGCGCGGCCTGCTTCTTGGCCGGCTTTTTCCGCCCACGGGAGGAGGAAGATGTCGTTTTTCTTTTGTTATTGGTGGCCATGGAACCTTACACCTCACGAAATCAGGGACAGGATCAGCGTCAGCAGACCCGCGCCCCAGCAGTAATAGCAAAATCCGCCGAATTTTCCGCGCTGCACGATGCGGTTGAGCGCGAAAATGGCGAGATACCCGAATACGAACGCCGCCGCGACGCCGCACAGATACATCGGCACCTCCGCCCAGTCGATCCCGGCGGAAATGGCCTTGACGAGCGACAGCAAATTCGCGCCCAGCACGGCGGGAATGGAGAGGAAGAACGAGAAGCGGACCGCGAACGTCCGGTCAAACCCGCGCAGAAGCCCGGCGGAGATCGTCGTCCCGGACCGGGACAGGCCGGGTACGACGGCGATCATCTGCGCAAGGCCAATGACCATCGCGTCCGAGAGCGTCATGGCCTTCTCGGTCTTGTTGCCGTGGCCGAAGCGGTCGGCCGCCAGCAGCAGAAAGCCGGTCACGATGAGCGCGAAGCCGATGAAAAACGTGTTGTAGAACAGCGGATCCAGCCAGTCGTTCAGCAGCGCGGCAGGGATCAGCGGCAGCGTGGCCGCGATCAGAAACAGCAGCAGCCGCCGCCGCGGCAGATCGGGCTTCACGCCGCGCCGCAGCTTTTTGATGTGGAGCATGGCTAGCCCCTCGCGGCACAGCCCGCGCAGCTCCATATGATACGCCAGAATGACCGCCCCGAGCGTCCCGAGATGCAGCAGAACGTCAAACAGCATCTGGTTTTCCAGATCCCCGATGCGCAGGAAGTTCTGCAGAATGGCGAGATGGCCGGAGCTGGAGATCGGCAGAAACTCCGCAAGCCCCTGTATGATACCAAGTAAAATGGCGCTCCAATAGGTCATACCAGATCCTCCATCCGGAAAGTTGCCTCCGCCGGGCGGATGCACATACATATTTATATTATCACAGATCCAGAAATATTTCCACTATACGTTCGAAAAAGCTCTGCGGGAATTTCCCGCAGAGCCAATTGAAAGGAATAGGGGAGACTCAGCCGGCCTTTTTCCGCTCCGGCAGCTGCGACAGGAGGATGGCCGCGAACATGATCGCGCACCCGATCAGCTCCCGCCCGGAAAGACCCTGCCCGATGAGGATCCAACCGAACAGCGCCGCAAAGACCGATTCCAGGCTCATCAGCAGCGACGCCAGCGCGGGCTGCACGTCCCGTTCGCCGATGATCTGGAAGGTATAGGCCACGCCGCCGGAGAACACGCCCGCGTACACGATCGGCAGCCAGCAGCTGCGGATCGAGGCCCAGTCCGGCGACTCGAACACGAACATGCCGATCGCCGACAGGGCCGAGCACACAAAAAACTGTACGCAGCTCAGCCGCACGCCGTCCATCCGCGGCGAGACGGCGCTGATATAGCAGATATGGAACGTAAAGAGCACCGCGCACCCAAGCGTCAGCAGATCCCCACCCGCGACCGAGAACCCGGAGCCGACGCACAGCAGATACATCCCGAACACCGCGGCTGCCGCGCAGAGCCAGACCCTGAGGCCCGCCTTTTTGCCCGTCAGCACCCCGACGATCGGCACAAAGACGATATACAGCGCCGTCACGAACCCGGACTTGCCGACCGTCGTGTCCAGCAGGCCGAACTGCTGCAGCGTCGTCGCCGCGAACAGCAGCACGCCGCAGATCGCGCCCGCTGCCAGCTGCCGCTTTTTATCCTCCTTCGTGACCGGCCGGTTCTGTGACCAGCCCTTGCGGTCCAGCACCCGGATGACCGGCAGCAGCACCAGCCCCGCCAGAAAAAACCGCGTCGCGCCCATCGTAAACGGCCCGACATACTGCATGCCCTCGCTCTGCGCGACGAACGCCGCGCCCCAGATCATGGCGCACAGGAGAAGAAGAATACAGCCTTTTGTCTGCTTGTGCATGGCTTTGCCCCTTTATCGTAAAAAAGAATTTTCTGCCATGATAGCACACCTTGCAGCCAAAGTCAAACAATCTTGCCGCCCGGCAGAATTTGTGGTATGATATACAAAAAACAGGGGAGGCGCGCGCATGGAACCGTTATTTCTGCCGGTGCTGCACAGCTTTGAAAACAACAACATCTTTACGGGGAGCTTCGGCGCGCTCCGCTTTCGCGTGACCCCGTCGATCGTCATGCTGAACCAGAAAGAGGTCAACTTCGACGAAAGCTCCATGAAATGCGAGTGCTGGCACGGCGAATACTGCTACGAAAAAAGCCAGATGGAAGACGAAAAAGTCTTCCCCCTCTCCGAGCCCGCCCGCCAGGAAATGTACGACTGGCTGATGGCCCACGTATAAGCACAAAAACGCCCGGCGGGCCTGCCGGGCGTTCGTCATATTCCAAATCAAAGAGCGGCGGGCAGGATGAAAGAAAAGAGAAGGACCACCCGCCGCCCCGGGTAGCTCCCTGTTCGAGCTGGCTTTATCATAGCAGAATAAAATTACATTGTAAAACTGTAGATTCTTGCGTATGATACAGGTAATACCTGTGAAAGAGGGAACACCATGAATCTGCAGACGATGGAATACTTCGCGGTCCTTGCCCGCGAGCGCAGCTTTACCCGCGCGGCCGAGGCCCTGCATATCACGTAGCAGTCGCTCTCCGGCCATATCGCCGCCGTGGAGCAGGAGCTGGGCGCGCAGCTCCTCTCCGCCTTCCTCCGCATCGCCCGGCAATGCGTCCACGAAGCATAAAAACCCCGGCCCCCGCCATCAGGCGGGGGCCGGAACTTTTTTATCGTCAGGATTTGGTCCCGGCTGCGGACAGCAGGGAGCGGTACAGTGCAGGGGAGCCGGTCTTCCAATAGGTATCTTTGGCTGCGCTGCCGGAATGGTCTGACAGGATCACCCGGCCGTTTTCGCCGACCGCGAACGTGAAAAGCGCACCGTCGTCTGCCGTCAAAAAGATCTGCACGCACGGGACGGGCAGTTCCATGGACGCATAGGAGCGCCTGACATACGTGCTGCCCAGCAGCTCCCGCAGTGTATCGGGGCTGAGGCTGTCCGCCGGAAGCTGCGTACCCGCACTGCCGCCCTGTTCATACCATTCGATGATCTGGACCCGATCCCATTGCCCGCAGCCGCTCACATCCGCCAGCGTCCGCGCCCCGCCGCAGCCGCATAACAGCAGAAGGGCCGCAAATATGGGCAGAAGCTTGAAGCGCATATCGGCGTCCCGTCCTTTCTGCTCTGTTGTATCAGCACAGGGCCTTATTCCCAATGGATCCGGTTGCCGCACTTGGGGCAGCAATAAGTATCGTTCCGATACCACTGCGGGATCAGGCCGCCCCAGCCGCAATACGGGCACCGCAGCAGATGAAATTTGATCACAAGCGAACACAGAATCAAAATTCCGCCGATCACGACCAGCAGCACTTTTGTTTCTGTCTTCCATGGAACAGGAAGAATCAGCGGGCTATACGTGCACGCAATGCCGAGTATCCCAATGATGATGCAGATACGTGCATAGATCCGTTTCACGGATGGCTGCGGTTCGTTTTGCATGCTTACGCCTCCTTTGAATCCGAGGCGGCGGCTTTTTCTTCTCCCTCCGCCGGCCGCTCCAGCAGATTCACCGGCCAGACCTGCGGGAGGAGCATGAGAAGCCCGATCAGCAGGATCACGATGCCGAGCACCAGCGGCACGATCAGATGCAGCTCACACAGCCGATTGACCGCGGAGCCCATCGTATCCTCCGCCGCGCAGGCAGCCACCAGGATCCCCGCGCTCCCGATCGTCCCGATCAGTACCAGCGCCAGCGCAAACAGAAAATAACAGATCAGATGATAGGTCTTCGTCTGCATATTGTCACGCCTTTCTGCAATTCTTTTTGATCTTCAAGGGAAAACTTTCTTCTGTTTCCAAAATACACGAAAATTTTATATTTGTCAATGCTTTATATTGACTTTACAAAAATACCATGCTATATAAGTATTATCGACACCCTCATCCGGAAGGAGGGAGGCCTATGGCGAAGCGGGAGGACTTCGGGCATTCGTTTCTGGCTTATTTCAAGCGGGCAACCAGCCCGCTGGCGGTCCTGCGCATCCTGTCGGACCGTCCGATGTATGGGTACGAACTGATCCAGGAATTAAAGCAGCGCTCAGGCGGAAAATATCAGCTTTCTCTGCTGTATCCCGTCCTGTACCGGCTGGAGGAGCAGGGCTATCTGACCATCAGCGCAAGCGAGATCGTCGATGGCCGTGCGCGGAATTACTATGCCGTTACGGCCGCGGGACGCGAGTATCTGCGGCAGACACTGGCCGAATACGACGAGATCTCCGGCGTGTTCCGGCAGCTGATGGAGGGATGGGACGGATGAAACACACAAATACCATCATGCAGTAGTATTGCCGGGCCGTCCGGAAGAAGCTTCTTCTCCCGGCGCGCCAGCGGCGGCAGCTGCTGGCCGGGCTGCAGGAGGAGCTGGCTGAATCCGCGCCCGACTGCGCCACGCTGGACGCCCTGATCGCCCAATTCGGCACCCCGGATGAAAACGCACAGGAGCTGCTGAGCAGCATCTCCCCGGAGCAGCTGCAGACCTACCAGAAACAATACCGGCGGCGCTGCATTCTGGCTGCGGCGCTGGCCATCCTGCTCATCTGCTGCGCCGCGCTGGCCTATTGCCAGAGGATGATGCAGTCATCCATTGCCTACGCGACCGAGCACATCACGATCCTGCCGACGACCGACCTGTCCGAGACCGCCCCGGAGCAAAAGACGCCCGAACCCGAACCGGAGCCCGCACCCGACGCCGACGGCAAGCAGCTTCCGCTCCAGACCCTGACGCCGCAGCTGCAGACCCTGTATGAGTCGTTTACGGCAGGACGAGCAGAACCGATCGACGAGACAAAACCGATCTTTTTCTTCGCCGATGACTTCGACGGCGATGAAGTGGAGGATCTTCTGATCCTGTTCGAGACGAAGCAGGAGGACCCCGATGCGCGGGACGCAAACGTGAGCATCGTTTCCGGCGACAGCCACGGGGGCAACACGATCACGCTGGCAGCCGGACACGGCTGGCCCATTTCCGACACCGTGACGCCGTATCTGATCGACCGGACCGTCTATGTGACCCTGACTGAAGCAGACGGGACCCTGCACCCCTATAGCCTGACGATCCATCGGACGGAGTCCGGCATGGATTATACCGTCTGCTCGGACGAGAACGTCCGGTAAACAGCACAATACCGCGCCTCGCGCCCGGCATGACCGGAGAAAGGATGGGAACCGCCATGCGCGCCAAAAAGCTTGTGATCCTGCTTGCTGTCCTCCTGGTGGTGGGGCTGGGCCTGTTCGGCTGGTTCCGGCCGCGGGAGGTCGTGCTGCCGGAAAATTGCCGCCTGCGAGTTACCATAGACAGTTTCAGCGATGACCGTATCTTTGTGGACGATCCGGAGAAGAAAGCGCAGCTGCTGGAGCGTCTGTCGGCGCTCCGCGTCCGGCGGTATTTCAAACAGCCAGAAAGCGATTTCCCGCCCGGCTTGACCCTGCGCGTCGGCGAGTACGCGAGAGTAGAGGTATTCGATCCGTCGAATGGGATCGTCGCCTATTATACCGTCTCGCTGATCCAGCCGCCCCTCGGCACCTTCACCAACCTTTCCACCCAGACCCGCTGGCGCCTGCAGGACAACGAAGCCGTCGCCGCCGTGGCCGCCTATATCCGCCAGCTGACCGAATAAAAGCAGAAAAAGAGCCCGGCCCCTGCAATGCAGGGGCCGGGTTTTTCCTGTTTCAGGCCTGCGGCTCGGAGGCCTCGGCTTCCGGGGCGGGCGCGGGCTGCGGAGCAACCGGTCGGGGCTTGAGCTCGGCCAGCGCCTGCCGGAGCGCTTCGTTCTCCGTGCGCAGCTCGTCGAGCTGGGCGTTGAGCGGCGCGAGCTGCTTCTTGAGCTTCCGGTCCGCGATCTTCTGGTGGAGCTTGTAGTGGCTGTACACGTTCAGCGCCGTCAGCGCAATGAACGCGCCGCCCGCGATCAGCCCGACCTTCTTCATGTCGGACCGCCGCAGCACATGGTGGGACCTGTTCTTCCCGCCGCGCGTGATCTCCACCACTGCAGGATCGTCTGTCCCAAGCTTCTTCTGCGCCAGCGCCTTCAGCGCCTCGCAGCGCGTTTTGACATTGCAGTGCATATCGTACCTCCCATATTGGCGACTGTTCCATCTGTTTACAGATATTATATCCCGCGCCGTGTGTTTTTGCAAGAGGGGAGGGAAGAAATGCGCTCAGACCTCGCTGCGCTCACGCTTGTTCTGCAGCAGCTGCAGTGCGATGATGCCCGCCACGATCACAAGGCCGATGAGGTCGGAGACCGTACCCGGGATCAGCAGCGTCAGACCGCCGATGACAGCCAGCACGCGCAGCGGCCAGCCCATCTTCCGGAGGATATACCCCTCCAGACCGGCGGCGACGGCGAAAATGCCGAGCAGCGCCGTGATGACGATCTGGACGACCTGGAAGACGCTCGTGACGTTCTCAAAGAGCATCTGCGGGTTGTACGCAAAGATGAACGGCACGATGAAGGCCGCGATGGCGAGCTTCGTCGCGTTGATGCCGGTCTTCATGGGGTTCGACTTTGCAATGGCCGAGCCCGCGTAGGCCGCCAGCGCGACCGGCGGCGTGATATCGGCGACGATGCCGAAGTAGAACACGAAGAAATGCGCCGCCACGAGCGGATACCCCATCTTGATGAGGATCGGCGCGCAGGTGGAGGCCATGATGCAGTAGTTTGCCGTCGTCGGCACGCCCATGCCGAGGATGATGCAGCAGACCATGGTCAGGATGAGGCCGATGAACGTCGCGTTGCCCGCCAGCTGGACGATGGCATTGATCAGGATCGAAGCCAGACCCGTGACCGTGATGCAGCCCGCGATGATACCTGCCATCGCGCACGCAACAGCGACCGTGATCGCGCCCTTCGCGCCCGCCTCGAGCGAGTCGACCGCGGACTTGCCGCTGTCAGCCAGCGCGCCGCCGATCGCACGGACCGTCGTCTTCGCAGACTTCTCGTCTGCGTCCCGCATCCGGGTCAGGAAGAAGTTGACGAGACCGACCGCGATGGCCGCGAGGATGGAATAGGCCGCGGAGTGCGACATCGTCTTCGCGCCGGACGAGACCAGCCAGACGAGCAGGATCAGCGGCAGGATCAGATAGCAGTCGCGCGCGAGCAGACCCCACTTCGGCAGCTGATCTCTGGGGATGCCGCGCAGCCCGAGCTTCTTCGCCTCCAGATGCACGGAGATGAAAATGCCGGTAAAATACAAAATGGCAGGCAGGATCGCCTTGACCGCGACCTTGGCATACGGGATGCCGATGTACTCCGCCATCAAAAAGGCGGCCGCGCCCATAATCGGCGGCATGATCTGGCCGCCGGTGGAGGCCGCAGCCTCGACCGCACCGGCGAATTCCGGCTTGTAGCCGGTCTTTTTCATCATCGGGATGGTGAACGAGCCGGTCGTGACCGTGTTGCCCACGGACGAGCCGGACACCATGCCGCACAGCGCGGACGAGATGACCGCCACCTTCGCCGGGCCGCCGGAGGACCAGCCGGTCAGGCGGTTGGCAAACGAAATGAAGAAATTCGCAATGCCCGTGCGCTCGAGGAACGCGCCGAAGATGATGAACAGCACGATGTAGGTATAGCAGACGCTGATCGGCGTGCCGATGACACCGCTCGTGGTATAGAACAGCTTGTAGATGATGTTCTTGAGCGCCTGATAGAAGCTGGGATTGTAGCTCAGCTGGTTATAGAACGCATAGACGATCAGAAGACCCGCCACGACCAGGATCGGCAGACCCACGCAGCGGCGGCACAGCTCGACGAGCACCAGAATGCCGACGACGCCGATCACCACATGGATGGGCTGGATGCGCGTGGCGAGCTTGATCATCGTCATCGCGTTGAAGGCAAAATAGAAGAAACAGCCCGCGCCGATCACCATCAGCAGGATGTCGTACCAGGGCAGGTAATTCGGCTTCACATGGTGCTTGCTGGCGGGGAAATTGAGGAAGCCCGCGAGCACGATAAAGCCCATGAAGCCGGGCAGGCGGATCTCTGGCATGGCCGTGGAAAACAGCGTCATGCAAATGCACAGCAGGGCAAAGGCGGCCATAAAGACCTTGATCACGACAGCCTGCCAGCCGGACCAGATCCGGGTGTTGGATTCGCGGTCATATTTGCGCATGACCTCATCAACGTCGGCGGCAATGTTCTGCGCGTCGTCGCTGGCAGTTGCAGGGGTGTTCTTGTCGGGAGTCTGGGACAAGGTGCATCTCTCCTTCTTTTCTTCAGATTTGCGCGACAACTACGGCAGGGGAGCCCTGCCGTAGTTGTGAAAACCGTGTAAAACGCGTTAAGATTTACTTGGTGGGGACCTCAAAGCCCTTTTCCGCGAAGTACTTGGCAGCGCCCGGATGATAGGGGACGGAGGTGATGGAAGCGCCGTACTCGGTGCTGATCTCGGCGTACTTGGCGTGGGTGTCGGTCAGGCTGGCCGCGTTGTCGAAGATATCGGCCACGAGCGCGTAAATGGCGTCCTCAGAAACGTCGTCGCGCGCAAGGATGACTGCGCCGACCGCGACGGTCACAGTGTCGGAGTCCAGACCATAGACGTCCTTGCCGATGGTGACCTTGGTGTAGTACGGGCACTTGGCAAGAAGCTGGTCGACATGCTCGTCATCGAGGGAGACGAGGTAAACGTCCTTGGTGGTGGCAAGGTCGGTAACGGCGGTCGTCGGAGCACCGGCCACGATGAAGGCCGCGTCGATCTGGCCGTTCTTCAGCGCGTCCGCGCTGTCGCCGAAGGACTGGTAGGTCGGGTTGATGTCCTCTTCGGTCATGCCGTAGACGCCGAGCACGTCCATCGCATTGAAGAACACGCCGGAACCGGCTGCGCCGATGGAGACGTTCTTGCCCTTGAGATCCGCAACGGACTTGATCTCGGGATCCGTGGTGACGATCTGCACCTGCTCGGTGTAGAGGGCCGCGACGGTGGAGAAGCACTGAACGGCGCCGGTGTCGGCGAAGATGTTCGTGCCTTCATAGGCATAGGCCATGACGTCGGACTGGCAGAAGGCCAGATCGGCGTTGCCGTCTTCAAGCTCAAAGACGTTCGACTGCGAGCCGTTGCCGACCAGGCCGACGACGTCGATGCCGGCGTTATTGGTTGCATGCTGGGCAATGACGGAGCCGAAGGCGTAATAGGTGCCGGACTCGCCGCCGGTCACGAAGCGGAGCTTGGCGCCGGAAGCGGCAGGCGCGTTCGTGGAAGCCGGAGCGTCGGTCGAAGCCGATGCGTCGGAAGCAGCGGGAGCCTCGGTCGAGGCAGCGCACGCAGCCATGCCCAGAACGAGAACAGCCGCGAGAAGCAGTGCAAGGATCTTTTTCATCAGAATTCCCTCCATACAAATTTCATTCACCTTACTATACAACCCCGGAATGAATTTTTCAAGATAGTAGCGTGCGAAATATGAAATTTATTTTTTTTGAAGCGCAAAAAACAGCGGAAATCCTGCATGATTTTGATGAAATCTATGTAAAATGCATTTTATAGAAAGAAATCCTGCAGAATGATGAAAGTTTTAGCCGCGCAAACCTGCAAAACGGACACGTGCGGGCGGCCGATCCCGGCCGCCCGCACGTAAAAAATACAGATCTATACCGTATGTGTATGCAGATAGTCCTTCAAAAACAGGATCGCCTGCCGGTAGCCCTCGAACCCGAGCCCCATGTACGTCTTCACGCAGGCGAGCCGCGCGTAGGAGATCTGCCGGAAGTCCTCGCGCTGCCTGACGTCGGACAGATGGACCTCGACCGCCGGAATGGCGACCGCCTTCAGAGCGTCCAGGATCGCGACGCTCGTGTGCGTATAGGCGGCAGGGTTGATGACGATGCCGTCATACACGCCGTAGGCCGCCTGGATCTCGTCGACGAGTGTGCCCTCATGGTTCGACTGAAAGACCTTACACCCGAAGCCCGCCTCCCGGCAGGCCTCTTTGCAGAAGGCCTCTAGCGCGGCGTAGTTCTGCGTGCCGTAAATGGCCGGCTCACGCAGGCCGAGCAGATTGAGATTCGGTCCGTTCAAAATCAGCAGCTGCATCCGAGTACCTCCAGAATTTGTGCGGCCGCCGCCTCCGGCGTGCCGTTGTTGTCGATCATCGCATCCGCGAAGCGGGCATAGAGCGGCTTCCGCTGCGCGTAGATCGTCTGCGCGCCCAGCGCCTGCGAGACCGGCCGTCCCGCGGACGGCAGCCGCTCGAGCGCGCGCTGCAGGCAGAAGATCTCGCCGTTCTGGTGCAGCAGCGGGTAATTTTCCTCCCGCGTGACGCTGCCGCCGCCGGTCGCAAGGACCAGCCCCGACTGCCGCCCGAGCTCCGCGAGCACGGCCGTCTCCCGCCGGCGGAAGCCCGCCTCGCCCTCGAGCCGGAAGATCTCCGGGATCGGCATCCCGGCCTCACGCTCCAACGCGCTGTCGGCGTCGACGAACGTCCGCCCCAGCCGCTTTGCCACCAGCGTCCCGATCGTCGTCTTCCCGCTGCCGGGCATCCCGATGAGGATCACGTTGTGCATCTGCGCCTCGAGCGCTTTCGTGATCGAAAAGATCTTTGCATCGTCAACGGGCTCGCCGGTAAAGTCCTCGCAGCTCTTTTTCGCCTGCGCGGCGAGCATCAGAAGCCCGTTCGCGCGCTGGAGCCCGCGCGCTTCCGCCTGCAGCAGAAATTCCGTGCGCGCGGGGTTGTAGACCACGTCCAGTGCGGCTTCCAGCCTCGGCAGCCGATGAAGGTCCACCGGCGAGACGCCGGTATTCGGATACATGCCGACGGGCGTCGTGTTGACGGCGATCTGCGCGTCCGCATGCCGGTCCAGATTTTCATAGTTGTCTTCCCCGTGCCGCGAGATCACCACGACCTCGCGCGCGCCGAGCCGCCGGAGCACATACTGCGCCGTCGCCGAAGCGCCGCCGCTGCCGAAGACGAGCGCCTTTTTCCCGGCGACATCCGCGCCGCTGGACTGCACCAGCATCGAAAAGCCGTAGGCGTCGGTATTGTCGCCCCAGAGCGTCCCGTCCGCCCGGCGGACGAGCGTGTTGACTGCGCCGATGGCCCGCGCCGTGTCGGAAAGCTCTGCGCAGTAGGGGATCACGTCTTTTTTATAAGGGATCGTGACGTTCAGTCCGTCGAAGGCCCCTTCCTGTAAAAAGGCGCCGAGGTCCTCCGGCTCCACCTCAAACAGCCGGTACGAATAATCCGCCAGCCGCTCGTGGATGGCAGGGGAGTAGCTGTGGCCGAGCTTCCGGCCGAGCAGACCGCAGCGCAGCGTCTTAGTATCCATATCCAAGCTCCTTTTTCCGCTCCATCACCGCGTCGAGCACGGCGATGGCCGCCGCTGCCTCCACGCACGGGACCGCGCGCGGGACGATGCAGGGGTCGTGCCGCCCGTAAACGACGAGCTTTGTCTCCTCCATCCGCGACAGGCTGACCGAGTCCTGCTCCCGGGAAATGGACGGCGTCGGCTTGAACGCCGCCCGGAACACGACCGGCATCCCGTTCGAGATCCCGCCCAGGATCCCGCCGCAGTGGTTCGTTTTTGTGACGATCTTTCCGTTTTCCACGCAGAACGGGTCGTTATTCTCGCTGCCGCGCAGCCCTGCGGCGGCAAAGCCCGCGCCGAATTCCACGCCCTTGACCGCCGGGATGGCAAATACCGTGCGCGCAATGCGGTTTTCCAGCCCCCCGAACATCGGATCGCCGATTCCCGCCGGCAGCCCCTCTATCACGCACTCGATCACGCCGCCGACGGAGTCCTGCTCCGCCTTCGCCTGTGCGATCTGTGCCTGCATGGCAGCCGCCGCCTCGTCCGAGACGGCCGGGAACGGTTTTTCGTCGACCGGCGCGTCAAACGCCGCATCGTCCGTTACCGTGCCGATCGACACGATCCGCGCCCGCACCCGGACGCCCTGCCGTGCCAGTATCTGCAGGCAGAGCCCGCCGGCAATGCACAGCGGCGCTGTCAGCCGGCCGGAAAAATGTCCGCCGCCCGCGGCGTCCTGCGCGCCGCCGAACTTGACCTGCGCGGTATAGTCCGCGTGGCCGGGGCGGGGGATATCCATCAGATTTTCATAGTCGCCGGAGCGCGTATTCGTGTTGCGGATGATGGCCGTGAGCGGCGCGCCGCAGGTCCGGCCGTCCTTCAGCCCGCATAAAAACTCCGGCAGATCCGCCTCCTTCCGCGGCGTCGACCAGGCGTTCTGCCCGGGCGCGCGGCGGCGCAGAAACCGACCCAGCGCGTCCAGATCGACCGGCAGCCCGGCGGGCAGCCCATCGATGGTCACGCCGATGGCAGGCGCGTGCGACTGCCCGAAGATCGAGACGGTCAGATTGCCGTCATATACGCTGCTCATAACGCTTCCTCCTGCAATGCAGTAAAGTCTTCCCAGAACGCGGGATAGGATTTCGCGACGCATTCGCTGCCGCATACCATGACCGGCTGCGTGCAGCCGCAGGCAGCCACCGCCGCGCTCATGGCGATGCGATGGTCGCCGCTGGCGTCGACGCTTCCGCCCGCAAGCGCGGGCTGCCCTGTGATGACGAGTCCATCCGGCAGCTCGCGGACCGTCCCGCCGAGCGCTTCGATGAGCGCGGCGGTCGTCCGGAGCCGGTCAGACTCCTTGATGCGCAGCCGCGCGGCATTCTCGATCCGCGTTTCCCCCGCGCAGAGCGCGGCCAGCACGCTCACGACCGGCACCAGATCCGGGACCGGTCCCGCGTCGAGCGTGATGCCGCGCAGCGTACCGCGCCGGACCGTGACCGTATCGTCCTCAATGTTCACTTCCGCGCCGAAGCGCGTCAGGATCTCCGTGATGGCCCGGTCAGCCTGCAGAGATGCAGGATCCAACCCGGACACGCAGACGCCCTGCCGCGACAGCGCACCCATGCACAGGAAAAACGCCGCGTTCGACCAGTCGCCCTCGACCAGCTGCCGGCCCGGCGCGGCATACCGCTGCCCGCCGGGGATCGTCCAGCACTGGCCGTTTTTTTCAAAATGGATCCCTGCCGCGCGCAGCGCCTGCTCCGTCATGGCGACGTACCGCGCCGACTGCAGCTGCCCGGTGACCGTGAGCACGCTGTCCTCCGCAAGCAGCGGCAGCGCAAACAGAAGTCCGGACACGAATTGCGACGAGACATTGCCGGGCAGGGTATAGCTGCCCGCCTGCAGCTGCCCGCACACGTGCAGAAGATCATCCTCCCGCCGCAGCTGCATCCCGTGCGCCTCCAGCAGCTCCCACAGCGGGCTAAGCGGACGCTCCGGCAGCCTGCCGTGCATCCGGATCTGCGCGCGGACGCCCAGCGCCCCGAGGACCGGCAGCAAAAACCGCAGCGTCGAGCCGCTCTCTCCCGCGTCCAGCGCAGCCTGTGCAGGGTAGACCGCGGGCGGCTCGATCCAAAGCCCGTCCGCCTCCGCTTCGATCTTCGCCTCCAGCGCCCGCAGGCACTGCATCGTCGCCTCGATATCCTCGCTGAAGCCGTCCAGCATAAGGTGCCCCGGCGTCCGGGACAACGCAGCGCAGATGAGCATCCGGTGCGCCTGCGATTTTGAGGCCGGGATCCGGACCGCGCCGGTGCGCGGTCCGGGCAGCAGCGTCCGGTTCATCGCGCGCCTCCGGCCCGGAGCCAGTCCATGATCTCGGAGGCGGGCGTCTTCACGATCCGGCACTGCCCGACGGCGGTCGGGACGATCAGATTGATCGTATCCCCGGCGGCCTTTTTGTCGTGCAGGATCGTCGGGAGCATGTCCTCCGCACGGAACGCGCAGTCGACCGGCAGATCATACTGCCGCAGGATGTCCACCACCGTGTCGCGCGTCTTTTCCGTGCAGAGCCCGAAGGCCGCCGCCGCGCGGACCATCATAGCCATCCCAATGGCCACGGCGGAGCCATGGCTCACCGCGAAGCCGCTGCAGGCCTCGATCCCGTGGCCGAACGTGTGGCCAAGATTGAGCAGCTGCCGCTGCCCGCGGTCAAATTCATCCTGCGCGACGATATCGCGTTTCATCGTGACGCAGGTCTCAATGATATGCTCCAGCTGTGCGTGCGCAGATCCGGCCCTGAGATCGTCAAAGAACGGCGCGTTCCCCAGAACGGCGTACTTGATGACCTCCGCGCAGCCATCCCGGAAGATATCCTCCGGCAGCGTCGTCAGGCAGTCCGGGTCGCAGAGCACGAGCCAGGGCTGATAGAACGTCCCGGCCAGGTTTTTCCCCGCCGGCAGATCGATGGCCGTCTTGCCGCCGACGGACGAGTCGACCATGGCGAGCAGCGTCGTCGGGATCTGGATGAAGCCGATGCCGCGCAGATAGGTCGAGGCGGCAAAGCCCGCCAGATCGCCCGCCACGCCGCCGCCGAGCGCGGCGATCGCGTCCTTCCGCGTCAGCTGCTGCGCGCAGAGCGCGTCGAGCAGCTCGAGGTAGGTGCACGCACACTTGGAGCTCTCTCCGTGCGGGAATACAAAGCTGCAGACCGTCAGCCCGGCAGTCTCCAGACTGCGGCGGACCGCGCCGCCATACAGCGGCCAGACCGAATCGTCCGAGACGAGCATCACTTTTTTCGCGTCCGTCACGGCGCGGATCTGCTCGCCGGCCCCCTGCAGAAGGCCGCGCCCGATCCGGATCTCATAGCTTCTCGATGCGTGGACCGATACCGTTTTCATCGGCCGTCGACCTCCTCTTTGCGTTTTTTGCCCTCTTCCAGCAGCTGTGTGAGCGCTTCGCCGTCATTTTCCGCGATGGCGGCCCGGTACTGCATGAGGCAGTCCATCAGCCCGTCCAGCTCGCGGAGCATATAGTCGCGGTTTTCCAGAAACAGCTCCGACCACATCGGCGCGTTCAGCCACGCCACGCGGGTCATATCCTTGTAGCTGCCGGCCGAAAAGCCCTTGTGCGCCTTCGCGGTCGGGCTTTTGATGTAGGCGTTGGAGACCAGATGCGCCATCTGGGACGTAAAGGCGATCATCTCGTCGTGGCTGTCTGCCGTCGTGACCGAGAAGCTGCCGAACCCGGCCGGGCTCAGAAGCTCCTTCACGCGGCTCAGAAGCTCGATATTGTCAAAATCCGGCGGCACGATGACCATCGGGGCATTGTGATAGAGGTTCGCCCGCGCGTGGCCGAAACCGGAATACTGCGTGCCCGCCATCGGATGGCCGCCAAGATAGGTAAAGCCATATTCTTTTGCCAGCGGGAACGCCGCCGCGCACACCACGCGCTTCGTGCCGCAGCAGTCGATTACGACGGGCTTTCCGCCGATGTGCGGCGCGGCCTGCCGCAGATACTCGACCGCGGCCAGCGGCCGCACGCACAGCAGTACCAGCTCGCACGTGCCGATATTGTCCATCGTGAGCGGCTCGTCGACGGCGTCGGCCAGCTGCGTGAAGGAAAGGACGCTTTCGTCCCGGTCATAGCCCAGCACGCGCCAGCCGGCCGCGTGATACGCCTTGGCAAACGATCCGCCGATGAGGCCCAGACCTACGATCCCGACCGTCATCTCGTCACCGCCTCGCGGACTGCGCGGACCTTCTCGGCAACCTCGGCAAACTGCTCGCAGGTGAGCGACTGTGCGCCGTCGCACAGCGCGTGGATAGGATCGTTGTGGACCTCGACGATCACGCCGTCCGCGCCGCAGGCTGCGGCCGCGAGCGTCATCGGCGGGACCAGCCGGTTGATGCCCGTGGAGTGGCTGGGATCGACGATGACCGGCAGGTGCGACAGCTCGTGCAGCATCGGCACCGCGGCAAGATCGAGCGTGTTGCGCGTGTAGTCGTCAAACGTGCGGATGCCGCGCTCGCAGAGAATGACGTTGTCGTTGCCGCTGGCCATGATGTATTCCGCGCTCATCAGCAGCTCCTTGAGCGTGTTGGCAAGCCCGCGCTTGAGCAAAATCGGCTTTTTGACCGAGCCCATCTCCTTGAGCAGGTCGTAGTTCTGCATGTTGCGCGCGCCGATCTGGATGACGTCGACGTTGTCAAACAGCGGCAGATGCTTGATATTCATGAGCTCCGTCACGATGGGCAGCCCCGTCTCCTGCTTGGCGATCTCCAGCAGGCGGATACCCTCGCCGTGCAGACCCTGGAAGTCATAGGGGGAGGTCCGCGGCTTGAATGCGCCGCCGCGCAGCAGCTGCGCGCCCGCGGCCTTGACGGCCTTGGCGACATAGACGATCTGCTCCTCGGATTCCACGGAGCACGGCCCCGCGATCATGGCGAAATGCCCGCCGCCGAACTTCGCGTCGCCCACGCTCACGACGGTGTCGTCGGGGTGGAACTTGCGGTTGCAGCACTTGAACGGGTCGGACACGCGCTTGACGGAATCGACGATATCCAGACTTTCCAGCAGCGACATATCGATCCGGCTCGTATCGCCGACCAGACCCAGCACGGTCTGATATTCGCCGAGCGAGGGATGCACGTCAATATTCTGGTTCCGCAGCCAGTTGATGAGCTGATTTCTCTTTTCCTCGGGGACGTTGTGCTTCAGTACGACAATCATGGTTTTGACCTCCAGTGCAATAAAAAATGCGGCACAGTCAATTCTGTGCCGCATGGAAACTACCGATTCTGCGCATCACAAATTGACCTTACTATCTGACGACAGTAAAGTAATAGTAGGATGCAAAAACAGAAGTGAACATCGTTTCGTTCTCCTTAAAAAGGTTGTACTCATGATAGCAGACGTTTCAGCAAATGTCAACCGGGGAAGCGGGAAAAACACGAGAAAAAGCCGCCGCACAGCTCTCTGTACGGCGGCTCCGGTGTTTAATGGTTTACGCGCATGGCCAGTTCGATCTCCTCGTCATCCGCATTGCCAGTCTCCGCAAAGCCGAATTTCCGATAGAGCGCGAGCGCCGCGCCGTTTTCCCAGTGGCAGGTCAGCACGACCCTGTCGGAATCCCCGAAGGGCTTCTTCGCGATGTATTCCAGACAGTGCTGCAGCGCGGCCGTCCCATATCCCAGCCCCTGCCGGTCCTTGTCGATCATCATGTGCCAGATGTCATACTCAGCCAGATCATAGTCATAGATGACCATCACATAGCCGACCATCTGCTCGTCACAGAAGATCCCGAAGGGCGTGCACTGGTGATAATACACGTAGGCCTGCGCAAGGCTCCGGACCGGATGCGACACGAATCGCTCCTGTCCCTCCCGCAGCTTCAGCCCGAATGCGGAGAGAAAATTGGTTTCATCGATCTTTTTTAATGTGATATTCTGCATTTGTTCCTCCTGTTGGTGCAGGGGGACTCAGAACATACGATCCCCCTGAAAATGTTTGGTTCCGTACAGATATTTGAACATCATGAACATCTCCTTTCGTAGGGAAGGTATCTATCTTCACGCAGCCGCAGCCGCGTTTTTGTAGTGTGCACGCATTGTATCACATCCAAGCAAAAAAAGCCAGAGGCCTTTGGCCTCTGGCAGAAATTATTTTGTTATTTCCACAAAATTGACGGAAACTGTGCTACAATATAAAAAACTGTGTAGAGATGAGCAAAACGGGCAGAAGGAGCAGCCTGCAAACACGGCAACTGGGAAT